>OGJU01000031.1_pt1 | contig 174837 bp, 159 predicted proteins | sample 1572251 | NCBI WGS metagenome assembly OGJU01 (sample SAMEA2582144, study PRJEB24529) | metagenome | biome: Human gut stool | place: China | collected 2011
ACAATGCTTTACTTAGAAATCCTGGTGCGCAGCCACTGTTTCACAGTGACAGGGGATTTCAATATACAAACAGGCTATTTCATACAAAACTTATAAATGCTGGAATAACGCAAAGCATGTCGCGAGTTGCTAAATGTATCGACAATGGACCAATGGAAGGCTTTTGGGGAATTCTGAAGAGAGAGCGATACTATGGAAAACGATTCACTGATAGAGGTACTCTCGTAAAAATGATCGAAGATTATATAGATTACTACAACAATAAACGCTTGCAAAGGAATCTCGGAATTTTAACACCAATGGAAAAACACAAAATTTACTTGCAAGCTGCATAAAACTGCCAGCAGATAATTTCTACTGGCAGGAAAAATTTATATTTTTTCAATTGTCTACTTGACGGGGAGCAGTTCAAAATGATTACTCTATTTTGCAACAGCCCCTTCATACCTACCACATCGTTCATACAACAGTTGTCACAGAGCAAGGTCACGTCAACCGCTTCATCTGTAGAGAACATACGGGAGACCTCTGCCGTATATTTAGATACGTTATATCCCTTCGGCTTCTTAACAGCCTTCTCAGTCAGCAGCTCCAGCTGTTTCTTGATTTGGTCTACTCTATATGTACGAACAAACTCTCTCTCATCACAGTAACCGGTCAGATAGTAATAGTCGCCATCCCAGATCAGATCAAATGGACTGACTGTATATAGTTTCACATCGTTCCTGAGCACTTCCTTCTTCTTACCATTAAGTTCAGAATAATAGAAGGAAATCTTCACGCCGACATTGATGGCCTCATTGATTGCATCCACGATGTAATAGCCCTTTTCATTCTCTGACTTCACACGGCTGATGATATGCACAGATCTCTTTAACTTATCTATAACCGATGTCAGAACTCTAAACAATCCGAACATATACTCTTCTATCAACTTATGTCTATTGCATTTTGGCGTTTAATCCATAATACATACGTTTGATATATTACTAGACAATGTATTGCTATCTCAAGTACAAGTCTAACCGTGCTATTCATAGACAGATACTGATTTGCATGAACTATAAGATTATAATTTGAATAAATGATGCGGAACATTCCCCAAATCGTAACCAAATAAATCATTATAGAATATTTCTTACTTTTCTTACCCGAAACAAAATAAGCGAATGTTGCTACAGCACCAACTATATTCGGGATAATTAAAACAATCCACCATAAAACAATCTGAACATTTGAATTAATTACCATATTTCCAGTTCCAGTAATACAGGTCGCAGCAAAAAATGCAACAATTACGGCACCCATCCTTTTTGGTGATAGCATTCCTCGTATAGCATTAACAAAACCATACGCAAAGAAAAAAATCTGAATAAGCAATGCCAATACATTTATTACAATCGCTTGAATATCATTATAATCAATCATCTCTGATTGCAACGGGAATCTAATTATAATGTCCACAATAGTGATAAAAAATGAAATTACCACAAACGCATAAAGAGCTATCATTATGTTATTGACGCTTTTCTTTTCAATAACAGGGTTACGTTCTACTACTTTTTCCATTTCTTTTCCAGATAACAGGTCGTCAAGACTCACTTCCAGAATCTGCGATATTTTTTTAGTAGTAAGTAAATCAGGGTAACGATCCCCACATTCCCACCTTGATACCGCCTGTCTAGTTACATATAATTGCTCGGCAAGAGACTGTTGGGTCATTCCCTTTTCTTCTCTCGCTCTTCTTAGTTGTTCGCCAAATTCGACCATATTAAATCTACTCCTTTCATAATCAGTTCATCTGCAGATGTAACCTTAGTATCACAAATTACTAGAACAACTTCAAGCAACATCTCAATAACGCATGTCACCATTATGGTGCGGCCGCTAAAATCAAGCATTTATCCCATTTACAAATCTATCGTTAAGTAAATCGGGAGTTGTCGGCTTCCCCAAAAGATTCTTTCTAGCATGCATCTTCTTTCGCCCTTGATAAGAACTATCTTAACTTCACAACATCCATCCAAGCAACATTCCCATTACCACTGTTCCTACCGAAATGATTTGCCAAAACTTCAGTTCCCTTTTCATACAGGCAACTTTGATATTCGTCTTTTTATTAATTCTGTTGATTTCTTCTCTACAATTTTGCTTTGCCATAAACGTCTTCTGTTGTCCTGATTGTGAATATCTTCTTCATACAGAAGATGGGAATAGATTTCTTTGTTGCAAACCGAATAAGTTTCACCACATTTCTAGACATTTCATCAAGATTTAAGGGTAAAGAAAAACCCCAGAACCGAAGTTCTGAGGTTTGTAATCTCTTTGAATTGTAATTCTCTTGCGAGATAATTATCTCTTTGAGAACTGTGGTGCTCTACGAGCTGCTTTGAGACCTGGTTTCTTACGCTCTTTCATACGTGGGTCACGAGTCAGGTAACCTGCTGACTTGAGAACCGGTCTGTAATCTGCGTCTGCCTCAAGGAGTGCTCTAGCGATTCCGTGACGGATAGCTCCAGCCTGTCCTGTGTATCCACCACCACATACATTAACGATTACGTCGAACTTGTCAGCTGTCTCTGTAGCCACGAGCGGCTGGCGAACAACAACCTTCAGAGTTTCAAGTCCAAGATACTCGTCGATATCTCTTTTATTGATTGTGATCTTTCCTGTTCCAGGTACAAGATATACTCTTGCGATAGATTTTTTTCTTCTTCCTGTTCCGTAATATTTTGCGTTAGCCACTGTTATTTCCTCCTTCTACCTAAAATGTAAGAACTTCCGGCTTCTGAGCCTGATTTGCATGCTCTGGTCCAGCGTATACATGAAGTTTCTTGATCATGTCTCTTCCCATAGGTCCTTTCGGGAGCATTCCTTTAACAGCAAGCTCGATAACCTTCTCTGGCTTCTTAGCAAGAAGCTCAGCAAGTGTAGTCTCTCTCATTCCTCCAACGTAGTCAGAGTGATTGTAGTAGATCTTCTGCTGTAATTTCTTTCCTGTTACTTTAACTTTCTCTGCGTTAACAACGATTACATAATCTCCTGTATCGATGTGCGGTGTATATTCCGGTTTGTTCTTTCCTCTAAGTACCTTTGCGATCTCAGATGCAAGACGTCCAAGTGTAGCGCCTTCAGCGTCAACCACATACCATTTTCTTTCAATCTTATCAGGGTTTGCCATATAAGTTTTCATGGATGTTCCTCCTATAAATAATCATTAATTACTATTGCTTATTTATTTGAAATCAGCATACTCCGGGGCTTTGGTGCATACTGTTTCTCCTTATGTCATACCTTGCTATTATATGTTGATTTGTCTTCTGTGTCAAGTGTTTTTTGACGAAATCGCAATATTTTTTTACACAGAAATGCCTGTCCTCGACTATCCCCAAAACAGCCATCACTCATTTATTCAAAATGTACCGTTACCACCATGATCTCACTGTCCGTGCCCACTCGGATATTCGGTCCATAGACACCCACTCCTGATGTAACAATGCTATACATATCACCAATCCGCTTAACTCCCCAGTAGTTTTTCCATGCAAAGGGCTGAACGATCGTCAGTGGAAAGAATTGTCCTGCATGTGTGTGCCCTGAGAATAAGACATCTACACCTGCTTTGTCATACTCTTTCAATTCATCCGGCTCGTGATTCATTACAAACAATGGCTTTGTCTGATCTAAATCTGCTGTCAGTTCTTCGATGGACTTTCGTTTTGAAGTGCCTCGCCCATTCTTTTCTCCGTCCAGTCTTCCAACAAGATAAAACTTCTGGTCAATTAATTCTGATTCATCCTCCAGCACCGTAATTCCGGCTTCTTCCATGAATTCATCCATTCTCGGATCACGGAGTGCTTTCTTAGACGCACCGATTGAGAATCCTGCAACCAACGTCTCTTTCACATCATGATTTCCGTACACTGCATATGTCCCGTACTTGCTTTGAATCTGATGCAATGTCTCTGACAAATATTCTGGATCATCTAATGCCTCATATTCATTATCAAAAATGTCTCCAGCCAGAACAACCAGGTCCGGATCCTGGTTGTTGATCCTATCAACCATTTTCTGCATGTCTTTGCTGCCGACACTATATCCTAAATGCAGATCTGCGATCAATACAACCTTCATTTCCTTCAAATCATCTACCTGCTTATTGATCGTAATATCATGAAATGTTGTCTTGATTTTCTTCGCATGCACTGCTCCGTATAACGTAGACAGAAAACTGCCTCCCAGAACCAAAACTGCCAGTAGAATTACACCTGTTTTTGTTCGGATCAATGGTTCGCCCATCCAGGACCATTTGAAAGCGAGAAGAGAACGTAACAGCCAAATCAAATCACAAACCAGGATAAAGGAAATAACATAAATCAGAAATCCAATCCAATAGTTTCCAAATTGAAGAATTTTAAGCTGTATTTCACTCTGCGGAAGAAATTTCCCAAGGAATATGGAAGATGCAAGTAAAAGAAGTAAGAAGGCAATTCCTATGCTCACTATTTTCCAATGTGGAATCCCCATCCACTTTCTCCAGCGAAACCATCCCGTGAAGACATAGGAACACAGTACAATATAAACAAATAACATAAACCATTTAAACATTCCGTTGCCTTGCGTCCTTCCGCTTATTTTCTTACCAAATCTACTTCTGCTTTCATTCATTTCTCTACAAAATGTTCTATCTCAACACGAAATTTCTCTTTCTCCTCATCGTCGCTCAGGCTTTCAATCAGTTCTGCTACAACTTCCGGGATCTCCGGTCTGAATTTCATATACCAGTCAAGCGTCTCGCGGATGTATTTCTTTCGAAACTTCTCATTTGCACAGATTGCGCTCTGCAGATTATGAAGACGATCTGCCCCTTTCACTGCATATGCCATAGAATTTGTCTTAATCCCTGCAATATAGTTCTCCATACAGTATCCCTTTTCTTTTGTCACAAGCTTAACTGCATTCAAGACATCTTCGCCTCCAATTTCCAGAATATCCTGTTCTAATGCATCCGTATCTTCTAACAAATCATGGAATATCCCTGCTATCTGATATTCCGTCTGATATCCATCTTTCTGAAGAATTTCCGCAACTGCAATCGGATGTGTTATGAATGGTGCTCCGCCTATCCGGAACTGTCCTTCGTGTTTCTTCTTGGCATACTCCAGTGCTTCCCGGTACATATCTTCTACCATGATTTCCTCCTTTGAATCTCCAGTCTTCCTGTATCATCTGGTCGGTATTTCTCATGCTTTTTCAACAACTTTAGTATACGTTGTATTTCTCGTAAATGCAATTCTATCTCTTTAAACTTTTTCACCAAAACGCTCAACTTATGTTATAATTAGAAATAGGTTTTAAGAGATTTTTATATCTCTGACTCTTTATCGAAATCCGATAAAAATCCGAATCAAGAAAGTGGGTAACAACTATGTGGGCTTACAATGAAACTTTTTATCAAATCTACCCGATCGGATTCTGCGGTGCTCCGGTACATAATGACGGAGTAACAGAACACCGGATTCTTAAAATTGGTGAATGGGCAGAATATCTTGGTGATCTTGGAATCGGTTCAATCATCTTGAATCCGATTTTCGAATCAGACAACCATGGGTATGACACAAGAGATTTCCGCAAGATCGACTGTCGTCTTGGAACGAACGAAGACTTTAAAGAAGTCTGTGAAAAGCTGCATGATAACAATGTAAAGATCATGCTGGACGGAGTATTCAATCATGTTGGACGTGGCTTCTGGGCATTCAAGGATGTGCAGGAGAAGAAATGGGACTCTCCGTATAAAGACTGGTTCCATATCAGCTTCGACGGAAACAGTGCGTATAACGATGGTTTCTGGTATGAAGGATGGGAAGGTCATTTTGAACTTGTTAAATTAAATCTGCAGAATCCTGCAGTTGTCGACTATCTGCTTGACTGTGTCAAGATGTGGATTGAAGAGTTCGGCATAGACGGACTGCGTCTGGATGTAGCTTATTGCCTGGATCATAATTTCATGCGCCGTCTGCGCAGCTTCTGCGAGGAACTGAAACCGGGATTTGCACTGATTGGTGAGGTTCTCTTCGGTGACTACAACCTGATCGTAAATGATGAGATGCTTCACAGCTGTACAAACTATGAATGCTACAAAGGAATTTTTTCAAGCTTCAACTGCATGAACATGTTCGAGATCGCACATTCCCTGAACCGTCAGTTCGGACCGGAACAATGGTGTATTTATCGTGGAAAGCATTTGATGACATTCGTAGATAATCATGATGTCACACGTATTGCAAGTATCCTAACGAACAAGAATCATCTTCCGCTTGCTTACGGTCTTCTCTTTGGTATGCCGGGTATTCCGTGTATCTATTATGGAAGTGAATGGGGCGAGGAAGGTGTGAAAGCACCGGATAATGACTATGCACTTCGTCCATGCTTCGAAGAGCCGAAGCCGAATGAATTAACTGATTTCATCAAAGAATTGATTGAAGTTCGCAGAAACAGTGATGCTCTTTGTAATGGTTCTTACCGAAATGTTGTCATTACAAATCATCAGCTGATCTTTGAACGCCGCACTGATAATGAACGTGTTCTCGTTGCGATCAATGCCGGTGATTCAGAATTTACTGCCGGAAATGGTGAACTGCAGGGCACTTTCACAGAACTGCTTATAAATACAGACGAAGCAGAAACTGTAACTTTAAACGGACAGCTGACAATGCCAGCTTACAGCGTACAGTTCCTGAAAGCTGTATAAGATTTTACTGATTAAGTCATTAGAAAAAGGATGAGTGGTAATGTATCTCACATTTACCATTCATCCTTTTCTTTTTATAACTTCTTCACAAAAAGTGTACGCATCGCATTGAGTATTGCAAGTACCATAACTCCCACATCTGCAAAGATTGCGAGCCACATATTTGCAATTCCAAGTGCTCCGAGAATCAGGCACACGCCCTTTACTGCGAGAGCAAATACAATATTCTGATATACGATTCCGAGACATTTCTTAGAAATTCGGATTGCCTTAACAATCTTCAACGGATCATCATCCATCAGGACAACATCTGCTGCCTCAATTGCCGCATCGGATCCCATTGCCCCCATCGCAATACCGATATCCGCTCTTCCAAGAACCGGTGCATCGTTGATACCGTCTCCGACAAATGCCAGATTTGCCTTCGCCGGCTTCTCAGCCAGAAGTCTTTCTACCTGCTCCACCTTATCTCCAGGAAGCAGTTCGCTGTGAACCTCATCAATACCAAGATCTGCTGCCACCTGGTCTGCCACCTGTTTCGCATCTCCTGTCAACATGATTGTCTTCTGAATTCCTGCCTGTTTCAGTTTCGCGATTGCTTCTTTAGAAGTCGGTTTCTCAACATCTGAAATCACAATGTGTCCTGCATATTCGCCATCAATTGCCAGGTGAATAATCGTTCCTACCTTATGGCATGTCTTATATGGAATACCAAGACGATCCATCAGCTTTGTATTTCCTGCTGCAACGCTTTTTCCATCTACTTTCGCTGTAATTCCGTTTCCACTGATTTCTTCTATCTCACTGACACGGGAACGATCCAGTTCTTTACCGTAAGCCCTCTGAATACTCTTGCTGATTGGATGGGACGAAGCACTCTCTGCAAGTGCCGCATACTCTAAGAGCTGCTTTTCTTCCATCTGATTATGATGTACTCCGACCACTTCAAAAATTCCCTGTGTCAAAGTTCCTGTCTTATCAAAAACAACATATTTTGTCTTGGACAGTGCCTCGAGATAATTGGATCCTTTCACCAGAATTCCCTCATGGCTTGCCCCGCCGATTCCTGCGAAAAAGCTAAGTGGGATGCTGATAACCAGCGCGCACGGACAGCTGATTACAAGAAATGTCAGTGCTCTGTAGATCCAGTCATTCCACTGCGGTGCAGCTCCCATTGCAAATATTCTCACAAATGGTGGAAGCACTGCAAGTGCAAGTGCGCCATAGCATACCGCCGGTGTATAATATTTTGCAAATTTAGAAATAAAGTTCTCTGATCTTGATTTTCTGGATGTAGATTCTTCTACCAGTTCCAGTACCTTGGATACCGTTGATTCTCCGAACTCTTTTGTTGTACGGATCTTCAACACACCTGTCAGATTGATACAGCCACTGATGATCTCATCACCTGTCTTCGCTTCTCTTGGAACGCTTTCGCCTGTCAATGCACTTGTATTCAATGTGGATGTACCTGCTACAACCACACCATCAATCGGCACTTTCTCTCCCGGCTGGACAATGATCACTGTTCCGATCTCAACTTCATCCGGATCCACCTGCTCAAGCTTTCCATCCTGCTCTATGTTTGCATAATCCGGACGGATATCCATCAGTTCACTGATATTCCTACGGCTCTTTCCAACTGCATAGCTCTGGAAAAGTTCACCGATCTGATAAAACAGCATAACAGCAACCGCTTCATTAAAGTCTCCGGACTTCTCATAAAATGCAATCGCAATCGCACCGACCGTAGCAACTGCCATCAGGAAATTCTCATCAAATACCTGACGGTTTAAGATTCCCTTCCATGCTTTCTTTAAAATATCGTAACCAACGATCAGATATGGAATCAAAAACAATACAAATCTGATAATTCCTGTTACCGGAAGGAAATTCAATAGAATCAGGAGCACCGCCGCAGCGATGATCCTGGTCAGCATCTTCTTCTGCTTCTTCGTCATTCTTCTCACCCTCTTACAGGTAGATCTCGCAATCATCCTCTACCTTCTTACAATTCTTCAGAACGTCTTTCATAACGCTCTTTGCATCCTGTCCCTCTTCAAACTCAACGATCATCTTCTGTGTCATAAAGTTCACCGTTGCATTCTGAACACCTGCTGTGTTCTTCGCTGCATCCTCCATCTTGTTCGCACAATTTGCACAATCCACTTCAATCTTATAAGTCTTCTTCATCTTTCTTCTCCTTTAATCTTCTTTGATTTTTGATCTTTGACTCTCATCAAATTTCTTACATCTTCTCCTATTTTTCATTAAACAATTAAGCAGTTGTTTAATCTTTATATTTACATTATAGCTCTCCAAATGAAAAAGTCAATACATTTGGCCATTTTTGTGTTACAATACGTTTATAATTAAAGAGATACTGAAGGTATTCTTGAATTGTAACTGTTCAGAGCCAAGCAAAATTTCATAAAACAGGTGTAAAATGCTTGCATTTTTAAAACTGTTTTTGAAATTTTATTTGGCGGATACGCCACACCGACGAAATGCGTAGCATTTTGGAGGTTGGCTCTGAACAGTTGCTATAATATTTTTAAAGGAGATTGTTTATGACTGACCATATTTTACCACATAATCATGGTGAACATTTGAATACAAAACTTCTTATAGATAACATTGCAAAGACGGAGGACTTCCAGATTGTAGCTGACCTGTTCAAGGTCCTCGGAGATAACAGCAGGGTACGCATTTTCTGGCTTCTCTGCCACTGCGAAGAATGTGTGATCAACATTTCTTCCATGATGGACATGAGTAGCCCGGCTGTCTCTCACCACCTCCGCCAGCTGAAATCTTACGGACTGATCACAAGCCGCAGGGAGGGGAAAGAAGTTTACTACAAAGCAGCAGACACAAACCAGGCTCAGCTGCTTCATCACATGATCGAGCAGGTGATTAAAATCACATGTCCTGAAGCTTAACTGTTATTACTGCAATATCACGCAATTAAACAAGTATATCAAAACGGAAAGACATGAATTTCTCAGAGGTATTCACATCTTTCCGTTTTCTCATTGGATTTATTCACATTTATAAAAAAAGTTTTACACTTCACCGTTTTTGAACTTGATGATCATCTCGTTTGTCAAACTGTCTCTGCTCGGCTCCACCGGAATCTCATCCCTTCGGAACCATTCTGCCAGTGCCAGTTCTTCCCGATCTAATGTAATTTCTTCCTCTCCATCCAGGTCGCAATAGAACCCCATCAGGATCGTATCACTGAAAGACCACGGCTGGCTCTTATAATAACGTATGTTCTTGACTTTCAGTCCGACTTCTTCCATGACTTCACGCTGAACAGTCTCCTCGATTGTTTCTCCAATCTCGGTAAATCCTGCAAGAAGTGCATATTTTTTATATGCTCTCCCGGCGTATTTTGACATCAGGATCTTATCTCCGTCAGTCACTCCGATAATTACGGCCGGGCAAATCTTCGGAAATTCCATATTGCCACAATGATTGCAACGCATCATACGTTCTTTTTCATCATGTCTCATCTTATGTCCACAGCGTCCACAGAACTTGCGATTACGATACCAGTTGTTCAACTGATAACCGGTAATTCCGGCAAATGCAAGATACTGCGGTTCTGCATAACGGAAAGATTCTTTATTCTCCATTGTAAACTCTGACAACCGTTCACGACTAATATTCTGTACCAGATAAAAGCGTTCCTCGTCAATCGTAAACAGATAAACTGCTTCTTCATAAATTTCTTCATTAAGCCGTTCCAAATCACGAAATCTTGGAAAATCAATTCCATCTTTCCTTTTCTTCAGCAGTGCACTTTGTCCTTCGTAATACAATGCATAGCTCTGCGCATCCGGAGGGCATGGTTTGTACTGGTTATCAAACTGATGTGGCTGTATATCCTGAATCATAATTCTTTACCTTCTTTCTTAAACATAGAACCAAGAACCCAGAGAACCCCACCTGCTCCAATTGCAAAATCTCCCAGGTTATATGTTACTTGATCCAACTTTTCCTTTCCTGTCTTAACTCCGATGTAATCAACAACCTTCTCTTTATGATAACGGTCCGTCAAGTTACTCCAAGCACCTGCTGCCGCAAGTGTGATTCCGGTTTTTCTTAAAATATTGCTGTTCCCTAGAAGTGTCAGCATCTGTATCACTGTCACAATACCTGTTCCTACTTCTGTAAGCTTTTTCACTTTTTCCGGTTTATTTGCAAAAACTCCCAGGCAGATTCCCGGATTATGAATACGTCGAAGTTCCAGTTTCTCTGTCAGTTTCCTCTTTTCACCCATCTTGAGATTCTTTTCCACATAGTGCTTTGCCCATTGATCCACAAGAAATACCGTGGTTCCACCCAACGGATAGAATTTATTTTTCTTCACGCTATCATCTCCCAGTCATTTCATATTACAATTCAAAGTACCTGTTCCCGGCAACAATTTCTCTACAGCATTTCCAGAAAATCTTTTTCTGAAATAATCGGAACCCCAAGATCTCTTGCCTTTTTATTTTTTGAAGATGTTGAATTTACGTCATTGTTGATCAAATAATTTGTCTTTGATGTGACACTTCCCGTCACCTTACCGCCACGTTTTTCAATCTCTGCCTTTACTTCTGCACGATTTGCAAAATGTTCAACACTTCCGGTAATCACAAAGTTCACTCCGGCAAATTTCTGACTGTCTTCTGTTACTTCCTCTTCTTCTAATTCCACTTCATTAAGAAGGTGTTTAAAGAGTTCCTGATGATCTTCTTCTTTAAAATAATCGACATAGCTCTTCGCCATAACAGCTCCAACGCCCTGGATCTCGACCAGTTCTGCCTCTTCTGCCTGAAGCACGCGTTGCGAATCATTTCCAAGTGCCCGGCAGATTACCTTAGCATTCGCACTTCCGATTCCCGGAATTCCAAGACCGTAAACCAGTCTTGCAAGTGTTGTCTTTCTTGCCTTTTCAATACTACCCTGCAGTTTCAGGAAAGATTTTTCGCCAAAGCCATCCATTGTCATGATCTCATCTCTGTAGTTATCAAGATGAAAGAGATCTGTAAAGTCTTTCACATAACCGTGGAAAATGAATTTCTCCAGCGTCGCCTCTGAAAGACCCTCAATATTCATCGCATCTCTGCTCACAAAAAGTGCAAATGACTTCACATGCTTTGCCTGACACTTCGGATTGGTACAATACAGCGTCTTTGTCTCATTTTCCATAGAGATTTTCGTCTCACCTCCACAGACCGGACAAACTTTTGGAATATCTTTCACTCCACTTCTTGTCAGATTCTCCGCAATCTGCGGAATAATCATGTTCGCCTTGTATACCTGGATCTCATCTCCAACACCAAGTTCAAGTTCTTCCATGATGCTGATATTATGGACGCTTGCACGGCTGACTGTCGTTCCTTCAAGCTCTACCGGCTCAAAAACCGCCACCGGATTGATCAGACCTGTTCGTGACGGACTCCACTCAATCTCAAGCAACTTTGTGTTGCGGATCTCATCTGCCCATTTGAAGGCAAAGGAATCTCTTGGGAACTTCGCTGTTGTTCCAAGTGACTGTCCGTAAGCAATATCATCGTACACAAGCACAAGACCGTCCGACGGAACTTCGTTGTGCTCAATCTCACGGGCAAACCATGCCACTTCCTCTTCAATCGTATCTCTTGTCACTTCATGGTTCTCCACAACATCAAATCCCTGGTTTTCAAGCCACTGCATCTGATATTTTCTGGAATTCTGAAAGTCCACGCCTTCTGCACGGACAAGTGTAAATGCATAAAATCTTACATTTCTCTTCGCAGTGATCTCGTTGTTCAGCTGACGGACAGAACCGCTGCAAAGATTTCTTGGATTCTTATATTTCGCATCCACATCTTCTATCTCATCATTGATCTTCTCGAAATCTTTATAGGAAATAACCGCCTCTCCTCGCAGTACAAGTTCTCCCTGATATGGAATCTTAAGCGGTACATTCTTAAATACTTTCACATTGTTTGTAATGACCTCGCCGATCACTCCGTTTCCTCTTGTGACTGCCTTCGCAAGTTCTCCGTTCTGATAAGTCAGAACAACCGTAAGTCCATCCAGTTTCCAGGAGATCAATGCTTTTTGCCCTCCTAAGAATTCCTTCAGTCTTTCCACCTCTTTCGTTTTATCCAGGGAAAGCATCGGACGCTCATGACGCTCTTTCGGGAGCTCACTGAGCACTTCATATCCAACATTTACCGTCGGACTGTTCGCCATTCTTGTACCAAGCTTTTCTTCTAATTCCAGCAGTTCATCATAGAGCTTATCATACTCGTAGTTGCTCATGATTTCTGTATTTTCCTGCTCATACGAACGTCTCGCTCTGTTTAGAAGTTCTACCAGCTCTCGCATGTGATTCATTTCTTTCTGCTCATCTATCATCGCTTCTTCCCTTTCCCATGTCTCGTTCTATTATCTTGTGCTGCTGCCCACTGTTCCTGATATTTTCCTCCGGGCAATACAGAAGAATCTTTCAGCTGATCATATAATTCGTTCAATTCCTGATCTGTCAGTTTTCTATATTGTCCATCCTTCAATCCATCCAATGTAATGTTCATCACACGGACGCGTAAAAGATCCTTCACTTCATATCCGAGAGCTTCACACATTCTGCGAATCTGACGGTTTAACCCCTGTGTCAGGATAATGGAAAATGTATACTTTCCAATCTTTTTCACAGTACACGGACGGGTCACAGTATCAAGGATCGGAACTCCTACTGCCATTTTCTTTAAGAAATCTTCCGTAATTTCTTTATCAACAGTTACTTTATACTCTTTCTCATGTTTATTGGCTGCACGCATCATTTTATTGATGATATCACCGTTGTTCGTCATCAGAAGGAGTCCATGAGAATCCTTATCAAGTCGTCCGATATAAGTCACACGCACTGGATAATTCAGGAAACGGACAATGCTGTCCCTCTCTCTGCGTTCTTCTGTACAGACAATCCCGCGCGGCTTATTCACTGCCAGCACGATCATCTCGTCCTGTTTGGAAACGACTTTATTTCCAACTTTCACAACCTGTCCCGGCACGATACGCATACCGGTCTGCGCACGCTGTCCATCAACCGTCACGCGTCCAGTCTCAATGAGGCGGTCTGCCTCCCTTCTGGAACACACGCCCGCCTCGCTCAAATATTTATTCAGCCTTACCGGCTCACTCTTCTGTAAAAATTCTTCTTTGATTCGATTACTCAACTGTAAACACTCCACTTATATTATTGTCTTTGAAAAATGTATTTCCGCTGTATAAAAACAGAACCTCTGAGATTCTGTAGGAATCCATAAGATCATTGATCGTTCCGCTGTAATATCTCGGATCCACAACTACGATTTCTCTGTAGTACGGTGTCAGGAACGGTATAAATGAATTCGCAAAGGAATCTTTCACAAGAAGAAGACGCTTTGTGCTTGTAGAAACTGTACGGATATCAAGCAAGGATGAATTTCCTCCAAGAAATACCGTATATTGATCTTTCTCCTTTAATTTAGAAGAATCATATAAGGATGTGGAACGCTTTCCTTCATCCACATAATCTATGATCAAGTCTGTATCTTCTTCTGTCGGCACATAAATATCAATCTGTTCCTTCTCTCCCAGATTCACTCCGCTTTTTGACGCCAACATTCCGTTGAAACTGTTAGAAACTGCGTGGGAAACATATTTTCCTGAAAGGTCTCCTTCAATCCCAAGGGATGGTGCCGTCGCCTGAAATGCATAAAATGCACCAAGTGTCGTCCAGTGATGATCCGTTTTGTAATAAATCTTCTCTGTCTTATGTTTATTCAATTCCGTTGACACGTCAATCCACTCAACGCTATCTCCAAGATCCTTTCGCACCATGCTGAACATCTGCGTCTGATCTTCCGGCTTTGCCAATGCTGGAAGTGAATGATTCAGCACATTTGCTGCATCCGGAACAAGCATCATACGAACCGGAATCTTTTTCTGGCTCTCTGAAAATGATTTGATTGCCTTGATATTTGCAGCAAGATGATTCTCGTCCGCAACTTCAATCTGCTCTAACAGCTGTCCATTCCTGCCGATGTAGACACCATTTTCCAGACGACTTCCACAAATCCGGTCTACCGTAACTTTCAGCTTTCTCCACATATCTCTTCCAACAAACTGATCATCCATATAAGCTTCAAATTTCTCATCATAATCTCCGCTTATCAGACTGCTCAGACGAAACTTTGGCTTCGTTGCAAGCATACGGTTCTCCTGCACTGATTTTTCTTTGTTAGGCACTATAATATTTATAATAAGAAATAGAAACAAGATCAGAATAAATATAATACCAACCAATTGCTCCTGTACTTTTCTCTGTCTATCTTTCTTCATCTTTTCACCTTAATTGTTGTCGTTCACTGTTTTCTATAACTCTCTAGAATCTAAAGTACAAAAACGGATTGTACGTATCTGCGATCAGATAAGCAACTGATATTGCCAGCATTCCAAAGAAAACAATCAGCGTAATTACAGTCCGTACTGTATGATTCTCAGACACATTCAAAATTGCACGAAGTAGCCTTGATCCAATTGTTGTTGATCCAATTACTGCCAGCAAGTAGAACAGCCAGTGTGTCAGGATCACAAAGAATACTTCTTTACTGGCAAATCCTGCTCCGCCACCAACCATTGCAAAAAGGTAACGAAGTGCTGCTCCAAGGCTTGGACTAAAGAAAAATACCCAGCCAACCAGCACCAGAACTAATGCATAAATATGCTGCAATACACTCGGCCACCGATCCACAATTGCCCCCCAGACATATTTCTCCAGTACGAGAACTACTCCATAATAGATTCCCCATACAATAAAATTCCATGCAGCTCCGTGCCACATTCCGGTCAGCATCCAGACAATCAAAAGGTTTACAATATTTCTTGAAATCGTCACATGATTTCCACCAAGCGGAATATATACGTATTCACGGAACCAGGAGCTCAAAGAAATATGCCATCTGCGCCAGAATTCTGTAATACTTTTAGAAATATACGGCACATCAAAGTTCTTCTTAAACTCAAAACCGAACATTCTTCCAAGTCCGATTGCCATATCTGAATAGCCGCTGAAATCAAAATAAATCTGGAATGCATAAGTAATACATCCAAGCCATGCCATCAGAACTGTCAGGTTACTTGCTGATGTCGATGAGATTTCTTCAAAAATCTTTCCCAGCGTATTTGCAAGCACTGCTTTCTTCGAAAGTCCAATAATAAAGAGCATCGCGCCCTGTCCTAACTTTCTTCCGGAGATTTTCCTTGCGGTAAGCTGCTTCTCAATATCTCCATAACAGACGATTGGTCCGGCAACCAGCTGCGGAAACATGGATACATACAGCGCATACTTCACCAGACTCTGCTGTGCTTTTACCTTGCCTCGATATACATCTACAATATAGGAAATTTCCTGAAATGTGTAAAAAGAAATTCCAATCGGTAATGCCAGTTCCCTGTACGGAATACTGATTCCGAACAACGTATTCGTACTCTCTACCAAAAATCCAAAATATTTAAAGAACACAAGCAGCACAATATTTACTGTTATTGCAAAGACCAGTGACCTCTTTGCTTTCGCCTCATTCTCACTCTTATTCTCAATATCCATTCCGCAAAAATAGTTTAACAAAATACTGAGTATCATCAGAATGATATAAACCGGTTCGCCCCAGGCATAGAAGATCAGACTGCCTGCAAGCAGCAGGAAATTCTTCCATTGCGGCGGTGCAATATAATAAACTGCCAGCATGATCGGCAGAAATAAAAACAAAAATGTAATACTACTAAATAACATCTGCTCCCCCTTCTACAGACTCTTGTCAAATGCGCTGCGATATTCAGAAGCTTTCGAAGATACTGCAAAAAAGATATATCTTCCACGAATACTTTCCTGTGAGTCCTCTAAAAGCTTCACCTGTTCCGGCAGATAAGAATCAAAATCTTCTATTCTCTGTGCTTTTCTCTGTGCGATCGCATTTGTCACATTTTCTATCTGTGCATCATTTTTCACCTGTATCACCAGAACTTCCGCTGCTGAAATACTGGACGGAGAAGAATAATACAAAACACCCTTGTAGTCCGCACTGTTCAGTCCATAATTTCTCTTAAGCATCTGGTCATCCATCTGCACAAGTTCTTTACTGTCCAATACACTGCTCACAGCCTTTGATACTTCTGAAAAAGTCCGCTTACTTCCACTTGCATATAGCATCAATATCACAAGATATCCCACGATAATTACTAAAAGTATATATTTCATCGCAGAGATCATTCGCTGTCTTTTCTCTGTCATAGCGTTGCCACCTCCGCCATCTTTTCTGCCCAGATTGGATAGAAATTCGCCTTAAAATGAATTCCATCTTCTTCATAGTACTCATCTTCTATAATATCTGAATTATCAATGTATCCGATCTGCTTCTTTTCACACATCGCTTCTAGTTTTTCATTGTAATCTGCGATATTTGCAAGTGCCGGCTCCTTCTCTACCGCACTTTCCTGCACCGGAAAAACAGCATTCACAAAAATGTGCGCATCCGGCATAGCCTTCTGAATCTTCTTAATCACATCTGAATAATCCTTGATAAACTTGTCTACATCTCCGTTTGTCTTAGTCACATCGTTCATCCCATATGCCAGAAAAACAATCTGCGGATCCAGTTGTTTTGCCTGCTCGATCTGATCATCCAGTTCGCTGAAATGAATTCCAATTTTCGCAACAACACTTGATGTATTTAATACATCATACTCTGTAAAGCTCGCTGCAATGGAATCGCCCATCACAACAGCACCGGAAAAGCGTTCCTTCATGCTTCTTGTATCGGATGAATCTCCTGTTCCATCTTTCTTTTCCAACTGATTAATCTTCTGCTCAATCGTCTTCGCATCTGCAGATTCTTTGCCTTTTATATATGCAATTCCTTCACTGGTGTCGACTGGCTTCTTTGTCAGATTGCTAACACCCTGCACTGCCAGGAGTATCACTGTAATGACCAGCGCACATCCGACCCCGATCCGGATTCCCAGTTTTTGCTTTCTTTTTATTGTTTTCTTCATATATCTATATTCTTTCTGTTTTTTATATACTGTATAGAATCCCATACTGTTTTAATAGTACATTTTTTAGCAATAAAAGTCAACAAATCTGCGCTTGTATCTCGCCATTCCTTTTAGTACAATGATAGGTAGACGATTAAGAACTTAAACAGCTGCGGAGGTATCTGATTTCTATGATTTCACTGACTTTAACAAATGTAAAAAACTTCATGTCTCACCTTCTGTTAAAAGAGACATTTGACAATTTCTCTTTTATTGAAGGAGAGATTATTACGTTTAATACCTTTCGGATTGACGGGTATATACAGAAAGATTTCTTTGATTCCGAAGAAGAGATTCCGGAATATTCTCTTTGGAAAAATCTGCGTGAATTTTGTTTTTCCTTAATTAAGGGAAAGAAAACACCGCTCGGTTTTCATTTTGTCTTCAGCCTGAATCCAAAGAATATTTCCCGTCTGATTGAACAGAAAGAACTGGGACTTAATCCTGCTGACGTGCAGGGACTCTATTTGAATATACGTTACGATGGAACTCATCTCACCTGCGTGACAGGAACTTCCTTCAAGAGTTTTATGATGGATAAGACCCTGGAACGCGAATGGGATGAGATGGTAAAGAAGTTCTTTTTAAAAAAAGAGATTGAATTTGAGTTGATGTAATACATAAACAGCCGCCTCACGACTTTAAAATCGTGAAACGGCTGAATTTATTTTATCTTATCATTTTGTCAGAAGCATCATGATATCATTGCTTCTCTTAACAAATGCTGTCATCTCTTCCGGACTTAACGGCTTATGCGCAAGCATTGCAAGATCATACAGCTGTTTACAGATGATTGACACGTTCTTGCTGTCCTTATTCGCTACAAGGAACTGAACCAGCGGATGGTTGGCGTTAAGAACCAGTGTTGCCTGGCTTCCGAACATGGATGCATCCATGCCGCCCATACCATACATCTTCATCATCTCCTGCATTCTTCTGTTTTCCTCAGAAAGAACTGCCATAGATGCTACATTCTCATCTTTGAGCTTTTCAACTTTGACATCAAGCTTCTCATTGCCAAGCTCTTTGCGGAAGATTTCAACAAGGCTGTCTGTTGTCTTCTGGAATTCTTCCTTCTCATCTTCTGCAACTTCGTCTTTCAAAGAATCATGTACATCTGCATCAATTCTCAAGAACTGAACTTCCTGATGTTTCTGCTCAAGGTATGTGATAAATGCAGAATCAATGTTGTGTGTCAGAATGATCGCATCCTGTCCCTGAGCCTTGAACATGTTGATATACTGGCTTTGCTGTACTTCATCTGTTACATAGAAGATTCTTGTCTTCTCTTCTTCCTTCGCATCTGCGTCCTTAGACTCTTCTGCGTCTGTTTTTGTTTCTTCTTCCTTAGTTTCCTCTGCCTTGGCTACGTCAGATTCTTCGCCTTTGGCTTCTTTGATGATATCTTCGAGAGTCATATATTTGTGATCAAGATTCTTGTAAAGCATAGAATTCTTCATCTTTTCACCGAATTTCTCATCCTTCAGGCAACCGAATTTGATAAATGGGCTGATATCGTCCCAGTATTTCTCATAATTCTCACGGTCTGTCTTGAACATTCCGTTCAACTTGTCAGCAACCTTCTTAGAAATGTAATCAGCAACTTTATTTACAAATCCATCGTTCTGCAGTGCGCTACGTGATACGTTCAGCGGCAGATCCGGACAATCGATCACTCCCTTAAGTACCATAAGGAACTCTGGGATTACTTCTTTAATATTATCTGCGATAAAGACCTGATTATTGTAAAGTTTAATCTTTCCTTCGATGGAATCATACTCTGTATTGATCTTCGGGAAGTAAAGAATTCCCTTTAAGTTAAATGGATAATCCATGTTCAGATGAATCCAGAACAGTGGCTCTTTATAATCCATGAATACCTTACGGTAGAAATCGATATAATCATCCTTTGTACACTCACTTGGATTCTTTGTCCAAAGCGGATGTGTATTACTGATAGATACCGGACGTCTTACAATCTTCGCTTTCTTCTTCGGTTCGCCCTCTTCGCCTTCCTTTGGCTCTTCTGTGATGTGCTCTACAACGGTATCTGTGTCGAGAACATCATCCTCATCGATTGTGTCATACTCAGGCTCTGCATTTGCCTTGGAAAGGAAGATCTCTGTTGGCATGAAAGAACAATATCTCTCAAGTACTTCTCTTGCACGGTATTCATTCGCAAACTCAAGGCTGTCCTCATTCAGATACAGTGTAATCTCTGTTCCGACTGTTGTCTTATTTCCATCCTGCATCTCATACTCCGTGCCACCTTCGCTTGCCCAGTGTACCGGTTTCGCACCTTCTTTATAGGAAAGAGTATCAATCTGAACTTCATCAGCTACCATGAATGCTGAATAAAATCCAAGACCGAAGTGTCCGATCATATCATCTTCTGTTGTCTTGTCTTTGTATTTCTCAAGAAACTGTGTCGCACCTGAAAATGCGATCTGAGTGATATACTCCTCTACTTCTTCTGCTGTCATACCAAGTCCGTTATCGATAAACTTCATTGTCTTCTCTTCTGGATTGACAATTACTTCGATCTTCGGTTTGTATCCTTCCGGAAGTTCATATTCTCCCATCATATCCAGCTTTTTCAGCTTAGTGATCGCATCACATCCGTTGGATACGAGTTCACGTACAAAGATATCATGATCGGAATAAACCCATTTCTTGATAATAGGAAAAATGTTTTCGCTGTCAATTGATAAAGTACCTTTTTTAACTGCCATTTTACTGCACTCCTTTTTATTTATAATCTATCCGTAACTGCTCAGTTACGTTTCTTTTAATATCGGCTGTCAATCAGCTTTTTCGCTGATATCGATAGTATATTTGCTTGCCTAATGGACATTCTAGTACAGCAAAATTTAAAAGTCAATAGAAAATTAGCACTCCTTTTGAAAGAGTGCTAATAATTTCGTTAAAAGTATAAAGTTTTTATGAACTATACTGTTTCCGGCTCCGGATAATCCTCTCCAAATGTCTCAACAGTAACTTTCTTCATTACCTGTTTCTCCAGCGGACGATCACTGTAGTCTGTTGCTGTCTCAGCAATCTTGTTCACTACATCCATTCCTTCTGTGATCTTACCAAATGCAGCATAAGCTCCGTCAAGATGTGGTGCTTTCTTGTGCATGATAAAGAACTGGCTTCCTGCTGAATCCGGGTGCATTGCACGCGCCATGGAAAGAACTCCTGCATCATGTACAAGATTGTTCTCTACACCGTTCTGTGCGAACTCACCTTTGATTGAATATCCCGGGCCACCCATTCCTGTTCCGTTCGGATCTCCGCCCTGGATCATGAATCCGCTGATTACGCGGTGGAAGATCACTCCGTCATAGAAGCCTTTCTTTACAAGTGACACAAAGTTGTTCACTGTATTCGGTGCTACTTCCGGATACAGTTCTGCTTTCATGATATCGCCATTTTCCATTTCAAATGTAACTACTGGATTTGCCATTTTCATTTCCTCTTTTCTTTTTCTCAGGTTTTCTGTAAAAGCAATAAGATAATTCGCTTTTACAGATGCACTCTAGTGATATTGTAGCGAATCTGCTTTAAAACTGCAAGCTGTATAGGGATTTTTTCTTTAACGCATCTGATTATAAATAAATGCACACCAAAAATCTGAAAAACATACAGCCTCTTTGTCCCATGTATCATCGTGTTTCCATGCTACAAGACAATGGTAGGAACTCCAGCACCACGCATCTCTGGTAAATCCGCCGTCTACCCGTTCCAGCTCTTCCTCGTTTAATTCTTTAGAAGCTATCTGATACAAACAGCAAAGATTCCTTCTTTAGACTTTGATGTTCTTAAATCTGCCTGCTGCGACTTTGTCGCAACACCTTTCAGGCTTTCCCAATTTACAAGATCTTTACTTCTGGAAATGGCAATTATAGTCTCAATATCTGGATGATATTCTCACATCACAGGAACTTGCATTACTCAATTCCTGCAATTTTTAACAGTTCTTCAAAGTTCTGGATCTTATAGTCTGATTTTTCATATCCTGCTGCATCTCCGATACCAACTGCCTCCATGCCTGCTGCCTTTGCTGCATCAATTCCTGCATAAGCATCCTCTACAACAACACAGTCTTCCGGTTTTTCTCCAAGAAATTCTGCTGCTTTCAGGAATACTTCCGGATGTGGTTTGGAATGTGTGATATTGTTTCCATCTGAAATTTCATCAAATGTATCTAGCAATTCTACTTTCTCAAGAATAAATTTTGCATTTTTACTGGAAGAACCAAGTGCCAGCTTGACCCCTGCCTTGTGGAGCTTTTTCAATGTATTGCGCACCTGATCTGTTACATCATCTCTTGTCATTGTCTTGAGAAGTTCTCTATAAGTATTGTTCTTCTCTTCCATCAGCTCTGCTTTCTTTTCTGCTGAAAGTGGTTCTCCCTCGTATCTTTCAAGAATAATCTCCAGGCTGTCTGCACGGCTTACTCCACGGAGTCTGTTATTGATCTTCTCATCAAAGTAGATTCCCATCTCATCTGCCATCTTCTTCCATGCCTGATAATGGAATTTATCTGTAAATACGATTACCCCGTCAAGGTCAAAAATAAATGCCTTCATTTTCTTTATCTCCTTCATTTAAAATCATACACTGCACATTTTCAGTTCTTATAACTCTATTTTAATGTACTGTATATAACTTCTCCATGTAGGTTCTTTAGAAAAATCCGGCATTTTTTTATATTTTCTATTTGTTATTTAATTCATCCAGCTTTGCCTGCAGTTCTTCTTTGTCTGCCAGTCCAAAACTCAGCACATTACGGATTGGCATAGACATGGCCATAGCATCTCCCATGTCATCGGAAACTGCATCATCTATCTGATCAGCCGTACCATCCACTGCGCCAAAGAATGCATCCAGTTTTCCTTTCAGCTCTTTGCCAAGTTCTCTTGTTCTCTCATCTTTCAGGAGTTCTCCAAGCGTTGAATTCGGATGAATGTGCAGAGGAAGCCTCTGTGCACTCTCCCACTGGATCGTCTTCTTCAGACGGGCATCTCTGGAGGAAGCTGCTATCAAGATCTGGTACTCTCCGCTTGCTGCATACCAGTCATGAAGCTCTGTACTGTACCATGCAAGACTTCTCTTATCCAGTGTAAAGGTTACTGTCCTGGTCTCACTTGGGTTCAGTGCAACTTTCTCGAATCCTTTCAGTTCCTTCTCTGGTCTTCTGGCTGCTCCTGTCAGGTCAGAGATATACAGCTGGACAACTTCTTTTCCGAAACAATCCCCGGTATTTGTCACATCAACAGACACCTGAATAGTATCTCCCTCTTTCATTGTGTCCTTGTCTGTTTTCAGATTGCTATATTCAAATGTTGTATAAGACAGTCCATGTCCGAATGGGAAGGCTACTTTCATTTTTTTCTTGTCATAATAACGGTAACCGACAAAGACACCCTCGTTGTACTCTACTTTTTCCCCGTCTCCGAAGTTCAGATAGGACGGGTTATCTTCCAGCTTGATTGGAAGTGTCTCTGCAAGTTTTCCAGATGGATTGACTATTCCATACAGAATATTTACCAGTGCCTGTCCCACAGCCTGGCCGCCAAGATATGCTTCCACAACACCTTTTATATTTTGAACCCATGGCATCTCCACTGCCGCTCCGTTGTGAAGAACAACGATCGTATTCGGCTGTACTTTTGCAATTTCTGCAATCAACCGATTCTGGCATTCTGGTAACTGCATATGTTCTCTGTCATATCCTTCTGATTCAAAGGATTCCGGAAGACCTGCAAAGATAATGACTTTCTCTGCCTGCTTTGCTGTCTCGACTGCCTCTGCTACAAGTTTCTCATCATAGAAATCTTTCTCAGAAGAAAATCCTTCTGCATAAGTAATATTTTCTTTACTGGAAAGTGCATCCCATGCACTTGTCACCTTGAAAGGATTCACGTGGGAACTTCCGCCCCCCCCCTGATAACGTGGGTTCTTTACAAATCCACCGATAAAGGCAACCTGTTCCGTTTCTTTCAATGGAAGAATATTTTCTTCATTCTTAAGAAGAACAATGGATTCTTCTGCCGCATGCTGAGCGAATTCATGATCTTGCTCCAAAGTAAGTGGCTGTTCTTTCTTATTATCCAGATATTCGAATACAATCTTCAGAATTCGTTCTACTGCCTGATCTAAAACTGCCTCGTCTAAAGTACCTTCCTGCACTGCTTTTACGATTTCAGCGTCATTGATTCCATTCGAAGACGGCATCTCAAGATCCAGTCCTGCCTTCAGCCCTTCTACACGGTCATTTACTGCACCCCAGTCAGACATCACATAGCCTTTGAATCCCCATTCATCACGCAGTACTTCTGTCAAAAGCCATGGATTTTCTGATGCATAAGTTCCATTGATCTTGTTATAAGAGCACATCACTGTATAAGGCTGTGATTGCTTTACTGCTGTCTCAAATGCCGGCAGATAGATTTCACGCAGGGTTCTCTCATCCACTTCAGAAGATGCACTCATACGGTTGAATTCCTGGTTATTTGCTGCAAAATGCTTGATTGATGTTCCAACATGTCTGGACTGCACTCCATTAATAAATGAAGCAGCTGCTTCTCCTGCAAGATATGGATCCTCGGAATAATACTCAAAGTTTCTTCCACAAAGCGGGGAACGCTTAATGTTTACTGCTGGTCCGAGTACAACAGACAGATTCTTAGCCTGTGCCTCATCTCCAACAACCTCTCCCAGTTTTTCCAGTAATTTTCTGTCGTAAGAACATGCACTCAAAACAGCTGGCGGAAAACACACTGCCTTAATACTGTCATTAATTCCAAGGTGATCTGCCTTGTCATCCTGCTTTCTGAGTCCGTGAGGACCATCACTCACCATGACGCTCGGAATTCCAAGTCTCTCCACTCCTTTCAGATGCCAGAAATCCAGTCCTGAACACATTCCCGCCTTCTCTTCCAGTGTCATCTGACTAATCAGTTCTTTCAAATTTCTTTCCATTTTGTTACTCCTTGTTTCTTTATGCTGGAAAGGAAACAGAATCTTACCTGTTCTCTTTCCGTTACCCACATGTCTGCTGTTTCTGCATGTCTGTGGGAGTTACACATTACTTATAATTCGACTGTAAGATTGGATATCTCTTCAATTGCTGTCTCAAGTGCAGCCGGATCAAATGGGAGAAATCCTATATGTGACAGTTCTTCTAATGAATTAGATCCCATCTCCGGATTCCCGGATGCTGCGATTCCTGCAAGTGCCGGTGTATATTTTCCAAGAATTTACATTGCCTGTCCGTTTTTTGCAATTCTTGCAAGAGTTATATGTCTTCCATAAGGTTTCCTCAGATCCTTTTCCGGCTGATATATGAAGTCATAATTTCCTGCTGCATAAGCATAAACAAATTCACACTATAAAGCCAGCTTGGGAATCCTTCTTTTGTTATTAAAATTTCAGGTCTATCTTTCCACAGAACGGATCGATTGGTGATTTTCCTTTGAATTCACTTCTTCCCATCATCTTCTCAACAACTGCATCCATGACATACTCTGAATTACAATATCCGTTAATGTATGTCTTCACCATCGGTGCATCGAGCAGGTGATATGGATTTCCGATACTTACAAATGCAACCGGAAGCTCGTGTACCATCCAAGGCATGTTGTTGCCAAGTCCGAACATCGTGTGCCAGTTCAGACGGGATACTGTCTTATTGGAAGCTGTCTCGATATTCGCAAGATATAATACCAGATCGTAGCGACTCTTGAAGCTCTCTACTGTATCTTCCATAACCTCAAATCCTTCTTTTTCGTAGACAGTTACTTCAAATCCCTCTTTTTCCAATTTTGCTTTAAAATATGCTGTCACACGCTCATTTGACGGGAAATCTCCCATGATTTCAAGGAGAACTCTCTTCTGTTTTTCCGAATTAAGCGGAAACAGGTTCTGTGTATCTTTTACAAGAGTCACGCCCTGGTCTGCACATTCTTTTGCCCATGCATCATGCTTCTCACATTTGAGAATATCAAGTGCTTCCGATCCCGGAACCAAGGTTCCCTCTGCCTTTTTCTGCGGAAGTTTCATCGCTGCTTTTGTCGCAAGGATACGTTTTACCGCTTCCTCAAGTCTCTCATCAGAAAGAATTCCATTCTTGTATCCGTCTGCCATGTACTGCATATCTTCTTCCATATTTCTGTTGAACAGGATGACATCACAGCCATTTTCAATACAAAGCGGTACGGCTTTTTTTCTTTCCTCTGCGCTGCAGAATCCAACCATTGGTGTCGCATCTGTTGTGATCAGCCCATTGAATCCAAGCTTTTCACGGAGAAGATGTTTCATCAGGTTTTTGGATAATGTTGCCGGAATGATTCTCTCACATGGCTTCTTGTCAAAGTATTCTTCGTATGCGGGCATTGCAATATGTGCTGCCATCACAGTCAGAGTACCTGCTTCTATCATTTCTTCATAGATCTTACCGTAAGTCTTGTCCCATTCCTCACAACTTAAGGAGTTCACACTTGTCAGAAGATGCTGGTCACGCTCATCCACGCCATCTCCCGGGAAATGTTTTACAGATGTGGCAACGCCTTCTTCCTGTGCTGCTTTAATGTAAGCTTTTCCCATATTGATGACCGTCTGCTGGTCGTTTCCGAATGTACGTACATTTGTGATTGGATTATGATAGTTCTGATCCAGATCTACAACCGGCGCAAAAGACCAGTTTACTCCAACTGCCGCACCTTCACTGCAGCTTACTTTACCAAGCTGATAAGCTTTCTCTGTATCCTGTGTAGCTGCTACGAGCATCTCACGTCCAAAGTAAGTTCCCTCAATGGCAGAACCATTTCCACCGTACTCCAGATTTGACGCTGTCAGAAGCGGGATCTTTGCAGCATCCTGAAGTACTTTATGTGCCTGACGCAGTTCTTCTCCTGGTCCTTCTCTATACAGCATTCCACCGATATGTTTCTCCTGCACCAGTTCTTTCAATTCTTTCTCATCTTTTGTAAATACAATTGGACAGAACAGCTGACCCAGCTTTTCTTCCAGACTCATTCCCTCATAAGTATCTTCTACCCATTTAATTTCATTATCATTTAAATAAAATGGATTTGCTTTATAATCGAACATCTTCTCAAACCTCCGTTTGTCATTCTTATTTTACAATATCATTGTATCGAACAGAACTTTTTTCTTCCATGTAGTATTTTGTTATCAATCCGACGTTTTTTCATACTCTATACCTTTTCTTGATTTTTCTGTTTTCATCATTATAATGCTGTTATTTCTTGTCAAAGATCTCTTCCATCTGCTACAATAAGAATTGTTGATTTCTAATTTTATTGTTCTATACAATCCACGCTTATTTTAGGAGAATTTTATGGCTTATTATATGACCTATGGTGAGTTTCAGGCGCATATGAAAGATTATTACCAGCGCACCGGGAACCGCCTGCAGTTTCCGGAAATGACAGAATATTTATATAACAAAGGGTTTCTTTACGATTCCATTCCCGCTCCCGATCTGACAGACGATTATGATTCTATGAGTGATGAAGAGTTTGAGAAGGTTGTCGATTCCCTTCCTCTATCCCTCACTTTGTATGACGGTGCTCCGCTTGCCCCTACGGTAGAAGAAGCTGATTTAATTCCAAATGCAAGAGATGTATTTGTCATCCGTCATCCAAGATATACTCGCCCGAATCTTCATCGACATAATTATTTTGAAATCAATTATGTTTCCAGAGGAAAAGGAACCTTTATTTTTAAAGAAGAAGAACATATCATGCAAGATGGTGAATTATGTATTATTGCTCCGAATTCTAAACACGATTTTTACATTGATGATGATTCTACAATTTTTACAATCTGTATACGAAAGAGCACTTTCGAGACAACTTTCTTCTCACTGATGTCCAGAAAAGATCTGTTATCCTACTTTTTCCGTACCATTCTGCAGGGAGACGGTCATGCGAACTATCTGATATTTTTTACTAACAGTAACCGGACATTAAAAAAATATATCCGCAATATGATGATTGAGTGCAGCAAAAAGGATATGTACAGTAACACCTGTTGTATCAGCTATGTTTACCTAATGTTCTCTGCTTTATTACGGAACTACAGTCAGACTATCCAGTTCTACAATCATGAAATGGGATCTGACTTTTCACTGGTACTACAATATATCCAGCATAATTATCAGACATTGACATTATCTTCTCTTGCTGAACTTTTCCATTACAGTGAACCGTATCTTTGCACTCTGATCAAGCAGAACACCGGGCTCACCTTTACCCAACTGATCAAGAAGCTTCGTCTGGCCGATGCAACGAACTATCTTCTGAACACATCCATGAAGGTCAGTGAGATTGCAGAACAGATTGGATATAATTCTGCTGATCATTTCTCCAGAGTGTTCCGTTCTGCCTATAAGATGTCGCCGCTAGAATACCGGAAACAACACAAAAACGAAGAACCGGAGTTTGTTCCATTTGCAATGAAATAAAAACAGTCTTAAAAATGCAAGCATTTTTAAGACTGTTTTTGAAATTTTATTTGGCGGATACGCCTCACCAACGAAATACGAAGCATTTTGGTGGTTGGCTCTGAACAGTTACAACTATTTGATATATACATTCGTATAGTAGTTCATAACAAGAAGATCCATAATAACTAATGCTGCATATTTTCCAACATCATTTCTATTAAATTCTCCACATTTTAATATGTAATCCGCATTATTCCAATAAGGGCTACCCTCATTTTGCGTAATGACCAGTTGTCTACATCTACTGCACTTCATCGCATTCCAGATTCCATCATATCGTGCAGGATAGCTTCCTCCTATTGAACATATAATTGCTAAATCTTCCTTTTCCAAAGTACGTACACTCTCCAGCTGCATATCATAATCTACAAACTGTTCTACATACTTTCCCATCATCATCATTTTACTTTGAAAATAATGTCCAATATCGCACAGAAAATGGTGAGAAAGAAAAACAATTCTTCTTGCCTCCTGCAAGCTCTTTATAATCTCCGGTAACTTTTCCTGGTTTTGAGAATCGAATGCTTTTTTTATATTAGAATGAATGTCTTGACAGTATCGTTCGATCGCCTCTTTTGAATTTTCATGCATTTGTTTCTGAAATTGTTTTGTATAATCCTCACCCATATCAAATTTCTGTTCCAGTGCATCTCGAAATTCACTGAAATCATTAAAGCCTAAAAAATGGCAGTATCTTGTAATCGCTGATTTTGATACAAAACATAACTCTGCCATCTCACTTAAAGTCATTTTTTCTAATTTATCATAATGATTTAACATTGAGGCAGCAATCTGATAATTTGTATCATGAACTAATGCTGTGTTCACATACGAAAGTAATTTGTCAGCAATAGAGCCCATTGTTTTTACATCACTCATATGCTACTCCTTTTATTTTTTTTCATTTTAACATATATAATTTTTTGTTACAATGAGCTCTTTTTCTTTTATAGTTTATTTTCTTCTGCGATTCACTTACTTTCAGTTAATTCCTCTTTACTAAAACCAAACAGATACGTAAATACTGCTGCTACAAGCATAGATAAAATACAAGACACTACTCCATTTATAATGTTCATCTTGGATCCACCAACAAATCCAAGCAAAGAAAGGAAATTTGCATTTGTCATTATATATACAGTAACGCTGGTAATACTTGCATAAACGCCCCCGACAAAAGCCCCCAGAATCATTGTTCCAAAACATCTCTTATGGTTAAAGCATAATCCATATAATGTTGGCTCTGTAATACCACCTACAATTCCCGAAACTAAGAAACCAAAGCTTGCTCCTTTTTCTTTCTTCCCTTTTAAACGGAGTGTTGCTCCCAAAGCAACGCCAAATACTGCCCATGTCGCAAATGTTCCGCATAATGCTGCTCCAGACATCTGTCCTGTCTCGAAAAAACTTGCAAGCATTGGCATCATAAGCGCCAGATGCATACCCGTCATAACAAGAAATTCCCATAATGCTGCAAGAACTCCAAGTCCAATAAATCCTGTCTTCTCGCTAAACAGTAACAATCCGTTGCTGATTAAATTACCAATGTTAACTCCAAGCGGAGCAATAAGACTCAAGGCAAGTGGTGTAGAAATCAATATTGTCAAAATTGGAGTGGCTATTGTTGTGACAACATCCGGCATCCATTTATTAAAAAATTTGTATATCATGCTCATAACAAAAACGCTTAACATTGCCGGTACTGCTGTCTGACTATAATCTGTTAACGTCACTGGAATACCCAAAATTGTAAATCCATTTCCTGCATCCATCAGACTCATGAATTCCGGTGCTATCAAAATAGCTCCCATATATGCTCCTAACATTGGTTCTGCACCCAGATTTTTTGCGCCGTTATATCCAATTAATATTGGCATAAAATAGAATCCTGCCTGATAAATAAAATGTAGTAAAACATACGTATTGCTATCTTGTGTATACAGTCCAAGCATATCTGGACCACAAATGACATTAATTGCATTGGTAAGACCTGCTGCCAAAAGAACTGGTATCAGGGGTGTCATGCATCCTGCCATATAATTTAACATTCTCTTTCCAACTGTTTTCCATGAGATTTTTTTCTTATTTTTTTCTTCTTTTCCAGCTTCACTTGTTTCAGAAATTGAATTTAATTCTCCTTGCTTACATACAGCTTCATACACTTTTGCAACACTCGGCCCGATAATTATCTGAAACTGTGTTTCTGTTCTGTTGACTCCGATCACTCCATCAATGTTTTTTATCTCATCATCTACTGGAATTTTATCATCTTTCAATGATAATCTGAGACGTGTCATACAATGTGTCGCTGCTTTTATATTTTCCGTTCCACCAACAGCTTTTAAAATACTTTTCGCCATCTGCTCATTTTTATCCATTTTGCTTTCCTCTTATACTTTCTTTTGTAAGTCCATTATTTCTAATAACTTCCTTATACCAATAAAAACTGTCTTTCTTAATTCTTGCGCACTGTTTTGGATCTGTTTCCGTTCGATCCACATATACTAATCCATATCTCTTCTGAAATCCCTGATGACTGGATACAACATCAATAAAACTCCATGGACAGTATCCCAATACCGGTATTCCCTCATCAATCATAATTTTCAGTTGCTCAATATGTTTTTTGAGGTAATCGATTCTATATTCATCATGAATCGTTCCGTCTTTTTCCACTTTATCACTATAGGCCATTCCATTCTCTGTAACAATCATTGGCAACCTATATCGATGATAAATTTTCTGCATACCAATATGTAATCCTACCGGATCAATCCCTTTATCCATCCACTCTGTCTTTTTAAGATAGTCATTTTCACAAATATCAAAATCATCTGAAATCCAAAACGGTGGCTGTTGATAATTGACTGCTCCTTTTTTTTCTTCAACACAAATACTAAAATAGTAATTTACACCTATAAAATCCGGTTTTGATTTTTTTAATTCCACTTCATCATCCGGTTTTGTTTTTGGGAACATTTTACTTTTTTTCAGATAACTTTTCACATACGGAGGATATTCCCCTCTCACACTCAGATCCAACAGATAAAATTCCATTAACTCCTGCGCTTTTTCAGCCGCCAGAACATGCTCTGGCTTGCAAGTCTTTGGATAAACAACCTGTATCGCACATACCGGTCCTATCTTTGCCTCTGGATCTATTTCTCTAAGTCTTGAGATTGCCTTGTGCTCTGCCAGTGAAACATGATAGCTCATCTGATACATATTTTTTAGTCTTTTTCTTGGATCAGGTTCTTTATCTCCTGTAAGCATCCCTGCCGCAGTGGCAATTAACTGCTCATTTACTGTAACCCAACGCTTTACTCTCCCCTTGAAATGCTCAAAACAGATTTCTGCATAATGTACATAATCCTCAATCATACGCCTGTCAAGCCACCCACCATACGCATCTACTAAAGCCTGTGGACATTCAAAATGATACAGTGTTACAAAAGGTTCAATTCCCTTTTCTAACAAATAATCAATCAATTGGTCATAAAATTTCAGTCCTTCTTTATTCGGTCTGCCTGTTGCATCTGGCATAATACGACTCCACGAGAATCCCATTCTGTAAATTTTCATTCCCATTTCTGCCATCAGATCCACATCTTCCTTCCAATGATGATAATGATCTGAAGCAATTTTGTTATCTGCAATATCAGGATTTCCTGTTCCTATATCTGTTGTTGCAGGCCCTTTTCCTCCTTCATCAAAGCCTCCTTCAATCTGGAAAGCACTCGTAGATGCTCCCCACAAAAATCCCTTCGGGAATTGTGTCTTTGTCATAATATCTCCTATCATTTTAAATCACTATAAGTTACCAGACGTAAATCTTGTTGCTCCAACCAGTTCTTCACTTTACTGTTGCTGAGCATTTCAGTCTCTACTGCACGGATCATTGTCATGCTCGAGTTTTTTAGCAGATAATCATCAATATATCCTGGATGAAAAACAAGCATATCGCATCCATCCTCATGAAGATTTAGAACTGCATCCTGTACAGCTGTAAATGGATTTTTTTCATACTCCGCAAAATCTTTTGGAATATAGCAATAAATCTTTGTATTACGGAACATAACATAATCACTGGTTTCTTTCGGCATTTCCAAATATGGTAAATTATATCTCTCAGCCACAATCTTTAAGCCTTTGAAAAAATTATCACTCGCAACTGCATGACCTTCAAAATATTCTGGTCTTTTTCCTGTTAATTCAATAAATTTTTTGTATTGTGCTTCGATTTCCATTACTACTTCATCTAAGTTTACAAAATCAATCCCTTCAGTTTTTGATTTTCTGTACTCCCTAGATGTTTTAAAACATCCATCTTCCTTACATAAAGTGGGAATCAATGCTGGATCTGTTATTGGTTTTCCAACACAAATATTTGTATGCTGTCCAAGGCATACATTTTCTTTTTTTAATAATTTCAATCCATCCATCGCAGTTGGCATATTAGTCATAACTCCAACAGATTTCACAACACCTTTATTTACTGCTTTTGCAATACCATAATTCACACCATCACTGTATCCAAGATCATCTGCTCTGATTAATAATTGTTTCATTAAATTTTCTCACCTCTTCCTTTCTATTTTCCTTATCAAAATCATAACATACCTTCTTTCTTTTTTGGTTTCAGAAAGTACGTCTCTATTTCATATTTTAAAACAAGCTACCAGGATTTATATCTTGGTAGCTTGCTTCTACTTAAAATTTAACTTTGTTACTTATCACTCGCATTGTGCAACCGGATCTCCTTCATTGCCATGTCTTGGACATGTCTGGTACGCACCGCCCGCATGATATTTTTAATTCACATTATGTAATTTAATTATTTATTGATCGTAATAGCTCCTTTCGTTCCATCTTCTGCTTTTACAGTCAGTGTTACTGTCTCTGACGGTTTCTTTAGGATAATCTGTGCACGTCCGCCAAACAGTTCTGTCACACCTTCATTGAAGTTATAATTTGGCTTTGGATTGCCGCTTCCAAATCCAAGCACTTCTGCCTCTCCTTCAACAGCCAGTATGATCTTCTGGTTGTCGTCTGTCACAAGCACCCCATTCTGGTCACACATCTCTACCTGGACATAGATCAGCTCCTGATCAGAACCTTTTAATCCGGCATATTCTTCTTGTTCTACCACAAGTGTTCTCTCTGTTCCTGCCGTCTTAAGCTCATTTCTTCCGATTTCCTGTCCTTTTTCATAGGAAACAGCTGTCAAAGTTCCCGGTTCATACGTTGTCTCGAATAATGTACGGAATCCGGCTTCTTTTCCCGCTGCTTTTTTGCCGAGGGAAGCTCCATTTAACAGAAGTTCTACCTCATCGCCCTGCGTATAGACTTCCACGATGGCCGGTTTTCCTTCCATACCTTCCCAGTTCCAGCTTGCTGTAGAGTCACTGATTACCCAAGGAGTCTTAATCAGGTGTTCTCCATAATGTGTCGGGTTCTGAACAGCAATATATGGAGTCATACTAAGTCCAAAAACTGCTTCTCTGTAATAAGATGCCGGACGGCGGAACCCAGTGATATCAAAATCTCCCGGATATGCAAGCTGTGCCGGGAATCCGGCTCCGAATCCACCTTCGCCCCACTTATATGCAGGGATTCCAACACCGGCCTCACCGATATAATCCCATCCGGTCCATGTAAAGTCACCGATTACATGTGGCAGTTTTTCCACAAGATCCCAGTTTCTCGCAATCTCCGGTGGATAGGTCTCACTTCCTACGATTACACGGTTCGGGTAATTTTCTCCATCTCCCTCATAACGTGCAGTCATATAATTATATCCTGCAATATCTACACCTGCGCATGCTTTTTCCAGTCGATTGCTGATTGCATGATGTACCACGATTTCATCCAGATATCCATCCATCAAAGTCATGAAGTCGTTGACATTTCCATCAATCTTTCCTTCTGCACTTAAATCTGCAACAACATCTGCAACAATCTGATCCACCTGATCCCCCGCTGCAAATACACCGTTGATCGAAGCAAGTGTAAATCTTGTATCATCTAACTCATGGATCTTGTCACTGAGCTGCTGGCATGTCTGGGCGCCCTTGTCAGTTCCGATCTCCGGAATCTCATTTCCTACAGAATAAAGAATCACAGCCGGATGATTGTAATCTTTTCTTACCATCGCTGTCACATCTTTTTCCCACCACTCCTGGAAATACAGACCATAATCATAGTTGGATTTCAGACGGTTCCACATATCAAAAGTCTCATCCATAACATACATACCAATCTCATCACACGCACGCAGCATAGCCGGAGCCATCGGATGATGAGACATACGGATTGCATTGAATCCAGCTTCTTTCATTTTCAGAATCTGACGGTACTGTGCATCTTCATAAGTTGCAGCACCAAGAAGTCCACTGTCGTGATGAATACAGCCGCCACGTAAGTTGACTGTCTTTCCGTTCACACGGAGACCACGCTTTGCATCTACAGAGAGCGTACGGATTCCAAAAGTATCTTTTGCTTCATCTAACAGTTTCTTCTCTTCTGTATCTTCGTATACTTTTGTTTCATATGTATACAGACTTGGGGATTCTGCACTCCAAAGGTCTGGATTTTCTACAAGAATACGCTGTTTCACTGTTCTGCTTTCGCTTCCAAACAGAGTAGCATGTGTAACCTCTTTACCTGTTTCTTTTCCCTCGCTGTCACGGATCACTGTCTCCACGACCAGATTCTGTGGTACAGCTGTCTTATTCTCTAATTCTACAGATGTCTTTAATGTTGCATAATTCTCATCTGCATTTTCTGTCTTAATCTGTACTCCTTCTGGAACAATGTGTGTCAGTCCGGATTCCAGAAGATAGACATCTCTGTAAATTCCTGCACCGGAATACCAGCGGCTGTTTGTCATTGCTCCGGCACGTACCTGCACACGGATTTCATTTTCTTCCCCGATTTTCAGGAAATCATTCAGCGATACGTAGAATGTCGTATATCCGAATGGACTCTTTGCAGCAAGCTGTCCATTTACATAGACAAATGCATTCATGTACACACCTTCAAATTTCAACATTACAGTCTTTTCTCTATACTCATCCGGTGCATGGAGCATTTTTACATAAGTGTATACATCTCCATCACGGAATCCTGTGTTTCCTCCATTTAAGCTGTCTGGATTTGCATGTTTCTCAATCATTGCATCATGTGGCAATGTAATATCTCTTGCAATCTCCGGGATATTCCATACTAATGCAAAGGAATCTTTATCTTCCCAAAATTTCCAATTTTTATTCCATTTCTGTTCTAACATCTACTTTTCCTCCAGTTTTACTTGAAAAACATAGCTTCCGGCTTGCAGCGTCTTCGACTCCATCCCTTCCACGCTGAACTCTGCCTGCGCATCAAATGGCACTATTTCCATCCTTCTCCTGTACATACCGTTGGCTGTGTTTCTTCTCCGATATAAAGTTCTGCAATTGCACAGCAGGAATCCAAGAGGATGTTCGATATTATTTACTCTCAACTGACTGATTTTCATATTGTTTTACTTCCTTTTCGTTACACTTCATCATATAGGATTGATTACTTTAAAATAATTGTAAAAAATTCTATACCGGTTGTCCATGTTGTTTCTTTTTGAGAATCCGATATTTTATTAGATGAATCTTACTTTCCACAGTACCGATACCTGACAATTCAATTCACTTTTTCGGCAGAAAAAATATAGTCATCAGAATCTTTCATCTGATAACTGCATTTTCTACTGCCATTTCCTACTGATTTGTACATATTAACTGTAATCATAACCTCATATGGTTGAAATGTACACTTTCCCCTCCATTTTTTAGTCACTCGTGACATTGTTGATTTTCGTGTCTAACGCTATACTAAGTACATAAGTTAAACAAACCAAAATCAACTACCAAGTAAAAAACAAAACCAAATTTAGTCAAACAAGTAAAAAGTAATCATTTAAGGAGGAACTTAAAATGGCAAGTTTATCACTTCAGGGAATTCAGAAAATTTATCCTAACGGATTTCACGCAGTAAAAGATTTCAATCTTGAAATCGCTGACAAGGAGTTCATCATCTTCGTAGGACCATCAGGATGTGGTAAATCTACAACACTTCGTATGATCGCTGGTCTGGAGGATATCTCCGGTGGTACATTCAAGATTGACGGAAAGGTGATGAACGACGTAGAGCCAAAAGACCGTGATATCGCAATGGTATTCCAGAACTACGCTCTGTATCCACATATGACAGTATATGATAACATGGCTTTCGGACTGAAACTTCGTAAAGTTCCGAAAGATGAGATTGATAAGAAGGTTCGTGAGGCTGCCAAGATCCTTGATCTTGAGAAACTGCTCGACCGTAAACCGAAGGCCCTTTCCGGTGGACAGAGACAGCGTGTTGCTATGGGACGTGCTATCGTTCGTAATCCTAAGGTATTCCTTATGGATGAGCCACTTTCCAACCTGGATGCTAAACTGAGAGTTCAGATGCGTATTGAGATTTCCAAACTTCATGAGAATCTGGGTGCTACAATCATCTACGTAACACATGACCAGACAGAAGCTATGACACTTGGAACAAGAATCGTTGTTATGAAAGACGGAGTTGTTCAGCAGGTAGATACACCACAGGCACTTTACAATACACCATGCAACCTGTTCGTAGCAGGATTCATCGGATCACCTCAGATGAACTTCATGGATGCAAAATGTACAATTAAGGGAAATGATGTTACTCTTACAGTTGGAAAACATGTTCTTAAGGTACCGGCTTCTAAGAAGCAGGCACTGATCGATGGCGGATATGACGGAAAGACAGTTGTTCTTGGTATTCGTCCGGAAGATGTACATGATTCACAGGCGTTCATCAGTAACTCTCCTGACAGCGTAATTGAGTCTACAATCAAAGTTTACGAGCTGCTTGGAGCAGAAGTATTCCTGTACTTTGATCTTGAGGGAACTCAGATGACAGCACGTGTTAACCCACGTACAACACTCAGAACCGGAGATCACGCAGTATTTGCACTTGATATGGAAAAGATTCATCTCTTTGACAAAGACACAGAGTTGACTATTACAAACTAATCCTTTACAATTAAACTAAACACGGAGGGGGCTGTACTTTTCTCGGAAGGTGCAGCCTTTCTTCCATCTATTATTATTTTGTTTTATTTACGGAGAAGTACTAATGGCTAATACATCCGAACTTGAAAAAGGACTCAATGAACTAAAACGTTTAACAGGAATCACACTTGCATTGACTGCCGAAGACTCTGAGCAAGAACAGATGGCCCTGGAACAGATCCGTTGCCTCTGCCTTGCCTACCGGGAAAAATATAATAAAAATGATTTTCTTATGGGACTGATGACCGGCGGTGTTCCTTCTTATGACGTACAGCAGCGTGCCGCACGTCTTCACATTGCGCCGGAAGAAAATCGAATTCTCTTTTTGATTGAAATGAAGGAACCTGATGAGATTGTAGGAGAGATTCTTAAAAATCTGTTTCCTTCTCAAACAAAAGCTTATATCGTTCCTGTTTCAAAAGAGCGACTGGCTGTATTATATCCATTTCATGAGACAAAGGATTCCAAAGATTCTGCTGATGAATATGCAAGACATCTGGCTCATGCGATTGTTGATACACTGAATGCGGAAGCTCTTGCACATGTTCAGGTTTCTTTTAGTCAGATGATTCCTTCTCTTTTGGAATTATCCGTGGCTTTTCGGGAGGCAAGCCTTGCACTGAAGGTTGGAAAACTCTTCTATCCGGAACAGACTGTCTTTCCATACAATAAGCTGGGGATTGGACGCCTGATTTATCAACTTCCTGCTTCTCTGTGCGAAAGCTTTCTCCAGGAAGTTTTCTTAGACGAGATTCCTGACAAGTTGGACGATGAGACGCTCTTGACGATTAACCGTTTTCTTCAGAACAATCTGAACATTGCTGAGACTTCACGCCAGCTCCATATGCACCGCAACACGCTGATCTATCGTCTGGAACAGATTGAAAAGCGTACCGGTCTTGATTTGAGACAGTTTGAAGATGCAATGACATTTAAGATTGCAACAATGGTTATGAACTATCTTCATGCTGAAAAAGGAAAAAATTGCACTGCGGTGTAATTGATATATATTAAATACTATATAAGAAAGGACTTATAACTTATGAATGACGCATTATGTGAACATATTGTAGCCAGAAAGTCAAAACCAATGGATTTTATCATCCGCATTCTTATTATTGTAGTGATCGTTGCGGTCGCAATCGTAGGACTTCCGTTTCTTGGATTTTTTGCATTTGCACTTGCAGCAATTTTGGCTTTACTTGCTTATTATTTTGCATTTCCACTCTTAAATGTGGAGTATGAATATTCCCTTCTGAATCACGATCTGGATATTGATGCAATTTACAGCAAAGAGAAAAGAAAATCCAAAATGAACTTAGATATTCAGAATGCCGAGATTATTGCACCAAAAGGATCTCACCGACTGGACTCTTATCATCCGGAAGCAACTTGCGATTTTTCATCCGGAAATGCAAATGCAAAGATTTTCGCAATCATGATCCCGATCAATCAGAAAATGACTTGTGTTTATATTGAACCTGATGAAAATATGATTGAACATATGAAACAATGGATGGGAATGAAGATGTTCGTAGATTAATATTGAATGTTTATTTCTAACTCAAACAAGTACCACAATCAGCAACTACTAATTGTGGTACTTGTTTTTTCTTTTCTGTCTGGTTGTAAATTACAAATTACAATTACATACGCAAGACATCATAATCTTATTTTTCAACAACATCTGCTATATATTTACATGCGGCAAGTGCGGCTACTGCACCGTCCGCTGCCGCTGTTGTAAGCTGACGTACTTCTTTTGTCCGGCAGTCTCCTGCTGCATAAATTCCCGCTTCTGATGTCTTGCAATCTTCTCCGGCAACAATAAATCCACCCTCATCTAACTGAACAACATCAGCAAATTTTTCATTCTGTGCAATCTGTCCGACAGCTACAAAAATTCCGGAAACAGCAAGTTCTGATTCTTCTCCTGTTACTTTATTCAAAAGCCGCAGACTTTCCACCATCTGCTCTCCACGGATTTCCTGAACAGTTGTATTTAAGATAAACTCTACATTTTCTTTCTCTTGCAGACGTTTTACAATCTGATCTTCTCCCCGAAATTCGTCTCTTCTGTGAATCAGATAAACTTTGCTACAGTAATTTGATAAAAATTCTGCATCCTGGAGTGCTGTACTTCCACCTCCGACAACTGCAACTTCTCTTCCCCGGAAAAACATTCCATCACAAGTTGCGCAGTATGAAACTCCTGCTCCAGTCAGACGTTCCTCTCCCGGAACGCCAAGATGGCGGTGTGTCACACCCGTGGCAAGAATAATGCTTTTACATTCATATTCTTTTTCCGTTGTTACAATCACTTTATAATCCGCTTCTTCACGGATACCTGTCACCTGCTCCATTATGGTCTGTGCCCCCAGCTTTACTGCCTGATCCATCAGATTCATAGAGAATTCACTGCCACTCACACTTGCAATTCCTGGATAATTTTCCACATTCGGAGAAGATGTGATCTGTCCGCCGAAGGTTGTTCCCTCGAAGAGTATGGTCTGCTTTCCTGCACGCTGGCCATAGATAGCCGCAGTCATCCCTGCAGTTCCGCCACCAATGATTCCAATATCATAAATCCCCATATTTTTTTCCTTTCCCAACAAACTGTTTCTACATTTTCTGATTGCTGTAATTCATTTTTCATTTACGCTAAACTGTAATATGTTTCAATCACTTCTTACATATTTCTGGACATATCTGCACAGACTTTCTCTGCCTCGATCACTGCGCTTCTAAGTCCAAATTTCTCAAGTACACGCACTGCCTCAATCGTTGTTCCTGCCGGTGAACACACCATATCTTTCAGTTCTCCCGGATGCTTCCCTGTCTCGAGTACCATCTTTGCACTTCCAAGTACTGCCTGTGCTGCGAACTGATACGCCTGTGGTCTAGGCATTCCCTCGGCTACCGCCCCATCTGCCATTGCCTCGATGAACATAAAGATATATGCCGGTGAACTTCCGCTGACTGCAACAACTGCATCGATCAAATGCTCCGGCACGATTTCTACTTTACCAAAAGAGCTAAGAAGCTCCAGTGCATAGTTCTTTTCTTCTTCTGTCACTGCATCATTCGGGCATGCCGCTGTCATTCCTTCTCCAACTAATGCTGGTGTATTCGGCATTGTTCTTATAATCTTAACTTTCTTTCCAAACTGCTCTTCCAGCCATGCGAGAGTCTTGCCCGGTGCGATTGTAATAATCAGCTGGTCTTCTCTTACTGCATCTTTGATCTCAGCAATTGTCTGTGCATAGAACTGTGGTTTTACAGAGAGAACTAATACTTCTGCTTTCTGTGTTACTTCTATATTATCTGCTGTCACATGAATTCCATGCTCTTTTTTCGCACGTTCACGTCCTGCTTCCATAATATCTGAACCGATGATCTCTTCCGGGGCAATAATTCCCTTTTTGATGATTCCGCCCATGATTGCTCCTGCCATATTTCCTGTTCCGATAAATCCTAATTTCATGATCTTAAGTCTCCTTTTCTTTTATCATTACTGTTCTAAGAACCGTGTCCAGTAACTTTTTATCTACATGTATCCGTCTCTCACCCAGAATTTTTTCTCATCCTCTAACGGAATTTCTTCCGTATCTATCCAGTCGATTGTAATAAACTGATTTCTGTTCAGTCCTTTTAGCAGTTCATTGATCAGCCATTCCCGTCCCTGAACTTCCATTGTAACGGTTCCATCCCATTCGTTCTGAACCCAGCCAACCAGATTTAGTGAATTCGCCAGATATTTCGCTGTATAGCGGAATCCAACACCCTGTACACGACCGTGAAAAACAATGTGCTTTCTAACTTCTGCCATATCTGATCACTCCCTTGAAGCAATTTATGTTGTACACTACCGTTATTCTAACACATTTTTTTACCTTGTACAGTTCTTTTCGGTAAACAGTTCCTGCTTCCTGTGTTATAATGGGAATAACTTTTCTGAAGGAGGGCTTCGAGAACGAATGAGTAATTATGAAACATCTCAGACTTCTGATCTGAAAGAATTGATAAATAAATTACGAGATACACAGACTCTCTCTAAAAATGAATGGATTCGGCTAATTGACGGAAGAACCCCTGAACTTGCCGACTATTTATTTAAAAATGCGCGCGAAGTACGAATCACTCACTATGGACATAATGTTTATGTCCGCGGACTAATTGAATTCACTAACTATTGTCGTAACGATTGTTATTACTGCGGCATCCGCAAAAGTAATCTGAATGCACATCGCTACCGTCTTACCAAAGAAGAGATTCTTAACTGTTGCAAAACCGGATATGAACTTGGTTTTCGCACCTTCGTTCTTCAAGGTGGTGAAGATGGCTGGTTTACGGTTCCGCGTCTGGCTGATATTGTCTCTGACATCCACAAAAACTGGCCGGACTGTGCAATCACACTCTCTGTTGGAGAAATGGAACATGATGCATACCAGACTTTATTCGATGCCGGCGCTGACCGCTATTTACTTCGCCATGAAACTTATAATGATGCACATTACCGTAAACTTCATCCTGCTTCCTTAAGTGCGCGTCACCGTCAAAACTGTCTGTGGGATTTAAAGTCTATCGGCTATCAGATTGGAACCGGATTCATGGTAGGTGCACCTTTCCAGACAACTGAAAATCTTGCAGATGATATGCTTTTTCTAAAGGAACTGAATCCGCATATGGTTGGAATCGGTCCGTTTATCCCTCACCACGACACACAGTTTGCGGATGAACCTGCCGGAACGCTGGAATTGACACTTTATCTGCTTGGGCTGATCCGTCTTATGCTGCCAAAAGTCCTCCTTCCGGCAACAACTGCTCTCGGTACGATTTCTCCGACCGGAAGGGAACAGGGAATTCTCGCCGGAGCTAACGTAGTTATGCCAAACCTTTCTCCAACAGAGGTTCGCAAAGATTATTTGCTTTATGATAACAAAATCTGCACCGGTGATGAATCGGCACAGTGCAAGAACTGCCTGGCTCAAAGAATGGAGTCTGTCGGATATCGTGTTGTTGTAGATCGAGGAGATTCCTTGAATAAGTAAAAAGGAGGTTGCTGGTCGCACATTGTGTGAACAGTAACAAAAGGAGTCCATGGTATGCGACATATCGCATTTCCACGGACTCCTTTTCTATTCGCACCTCGCCTCACAACGCAGTGTCGTCATTTCATTTTCTTTGCTATCTGTAAGAATTACTCTACAACAGCTAAAATCTCAATCTCAACGAGAACAGCCTTCGGAAGATCCTTAACTGCTACACATGAACGAGCCGGTTTGCTTGTGAAGTATTTCTCGTATACTCCGTTGAATGCTCCGAAATCTGCAATATCTGCAAGGAAGCATGTTGTCTTTACAACGTTGTCAAAGCTTGATCCAGCTTCTTCAAGAACAGCAGCGATGTTAGCGATAACCTGCTCTGTCTGTCCTTCGATTGTTGTAGCATCTACATTACCTGTAGCTGGGTTAATCGGAATCTGTCCTGAAGCGTATAACATTCCGTTAACTACCTTTGCCTGAGAATATGGTCCGATTGCAGCTGGTGCTTTTGTTGTTGAAATTGTTTTCATTGAATTCTACCTCCTGATTTATTGAAATTATAAGTTCTTAATGAAATTATATAACGTTAAAATCGTTTAGTCAATAAAATTTCATTCACTTAACTATTTTTCATTGACTTCTTTTTCACACAAATCTATCTATCCATGATAAAATAAAACCATCAATAAACTATTTGTCTGTAAAGAAAAAATGAGTTGTATTCAATACAGGCAGAAAGGACGCATGATTATGCCAATCGGAAATTTAAAATTAACTTCACTTGATAAAAAGATTCTGCACTCATACTGTCAGACACTCGATGGACTTTCCAACTATCTCGGAAACGGTTATGAAATTGTCCTGCACAGCCTGGAGGATTATGAACACTCTGCAATCAAGGTCATCAACGGATATCACACCGGACGTGCCGAAGGGGCCCCGATTACAGACCTTGCATTAAAGATGCTGGAGCAGATCCGCCGCAATGAAGAGAATGACCATGGTGTGATTTATTTTTCCACAAATGTAAAAGGAGAACCTCTGAAGTCAACTACAATTCCTGTTAAAGGAGAGAAGGACAGAATTATCGGACTGCTCTGTATCAACTTTTATATGAATACAACAATGGCAGATTTCTTCCGCAACTTTGCTGTTCCGATTCCATCTGATTCTGACGGTCTTACAGTCTCCGGTCAGATTCATGAGACATTTTCCCAAAGTAGTTCTGATCTTCTTGAGCAGACCATTCAAACCGTTCGCCAAGAAGTATTGATGGATTCAGCAATATCGAGCACAAATAAGAATAAAGAAATCATTTTCCGACTTTACCAGCAGGGAATCTTTAATCTGAAGGATGCGGTTATTACAATCGCCGATGCATTGGGGATTAGTAAGAATACTGTATATCTGCATCTACGCAATCTTGAGAAAACGAACAATTAATGCTACGTGATATACAAATTACTGATATCTACACATCAAAAAGGACAGAACCACTTTCGTTTCACCTGAAATACCATTTCAAATTTCATTTTATTCAAAAGTGTCCTGTCCTTTTTCATCCTTTATTTTCCGGCCGGCATATATCTCAGAAGTTCTCCCGCCACGCTGGAGATTGGCATTGTCTGAAGCCATACATGTCCAGGTCCGGTGACAACTGTATTGAACACGCCTTCACCACCGAATACCATATTCTTAAGTCCCGGTACTGTCTGGATTTCCATACTGCAGGTCGCATCCATTGCTGCAAGATATCCGGTATCCACTACTATCTGCTGTCCCGGTCTCAGTTCATATTCTACCACATGTCCGTCAAATTCCAGAAATGCTATTCCATTTCCTGAAAGTCTCTGCATGATAAACCCTTCTCCACCAAAAAATCCTGCTCCGAATTTCTTTTGAAAGAAAATAGAGAGATCAACACCTTCTTCTGAAGCGAGAAATCCTGACTTCTGTACAATCAGTTCCTGGCCCGGTGCAATCTGGCGCGCTACGATCTGCCCCGGAAAACTGGATGCAAATGCGATCATCCCATTACCTCCCGTTGCTGTATAACGGTTCTGGAACAATGCCTCGCCTGAAAACATTCTTCCAAATGCTTTTCCGATTCCTCCATTTGATGTGGTTTCCATCTTCATGTTCGGAGACATCCAACTCATCGAGCCACGTTCTGTGATCATTTTCTCACCATTTTCCAGATAGCAGACTACCACCGGAAGTGTATCACCTTTGATTTCATATCTCATGTTTCATTCCTCCTAACGCATTCTTCTCAATATTTTATCTAATCTAACAATACTATTCTTTTGCGTTATTTTCCAGTACAAAATTTTCTTCTTTTTTCTCTCTCATCTCTAATTTAGGAAGTATGATCTCTGCCTTAAACAAATCTGCCTCTGTTGTAATATTCAAATTACCATGCTGCAACTGTGCAAAGCTCTTAGCGATTGCCAGGCCAAGTCCGGATCCTTCGGTATTTCTTGAAGAATCTCCTCTTACAAAACGATCAGTAATCTCCTCAGTATTGAAATTCAATTCCCCTGCGGAAACATTTTTCATAAAGATCTGCACGTCATCCGGCCGCTCATTCATTTCTATATAAACTCTCGTGTGCGGCATTGCGTATTTTGTGATATTAACAATCAAGTTCTCAAAAATTCGATATGTTTTTTCACTATCCAACCAGAGAACCACCTTACTTTCCGGAAGTTTCCAGCGGAACTCCAAATGTGCTTCCTGAATCTTTTCCTCGTTCTCAAGCTCCGCCTGACGGATCAATCCCACAAGATCTACCTTCATATAATTCATCTGGATTGTCTTACTTGCCGCCTTACTCATCTCAAAGAGATCCTCGATCAGGGCTTTCAGACGAAGAGATTTTCTCTCAAGTACTTCTGTATATTCTTTTCTCTTTTCTTCATCTTTTTCATTCTTTAAAAGGTCAATGTAAGTAATGATCGCGGTCAGCGGAGTACGAAGATCATGAGAAACATTTGTCACAAGCTCTGTCTTCATACGCTCATTTTTCACTTCTTCATTTACTGCCTTCTTAAATCCACTCTGAATCTTCTTTAATTCATCCTGAACCGGACGGAAGATTCCGACATCACCTTCAATCGGAAGATCAAGATGACCTTCTGCCAGCTGATTCGTTGATTTAAGCAGCAGCTGATATTTCTTCTTGATTCCATTTAGTACTTTCTTCATTACAAAGAATAAGATAATAGAATAAATCGCCAACGGAAGTAATCCCATACTGTAAGAAAATAATTTCACTACTAAGAGCAGAAGAAAGTTCAAAATCACGATTCTGAGGATTCCTTTATTTCCTTTATCACGTAAGTCTGTCTGAAGAATCGCTTCATATTGATGATGCAAAAATGCTTTAACATCTTTCCATGCTTTCTTCAATAAATATCTTTTTTCATGTACTTCTCCACGATTTTCCTTTCCCCAACGAATCAACATTCCTGCTATTGTGTGTTCTTTCCAGTAATTTCTTCTATCTGTAAATATAAGTCTGAGACTCTCCGCCACGCAGAAGAAAACTCCCAGCAGGCAGAACCAGATGATCCAGTTGATTCCAAGCATACTGATCGTATTCCACATAATATTTACAGACGGATGATAGTTCTCAAATGACCAGTGTACTAATTCCGCAAATGCCGAATAACCTATACCCAATGCAGAAATCCCCAGAATCACTGCAAGTTCGAATGGCATATGGAATAATTTTCCTTCGTATCTTCCAACTTTCGGAATACATGGAAGAAAGAATGCTACAAGCAGAACTCCTAAAAAGAAGAGTGCAGCAGAACTCCAGAACATGGAATAATTATATTCCACATACTCATCCTCCTCCTGATTTGCAGAAATGAATTCATCATAATTTGCATCTGTCATTCCATAGACGATACTGATTCCATCTGTTTGCTTTTCATCCTCAATCAAATCCTCCAGATCTGCGTCCATACAATAATAGGACAGATCTTTCTCAATATTGTATGCTTCTTCCGGTACCAATTTCGTACCGCTAACTGTTACATTTGACATTGTTCCTGCTGTGCCATACTTGTATTCAATTTTCAGCGCATACGAATCATTTGACTTCAACGCCTCGTTTATCTGATCATCGCTTTCTTTAAATAAAGGATTGCCCTCTTTATCAAAAATCTGGTAATCCATATATTTTTTAAAGAGAGAAAATGCACTGTTTGACATCATCTCCATTTGCTCCGACGCATCCTTCACACCTGTGACCTCGTTATACAGAATGCGGTTTCCAGTCGCAAGAGAATAGTCCATCCTCTCTATACAATCTTCTATATCCTCCTCTACTGTAACTGTCGATGCGATATTATTTCTACTCACCATATAATAACTTCCCACAATTCCTGCTGCAAACAGGCTGAGTATTACTATCGTTATTATTGTCCTTATCTCACGGCTGCTTTTCAAGTTTGTATCCAACTCCCCACACCACCTTTAAATATTTTGGTTTCTTCGGGTCAATCTCGATCTTCTCCCGAATATTTCTTACATGTACCATGATTGTATCTGTATTAATTGCCTTTTCCTGCCATACTCTTTCATAAATCTCTTCGGATGAAAAGACTCTTCCGGGATTCTTTGCCAAAAGAAGCAGAATCTTGTACTCGATTGGAGTTAATTTCACCGGATTGCCATCCATTGTAACTTCTACCGTATCTTCGTTGATCTCAAGTCCTCCGATTACATGTACATTCTCCCGCGGTGCCAGCTTCTCCAGAAACCTGCGATAACGTCTCAATTGAGAATTCACACGAGCCATCAGTTCCATCGGTGTAAACGGCTTTGTCACATAATCATCCGCTCCGATATTAAGTCCGGTGATCTTATCAACCTCTTCTGATTTTGCGGACAACATGATTACAGGAAAATCATATTTTTCGCGCAATTTCATTGTCATACGGATTCCATCCATACGTGGCATCATAATATCAATGATTGCCAAATGGATCTCTTCTCTCTCAAGAACTTCCAGCCCTTCGATTCCGTCCGCTGCCTGAAATACCTTGTACCCCTGGCTCTGCAGATAAATTTGTACGCCTTCTCTGATTTCTTTATCATCCTCTACAATTAATACGTGATTGATCTCCATTTTGTTTCCTCCTAAAAAAATAACCTCCTTTATATATCTACAGAATACTCTGTAAATCTAAAGGAGGCTTTTATATGTTTCAAAAGATTTTCTTAAGCTTACTATAGCTTTTTCAAAAATATTGGTCTCTTAGTTCTCTGCATTCTGCTCTCTGAAGAAAATCTGACCCGTAGAAGCGTCCATTCCGTCCACAATCGCCAATGACTCCAGCTGGAATCCAAGGTTACGGATGATTCTTCCGCCTGACTGGAATCCTTTCTCAATTGCAATTCCGATACCTTCTACTGTAGCTCCTGAAGACTGAACGATCTGGATCAGTCCCTGTAGTGCACATCCGTTCGCAAGAAAATCATCAATAATAAGTACATGATCGTCCTCTGAAAGGAATTTCTGTGAAACGATCACATTATTCTTACACTTATGTGTGAAAGATTCAACCTCTGCTACATACATCTCACCGTCTAAATTGATGCTCTGAGACTTCTTTGCAAATACGACCGGTACATCAAAGTGTTCTGCTACGATACAGGCGATTCCTATACCGGAAGCTTCGATCGTAAGAATCTTGTTGATGTTCTTGTCAGCAAATCTCTTCTTGAATTCTGCACCCATCTGATTCAAAAGTTTAATGTCCATCTGATGATTCAGGAAACTGTCAACCTTGAGAACATTGCCCTCTTTTACAATACCATCTTTTACAATTCTTTCTTCCAAAAAATTCATCTTTCTACCTCTTCCTCTGTGATTTCCCCAAAATGTGTTACTGCTCAGTGTAACCCCAAAAATATTTCTTAAAGTATAGCACAACTCCATATAAGAAACAACGTTAACAAGACGAAAAAATAGTACAAAAATAATTCTAAAAAAGCACTTTCCTTATCCGGTTTATCAAAACCGAATCGCAGGAAAATGCTTTGCGCTATTTCTGTACAACTATGATTCTGCCCTCCAAAATCAGGGCAACAAAAAAAGCGGGTGATGGGAATCGAACCCACGTATCCAGCTTGGAAGGCTGGTGTTCTACCATTGAACTACACCCGCATTTCGTGTCTTATCTCTGACACGAATAGTATCTTATCATACTCTTTTTGAATATGCAAGTACTTTTTTCAATTTTTTTACATTTTTTATTTTCCCATCTCCTGCAGTGCACGGATAAATTCCAAATCTTCTGCACGAAGCTTCAGATTTGTCTCGTAATGAGCTCCGTTCGGTGCTGTCACATTAATCTCGATGATCGTACCTTCCTCAACTGCATTCTGAGCTACTGCTCCTAAGAACATTGGAAACTTCGGATGATTTCTGCGAAATGTGTCCATATGTCCTTTTAATTCCTGTATCTTTCCAAGCTGTGAAAAATTCATATCAACTTTCCTTTCTGCCCTGACAACTTTTACCTTATTTTTATTATGATACCTACGGATTGCTCCATTGCTATGCAATTCCCGCAATCCTCGAACACCTCAAACTCCCATAAAATGGCGTGTTCACACCATTTTATTCCGTTTTCGGTGTTCGGCGTGTCAATAAGTATAAATTGCTTATTTGTGCAAGCACAAACGCAATTTATACTTTTGACACTTACATCATAATATACGAATCTGACGAAAAATACAACTTTTTTGACTTATTTTCCACTTCGTTATATAATAGGAGAAGTGACCGATGTCCCCCTTTTTACTAAATTATTTCAACCAGCAAGGACAGACATCCCGGACTTCGGTTTTCAGATTAGAGAAAAGAGGTAACATCCATGAGCAAGAGAACAGATAAGAAAAGACAGAAAAGATTTAATGAGGTACATCCGACTACCACAGCACCAGCTGCTCAGCCTGTAGTAGAGACAGCTGCACCAACAGCTGAACCTGTTCCGGAAGTGACTGTAACAGAAACAACTGCACCAGTAAATGCTGCTCCGGCATATAATCTTTTCATCCAGTATCAGAACGGCGAATATGACGCTGCTGTACTTGCAGAGAAGATTCTTGATAAATGCAAAGCTGAAGGTATGAACAGCTCCGACCTTAAGATCTATGTAAAACCTGAGGATAAAAAAGCTTACTATGCTTGTGCCGGCGGAACAGGTGCTATTGAGTTAGCTTAGACTGATAGAAAGAAAGTCTGTGAAAGAATCTATCTACTCTTAAGATTCTTTTCACAGACTTTTTATTTTGACTGTTATACCCTGATCTTTTTACTATACTCCGACCTTTTTACAAACATCTGCCAAACAGCATCTGTCGCAATACGGTTTCGTTCTTGCAGTACATATCTCTCTTCCATGATAAACAAGACGGTGGCAAAGGTCACTTCCTTCTTCCGGCGGGATGATCTTCCACAGAGCCATCTCCACTTTCTTAGGTTCTTTGATTCCGTCCACCAGACCGATACGATTCGTCAGGCGGATACAGTGCGTATCTGTAACGATCGCCGGTTTTCCAAACACATCTCCCATGATCAGATTCGCGCTCTTTCTTCCGACTCCCGGAAGTTTTAATAAAGCATCAAAATCATCAGGAACCTTTCCACCATATTCATCCCGAAGCATCTTCATACAGGCACTGATATCTCTTGCCTTACTCTTTCCAAGACCACAAGGACGTACAATCTCTTCAATATCTTCCACCGGAGCATCTGCCAGTGCTTCTACTGTTGGATATTTCTCATAAAGACCTTCCACGACTACATTTACTCTTGCATCTGTACACTGAGCTGCCAGCCTTACACTGACAAGCAATTTCCATGCCTGATCATAATCAAGTGTGCATCCGGCATCCGGATACTCTTTCTTCAGCCTTTCAATCACTTCAAGCGCACGCTGTTTCTTTGTCATTTACTTCACCTCGGCATTTTTCTTTAATTCTTCCATTGCATTCTTAAACTTGTCTGATACTGCTGTAGGATTTCTTCTCAGCTGTCTCATAGCATTTACATAATTTCTGTCTGTACGTGAGCCTAATTTCCGTCTCTCACTTAATATATTGGAACGCATCTGGGCAAGTTCTTTTCTCCAGTTTCCTTTCGATTCAGACTCTTGTGCTTCATTCTCCAGTCGGACAGTACGAAGCAGTGCCTCAACCTTCTCTGAAAGCTGTGTAAGCTGTTCTTTTCGTTCTCTACGCTGTTCTTCTATCTTCGCAAGATACAATTCTTTTCTTGTCTGCTTCTCCGCTGCTTTCATCTCTTTACGCTCTTCATACAACAGATAGCTGTCCTCAAGCCTCTCCTGTACCCCTTCAGATGCACGTTTCAGCCGTTCCTGAACACCTTCTGATGCATCTTTCAGTCTGTCCTGCATTTCCTCAGAAGCATCTTTCAGGCGCTCCTGCATCTTCTGGATCTGTTCTTTGCTGGCCTCAAGCTGTACAAGGATACGTTTCATATCCATAGCCTCGTTGAAGGACTGTGTGAAGTCAACTGCTGCTGCGATTGTCAGAACAAATGCAAGGATATCGGCTATTGTAACCGGAATCAACAATATCATATGTTCAAATGGAACATGTACAACCTTTACCATAAGAATAGAAAATGCACCCCAGCACAAACTTGCCAGCGGACAAATATATCCTCTGATATTGAATTTCAGATTTCTATAATCCCAGTATCTTACATGGAACAGACGCTCCATCGTAATTCCTGTAAAATACTCCAGGATTGTCGCACCGATCATTCCCATAAGAAAGACAAGCAGGATGTTATCTCTGACCGGAATCGTCACAATCAGGACAACCATTGCTCCGGAACCATAGAGCGGAAGCATCGGACCATGCATAAATCCGCGGTTCACCCAGCGGTGCTTTCTGACAGAAACATAACAGCTTTCCCATATCCATCCCAAAAAACTGTAAAGAAAAAAGAATAAAACCCATTGTGATAAATCATATTCCTGCATTTTTCTTCCCCTTTTTTAAAAGACTCCTACGCTCTGATAAAATGTAACGCAGAAGTCTCTTTCGTAAAATCTTTTAGTTTTTCTCCTCGATCTCCATCAGCAGATCTACTCTGCGCTGATGACGGCCGCCTTCGAATTCTGTATTGATCCATGTATCTACGATCATCTTTGCAAGTTCTCCACCTACCACACGAGCTCCAAATGCAAGTACATTACAATCATTGTGTGCTCTTGACATCTTCGCTGTAAATGGCTCGCTGCAGACACATGCACGGATTCCTTTTACTTTATTCGCTGCAAGAGAGATTCCAAGTCCTGTTCCGCAGATCAGGATTCCCTTCTCTACTTCTCCTGCTACAACTGCACGGGCCACTTTCTCTCCATATACCGGATAGTCACAACTTTCGGATGTATAGGTTCCATAATCTACAACCTCATGACCTTTCTCTTTCAGAAATTCTACGATTTCTGCTTTCAGCTCCAGTGCGGAGTGATCGTTACCAATACCAATTTTCATTTTAACGTTCCATCCTTTCTACATTTCAAAATCTGATATACCGTTTCTATCATACCAAACTTGTACGGTCTTGTAAACTCACGCCGGATTTATTTCTAATGTAATACAAAATGTTGCTGTTCAGGATTCCCGCTTTGCCTGACGATAGTTTTGCCTGACGATAAAAAGAGAAGCTCGAACAGCTTCTCTTTTTCCTTCTGTAAACCGCCACTATGATAACTTTCTTCTGTTATGCACGTAATCCGTTCACTTTATATCTTAGAATAATGTATTAAAACGTTCCATTGCTTCCTTTGTCTTCTCATGTTTTCCAAAGGATGTCAGACGGAAATAATTCTTTCCATTTTCTCCAAATCCTGCTCCCGGTGTTCCGACAATCTGTGCATTTTCAAGAAGATAATCAAAGAACTCCCAGGACTCCATTCCCTTCGGGCACTCGAACCAAATGTATGGTGAGTTCACGCCGCCTGTAAATGAGATTCCTTTCTTCTCAAGTGTTTCAGCGATCATATGTGCATTTTCACGATAATATCCGATATTCTCCTGACACTCTTTCATGCCCTCTTCTGTGAATACCTTAGCTCCCGCATACTGGATGATATATGGTGTTCCGTTGAACTTTGTACACTGTCTTCTGTTCCACATGTTGTGCAGACTCAATGTTTCTCCATTTGATGTCTCGAACACAAGCTCTTCCGGAACAACTGTGTAAGAGAAACGTGTACCTGTGAATCCTGCTGTCTTAGAAAGGGAACAGAACTCGATCGCACATTTCTTTGCCCCCTCGATCGCATAGATACTTCTCGGAAGTGTAGGATCTGTGATAAATGCTTCGTATGCGGAATCATACAGGATCACAGCATCATTTTTCAGTGCATAGGCAACCCACGCCTCTAACTGCTCTTTATTATAGCATGCTCCTGTCGGGTTGTTCGGAGAACACAGATAAATGATATCTGCCTTTACATTTTCATCCGGCATTGGAAGGAAATCGTTTTCTTTTGTTCCGTTCATATAGATGATATTCTTTCCATCCATTGTATTTGTATCTACATAAACAGGGTAAACCGGATCCGGAACGAGAACCACGTTATCCTTTGCAAAAAGCTCTGTAATATTTCCCGTATCACTTTTTGCTCCATCAGAAATAAAAATATCAGATACTTTTACTTCTACACCATTGCGCGCATAATAATCTGCGATTGCTTCCTGCGCAAATGCATATCCCTGCTCCGGTCCGTATCCTTTGAATGTCTCAGATACGGCCTGAGAATCTACTGCTTCATGAAGTGCCTCGATCACACTCTTTGTCAATGGCAATGTCACATCACCGATTCCGAGACGGATAATATCCGCTGCTTTCTCCGGATGTGTTTCCTCATATACTTTTACTCTTCTTGCGATCTCTGCAAAAAGATAACTGTCTTTTACATTCTGATAATTTTCATTTAATTTTGGCATCTTGTCAAACTCCTTTCCCAGCTGCTTTCATGCTATTCACAGTATTCTGCAACCAATAACTCTAGTATTCCTATGTGTTATATTAACAGATTTTTTTTCATTCGAAAAGAAGTTGAAAAAAAGAAACAAGATTTTGTAAAATCTTGTTTCTTTGATAATAATTTCAGCACTTTAACTGTGCAAATTGATGATGCGATAAAGAATATTTTTCTTTTTTTCTTTCTTACAAAAGCCAGATAACCAGCAAGATTACCTCCACAACAAAGATCACAGGCACTGTAATCATAAATTTTGCTTTCCGTGTCTTATGCCGGAAGCACATCATACCTGCGATTGCTCCTGCACTTCCACCGATCAGTGCAAGGATTAACAGCGTTTTCTCCGGAATCCTCCATGCGCCTTTCTTCGCTTTCCATTTATCAATCCCATAGGTACAAAACGCAAATAAATTGATAAATATCAGGTAATACCAGAAATATTTCATAAGATGATCTCCTCCTTCAAGGCAAAGGAATAGATAATCTTCTCCTTCACCGGCTTCTCTAACAGCTGCTCCAGCGCCTGGGCATAGTAATCAAGCTGTGCATGGTACAGTTCTTTCAATTGAGATGCATTTCTGACTCTATCCGTCTTATAGTCCAGTAGTACAAGCCCGTCTTCCTCCTCGAACCAGACATCAATAATTCCCTGGACGAGAATGGTCTCTTCCTTTCGATTTTCATCCGTTTCCTGACTTCTCTTCTGAATATCCGGATAGATTTCCGGATAAATCTCTGAAGCAGCTACTCCAAGAACAAATGGCTGTTCCTTCCAGAGCTTCCCATTTCCTGCTGCTTGTGTCATTCGTCTTCCACTCTCACTATTTAAAAACGCAAGAATATCTTTCGTGCGGATACAGTCTGCCATCTCTTTTGACAGTCTCCCTGCCTGATAGAACAGTTCGATTTCTTCTTTCAGAAGTTCCTCTGTATACTCTTTTGAAAAATCATGAAGCTCGAGAAATTTATGATAAGCACTTCCCCTTAAAGCTCCTGTCAGTCCTTCTTTCTGTTCTTCCATGAAATGCGGAAGCAGTGGCACAATCTCCGGCTCCTGAATCAATTCTTCTCCTGCTTCTTCCCGCAAAGACTCACGCTTCTTCAACTCTGAAACTGTAAATTTCAGTTTCATTTTTCCTTCTTCTTTATATGGATACAGGAAATTCATCTGCTGTTCCAGCTTTTCTTCTGCTCCCGGAAGATAAACCTTCGATGTATCCCAGTGTTCAAGCACTTCTCTTGCAATTATTTCCGCCTGTCGCTGTGCATCTTCTGTAAACTCCATCTCTCCTGCATCAAAAATCCGGACTTGAATCGGCAATTGCTGAACCTCTTCGCTTTCTGTTTTGAGAATCCCACATAAACCATCTTCTCTCTTGAGATCTTCTGCCTGAAGAAGTGCCGGAAGAATCCAGTCCAGATAACGGTTTGCGCTCTCTAACTGATAAAGGCTCAATGGAGATTTCCTGTCTGTCATATGGTTCACATATGGTTCCAGTCCGTCTTCTCCCATTTTCAGACTTCCTGTCAGAATCAGCTTTTCCTTTGCTCTTGTCATCGCTACATAAAGCACACGGAGTTCTTCTGCAAGATTCTCAAGCTTTGTCTTCTCCTGGATCATTTTCTTCAAAAAGGTCGGTGCCTTTGTCCTCATCTCAAGATCTACAACGTCAATTCCAACTCCGTTTCTCGGATGGATCACAATACTTCCTTTTAGATCCTGTGTATTGAATTGCTTTCCGGTTCCGGCTACAAAAACGATTGGAAACTCCAGACCTTTACTTTTATGAATACTCATAATACGGACCGTGTCAGCCTGCTCGTCTATGATACTTGCTTCACCATAATCAACATCATATTTTTTCAGTTGCTCGATATAGCGTACGAAATTAAACAGACCTTTATAACTCGTCCCTTCAAATGCTCTTGCTTTCTCAACAAGCATTTCTACATTGGCTTTCCTCTGTGCGCCCCCCGGCATAGCACTGATAAATAACCCATAGCCGGTTTTATCAATTATTTTCGCAAGAAGATCATGGATTGCCGTATACGGAAGAATTTCCCTGAAACGATCCAATACCTCGAAAAACTTCCTCAATTTTTCCTGTACCTGTATTACCTGCTTTTCGTCCACAGTTTCCGGAATTTCTTCCAGACTCAGACTGAAAAATCCTTCTACTGCCTCGTAAAACAACTGATTCGGATACGCAAGACGAATCACTGACAGCTCTGCTGCCGTCAGACCGGCAAACGGTGAAGTCAAAACTGCTGTCAATGGCAGATCCTGTCTTGCATTATCAAGAACTTTCAGATAATCCAGAAGAACACTAACCTCATATGTCTCGAAATATCCTTCTCTGCTCACAGAATATGCAGGAATTCCCTCCTCGGCCAGTATAGACGCGAAAACTTCTGCCCACCCCTGTAAACTTCTCGTCAGAATCACCATATCCCGATAATGAACCGGGCGGTATTCTCCAGTCTCCTTATCAAGCACAACACCCGTGTTTAGAAGTTCTTTCATTCTCTGTGCGATCATCCGTGCCTCTTCTTCTCTCGCTTCACTACTCCGAAGCCCCGTCTGATCGTAAAGAAGCAGTTCCGTCTGATCCGTAAACACATTTTCATCCGGTAATTCAGGAAACGAGGCTCCCAAATGCAGTGCCGCCTTATCATCATAAATGATTTCCCCGAATTCCTTCCGCATCAGTTTCCTGAAAATATAATTTGTACTGTCAAGTACTTCTCCCCTGCTTCGGAAGTTCCTGTCAAGATCAATTCTCTGCCTGCTACTCTCCTGCGTACTGTAGCTGTTATACTTTCCCATAAAAAGCTCCGGGCGCGACAGACGAAATCGGTAAATACTCTGCTTTACATCCCCGACCATGAAGAGATTATTCTGTCCGACAGACTCTCTTGATACACTTGTAAGAATCGTCTCCTGCACAAGATTACTATCCTGATACTCATCGATCATAACTTCTTCAAAGCGTTCCTGATACTCCTGTGCCACTGCTGACGGAACCAGTTTTCCTTCCTTTTCTTCCGTCAGAATCCGAAGTGCAAACTGTTCCATATCACTGAAGTCCAACAGATTTCTCTGTCTCTTTTTCTCCGAAAATGTCTCTGCAAAAGCCTGTACCAGCAGAACTAACATCTTCATCGCTATCTGCGCCTCTTGCATATCCTTGATCCACTCATCAACAGGCGCGTAGAAATAATTTGCTTTCAGATCTTCTATCAGCTTCTTAGCCTGTTTTCTAAGTCCCTGTGCTTTCTCTTTCAGTTCTGGATCGACTGTCGGATCCTTCTTTCCTGACAGACGCTTCCATGTGAAATTACTGACGATCTGCTCTTGCTGACAAAATGTCTCTGCTCTTTCCAATTGCTCAATCTGTACGAGATCAGAATCTAACATTTCACCATACATATACGGACCGGCTGGAAGTTCGCATACTTCTATCGCCTGTTGAACAAACCCTTTCACATCTGTGAGATTTTGCCTTACTCTTGCCTTTGCTTCCTGCACAACATCTGCTTCTTCCATCTTCTCCGGATCAATCTCATAATTATCCACACATGCCTTCAACCACTTTTCCGGCTGTGGATAACTTCTGGAATATTCGTAAAGCTGGAGGATAAGTTCCTCGATCTTCTGATCATTTCTTCCTGTCCCGTACTGGTCAACAAAGTTTAAGAATGTCTCGGATCCCTCTGCATAAAAATTCTCGATCAGCTCCTCTAAGACGTCCTGCATCAGAAGACGCAATTCTCCTTCTTCTGCAATTCGAAAGGCCGGATCAATCCCGATCACATGAAAATGATCCCGGATCACCGACAAGCAGAAACTGTGGATCGTCATGATCGACGCATTGTGAATCAATGTGGACTGCTGCTCCAGATTCACATTTCCCGGCTGTTCTTCCAGCTTCTTTTCAATTGCTGCACCGATTCGTTCTTTCATCTCTGCCGCCGCTGCTTCCGTATAAGTCACAACAAGGAGACGGTCTACATCCGCGGGATCATTCTCATCCGTAATTCTTGAGATAATTCGTTCAACAAGTACAGCTGTCTTTCCCGATCCCGCTGCCGCAGACACGAGAATGTTGCGATCACGCAAGTCGATTACTTTCTGTTGTTCTTCTGTCCATTTTACGCTCATTCTCCTGCCTCTCCTTTCTCTTCCAAAATACCAAGCCTCTCTTTCATAGAATTCAGTGCTTCTTCCAACGTATATTTTCTTAATCTTCTGTACTCACAGCCTTCAATTCTCTGGTCGAATCCGCAGATATCCCTGCACCCACAGTAATCACAGCCTGTCATCTCATCAAGTACATATGGAAGTGCTGCAACCTCCCCCTGATACATCACGTCTTTCAGTTCTTTTTCTTTCTCCTTTGTATACGCAAGAACCGTATCAAAGTTCTCCTTTGATAAAGCTTTTGATGCCGAACTGAGCGTTCTGTTCTTATTCATCCGCAGCGGATAGAATGTTGAAGTTCCACTCAGATTCCGTTCCAGATGCTCAACTACATTTTCATCTGCATTGATCAGTCCATCCAGCTTCAGCTCTTTTAGAATGCTTTGCTCAACTTCCGCTTTTGTCTCTTCTTTCTTCACAATCGGATCCTGGATCCTGTAATAAAAAATACCTGCTGGAAGTACTTCTTTTTCCGGATGCTTCTGCCGTTCGATCTCCAGTGCCGCATTCAGATAAACCGGAAGCTGCATCTGCAGGCCATGATAGAATGCTGTGATATCAAATGCTTTCCTTCCTGTTTTGTAATCCGTCACCTTCACATAGACCGCATTTTCATCTTCACAGGTATCAATTCGGTCAATCTTTCCGCTTCCGAACTTAAACTCACAGCCGCTTGGCACAAAATCGCCTGCCGCCATCTGCTGTGTCAGTGCCCAGACGGACCGATTGATCAATTGCTTGATTCTGTGGATCATATACTCATTACGTGCAGACGAGAATAGAACTGTATTTCCATAATCCAGAATACTTTCTTCCACACTTTCATCAATCAGCTGCTCCCGCTTCTCTTCCGGCATCGCAACCCAGTCCAGACCTTCCTCTTCTACTTTGTGTGCAAATCGCTCCAGTGCCTGATGTGCAATGTTTCCCAGATCCATTGCTTCGAACCCATATTTCTCCCGTTCTGACAGACGAAGTCCGTAATTCAGGAAATGTGCATATGCACAGGAAGCAAAACGTTCCAGTCTTGTTACGCTGACACGCTTCGGATCCAAAAAGAGCTCTTTTGCCACTCTGCTTCCAAGGCTCGGTTCATCCTTTCGATAGAAACCGGCTTCTATAATCCGCTTCAGAGTTTCCTGACTCTGTTCATCTTTCACAAACCATCTGTACAGTTCTTTCCAGGAATCATCCAGTCCATGCTCCCTCTCTCTTAAACCTTCTGCAATCTGCAAGAGTCCGCTCTTTCTCATCATCTCATGATCAAGCAGTCCCTTTTTGTCTTCCTCTACCGGAACAAGTACCGGGAACAGACGCATCAGATCCTGGATCAGATACGCTGGACGAAGTGCTTTTCCTTCCCCGGATACTTTTGCCCAGGACAGATACAGAAGTTCTGACGGTTTCGTCAGATTCATATAGAGATAAAATTTCTGAATATATAATTTTTCTTTTTGTCCGGGAGAAAGATTCATCTTCTTCTCCTGGAACTGTTTTCTGTCTCGCTCGGAAAGCAGACCTCTTGCTCCTGCATTTCCCGGAAGGAGCGTATCATTTGCTCCGACAAAAAATAATGCGCGGATATTTTTGATACGTGTTCTTTCCACATCTCCGATCACAACCTGATCCAGACTTGGAGGAATCACACCAACTTTCGCCTCTTCAAGTCCTGCATCAAGAAGTTCACAGTATTCCTTCAATGGAATCTCTTCCTCCCCCAGAAGTTCAACGAATTTATCGAATAGCTCCAGAACAATACGGTAAATCTGTGCATATTCCTTCGCCAAAGCCAGCTCTCCCTCTTCCTGGAATTTCTGCTCCAATTCTGCAAGCTGCTCCTGGATCTTCTCCTGAACCAGATATTCATAAACTGCGAGTGTAATCTCTTTTACCGTCTTTCTTCTCTTCTTCAGAACCGTATGCAACGGTGTCAGTTTTTCCACAAAACGCACGCGCAGCTGATTCAGTTCTTCCAATTCTTCTTTTTTCGTCATCGGTGTCTTTCTCACCCAGACCTGATCCCATTTCTTGAATCCTTTCAAATCCAGCGCAAGACAATAATTTTCCAGACGGTCCACTTCATCTCTTGTGAACCCACACAGGCCGGTCCGCAGATAACGAAAAACGCTTTCGTAAGTATAGTTCTGTTCAACCATCACCAGCAGACTTCTTAAATACTCTACAAAAGAATTCAACAAAATACTCTTCTTATGATCCATAAAAACCGGAATCTCATAACGTTCGCATGCCTTCTCCAACGAATCAGCATATCTATTCAGATCAGAAGCAATCACTGCGATTTCCCGATATCTGTATCCTTCTTCTCTCACCAGACGCCGGATTTCCTCTGCCACATACTGTGCCTCTTCCTGTGGTGTGTGAACTTCGTGAAGAGAGATTGACTGCATCTTTTCCCCACTGTATTTTCTTCTGGAATAACGGAATAGTTCCTCTTCCAAAAACGCCATCTCCGGATTCTCTTTGAACCGATACGGCGGATTCTTGCATAGCCAGACCGGCTCATCAATCTCCACTTTCACTTCCTGCGCCACTTCCGTCAGTGAAGTAACCATTTGCTTGCTCAGCGCAAAGAGCTGATACGGATGCTTATAGACAAACGGATCTTCCCTCCGATCAATCTCAACTGTCAGCATAATCTTGTCGCACACTTTCAGAAGTTCCCCGATTAGCCGGTTCTGCACCGGCGTAAATCCGGTAAATCCATCCATTGCGATCACACTGTCTTTAAGCATTTTCGCTTCCGCCACATTCTGACTCAACACATCAAGCAATTCTTCCTTTGTAATATATTTATCATGCAGATAATCCTCAAATCCTTCATATACTTTACGGATATCCTTTAACTTATAATACAGATAACTTTCCGAATTCAGTCCTTCCATGAAAGAATCAAGCTGTTCAAAATCAATTCCATACTGTGTGAATTCTGATATCACGGACTTCACTTCGCTGATATATCCCTGCTTCTTAAGATTGCCCTTAAGAACGGTCAGCTCATCTTCGTAATTTCCTGCAATCTTGCGGAGCACCAGATTCTTTCCCTCATCGTCAAGGATCGGCTGTCTTTCCTTTCCTGTCTCTTCAAAGACACGGTGAGCCAGACGTCCAAAACTTAAGACATCAATATTCATAATACCGCCACGCGGATGTGCCATACACAGGTCCTTCTGCGTCTGCATTGTAAACTGCTCCGGTACAAGAACAAGATAATTCTTCTCCGGATGACGGATTGACTCCTCAACTATCTGCTGATATAAATAATGGGACTTTCCGCTTCCGGAATTCCCGAAAATAAACTGCAATGACATGCTCTGACTCCCGCCTTTCTTCTTAATATCTAAGCAAAAGACAGGCTGTCGTTCACAGGAATGAGCCATATCTCTCAGCCTTCTCTGTGCCCGGCAGCCCGTCTGGGTTTTTCCTTTCTTCTATTATCGCAAATTTATTTCACAAGGTCAACCAGTGCTGTCTTAGGAATCGCACCAATCTGTCTTCCGTTCTCTTCTCCTCCTTTAAATGCGATGAAAGTCGGAATGCTCATCACTCTGTATTTCTGTGCAATATCGATATTCTCATCGATATTGATGTGGCATACCTTTACATCACTGAGTTCTTCTGAAAGAGCTTCTACGATCGGAGCCATCATCTTACACGGTCCGCACCAGTCTGCATAGAAATCAACGAGTACCGGCTGTTGCGCCTGAATCACTTCCTGCTCAAAATTGTCTGTTGTAAGTTTTACTACTGCCATCTTTATATCCTCCTTATAAATGTTATATCTTTTGTATTTTTTATTTTTCTTTGTTACAATCTTAGTATAGCACATATTTTTTATTTTTCTGTGATAAAATCACAAAGAAACCGACAGTTTTGATTTCTCCTCCCTGCCGGTTTCATTCATTACTTCTTATATCGTTTTATCTTATTCCCCCCAGGTCTGTGACCCTTTATTTACGCTTCATCGATTGCCTTACCGATATCACGTCTCATATATTTATTCTTGAAGTTTACCCACTCTGTTGCTGCATATGCATTCGCACGGGCTTCTTTCAGATCTTTTCCCTTCGCTGTCACGCCAAGAACACGTCCGCCGTTTGTCACGATCTGATCTCCGTCGAATTTTGTTCCTGCATGGAAGCAGTAATATCCTTCGTGCTTCTTGAACTCTTCCAGTCCTGTGATTGGGAAGCCTTTCTCGTAACTTACCGGATATCCTTCGGATGCGAGTACGACACAGACTGCTGCATTGTCTTCAAACTGAAGATCAACCTGATCCAGCGTTCCGTCGATACATGCTTCCATAACTTCAAGGATATCATTCTTCATACGAGGAAGTACAACCTGAGCTTCCGGATCTCCGAAACGAGCGTTGTATTCAAGAACCTTCGGTCCGTCTTCTGTCAGCATCAATCCAAAGAAGATAACTCCCTTGAACGGACGTCCTTCTGCTGCCATTGCGTCTACCGTTGCCTGGTAAACATATTTCTCACAGAATTCTTCTACTTCTTTTGTATAGAACGGGCTTGGAGAAAATGTTCCCATACCGCCTGTATTAAGTCCTGTATCTCCGTCTCCGGCACGCTTATGATCCTGCGCACTTGTCATTGTCTTGATTGTCTTTCCATCAACAAAAGAAAGTACGGAAACCTCGCGGCCTGTCATAAATTCCTCAATGACCATCTCATTTCCGGCTGTACCGAACTTCTTATCCAGCATGATCTCTTTCACGCCTGCTTTTGCTTCTTCCAGATCCTTACAGATCAGAACACCTTTTCCGAGTGCAAGTCCGTCTGCTTTCAAAACAATCGGGAACTTCGCTGTCTCAAGATAAGCAACTGCTGCTTTTGGATCTGTAAAGTTCTCATAAGCTGCTGTTGGAATGTTATATTTCTTCATCAGGTCTTTGGAAAATGCTTTCGATCCCTCAAGGATTGCTGCATTCTTCTTCGGTCCAAATGTGCGGATTCCTGCTTCTTCAAGAACATCTACAAGACCGCCTACCAGCGGATCATCCATTCCTACGATACAAAGATCAATCGCATTCTCTTTTGCGAAATCTCTTAATTTATCAAATTCCATAGCGCCGATCGGTACACACTGCGCATACTCAGCGATTCCGGCATTTCCCGGAGCACAAAAGATTTTTTCTGCTCTTGGGCTCTTTGCCACGCTTGCTGCGATTGCATGCTCTCTTCCGCCGCTTCCTACGATCAATACGTTCATAGTCTCTGCCTCCTTACTCGGTAACGATTGTACGATGTCCTTCTACTTCAACCTTTCCGTTCGCGATCAGATCGATTGCATGTGGAAGGATCTTCCATTCAGCCTGTTCCATCACTCTGCGCTGAATCACTTCCGGGGTATCTCCATTGTGTACTTCTACAGCCTTCTGCAAGATGATCGGGCCTGTATCAGTTCCTTCATCTACGAAATGTACTGTTGCACCAACTACTTTCACACCGCGCTCCAAAGCGGCCTCGTGTACTTTCAATCCATAATAACCTGTTCCACAGAAAGATGGAATCAGAGATGGATGAATGTTGATGATCCGGTTCTTATACTTCTTGATCATCTCCGGCGGGATTACCACAAGGTAACCTGCCAGCACGATCAGATCCGGTTCATATGCATCCACAGCCTTTAAAAGTTCCTGATTAAACACTTCTCTTGACTCGTAGTCCTTCGGAGAAATGCATTTCGCATCGATTCCATTTTCTTCTGCACGTGTCAGTGCATAAGCATTCTTATTATTGCTGATCACGCCTACAAGTTCTGTGTTCGTGATCGTACCATTCTTTACGCTATCGATGATTGCCTGAAGGTTTGTTCCGCCTCCTGACACCATACTTAAGACTCTTAACATAAAGTCACTCCCTTTTCGCCAGCCTCGATCTTGCCGACTACATATGGCTGATCTCCTGCTTCACGAATTGCATCCATTGTCTTATCAACGTCTGCCGGATCAACAGCGAGAACCATTCCAAGTCCCATGTTGAATGTGTTGTACATCATCTGCTCTTCGATTTCGCCCTCTTTTGCAAGTTTTGCAAAGATTGGTGGAATCGGGTAGCTGTCTTTTTCTACAACTGCATGAGTTCCTTCTTTGAGCATACGCGGAATGTTCTCATAGAATCCGCCACCTGTGATATGGCTGCATGCTTTTACTGTAACACCTGCATTTTTGATGCTTTTAAGTGCTTTTACATAGATTCTTGTCGGAGCAAGAAGTGCCTCTCCAAGAGTAGTTCCAAGATCATCATAATAAGTATCTAAAGATTCTTTTGTAATATCAAATACTTTTCTTACAAGTGAAAATCCGTTGCTGTGAACACCTGTAGAAGCCATTCCGATCAGAACATCTCCGGCTGCAAGATTCTCTCCTGTGATCATATCTTTCTTATCGCAAACACCAACTGCGAATCCTGCAAGATCATATTCATCTTCCGGCATAAGTCCCGGATGCTCTGCTGTCTCTCCACCGATCAGAGCTGCATCGGACTGCTTACATCCTTCTGCAACACCTTTTACGATTGCAGCGATCTTCTCCGGATAATTCTTTCCACATGCAATGTAATCCAGGAAGAACAGCGGCTCTCCACCTGCACATGCGATATCGTTCACGCACATAGCAACAGCATCGATTCCGATTGTGTCATGTTTGTCCATTACCATAGCAAGTTTTACCTTTGTTCCACATCCGTCTGTACCGGAAAGAAGAACAGGCTCTTCCATCTCTTTGATCTTCGCAAGAGAGAACGCTCCTGAGAATCCGCCAAGTCCTCCGAGAACTTCTGCGCGCATTGTCTCTTTTACATATTCTTTCATTAATTCCACTGATTTGTAACCGGCCTCAATATCTACACCTGATGTCTTGTAATCCATCGTAAATCTCCTTTTCTTTCGAATCGTAATATTTATTTATTGTTCAGATATTCCTCGTAACCAACTTCTGCAAGTCTGTCTGCTTTTGCCTGTACCGTATCTTTCATCTCTGCAGAATAAGCTTTCAGTTTCTCTAAAAGCTCCGGATCTGACATTGCAAGCATCTTCGCTGCAAGAATTGCCGCATTCATACCGCCGTCGATTGCAACTGTAGCAACCGGAATTCCAGGTGGCATCTGAACGATTGAATAAAGTGCGTCCATACCCTCCAGATTCTTTCCTGACATTGGGATACCAATTACCGGCATTGGGAAAAGTGCTGCACACATTCCCGGCAGATGTGCTGCCATACCTGCTCCTGCAATAATTACTTTGATTCCCTTTCCTTCAGCTGCCTTCGCCCAGTCAAAGAAGACATCAGGCATACGGTGTGCTGAAATGATCGTCATCTCATAATCAATTCCAAACTTCTCCAGTGTGGCTGCTGCCTTACTCATCACCTTCAGATCTGAGTCGCTGCCCATGACAATTCCTACTTTTGGCATATCATTTCCTCCTTCAGTGGTATACTGTTTTCCTTCCCTTGGAAAACTTTGTTTATTTATTATCCATACTTATGAAAGATTCCATTTAATCATCTATTAACTATCCAATTGCCTACAGGATTTCCTTAAAATCCCGCTTCATCCAAAGGCTCATTAAGTACCTCTGTTCCCGGCAATACGAATCTTCCGTTCTCTAATAGTATAATGTCTTTTCTCTCGTTTGTCACTACACTTATTTCTTCTAACTCTTTATAAGGCACGGTTATATCTGTATGACAGTTAAAGTATGCTTTTGATACGTCTTCCTTACGAAGAAGAGAACAAGAATTATCTTTCGCCACAATTTCCTTTCCGTTCGGATTGTAGACTCTGATTTCCTCGCTCCAGGAATAGCATGTATCTCCTACTGCAAAATGCGGTCCTGTTTTCTCTGCGATCAGAATCGGCATCTTATCTTCTATATTAAATTTCTTCGCTGCCACATATGCAGTTGTATTTGTTCCAATTGCGAACTCACCAAGCGGAAGAGTCTCATGATTTTTCAGAACATTGTCATAAATATATTTTTTGTTCTGCTTTTCATCCTCAAAATTTGTACATGTATAATCTGTAATCCTTCCATCCTTGAACGTCAGTTTCAGATTCTGATACTGAAGACCATCTAAATAGACCTTACTCACATGAAGTATGCCGTTCGTCCCTTCCAGAACCGGTGACGTGAATACTTCTCCGACAGGAATATTCACGTCTGCCACACAATTTTCGAAGATTGTCTCCTTCTGTGCGTCCTTCAGAGGATATAGTTGTACTGTAATATCTGTCTGGTTTTCTCCTTTTCCTTTGACATGTACACAAGTCCCTTGATCCAGCGCATCGATCATCGTCTGCTGCACTTTTTCATAAAGCTTCGCATCTAATGTATTGATCTTGATCACTTCATCAAAGATCTTTGCATAATCTGCTCCAATCTCCGGTACCGGATAAGCAACAATTGTAAAACTTCTCTCTTCACCCTTGATATACTCATTCGTGATCTGTCCTGATTTGCTGCTAAAGAGAAGATCCAGTTCTCTCTGCGCCTCGTCATATGACGGTGCTGTCTCTTTCGCTTCCGGTGAAAATGGTGTCTCACCGAAGATTTCCATAACCGCCGGTCCTGCAACACCTGCTGCCATCTCTTTGTTCTGCTCGAAAACAGTCTTCATCACCTCAAGCTTACGTTCCACATATCGCTTATCCATGAAGAGTGCCTGATCCTGTCTGTGATCATACTCATACTGCTGATTTGCGATTGCACCATAATATCCGATCTTGTGATGCTCTCGCTTCGTGATCACACTGGATGCTGCACGGTAAATGACAGGCTTTAATCCCATCTTACGGAAGTTCTCGATTGCAAGGCAGATCACCTTCTCAAATCCAAGGCTGTAACGGATATTTACAATCGATTTCTTTGACAGATCTTTTCCGGTATTAATAAAACCAACCCGATATCCTTCCGTATATACATCTGCCATCTTCTGCAGTGTCTCCTGTGGCAGATTTCTCAGATGATGAGCTGTTCCAAGTTCATTCTTGGAAATGTACTCACCGAATTCATACAGATAGTCATCTTTATCAAGGTCTGCCTTCTCAATGATCTGTACAGCAAAATCCGCTGACGGATCCATCTGCTCCAGAATTCGATCTGCATAAAATACATCGCAGTAATCGCTTGCATACCAATACAGAATCTCCTTGATCTGCTCCGGCTTTGGAACCGGATTCTCTTCCTCACTCATTCCTTCGAAACAGGTATAGACTTCGAGAAACAACTCATAAAGGATCGTCAGATAATCCTTGCGCTGTTCAAACACATACGGAATTCCTGCTCTGATTTCCGTATACAACAAACTTAAAAGCTGTCCCATCTCCTGCCCAAATTTTTCACAGGCATAGTCTTGATTGACATAGCTTGTCTGATATTTCTCCCCTATAATATCACTATAAAGAATCCTGTTCAGGCTGCGCTTCTCCTCAAGATTTAAGCTGTCCCAGATTCCATCTTCTATCTTTCTTTGTGTATTCTCTAACTCAAGCAGAAACAAGGTACAATCCTGAAAGTAAGAAATATATGCTGCATCCACTGTTTCTTCTGTCACGATCGTGCGCAGACGCTCAACTGCCAGTTCGTGACGCTGTGTGCACTGTTCATTTTTCTCCTTCTGTAACTCACTTAACTTTCCGATCATAAACTCAGACCTCCAACAAAAATTCCAAGGAAGCACAAGATCTGCACAATACCGATCCCGATTCCACATTTGCAGGAAAGGTATTTTCTATCCTGCTCCTCAAATCCTTCTATTGCATTCCAGATTCCATATATATCAATCATTAAAGAAAGGATTGCAATCCCTCCGACAATTCCGGCTGCCTTTCCTCTCGTCAGGAACGCATATCCGACACATCCCAGCAAGATAGCAAGTGACCATCCGGTCAACCAGCAGGAGATCACACCTCTTCTTGACTGCAGATAAGCTGCTTTCCCATATTTCTTTGATTGATTACGCTTTCGTTCTTTTTCTTTTTTTTCGTTCATTTCTTCTCCTTAGTAGATTACAAACTACAAAAACTATATATCCAAGTACACCGCCGATTGTATTCAGCAGAATATCGTCCACATCAAAGCATCCCACTTTCGTGATCAGCTGCATTAACTCTACACAAAAAGTCAGACAAAAACTCCAAAATAACGTTTTAAAAAAGCTTCTTCTTTTCCCTGCCATTGCAGAAAAATAACCAACCGGCATGAAAATAAGAATATTTCCGATTAAATTCGAGAAAACCGCAAATGTTCCCAGCTGATGTCTGTATTTAATAAATCGCTTAATCTCTTTGAATAGCTCCAGATTGTAATGGTACTCATCCATTACGCCTTCCCTGCCGTACCAGTCTGACAAGAACAGAAAGTATACAAGGAAGATAATATATAATATAAACAGGATCTTTCCAAGCGTCCTGACTCTCTTCGCTTCTTTTTTTGTCAATTTCTTACACCTTTACAGAAAAAGAAAGTCCCCTCTGCCGGTCACTTCGGACGTAACTACTCACAATGAACAAGCTACGAGGGGACTTTCCTTTTAAAATGTTATATTATTTTTATGTTTTAACAGACTGGCTCCATTGATAATAGAAATAATTCCTACCGTAACTCCTGTAACAAGCAGGATAATTCCAATTGCAATGTTACCTGCTCCGCTGTTTCTCATTACACGATACGCTTTTTCCAAAACACCAGGCCTCCTTATTTTGCTCCATATTTCTCATAATATGCATCGATCGCTGCTTTTAATTCATCATCGATCACTACTTTTCCGTCACATTCCTTGTTGTAAAGGCACTCTACAACATCTTCCATTGTAACGATCGCTGCTGTCTCAAATCCATAGAGATCTTTCACTTCGTCAAGCGCGCACTTCTCTCCGCCTTTTCCTACTTCCATACGGTTTAAGGATACCATAAGTCCAACGATTGTAACATCAGCAGCGCCTTTTACCTTCGGAACTGTCTCTTCCATAGATTTACCGGATGTTGTAACATCCTCGATCATGATCACGCGGTCTCCATCTTTCAGCTTACTTCCAAGGAAACTTCCTTTATCTGCGCCGTGATCTTTCTCTTCCTTACGGTCTGAGCAGTAACGTACTTCTTTTCCATATAATTCACTGTATGCGATTGCTGTTACAACTCCGAGTGGGATTCCTTTGTAAGCCGGTCCAAACAGTACATCAAAGTCATCTCCATATGTCTCATGAATTGCTCTTGCGTAATACTCTCCAAGTTTCTTTAATTGGGATCCTGTTACATATGCTCCTGCATTCATGAAAAACGGGGATTTTCTTCCGCTTTTCAGTGTGAAATCTCCAAATTTCAATGCGGCACAGTCTACCATAAATTCAATAAATTCTTTCTTATAACTTTCCATTCTATCTTACCTCCAGGTTTATTTTACAATACCAACCATATCTTTTACATTCTCAAAGCCGTTCTTCTTCATATAAGCTTCGATTCCGTCAATCACTTCCAGTGTCACTGCCGGATTGTGGAAGTTTGCTGTTCCTACAGATACTGCACTTGCACCTGCAAGAAGGAATTCAATTGCATCTTCTGCACAGGAAATTCCGCCCATTCCAATGATTGGAATGTTAACAGCCTGAGCAACCTGATAAACCATGCGAACTGCAACTGGTTTCACGATCGGTCCGGATACTCCTCCGGTCTTATTCGCTACCGCAAATGTCTTTCTGTTGATATCAATCTTCATTCCTGTCAGTGTATTGATTAGAGATACCGCATCTGCTCCACCTGCTTCTGCTGCTCTTGCAATCTCCGTGATATCTGTTACATTCGGTGTCAGCTTCATAATGATCGGCTGCTTTGCGATCTTCTTGATCTGCGCTGTCAGCTTTTCTACATTATGTGCATCCTGGCCAAATGCAAGAAATCCTGCATTGACGTTTGGACAGGAAATATTGATCTCCATCATATCGATCGGTTCGTCTGCGAGACGCTCTACGACTGCAAGATACTCTTCCGGAGCGTGTCCGCATACATTTACGATGATTTTTGTATCAAAATTCTTCAGATATGGAATGTCTCTCTCACAAAACAGATCGATTCCAGGGTTCTGAAGTCCGATGGCATTCATCATACCGCCATAAACCTCAGCTACACGCGGAGTCGGGTTGCCTGCCCACGGTACATTCGCCACACCTTTCGTTGTCACTGCTCCAAGACGGTTCAGGTCTACAAATTCTGAAAATTCTTCTCCTGAGCCAAATGTTCCCGATGCAACTGTTACCGGATTTTTCCATTCTACTCCGGCAATCTTTACGCTCATGTTCATTAGATTTCCACCTCCGTAGACAAGAATACAGGACCATCCTTACAGATACGCTTGTTATTTACATTGCTGTGTGCGTCCTTCTCTTTGGACTTGCATACACATGCCAGACAAGCACCGATACCACACGCCATTCTCTCTTCCAGTGAGATATAACACTCGATTCCGTTCTCTTCTGCGTACTGTTTGATCGCGCGGAGCATCGGAGTCGGTCCACAGGCATAAATCATATCTGCTTCCAGGGCATTTTCACGGATTGCGTCCATAACATTTCCCTTTGTTCCGACACTTCCATCTTCTGTGGAAATATAAAGTTCTCCGTTCTGCTCGAACTCTTCTTTAAGAAATGTCTGTGCGTCACGGTATCCTACTACGATCTGTTTCTTCTCGCAATCCATCTGTTTCGCCAGTTCAAGGATCGGCGGTACACCGATTCCTCCACCCATCAGAAATACTTTCTTTCCTTCAGCCTTCTCGTATGGGAATCCATTTCCAAGAGGTCCGATCACCGGAATGATGTCTCCTGCTTTCAGCTTAGAAAATTCTTCTGTTCCTGTCTTCGGTCCTGTCACACGGTAAACAACACGAAGTCTTCCGTTCTCTTTATCAATCTCACAGATACTGATCGGACGTGGAAGCAGCTTGCTTCCATCTGTCGTATACATGGAGATAAACTGTCCCGGCTTTGCGTCCTTTGCTGCCTCTGTATTGATCCACATGCTGTAGATTCCATCTGCCAGCTGTTCCTGGGAATGTACTACTGCATTTTCTTTCTGCTTTGCCATAAACTTATGCAATTCCTTTCTTGAAATTATGAGAAACACGATCTGTAGCTTTCTCAATTTCTATGGTAAATTATTTTGCCGCTGCAAGTGCTCCGCTGATGTCAGCTACCATTGCTTCAACTGCTGCTCTTGATGCATCACCGAAATTCTCCGGTCCGAACTTCGCATAGGCTTCCTGCTTGTAAGCTGCAATAATTCCACGGGAAGAGTTCACAATTGCACCAAGTCCGTCTTCGTTAAAGAAATGAACAAGGTCTTTTCCCTGTCCTCCCTGTGCACCGTATCCAGGTACAAGGATGTAAGACTTCGGCATGATTTCTCTTAATACTTTACCCATCTCCGGATAAGTAGCTCCTACAACAGCGCCGATATAGCTGTACTCATCTCCCATGCAGTCAGCTCCCCACTCGGCAACCTTCTCACCAACCCACTCATAAAGCGGTCTTCCATCAATGATTCTGTCCTGGAACTCTCCACTGGACGGATTGGATGTCTTAACAAGGATGAACAGACCTTTCTTCTCTTCCTTGCATACGTCAACAAATGGATTCACTCCGTCAGATCCAAGGTACGGATTCACTGTTGCAAAGTCCTCTCCGAATGGTGTATATTCCTTGCTTCCAACCTTAATCTTTCCAAGATGTGCTGTTGCATAAGCAGCAGATGTAGAACCGATATCTCCACGCTTTACATCTCCGATGATCACAAGGTCTTTCGACTTACAGTAATCTACTGTCTTTTTAAATGCCATCAGTCCCGGAATTCCGAACTGCTCGTACATTGCAATCTGTGGTTTTACTGCCGGAATCAGATCATAAGTCTTGTCAACGATCTCCTTATTGAACTGCCATACTGCCTCTGCTGCTCCTTCTAAAGTCTCGCCATACTCTGCATAAGCCTTATCAAGTACGTGCTGTGGGATGTAGTTCAGCATTGGATCGAGTCCAACTACGATCGGTGCACCTGTCTTTTTGATCTTCTCTACCAGTTTATTAATCATTCTTCATTCCTCCATATCTTGTTACTTTTCATCGAATCACCGATGAATGATAACCTTCGGTCTTTCCTTCAGGTTGACGCGTTACTTTTCTTTACGCACAATATGATGTAAGTGTCAAAAGTATAAATTGCGTTTGTGCTCGCACAAATAAGCAATTTATACTTATTGACACGCCGAACACCGAAAACGGAATAAAATGGTGTGAACACGCCATTTTATGGGAGTTTGAGGTGTTCGAGGATTGCGGGAATTGCATAGCAATGGAGCAATCCGGTTACATCAGTGAGTGGCAAAATTTACTTTTGACACTTACATCACAATATATCATTTTTCATAATACCATATTCTTGAGAATTTTCCTAGTCATGCTTTTTAATAAATCAAAAAATGAAAAACGAAGTTCTTTCTCTGTCACTCATTTAAACAGAATCTGAAAGAACTTCGTTTCTCTGGTTTTGTTTTTTAATATCCCGCCGGCACAAGCAATGTAAATGGATAAATCGGAATATTTCTCACGATTCCGAACCCCACCACTATAACTAATACCACATATAGAACTTTCTGATTAATCTTCTGATCCACATGATTACCACCGGTCAAAACCCAGTCAATCAATCGTGCTACAATATACACACCAAGAAACGGGAGTAATGTCACATACATCGGATTATACCGGAATGCCGTATAAAATCTTCCATGTAAAATAGAATAGCTTGCCCGCCCGGCACCGCACCCCGGACAATACAGTCCGGTAATAATATGAAAGAGGCAGGGCAGCGGATACTGGTGCGGATTATGAAAAAAGAGATAACCCGCAGCAGCCACTGCAATCACTGCCCCCGTCAGAACTGCGATGATCCTGGCTGACCTTTTTGTTTGAAATGCTTCACGCATCTTTATCTTCCAAATCATCATCCGCTCACTTTTTAATAATAGTAATAAGCCGAACCGGAAACTGCCCCTGTCACGATCAGAACCATGTAGATCAACCATGTAAGAAGACCAATTGCAAAGGATACGATAATCCAGATTCTTGCCATCTTCGCATTATTCTGTGCTTCTTCAAGATTTCCTGCCAGCATAGCACTATTGATCTTCGCCGAGAACACGATTCCCACTACACCAAATGGAAGGCAGCAACATAACGTTGAAATAATCGATAATATAAGATACGGAACCCAGTTCACTGGCTTCTGTGGCATTCCATTGAAATTATTCTGCTGATAATATCCCTGGTTTTGCTGACCATAGTTTGGAGCTTGCTGAGTATAATTCTGATTCTGCTGGTTATAATTCTGATTTTGCTGACCATACCCCTGTCCATACTCATAGTTGTTTGGTTCACCATAGGAAGTATTCTGCTCCTGATTCACACTTTTGTATGGATCGTTCTGATATGAACCTGCCACATCCGCTGGCTGTGTTGGTTCTGTCGGCTGCACATCTTCTTCTGGCTGCACTTTTTCTTCCGGCAGCACATCTTCTTCTGGCTGCACTTTTTCTTCCGGCAGCACATCTTCTTCTGACTGCACTTTTTCTGTCGGCTGCTGTACCTCTGCTGTATCTTCTGTTATGTTATCTATTGTCTCTTCCTTTACCTGTGATACAGGTTCCATCTTCTGTACCGGCTGCTTCGCCCCGCAATTCGGACAGAACTTACAACTATCCGATATCTCCTGATAACAGTTCATACATCTCATCATCTCTACCTCGCTTTCGTAAGTCACAATTCTCACTTTCCCAGAGCACTGACCAATTTGCTCACTTGTTCGTTTTGCGACTTTATTTCTTATATCATAACATTAATATCACAAAAAAACTTGTATCTTCATTAAAAATTAACACTTTTCTTTTCCCAAACGGATTTCTTCCATCTGTTTTGCAGTTTCCTCATCAAGATAATCCAGAAGATAATTTTTCAGATTTACCTGCCTGCCCAGATGCTCTCCTCTGAGTTCTTTTAATGCCAACTCAACCTCTTCTTTCAGACCTGGCGCAGACATTCTGTGAGCCCCCTGCCCCATAATGATCACCTGCTCAAGTCCATCTGATGTGGCTACTGTTACATCTGCATTCTTCGCAATCCTGCGGACTGTCTTCTCAATATATTGATCTGCTGTTTCTGCTTCTTTCGTATAGACGATATAAATGTTATGATATTTCATCACTTCACCCGGATTCCCCTCTACTTTATAAGCATCATACACAAGGATCAGGGTACATTTGTGGAATCCCTGATAGTTACTTAGAATATCTGCAAGCTTTCCTCTTGCTGCACCAATATCTCTTTCTGAAAGTTCTTTCAATTCCTCCCATGAAAAAATTATATTATAACCATCTACCAGAAGATATTCTTCTGTTCCGGCTTTCGCTCTCCGGCGCGCTTCCCACTTCGGATCCTGGTAAGCGCTTCCCGGCTCTCTTGTCTTTTCCTTTGCCCGGACAGTTACAGGACCTGTAGAACGATTCTTCTTCGGATCCGGTGTACGGACATAGATCGCATCCAACTCTTCCTGTGTCAGTTCAATACTGGAGTGCCTGCGTTTTGGAAGTGTCACCTCCATTACATCCATTTCATCATCATTTCCTGATTCCAATGTATGTTCCATATGCATATATTCTTCAACTTCATCCCAATCTACAACAAATCCTGCTCCATGTGCACAGAACACAGAACCTGTCGGATTCGCCAGATCTGCCTCCGAATCATAGGTTGACGCTGCCAGAACTTCTTCCTGATTATGACAAATATCATAACCTTTCAACGAAACTGCCATTCTTCCACGTCCACCTGTATAGGCAGTGAATTCTTTCTGATATCCACGCATCAGGGACACCGGTGCACTTCCTGTCAGCACTGTTGTCTCTTCTTCTATCATCGGTGTTCCGAATTTGCCGGACATATTTTGGATATCTGTCATAGCTCGTCCTACATTTTCTGATGGAAGTTCCATTCGGAATTCATAATATGGCTCCAGAAGAATACTGTCTGCTTTCTTTAATCCCTGACGCACTGCACGATAAGTTGCCTGACGAAAATCTCCGCCTTCCGTATGTTTCTGATGTGCACGTCCAGAAGTCAGCGTAATCTTCATATCCGTGATTGGTGAACCTGTCAGCACACCTTTGTGTTCCTTCTCTTCCAGATGTGTCAGAACAAGCCGCTGCCAGTTTCTGTCCAGAATATCTTCACTGCACTCTGCTGCAAACTGCATTCCGGATCCACGTTCTCCCGGTTCCAAACGCAGATGCACTTCTGCATAATGACGTAATGGTTCAAAGTGTCCCACACCTTCTACCGGTGCTGTGATTGTCTCTTTGTAAACAATACTCCCTTCACCGAATTCTACCAGCACACCAAAACGTTCCTTTATCATCCGCTGTAAAATCTCAATCTGCACATCTCCCATCAGCTGTACATGAATCTCAGAAGTCTGTTCCTCCCATACAATATGAAGTTCTGGTTCTTCTTCCTCTAAAATCTTTAGGTTCAAAAGCATCTTATGTACATCACAGTCATCCGGAAGAAGGATCTGGTATGTCAACACCGGCTCTAATACTGGTAAATCTGACTCTTCTTCTGCTCCGATTCCCTGCCCGGGTCTTGTATTTTCCAATCCTGTCACTGCACATACTCTTCCGGCTTCTACTTCCTGGACAGCCTCAAATTTCTCACCGGAGTAGATCCGGATCTGATTGATCTTTTCATTCAATCCTTCCACTACATCTTTTACTTTCAGTCTTCCACCTGTCACTTTCAGATAGGTCAGACGGTTTCCCTGATTATCCCTTGTAATCTTATAAACCTTTGCCCCAAACTCTGCCGGATAAGTCTTATCTTTTATATACAGATCAAGTCCATCCAAAAGTTCTTCCACGCCTTGAGAATGTAGTGCCGAACCAAAATAACATGGAAACACCTGACGGTCTGCAACTGCTTTTTGTACTTTATCCAGAGAGATTCTTCCCTCTTCCAGATATTCTTCCATCATATCATCTTCACAGACAGCCAGCTCTTCCAGCACATCCTCCACTGCTCCCTCTTTCGCATGTAGAAATACTTTTCCACCCAGGCAGTCGGATTCTGTCATGATATCTACAAATGGAATGACATTTTCCCAAAAACGCTTGCGGAGTTCTTTCAGAAGTTTTTCACCATCTGTTCCTTCCTGATCCATTTTATTCACAAAAAGAAAGGTTGGAATGTGATATCTTTTTAATAACTTCCATAGTGTCTGTGTATGTCCTTGCACACCATCTGCTCCACTGACAACAAGCACTGCGCAATCCAGAACCTGCAGGACACGTTCCATCTCCGCAGAAAAGTCCACATGTCCCGGTGTATCAAGAAGTGTGATTGTGCGATCCTTCCACCGGAATACTGCCTGCTTGGAAAAAATAGTAATCCCACGTTCTCTTTCCATCTGATCTGTATCTAAAAAAGCATCCTTATGATCCACTCTGCCAAGTTTCCTGATCGCTCCGGCATGATAGAGCATGCTTTCTGACAATGTCGTCTTTCCGGCATCCACATGCGCTACAATACCTATATTTATATATCTGTCCGGCTTATTTTCTGAGTTATCTCCCATAAAATCTGCCCCTTTCATTGTTTTCTGTTTTGTAACTGTTCAGAGTTACATTTTTTCAATTATATCATAGGAAAGAAAAGGAGTCGACTGCTCTTCTTTACAGCCAACTCCTGCTTCTCTTTCTCTGTTATCTTCTAATTATTCACTTGATGATGCACAACCAGGCTCTCCCGATCGATCGCCTTAAAAGAATACCCCAGATTTTTATAGTACTCCATTACTGTTGGAAGTGCCTGAATGGTAGATTCCTTCGCCTCTGTGTCATGGAACAGGAGCATTACTTTGGTATACTCATCGGTCTCTGACTGTTCGATGATCTGATCTGCCGTAACCGTTCCTCCGTCTCCACTGCTCACATTCCAGTCATAATACTGGTATCCTTTATCCAACACCTGCTGTGTCAGCTGTGTCATAATTCCTGCCGAGTATTTTTTTGAAATAGAATTCGATGCGCCTCCCGGAAAACGGATAAAGCATGGAACAAATCCAAGCTGTTCCTTTGCCACCTCTCCTATTTTCTCAAGATCATCAAAATAAGCATCCACAGATGCATAGACCTGATCATATTCATGAGTGTAGGTGTGAAGTCCAACTGTATGTCCCTCATCATAAACCTTCTTGATCATAGGGAAATAATCCGGCTGCTGGGCAGTAATGAAAAAGGTTGCTTTCGCATCATATTGATCCAGAATATCAAGCACACGCTGCGTATTTGCAGACGGTCCATCATCAAACGTCAGATAAACAACTTTCTCATCATCCTGCGGATCCATGGTTCCAACTGCAACTCCCGGCTGCAGAGACATGGACTTATCTCTTTCTGCCTTTGCTGCCTCTTCTGCTTTTTTCGCTTCTTCTTCAGCTTTTTTCTTCTCTTGTGCTTCTTTCTCTTTCTGCATTTCTACCTGACGTAAAGCTGCTACTTCCCGCGCATTTGCCACCATACATACACCTGTTCCGACAATTGCAAAAAACACAAGTCCTACCAGTATATTGAAATAAATATTGTTCTCCTGCCGCATTCTTTTGTAACTGTGCAGGACACTCACCAGTGTATCTTTTATCTTTATCAAAATTTTCTTTATCTTTTGCTGCATTCTTTCTCCCATTCCCTCTACATTACTGTAAAGAGTCCTCTTTTTCTTACGAATATTGCTGACATCATCATTTCCGGCATCTTTGGCATACAATATCCATATGATTATATTTATTATAAACCATACTTTTTAAATATATAGTAATGATTCATTAAAAATTATTCGAAAAATATTACATTTCTGTTACTTACTATCCTGTACTACTGTTCACACTAACTCGAGATCAACAATGAATCCCTCTCATCTGCATTTGACCATTTTCTTTACAAGTGTTAAAATAATTTGTAACTGTTCAGAGCCAAGCAAAATTTCATAAAACAGCTATAAAATGCTTGCATTTTTAAGACTGTTTTTGAAATTTTATTTGGCGGATACGCCACACCGACGAAATGCGTAGCATTTTGGAGGTTGGCTCTGAACAGTTACAATAATTCTACAGATAAGCAATCACCGCATTCGTATGATCTGCTATAGAACATAGAAAGGAGAATATCCGCAATGGAGGATAAGCGTATCACCAAAACAAAATGTGCTTTAAAGTCTGCTCTTTTGGATCTTTTAACCACACAGGCTTTTGATGTGATTTCAATCACGGAATTATGTAAGATTGCCAATGTCAGCCGGATCACTTTCTACACACATTATAAAGATAAATTTGCCCTCCTTGACGACATTTTCAATGATATGCTGATTATTGGAAAAGAGGGATACCATCGCAGACAAGAGGAAAACAATCCTGAAAACAATCTCATACAGGGATATCTGAACGTTTTGGACAGTATTTTGTCTCTTTACTATGAACGTTATGATTTTTTCCAACATGTCGTACCGGAAACAAATCCTTACCTGGCTTTTCGATTTTATCGGATCCTTTTAGATACGGTAGAATCTCATACAGATAAGCTGAAAGCTTCTCATTCTTTAAAATATTCTGCAAGACAGATTGCCGGATTCATCTGCTTTGGTCTGTTCGGATTTATCAGTGAGTCTTATACATCAAAAGTACCGTTAGAACAGGTTCAGGCCGGAGCAAGACAGCTTTTAACAGATCTTCTGCAATCCAAAATTCTTGTATAATATGATGTGAGTGTCAAAAGTAAATTTTGCATTTTAAGATTTGAACATGAAAAAGAACATGACCCACAGTTTCAAGACTTCTTAAACAGAAGCTTTTATTCTCTGGTCATGTTCTTTTTTATTTTTAATAGTTACGCCTCTTTTTCTTTGTAATGATGCGCCTCTTCGAGCATCATATCTTTCACTTTCATCAGTCGAATCTGTGTACTACGCTCATTCTCATCCAGTTTCATCGTAATGTATTTGATACTTTCCTCTGTCTCTGGAATGATAACATGCTCCAGTGCATTTACACGACGTCTTGTCTTCTCAATCTCTGCCGCCATCAGCTGACATGCTTTTTCACATTCTGCAAGTCGGATCATGTCTGGGAGGATATCTGATAAAGACTTCACTGCTCCATCAAGATCGCTGGAAGTAAATGCAAATCCATAAGAATAGATATCATTTTCATCCGCTGTTCTTGTTTTGGATGTGAAGGTCGGAATCTCAACACTCATAACATTCTTCTCATCAACTATAAGTCCAACTTCCTGCTTCGGAGCCATCAATGCAGTATTCAGTGCTGCCTCTGACATTCCGGCCCGGGCAATAACAAAATTACGGTTTGCAGAGAGAATCCCTTCTTCTACACGAAGTCTCACTTCCATATTTTCTCGGACAAGATCCAGATACTGGCGCATCAGCTCATCACGCTTATCTTTCAAAAGCTTGTGACCACGAATGGCTGTAATCCGCTTTTTCTTCAAACGGGTCAGTTCCATACGGGTTGGATTCACTTGTTTCGCAGCCAATACCGCCACCTCCTCTTTCTATCTTCGATCACTCTGTCTGTTCTTACTCTTTGTCGTAATATTCATCCAGATATTTATCGTCAATTCGTTTGAGTTCGGTACGCGGCAGCATGCGAAGCAGCTTCCAGCCGATATTCAATGTTTCCTCAATGCTTCGATCTGTCTGGTATCCCTGAGATACATATTCTTTCTCAAATGCATCTGCGAAACGTGCATATTTCAGGTCAATTTCTGTCAGTGCGGCCTCTCCCAGGATAACCATCAGCTCTTTTGCATCTTTACCACGCGCATAAGCGGCGAACAACTGATTCATCGTATTGGAATGATCTGCTCTTGTCTTACCTGCTCCGATTCCTTTATCTTTCAGACGAGACAGAGATGGAAGAACATCAATTGGAGGTGTTACTCCTTTTCTGTAAAGCTCACGACTTAAGATGATCTGTCCTTCCGTGATATATCCTGTCAGGTCAGGGATTGGATGAGTCTTGTCATCCTCTGGCATTGTCAGGATCGGGATCATTGTGATACTTCCCTTCTTACCATTCTGACGTCCTGCTCTTTCATACAGTGTTGCAAGGTCTGTGTACAGATATCCCGGATATCCACGACGGCCGGGAACTTCCTTTCTGGCTGCAGATACCTCACGCAATGCATCTGCATAGTTTGTGATATCTGTCAGAATAACAAGGACATGCATATCTTTTTCAAATGCAAGATACTCCGCTGCTGTCAGCGCCATACGTGGTGTTGCGATACGCTCGATCGCCGGGTCATTTGCAAGGTTTACAAACAATACTGTTCTGTCGAGTGCTCCTGTCTCGCGGAAGCTTTCGATAAAGAAGTTAGACTCCTCGAAAGTAATACCCATAGCAGCAAATACAACCGCAAAGTTTTCATTTGTTCCAAGTACCTTTGCCTGGCGGGCAATCTGTGCAGCCAGCTGCGCATGCGGCAGACCGGATGCTGAGAAGATTGGAAGCTTCTGTCCGCGAACCAGTGTATTCAGTCCATCAATTGCAGATACTCCTGTCTGGATAAACTCCTCCGGATAACATCTCGCTGCCGGATTCATTGGCAGACCATTGATATCCATTCTGGCATCCGGAAGGATCTGCGGACCTTCATCGATCGGATTACCAAGTCCATCAAAGACACGTCCAAGCATATCTTCTGATACGCCAAGTTCCATACTTCGTCCAAGAAATCGTACTTTGCTGTTGGAGAGGTTAATACCTGTTGAACTTTCAAACAGCTGTACAAGAACATCGTTTCCGTTCACTTCCAGAACCTTACATCTTCTTGTCTCACCACTCGCCAGCTCGATTTCTCCAAGCTCATCATATGTTACGCCTTCTACTCCATGCACCAGCATCAGAGGTCCGGCCACTTCCTGAATGGTTCTATATTCTTTTGGCATTTAACCTTCCTCCTTTACAAATGCTGCTGCGATCTGAGCGCTTAATGTCTCATCAACCTGTTTAAATTCTTCGTCAAGCTTATCTTCTGTCACATATTTAAAACGTCCGATCTGCTCTCTGACCGGCATTGAGATCAGCTTCTGAAGTGATGCACCATCTTTTAATGCATCGGTTGCTCTGTCAAAGAATTCGTTAACGAGAACCATCATCATGTGCTGTTTCTTCAATGACGTATACGTATCTACTTCATGGAAAGAGTTCTGATGCAGGAAGTCCTCACGGATTGATCTTGCAGCTTCCATCTTCAGACGGTCGGACGGTGAAAGTGCATCCATACCCACCATCTTAACGATTTCTTCCAGTTCTGCTTCTTCCTGAAGCAGCGTCATCATCTTCTGACGGCCTTCCATCCAGTCTTCAGCAACCTGTCCGTTAAACCATTTTTCCATATCATCCAGATACAGAGAGTAACTCTTCAGCCAGTTGATTGCCGGGAAATGTCTCTTGTATGCCAGGGAAGCATCCAGTCCCCAGAACACTTTGACGATACGAAGTGTAGCCTGAGATACCGGCTCAGATGTATCACCACCCGGAGGAGATACTGCTCCGATAACGGAAAGTGCTCCTTCTCTTCCTTCTTTTCCAAGAGAAACTACATGTCCGGCACGCTCATAGAACTGAGCCAGACGACTTCCAAGATACGCCGGGTATCCTTCTTCACCTGGCATCTCTTCCAGACGTCCTGACATCTCACGAAGTGCCTCTGCCCAACGGGATGTAGAGTCTGCCATAAGTGCTACGGAATATCCCATATCACGGAAATATTCAGCAATTGTAATTCCTGTATAAATAGATGCCTCACGCGCTGCAACCGGCATGTCTGATGTGTTTGCGATCAGAACGGTTCTCTGCATCAAAGGCTGTCCTGTCTTCGGATCCTTCAATTCCGGGAACTCATTCAGAACATCTGTCATCTCATTTCCACGCTCACCACATCCGATGTAGACAACAATATCTGCCTCAGCCCATTTTGCAAGCTGATGCTGGATCACTGTCTTTCCACTTCCGAAAGGTCCCGGAACGGCCGCAACACCGCCCTTGGCGATTGGGAAGAATGTGTCGATGACACGCTGTCCTGTTACAAGTGGCATTTCCGGCGGAAGTTTCTTCTTATACGGACGACCGCGACGAACCGGCCACTTCTGCATCATAGTTAATTCTTTTTCGCCTTTTTCTGTTTCAACAACTGCTACAATATCTTCTACTGTAAATGTTCCTTCTTTGATTTCCTTGATTGTTCCTTTAATTCCATAAGGAACCATGATCTTCTGCTGTACAAGAACTGTTTCCTGAACTGTACCGATCACATCTCCTGTCTCTACTTCATCTCCAACCTTTACAGTAGGAACGAACTCCCATTTCAGATTTCTCTTAAGAGACGGAACTTCAACTCCTCTTTTCAGGTTGTTTCCGGAAATCTTCATAATATCATCCAGTGGTCTCTGGATTCCGTCATAAATACTTGCGATCAGACCAGGTCCTAATTCTACAGACATTGGAACATCCATAGATTCAACCGGTTCTCCAGGTCCGAGACCTGATGTCTCTTCATATACCTGGATGGATGCCTCGTCACCGTGCATCTCAATGATTTCTCCGATCAGACGCTGTTCCGATACACGGACAACGTCAAACATATTCGCATCACGCATTCCCTCTACGATAACAAGAGGTCCTGCGACTTTTTTAATCACTCCTGTGCTCATTCGCTTACTCCTCCAAACAGAATATCTGATCCGACGGCCTGCTCAACTGTCTTCTTCACGCCTTCAACTCCGGCTCCTGTATTCCCCGACACACCCGGGATCTGAATGATCGCCGGAAATGTCTGCTCACCATACTTGTTGATTTCTGACGGAATCTGTGCAGCCACAGCCTCTGTAATATAGATAATGCCATAATTTCCTTCTGCAAGCTGGCGAAGCTTTGTCTTCGCCTCATCCCGGTCTTTCACAGGGCAGATGCTAAGACCGAGGGTGGCAAATCCATAGATACTGTCATAATCGCCCATTACTGCAATCTTATACATACATCTCCCTTATCCTTTCCCGGATTGCTTCATCCGGAAATTCATTCTGCTTTCCGGTCAGTATAATCCGTACTGTCTTGATCTCATTTTGTCTGGCTAACAGATACGCCAGAAGCGGTCCAACAGAAAATGATTCGTATTTCTGTGACCTCATGGAATCTGTCATTTTATTATCACACCAGCGTTCAAATGCAGACGGTGATATACGCAGTGCATCGGCACCTTCACGATAAGATGTTCCTTCCAGATACTGTGCGATCTCCTCCGCACCGGCCAATGCGGCCAGTGTCAGCTGATCCACATTGATCTCGGAACAATTCACCATTGCCTTCTTCATGAAATCTGCATTTTTTCCTGTCTTCTGAGATCTTACTGCAATCTTAATATCAGCGATTGCAACTGCTGTCTGTGCATACTCTTCAATGATCTTCTCACCTGATTTTTTCCCTGCTTCCAGCATAGCTTCCAGTGTTGCGCGATCAATAATAAGATCACACAACTGTCCATCTCTTGTGTGAAGCAGAGTATCAAATGCTTCTCTTGCTGTTGCCGGCATATTTCCCGGCAGCTTATCAAATTCTTTGTTCTGGACAAGTGCAAACATCTCTTCTCCAGGAATCTCACAGTCATCGTAAAAAATGTTTTTATTCTCTACTTCCGTACACACTTCTTTGATCGCTGCTTTCAGATTGTGATAAAGTTTTGGAAGTGACAGAACATCGAATACATGCATATCCGGTGCCACCTCACGGATTGTCTGCCACATCTTCTCTTCTTCCTTATTCAGAACTTCATCTGCATCCAACGTTCCTGCTGTCAGATCTCCCCAGCCCTTTTCAACCAGAAGCTGTAGAGCCTGTTCTGCACTCTTGCACGCAAGGAGCTGTTCGATCACTGCATTCGTTAAAAGAGAGACTTCCAGTGCACGGATTCTGGCAACCGCATAGGTATATTTTGTCTTACTCAAGATTATCCCTCCTTGCGGCTACACTGCTGTAAACAGCTGCCGGTTCACTTTATCTGATAACTCTTCTCTTCTTGCATCAAACAACGCTTTGATCGTACAATTTTCTTCGATGCCGCCATAGGTCAGGATAAATCCCCCATCCATTCCGTCCGGCACTGTCTCTGTAAGTTCCAGGCTTCCGCCTTTCTTCTTTGCTGTTTCATATACTTTTTCCATATACCCTTGAGGCATACGTTTTCTGTCTTTCTCTGTAAAGCAGATGGTTCCTTCTTCCGGAAGTACATACTTCTCAAGAACCTTTTCAAGCATTGCAAAATAAGCTGCATCATCGAGCTCTCCGACTGCTTTGTAAGCATCTTCAAGAACTTCACTGATCACTTCCTGTTTCGCCTCAAGTACTGCCTTGCGCTTTCTCATATCTGATGAAGAGGCCAGGCGTTTCACAGAATCTTCTGCTCTGGCTTCTGCCTGTGCGACAATCTTCCGTGCATCTTTCTCTGCCTGTGCTTTTGCTTCCCCAATTATAGAATCCGCCTGTGCGTGTGCCTGTGCGAGTATCTCTTTTGCATTGTCCTGCGCCTCTGCGATTATCTGCGCTTTCATTTTGTCAAGTCCACTCATCTCCACGCTCTCCTTTTTATTTATTTCTTACAGCTGGATACCACTTACTGCGAGGAAGGAAATCAGAAGAGCCAGGATCGCATATGTCTCAACCATTGCCGGGAACAGCATTGCTTTACCAAACTGCTCTGGTTTCTTTGCAACGATTCCGATAGAAGCTGCTGCTGTCTTTCCCTGTGCGATACCTGAGATCAGTCCAACGATACCGATTGGGAGACAAGCTGCAAGAATCATAAGTCCTGACTGAACACTTACCTCTACTCCGCCACCGCCGAGGATGCCGATCTTAGAAAGTGTAATAAATCCAACAAGCAGACCATACAGTCCCTGTGTACCTGGGAGCAGCTGCATGATAAGTACTTTAGCGAATTTGCTCGGGTCTTCTGTTACAACACCTGATGCTGCCTGTCCTGCGATTCCTACACCTAACGCAGATCCTGCACCTGCGAATAATACTGCGATTGCTGCGCCTAATAATCCATATACAACTCCAAGTTCACCTGCTATATTCATAATGTTGTTTCCTCCTTAACATCAACATATTTCGTATTTTCTTTAAAAGGCTCGAATGCTTTTCCGCCGCCTTCATAAAATTTTCCGAAAAATTCCACAAACTGTAAACGGTTTGTGTGTACATAAGCTCCCAGCAGATTGATCGCCAGGTTCAATACGTGTCCCACAATGAAGATCACAATGAAAAGAATCACACCGATCACATTGTTTGGAAGCATTGCTCCCATCTGATTAATAACGGATGCGATAACTCCTGTTGCAAGTCCAAGTGCAAGAAGTCTTGAATAGGACAATGCGTCACTGAGCCATCCTGTCACGTTATACAAATCATACGCTCCAAGCGCAAGCCGAAGCGCCGGATTCTTGTTTGCTCTTCCTGACATCAGCACAATACCGATTGCTCCACCCGCAGCCATCACTTTTGCAGCAGTGTTCAAAGCCGCCGGGAACACGATCGTAGTCTGTGCGATTGATGCGAAAATGTCACTTGGAAGCAGCATCAGGATCAACCCGATCAGCATCACAAACCAAAGTACAACGTCACAGATAAAATCTACAACCTTACCATCTTTTAAACACAGATAACCTTTAATTCCAAGTCCTACGAACAAATGAATTGTTCCAAATAACAAAGAATAAACCAGAAGTTTCATTGGATCATTCAATGGAACAAACCAAAGTGCCGGAACTGTTACCGTATGTCCGAAGAATTTTTCTGAAACAATGTCTACGATATTTCCAAAATATCCTCCAAATAGAACGCCCCATATAAGTGTAGATACTCCACAGTAGAAGAACAGTCTCAAAGATTTTGCCATGCTCTGTGACATTCTTGGATATTTCTTCACAAGAATCGCACACACAATTGCAACAACTGCTCCATACGCTGCATCTGACAACATCATTCCGAAGAAAAACACATAGAAGAATGACATGATCGTTGTCGGATCGATCTCTCCGGCATGCGGTAATCCATAAGATTCTACAATGCCTTCCATGTTTGTAGAGAATGGGTTATTCTTTAAAATAACCGGTGCTTCTTCACCTTCGTCAATGTCTTCAATATCTACCATACAGTTATATTTCTCTGTCAAAGATTTCTCTACCGGACCAGACTCACATGCCGGTATATATCCACTTATTACAAATGTACGCTTTGATTGAAGAAGATCTCCGAGAACTGCATACTTATCAGCTCGGACTCTGTAATAATCTGCTACGGCCTGAAGTTCTTTTCTTTTGGAAGCCAGGCTCTTAAGTTCTGCCTCACACTGTGTCATCCGTTCTCTTGACGCTGCTATCTCTGTTTCCAGCACTTCCGTCTGTTCTTTTGGTGTCTTACTCCAGTTCTGGGATGGTCTTGCAAATCCTGCACTTCGAAGTGCTTCTTCCACTGTCTGGAGTTGTTCTTTTAAGCAGATAACTGCAATACAGATCATATTAGATTCTGCTGAAACTAAATGTACATCGACTCCTGTTTTCTCCATCACTTCCGGAGTCTTCTCAAGTAGAATGGAATAAATGTTCTCAAGAGTAAGCTCTCCCGGCATTGTTCCCAGGATCAAAGCAGTCCTTTTTGTCTTCCCTTCCTGAAGCGGAACATCTAATGCCATCCACGGCATCAGACTTTCAATCTGATTCTCAATCTTTGCTATACCTGCTCTAAGCTCAGCATACTCGCGATCAAGATCATAAATTCCGCGGGCTGTCTTGATTAATTCCGGTCCAGATATCTGAACCTTTTCTTCCAACTCGCGATCGATCAGTTCTTTTCCTTCCAGCGAAGAAAGTAATGACTTTTTCTCCGGAGCGTAAGCATCCAGAATCCCCAGTGCCTGATCTGCTGCCGTTGCCGCTTTTTCAAATTTCATCCGCTGTCCGGTTGTGTCCATCTTTTGGAAGAATGCATCCTCTTCTTTGTCCCTGTCAACTTCAAGAACTCCAAGATGCTGTAACTGTTCCAGGATTGCTTTTCGATCTTTCTTCAGGGCACAGATGCTGATTTTCTGCATCTTAAGTACCGCCATAATCTTATCCCTCCTTTTTTGTTACGACCACATGGATCAGATTAATTCAGAAAGAACCAGCTGCACTGCTGCATCCTTTTTCTCTCTTGCAGAAACCTTCAGCTCTTCGATCACATCTTTGAGCTTCTCTGCTTCTTTATCTTCCTGATTTTTCGCCTCTTCTCTGGCTTTCTCATCCAGTCCACCGGCAGTTCTTTTTGCCTCTTCTATAAGTTCTTCATGAATCTGCTTTGCCTGAAGAGATGCATCTTTCAGAATCTGTTCTTTTTGTTCCTGCGCTTTTACAAGAATCTCTTCTGCCTGCTGTTCTGCTTCTTTAATTGACCGGATTGTCTCATCCACCATAGTGTCTACACCACCTTTCTTGTCTCCCCTTTTTATTGTTCTTATGTGATTTTGAACAATAAGATTTCTTCGCTGCATGTTGTTACTGCACATTAATATCTAAGGATTACGCTGTTCGCAGCACGTATCAATATATTATTACCATACTTTTCTTTCCTATTCTCTTTCTGTTTGTAACTTTCGCACAACGATGTTATTTTAAACATAGCATATTTTGTCGTAATAATCAAACTTTTTATTAGATTTTTATAAATAATTTTTAGATTACTAAATATTTCGTCTATTTTTTGTAGTTTATCAAACGTTTTTTGTGTATTTGTATAAATATCTGATTATTCTTTTTTAAAAAAGGAATAGATAAGAAAATGTCCTTTTACAACTTCTTATCCATTCCCATGAATTACTTTGAAAACATATTTTTTTCGTGTTAACGCTGCATCTTTTTTCTCAACATCATTGCAGCATCTGCAAGAAGTTGTTCCATTTCACTTTCAGAAGCTCCTTCACTAATATCGCGCCATACTTTTATATCACGTCCTACTTCTCCACCCATTTTAATAAATGGTTCCATGACTATTGCCCCTTGATAATCAATTTCTTTTAATGCGTCTGTAATTTCATTCCACGGCATTTTCCCATTTTCACATGGTGGTCTTCTATTACTCTCTCCCACATGAAAATGACCAAGGCGATTACCAACTAATTTAATTGCTCCTGCAAAACTGTCCTCCTCAATATTCATATGATATGTGTCCAGAAGAATCTTGCAGTTCGGACTTCCAACTTCATCTACATACTTTATTGCTTCTTCTGCTGTATTAACAAGAGATGACTCATAACGATTTACAACTTCAACTGCAAAAGTAATTCCCTTATCTTCTGCAACTTTCATAATCTCTTTCACTGCTGAAATACTTCTCTCCCAGGTAGCACTTTTATCTGTAATACCTTCCATAAATGTCTTATTCCACGCTGCAATATCCACTCCCGAATAAGTTTTTCCTCCCATTTCAGACATAATTTGGAAAGTATCCGTTGTAAATTTAATTCCATTTTTTCGAATCTCTTCATCTTCTGATGCTAAATCCTGATTCGCAGATAAACCAACTGAAAAAGTCAATTCAATATCATTCGCCTTTGCGGCAGCTGCAATCTCATCTCTCTGAAATTTTGTCAGTGCAAGAAGAGGCGCCGGAGCTACCTCTAGAATATCTAATCCTATTTTCTTTACCTGCTCAATCCGTTTGATAAAATCCGTATTCCAATCTCTGTTGAAATATCCAAAGTGAACTCCTATCTTGTTCAATTTTTCTCCTCCTCTTTTTATTACCAATCTTCATTTTTCCATATTTTCAGCCTTTTAATTCTTTTTTCAACTGACGAATTGTTGTGTTTTCATCAATATATACAACCTCAATGCCCATCGCATCTCCCCAATCGCCAAGCTGTTCCGCTGTCAGATCGTATGTCATAACTGTGTGATGTGCCCCACCTGTCATCAGCCATGCTTCCACACCTGTCAAGAAATCTGGTTTTGGTGTCCAGAATGCTGTCGCTACCGGGAGATTCGGCATTGGACGTTCTGTTTTCTTGCATGTGATATCATTGATCACAAGACGGAAATGATCTCCCATATCAATCAAGGAGGAGGCAATTGCATTTCCTTCTTTCGCTGTAAATACAAGCCTTGCCGGATCTTCTCTGTTTCCAAGTCCAAGTGGATTTACACGAATATTAATATCTCCTTCTGCAATTGAAGGACAGATTTCTAACATATGTGTCTCGAGAACCCCTTCTTTTCCTGGAACAAGATTATAGGTGTAATCCTCCATGAAAGAAGTTCCCTTTGCATCCTTAACTCCAGCTGTCATCAATTTCACAATTCGTAACATCGCAGCTGTTTTCCAGTCACCTTCTGCAGCAAATCCATAACCTTTTCCCATCAGTCTCTGCATTGCCAGTCCTGGCAGCTGTTTTAATCCTCCAAGTTGTCCAAAATGAGTAACCACAGCCTGATATTTTTTTTCTTCAAGGAAGCGTTCAAATCCAATCTCAATTCTTGCCTGTTCTTCTACATGTCTCCTAAACTCCTGTGGATCTCGTCCTTCCAGAAGAATTCCATATTTATCATAGTATTCATCTGTCAATATATTGATGTCGCTCTGCGACACTGCATTTACCGCATCTGCTGCGTCTACGATTGTATAAGTATCGACTTCCCATCCAAATTTCAACTGTGCCTCAACTTTATCACCTTCGGTATCTGCTACATTAAGCATATTGTCCGCAAAACGTGCTACTCGTAAATGATTGCTTTCTACAAGTCCAATTGCCGTTATCATCCAGTCTCCGATTTTTTTCTGCACACGTTCTGATTTCCAATGACCTACAACAATCTTATGCTCTTTCTTCATTCTTGCAAGCATATAAGCAAACTCTCTGTCACCATGAGCTGACTGATTGATATTGATAAAGCCCATATCCAGTGTATCGTACGGAATCTCTTCGTTAAATTGTGTGTGAAGATGAAGCAATGGTTTTCTTAAATCTTTCAATCCCAACATCCATGACTTTGCAGGTGAGAACATATGCATCCAAGCAATCACACCAGCGCAGTTTTCATCTTCATTTGCTGCATTAAAAGTTTTACGAATGTTTTCATTTGTCAGGAGCGTCGGTTTCAATACAATTTCATATGGGACCAGTCCTGACTGATTCATCTCATCTACAATCTTTCTGCTGTGTTCTGTCACAATTCGAATTTCTTCATCCCCATACAAATCAACTGACCCAGGACAGAACCAGAACTTGTAATCTCTTTTTTGTAACATCATCTATCACCTCGATCTTTACAATCAGTCTTTCTTCTTTGCGATTGCCTCTTTTACACGTTCAGCAATCTTTTCTGGAGTAAATCCAAATCTTTCTCTTAAATAAGCCTCTGATCCAACTTCTCCGAACTCGTCTCTTGTTCCAATTCTCTCTACAACTGTTGGATTATTCTCACCAAGGAATTCTGCAACTGCTGCACCAAGTCCACCGTAAACAGAATGATTTTCGGCTGTCACAATTGCTCCCGTCTCCTGTGCACATTTTAAAACAAGTGCTTCATCCAACGGCTTAATCGTAAACATATCAACTACCCGTACATGAATTCCTTCTTCCTCAAGAAGTTCTGCTGCCTGGAGGGAAATTGTCACAAGACGCCCGCAGGCTATGATAGAAGCATCATTTCCTTCCCTCAGGACAATTCCTTTTCCTATTTCGAATTCTGTATCCTCATCATAAACAGCAATATTATCTGCAAGCGGGGTTCTATAATAATAAATTCCTTTCATATCAACAGTCTTACTAATCAGCTTATTAAACTGAACCCCATCCACAATATCAAAAATATGTGCATTTGGCACGGTACGCATCATAGCAATATCTTCAAATGCCATATGTGTTCCACCCCAGTATGTCTGTTTGTATCCTGGCTCACTTCCAATAATGTTTAATGTTTTTCTTCCATAAGCACCCGAAAGGAAAATCTGGTCAAATGCTCTTCTTGTGATAAAAGATGCAAAACTGTGAATAATCGGTTTCATGCCCATCACTGACATTGCAGCTGCTGTTCCAACCATATTTGCCTCAGCGATACCACAGCGGATTACCCGTTCTGGATATTTATCGCCCAGATCCCACAGACCTGCTCCGAACGCAAACATCAAGTCCGCATCCAGATAAATCAGATCAGGATCCTTTTCCAGCATACCACCAAGATTTTCTACGAACTGATCCGTAATTGCCTTTTTTTCATATTCGCCATTATAGATTATCTTTGCCATTCTTCTCATCCTCCTTACAGACTGTTCTTCACTGCTTCCAGTTCAGCCAGGCACCGATCTGCCAGTTCTTTATCTACAGGAATCATGTGATTAAATTTCATTTTTTCAATACATTTTACTCCACTACCTTTTACACCATCCAGAACGAGAACTCCTGGCTTATCACTCTGATTTTCCCTGACCTGTTTGAAGGCTTCCTGAATTGCTTCGATATCGTCACCCTTTACAGTTACTGCATACCAACCAAAAGCTCTAAACTTTTCTGCAATATCCAGAAGAGAAATACATTCATCAATTGTTCCATCAATCTGCTTTTTATTCCAGTCGACAATTCCGATCAAATTGTTCAATTTATACTGGTGTGCATACATTGCAGCTTCCCATATCTGACCTTCCTGAATCTCACCATCTCCCATCAGACAGTAAATTCTGTTTTTCAGATTTTTAATCTTCGCAGCATGTGCAAATCCATTTGCAAGAGAGAGTCCCTGTCCAAGTGATCCTGTAGATGCATCAATTCCAGGTGTTCTGATTCTGTCACAATGACTTGGAAGTCTTGTCCCTCCCTCGCAAAGAGTCGGCAGCCAATCAAGGGGGAAATATCCTTTCAATGCAAGCGTTGCAAATACTGCCGGACCTGCATGTCCCTTAGATACGACCAGCATATCTCTATCCAGTTTCTTCGGATCAGCCGGATCAATATTTTTCAGTTCTCCATTATACAAAACAGTAAGGACATCTGCGATAGACAGACAGCCTCCGATATGTCCGAATGTACGTGCCTCCAGGCATTTTACTGTCTCAATTCTGACATCGGTTGCAAATTTTTTCAGTTCATTTACCGTCATGTTCCTATCCTCCATTTCTATTTCTCAATTGAATGTACCATTTCATTAATTGCATCAATATAGAAGTTTACATCCTGTCCGACTGTAACACTGTCAAATCCCTGTTTCAGTCTTGTATTGGCAACATTAAAGTCTGCGCAATAGATAATTGTAAATTTACCTGCATCTTTTACAGCTTTCAGAATTCTCTCCAGTGCTGCTTTGAATTCCGGTTTGTCAAACTGTGTTGGAATTCCCATTGCTACAGACAGATCATATGGTCCTACAAAGATTCCATCAATTCCATCTACTTTTGCGATTTCTTCAATATTCTCAAGGCATCCCATTGTCTCACACTGTGGAATCAGAAGAGTTTCACGGTTACATGTTGCAAAATAATCATTAATATCTCCCTTGGCATGCTCAAGATATCCATAACCTGCTCCTCTTGCAAATGCAACACCTCTCTGTCCTACCGGGAAATATTTTCCGTATTCCACAATCTTTTTAATTTCCTCAAGAGAATGTACCTGCGGAATAATGAGCCCACCTGCCCCGATATCGAGCATTTTAAGAATTGAATTTCTGTTAGAATCCTTTACTCTGACAAGTGCCGTTGTACCATGGAGTTCTGCTCCTCTTAACATAAGCATTACACTCTCTACATCAAAAGGTCCATGCTCTGTATCAATTAACATATAATCCAGATCTGTCAATGCAAGAGCTTCAGCTACACTTGCATTTCCTGCCTCGAAAAATGTTCCTACTGTTTTCTCGCCGTTCATAATTTTTTCTCTTAATAAATTCTTCATATACTTACCTCTTTCTTTTCTTCCCGGATCTTATATAGCAGGCTGACCCGGGAATATCTATTTCAGGAAAATTGGAAATGACCTATTACTTATACAAGTCCAAGTTCTCTTTTATTTACGATGTTTGCCGGATTCTTTCCATTCAGCACATCTGTTGCTGTCTGTGCAAGCACTTCCATCATCTGCTGTTCTGCTTCAACTGAATTATATGCTGCATGTGGAGAACAGATAATTCTTCCAGTTTCAAATAAAGGATGATTTGCTACTGTAATTGGTTCTCCCTCTACAACATCAAGTGCTGCTGATTTAACTTTTCCTTCTTTCACAGCCTCCATCAAATCATCAATTGCAATAATAGGACCCCTAGATGTATTGACAATCATTACACCATCTTTCATCTTGGTAATTGCTTCTTTATCAATCAAATGGAATGTACTGTCCATTAATGGTGTATGTAATGATACGATATCTGCTTCGGCAAACAATTGATCCAACTCGACCTTCTCTGCTCCTGATGCCTTCACAACCTCTTCTGGAAGAAATGGATCATACGCTATCATTCTAAAACCGAATCCCTTTGCAAACTCTGCTGCCCTTCTGGCAATATGACCAAATCCGACAAAGCCCAGTGTCTGACTAGATAGTCTGTGTGGTTTAAATCCGGCATTTGCCAGCCATTGCCCTCGCTTTACAAGATCGTTGTAAAAAACAAGCTGTCTCTCCATTGCAAGAATCATTGCAATAGTATGTGTTGCCACTTCATCCAGGCAATGTACCGGACTATTACAAACTTTAATCCCCCGCTCTGTAGCTGCCTTTACATCAATTACGTCATAACCGATTCCGTATCGTAAAATAACTTTGCAATGTTCTAAGGCATCCATTATTCTTGGAGTAATCTGTCTATAAATAACCAAAAGCGCATCTGCATCTTTGCATTTTTCGATAATTTCATCTTCTGTCTGACAATCCTCCAAAACAAATTCAATTCCATTTTCCTCAAAAATCTTTTTCTGGATGGAATAATCCAATCCATCCGCTGAATTTTTGTCTACTACGATTGCTTTCATTTTTTTCTTTTCGCCTCCTGTTTCTCAGTAAGTTCAACTGCTTTTGTTTTGATTTAGCCATATTGTATATTTTGCTTATAAATTGAGTCAATTTTCGTCCTTGTTTGTTTGTTTTTCACTCATTTTGTACTTTTCAAAGTACATTTTTATCCGTTTCCATTATTATTTTGTCGGTGTTTTATGCAAATGTCTTTTTTTTAACCAGATTTTTCACATAAAATGACATAAATTTTATTTATTTAGAAATCCTTCTCCTAAATAAACATCAAAAAATCTGCCGTACCAAACTGGTACGGCAGACTCTTAGGGGGACTTTTATGTCAAATGTTCTCTTATCTGCTCTACTCTTCTAATATATTCTTCTTCGGACAGAATCACAGGGGTTCTATCATCTTTAAACGGACCGCCCCAGTCCGGTCCGTTTTCATATTTCGGAACAACATGAACATGAAGATGTGAGACTTTATCTCCATACGTTGCATAGTTAATCTTATCCGGATTAAAAACGTTATGAAGTGCTTCCGCTGTTTTCGCTACTGCATAAATCAGTTCTGACTGTTCCTCTTGATTAAGCTGATACCATTCTGTTCTGTGATCTGTATTAAACACTACAATACATTTTCCTTTATGTGTCTGATCACGAAAAAGGTAAATAGAAGCATTCCCCATATCTGCAATATGTGTCATCAACTGATTAAGTTTTTCACCTTTCTCGCAATAATAACAATCCTTCATGTAGTACCTCCTATATGTAACCATTGAGCCGTGGCAAGAATTCTGAAACTGCCGGCACATATGTCACAATCATCAGCACAAGAATAATTGCGACAAAGAATGGCAGCAATGTCTTAATAACCTGCTCAATAGTTACTTTTCCTACTTTACATCCTGTAAACAGAACACTTCCAACAGGTGGTGTAATTGCTCCGATACACAGATTATAAACAATCATAATACCAAACTGTAATGAGCTCATTCCAAATCCTGTGCAAATCGGCAGGAAAATTGGAGTAAAGATCAAAATTGCCGGAGTTGGATCCATAAAAGTGCCTACAAACAAAAGTACTAAGTTGATAATTAAAAGAGTAATCACTTTACTGTTTGTCAATGTCAACATTGCATTAGAAATAATTGTAGGAATCTCTGTATATGCCATAATCCAAGACATGATTGAAGATACACCAATCAGAAATACAATGATAACCGTTGTTCTTGCAGAATCCAGAATGATTTTAGGAAGATCCTTTGCTTTGATACTTTTATAAATAAAGCCAAGAATCAAAGCATATGCAACAGCCACTCCAGATGCCTCTGTTGCTGTAAAGATTCCACTCAAAATCCCTCCAATAATAATTACAATCAAGAAAAGACTAGGAATTGCATCTACAAAATATTTCACTTTTGTTGCTGCATCAACATGATTTGTATTGATATATCCTCGTTTTTTCGCCATGTATCCTGCAACAATCATGACCGCTAAGCCCCAAAGGATTCCTGGGATATATCCTCCCATAAACAGTGCTGCTACAGAAATTGACCCTCCTACTGTTGAAAAAACGATAAGAGCGTTACTTGGCGGTATCAACATTCCTGTAGGTGCTGATGCAATGTTAACTGCCGCTGAGAATTCCTTTGAATATCCCCTTTCAGCCTCGATTGGCCCGATTGTTCCACCCATGGCTGCTGCAGCAGCATTTCCACTTCCACTGATAGCTCCAAAGAACATGTTCGCAAGAACATTACTTTCCGCAAGAGCACCTGGAAGTCTTCCACACAAAGCCTCTGCAAGCCTTATAATCCTGATAGCAATACCACCATTATTCATCAAATTACCTGCAAGAACAAAAAACGGAATTGCAAGAAGAGGGAATGAATTCAAACCTGTAAACATCTTCTGCGCACAAGTTACAAGTGCTACATTTGTAGGAAGAATAACTACCATTGCCATCGCCGAGGACATGCCAATCGCAACTGCAATCGGAGCTCCCATCAATAAGATAATAACAAGTGCTACTACCATTACTATTGTTGCTGTAATTGCTACATCCATTTTATTCCATCTCCTTTCCACCTTCTGTTTCTGGCTGATTCAGCTTTTTAATCAGATCATATTCATTGCATAAAAAATATAAAATCATTGCCACCCCTGCGATTGGAATCGCAATATAGATAACTCCCATTGTAATAGGAAGAATAGAATCTGCCTGTGTCATCTGTTTCATAGCTCCGGCATATCCTCCGATCAGAAGGACTCCGATTCCAAAAAGCACTATAATCAGCTCGTTGATCATCTCAATTATTGTCTTTACTCTTCCATGAAATTTATCTAACACAAAAGTCATTGCCATATGATCTCTTTTTCCAAAAACATAAGCACCACCAAGCATTGCCAGCCAGATAAATCCATAGGTCACCACAGACTCACTCCATGAGCTAGGACTCTGAAATACATATCTTGTCACAACCTGATACACAACAAGAATCGTCATAATACCAAAAATCAAGATACAGGCAACCTCTAATATTTTATCTAGAATCTTTCTAATACTATTCATTTGAGCCCTCCTCTCTGAGTGCTTTAATCTCATCGTAAACTTTTCTTGTCACAGTACTCTCATTAGCAATCTGCTCCTGAAATTCTTTAAAGTTTGCTGCAAAAGCTTCTTTATCTACATCCTCTACGAATTCAATTCCTTTCTCCTCTGCTTCGGCAATACTCTCGTCTACCATCTCACTCCAGCTGTCAAATTCGGCCTCTACACCTATAGCCATTGCATCTTCTATCATTTTCCGATCCTCATCTGTAAGTGAATTCATGAACTTTGTACTTGCTACAACAAAATCAGTACTAAAGCAATGTTCAGTTCTGGAAAATACTGGTGCCACTTCATAATATTTTTTTCCTACATAGTCAATTTCATTTGACTCGGCACCATCGACAACTCCCTGCTGCATAGCTGAATACTGTTCAGAAGCAGACATTGGCACTCCTGTTCCACCCATCAGCTGAAGCATCTTTACCATATTATCTGACTGCATAACACGAATTTTTAATCCCTTCAGATCCTCAGGTGTTCTGACAGCTTTCTCACAGAAGATATTTCTTGATCCAGATCCGAATGCCCCGACAATCTTAAAGTCATATTCTTCTGTAGAATCAAACAATTCATCTAACATACCGTTTGTATAGGCTTCTCTCTGATGATCACTGTCCTCAAACAGATAAGGCATACTCAAAACCGAAAAATCATGATTGTAGCTCTCTACCATTGTCGCATTGGCAACACACATCTGCACTGCATTGTTCTGCGTAAGCTCCAAGGCCGCTCTCTGATCTCCAAGTGTTCCGTTCGAATAGATCTTTACTGTAAATCTTCCGTCAGACCTGTCTTCAATCTCCTGTGCTGCACGCTCAAGTCCTTTATAATGCGGATAATTCTCTATGTTATTATAGGCAATTCTGATTACTCCACTCGTAACCTTTTCATCCGTTGAATTCTGTCCACAACCACTTAATACCATCGTTGAAAGAAGTGAAACAGAAACTAATGTTGCAAATAATTTTTTCTTCATAATTTCCTCCTATTCACGGTTCAACAAATGATCTTCAATATTCCAAAAATCTCCGGTAAACACAGAAGAATCACTGCAATAAGAATTTCCATTTTCCATTGTTCCGATCACAGCCATATCATCTGCATCCAGTTCAAAATCAAAAATATTAAAGTTATCAGCAATTCTATGTGGTTTTGAAGATTTCGGTATTACGCAATTGCCTCTCTGGATATTCCATCTTAAAATCACCTGTCCGACATTCTTTCCATGTTTTTCTGCAATTTCAACAAGCTTTGGATCATTTAAGATATTTCCCTTTGCAAATGGTACACAGGCTGTCATTACAATATCGTTTTCCTGGCAGAATGCGTAATCTTCCTTTTTCTGAAGCCATGGTGAAATTTCAATCTGATTCATCATCGGATAGAACCCAAATGTCTCTTTCAGCTTTTCAAGATGCTCTTTCTTAAAATTCGATACACCAACTTCTTTAAAATACCCTTTTTCTTTATATTTCAAAAGTGTTTCAAAAGCATGGTTTCTTGCATATTCATTCTGACTCGGCCAATGAAGCAGATACATATCAATATAGTCAATATTTAACGCTCTCATACTATATTCAATTGCTACTTCCGGAGTCTTGAAACTTGTCGGCCATATCTTACTTACAACAAACAATTTTTCACGATCAATTCCACTTTCCCGGATTCCCCGTCCGACATACTTTTCGTTCTCATAAAAATTTGCTGTATCAATATGTCTGTATCCAATTTCAATTGCGCTCTTTACAGCTTCTACACCTTCTTGTTCTTCAGACTTATAACAGCCTAATCCCAGCATTGGTACTTTCGTACCATTCCTCATCGTTATGTACTCCATTTTGTTCCTCCTTTATTCATAGTTCTCGTTTGAATTGGTTAAATTGTATAGCCTTGCTGTTTATTGAGTCAATTTTTATGCTTTTTGACAATTTTTGTACTTGTTTTGTTCATTTTAGAGTGCATTTTTCTTTTTAACAGAAGTATTTTTGTTTTACTTTTGTACATATGTCTATTTTTTAACCAAAATTTGATAAAAAGGAGGTGATTTTGTCCAATCACCTCCTTTCGTTTTAGCCTTTTATGTCACATCCTCTGAGTCTTGACATCGTACCATACATTCGCTGTACATCATTTTTCATTTCATCTTTAGCCATCATTGGATAGCGTTGCTCAAGCATTCTATAAATTGCCCTGTGATATTCAGACCCCTTTTCCATACCATGTTGCTGAAAACATTCCTCATAAGCAAGCTGGTTTAACTGATTACGATACATTGCTAATGGACATTCAATTGATTTATACATATCCATTAAATACCTGTTTCTCGAAGCCTTCACAATAGTTTCATGAAACATTTTATCAGCATTTTTATACTCTAAATGGTCGTGTGTCTGGTCGATTTTTTCAAAGCGGAAAACTAATTTTTTTAATACTTCAAGTTCCTTTTCCTGTATCCGCTTTGCAGCCAGATATGCAGCTTCTGGTTCCAGCATCATTCTGGCTTCATAAATCCACAAACACTCCTCATAACTTATTTTCTTTACTCTTAATTCTTTGCCCTTTACTTTTTCCAGTATTCCCTTTTCTGTCATCTCGGCCAAAGCCATTTTCACCGGAGAGCGGGAAACATTCAATTCTTTTGCAATTTTTGATTCCACGATACGATGCTGTGGCAATAAATTTCCGTTAATTATTTCACGGTATATTTGCTGATATACAAGTTTACTTAATACAAGAAATGGATTCCGATCTATTTCTTGCTGAATCAAATCTTTTGCGTTTTCACTCATTGAAAATTCTTCCATTGTTTTCTCCCTTCCAAGCGATTCTTAATATTTATACTAAATTCTTACTCTATACATCTCTTACCTCCTGTTCCTCATACACAATTCATTTGTTTCATAACACCACCACTAAAGAATAGCACAAAAATTAATCATTCTTCAATCCAAGACATTATTCTTTTTTACATATTTTTCTCACACATAACCAAAAGCAAGAGAAAAGAATCTTTTCTGACTTTCAATTCCATCTCCTGCTTCTATATATTCCAATATTTTTTACACTTTATTTCCAATGAAGTTCGTGCAGCTCGCCACTTAAATTCATTCCTGCGAATCCATTCTGTCGCAGTGCTTCATACAACACAATTGCCACCGAATTACCAAGATTCAATGAGCGAATATCTCCGTTCATCGGGATTCTCATACAGTCTTCCTCATGCTCTACAAGAATCTCCTCCGGGATTCCTGCACTCTCTTTTCCGAACATAATATAGCAATCCGACTCATAATCTACTTCTGTGTAGACTTTGTGCGCTTTTGTCGTTGCCATATAGATTTTAGCTCCCGGATTCTTTTCAAGGAAATCTTGATAATCGATATATGTCGTCACATCCAAATCTTTCCAGTAATCCATGCCGGCGCGCTTTAATGATTTCTCATTTAATTTGAATCCAAGCGGCTCGATTAAATGAAGTCTTGTCCCTGTTGCCACACAGGTCCTTCCGATATTTCCGGTATTCGCCGGAATTTCCGGCTCATAAAGTACAATATTTAACATATTTATCGCCTCTTCTATCTTCTTATTCGTTACTGTTCACACGATGTGCGACCAGCAACGCATCTCGCCATTTTAAATCGCCTTTGGCGATGAGGCGAGATGCATTCAAGTCAAAACACGCATCCCCCGTGTCAATCAGCGGAGTGATTGACACGGGAGTGAACAGTAACTCTTATTCTTCTGTTTTTGTACACAGTTCTGATTCTTTTCGCTCTTTCCACCAGCGGCTCAGTTCATCCGGTGCCGGACGATCCAGATACCGGGTTTCTTCTCCATTTACAAGTGTTCTTGCATTCTGTTCTTTTACAAATCCGATCCTTACTGCCGGAACACCTGCATTCTTCAAACTTTCCAACGTCTCTTCTCCATGCTCTGTCAGCACAAGATAACTTCCGGCCGATGTAAGAAGATATGGATTTAACTGAAAGAATTCACAGATTTCCACTGTCTCCTGCTTAAGTGCAAGTTTTGAGAAATCAATCTCAAATCCTGTCTTTTCTGCCTCTGCAAGTTCCCATAATCCACAGAGTACACCTCCATCCCCACACTGTCTGCTCTTCGCTTCTTCCGGAAGCTTTAAAATCTGTTCCGGAAGTATAAGTGATTCCTTGCAACGCTTTGTTTTTTCTATAAAAGATGGTGTAAATCTTGTACAAAGATCTGCCTCTGCCTCTTCAACCAATCGCAACGTTCCTTCTAATCCCGTATAACCGCAAAGAATGATTTCCGTTCCCGGAAACCATTTTTTCATCTGCTGTTTTGAGTTTTCTTTCACGCCGACAGCAGTAATCTGAATCACTGTCCGCAAAACATACTCTGCACTTTCAGCCTGTACACAGGTAATGGCAAGTCCTGTCTCCTCACAAATCTCTGTCAGGATTCTCATAATATCTTTTAATTCCTGCTCGTCAGAACTTTCAGGAAACAAAATCTGTACTGAAACCGCTGTTGGTCTGACTCTCTTTGCCGCAAGATCTCCTGCTGCTTTAATCACTGCATATTTCACCTGTGCCGGTGCTTTTCCGCTTACTGAAGCGCTGCTCCAGACAAAATCCTTATCGTCAGATACCAGTTCAGAACTGCTTTCTTCCCACGCAGTTTTTCCTGTTGAATTCCTGTTTACTTTTTGGATCTGTTTCTTTACAGAACGATTCCAGATCGTCTGCGTTACTCTCCCTGTCCGCATCACACTCTCCTTAGACCAGATATGGAATCACCATCGTTGCAACCATTGCAACAATAACCACCAGAATAATAATTGATACAAAACGTCTTACTTTTTTATCATAAAAATTCATCTTTTTTCTCCATTTCCATTAACAAAACCATATGTAAATATCTTTCTAATATCTGCAACGCTATACTAGTCCTCTATTATATAAATCGCCGCATCCTGATTCAGCTTATTTCTATGTCTGTAATCAAAAAGATGCAACTTTCCATTCAATCGCTCCAGATGAGTCATCTTTCGCAGTTGGCGGCTGTCGTATCCTTCATAATCCTTCAGATACTTGTGCTCTTCCGCCTCTTTCTTATAAAATTCAGACGCTACATCTTTTTCTACTTTGCTCTCTCCAAGAAATGCCGGACGATTCTTCACATTATCTCTCAGGTAAAGATCTAAAGTCATGCTTTCAAGCACCTTCTCTTTAAAATCCGCTTCTTTCTTCTGCATTTTCTCCGAACATGTGAATTCTGCTAATTCTGATTCTACAAAGTCCCACAATATCTCATAGCGAGTAAGTCTTGAATGATTCAACCCAAACAAGCCTTTCTTCTCATAATAATTGCCCATTTTCTCATACATGGAAAATGCAGATGGAAACAATTCCACAAGAAGTCCCATCGTATGACTAAACTGAAAACTGTTATAGTAAACTTCCACCATCTCTTCTACTTTCTTCAGACGGATCACATCACTGTATGGAAGCCATTTTGTTGAAAGCACTTCATACGGCGGACGATTCTGGCAAAGCAACTCATACTCTTTCATCTTCTCATGCATCACAGATCCATGCAGTACTTTCAGAAATCCAAGCTGAAACTGATCCGGTTCCATAGCATAAACTTCATTAAAAGAATGAGCAAAACTATCATAATTCTCATATGGAAGACCTGCGATCAAATCTAAATGCTGATGCACATTTCCCTTCTCATGAATCCTTGCTACCTTATCACGTACTTTTTCCAGATTCATGGAACGGTTGATCTCTTTGATCGTCTGTTTATTCGTTGACTGAATTCCAATTTCCAGCTGAATGAGTCCTGGACGCAAACTCCGGATCAACTCAATCTCTTCCTCATTCAGAAGATCTGCCGCCACTTCAAAATGAAAATTTGTAATCCCTTTATCATGCTCTTTGATATAATTCCAGATTGCCATCGCATGATCATGCTTACAGTTAAATGTTCTGTCAACAAACTTAACCTGTGGCACTTCATGATCAATAAAGAACTGCAGTTCTTTCTTCACAAGTTCCAGATTACGGAATCGAAGACATTTATCAATTGAAGAAAGACAATAACTACAAGAAAACGGACAGCCTCTGCTCGTCTCATAATAAATGATACGGTTCTTGAAATTCTCAATATCCCCATAGACAAACGGTACTTTGCTCAGATCCATGATCTGTCGAAACGGTGTCGCAGCAATCTGTTTTTCCTCTTCCCGAAATGTAATTCCCTGAATGTTGATCAATTGAGCCGCACCACGTCCTTCATAATATGCCACAAGTTCTGCAAAAGTCTCTTCACCCTCTCCGCGCATGATACCTTCTGTCATTGGATATTTTTCCAGAACTTCTCTTGCATTATAAGAAACTTCCGGACCTCCAAGCCAGATCTTCGTATCCGGCAGAATCTTTGGAATCTCCTGTATCAATTGCCCTACTTCTGTCACATTCCATAAATAACAGGAAAGGCAGAGAACATCTGGTGCCTGCTTATAAATATCCATCAAAATCTCATCAAATGGCTGATTGATCGTATATTCAGAAATTGTGATATTGCTGGCCGGATGCTGCTCTTTCGCATATGCGCGCAGGCAATAGACCGCAAGATTTGAGTGGATATACTTTGCATTCACCGCTGCAAGCAAAATCTTCATCTTTTTATAAACCTCTTTTCCTGTTAATAATGTATATTTGTAAACATTTTCCTTTTTAGGTCTTACCTATCTATTCTGAATGAAGATGTAAGAAATGTCAAGATATGTGAAGTTGTGTATATAACATAAAAAGGGAAAGCTGTTACTGTTCACACGATGTGCGACCAGCAACGCATCTCGCCATTTTAAATCGCCTTTGGCGATGGGGCGAGATGCATTCAAGTCAAAACATGCATCCTCCGTGTCAATCAGCGGAGTGATTGATACGGGAGTGAACAGTAAAGGGAAAGCTATCACTTACGATAACAACACAAATTGTGTCAGATTATCGTATGATAGCTTTCCCTTATTTTGCAGCTTTAATCAAAAGCCACCTCTTCTTTCTGCTCCTCACGGAAAATTACCCCAAATACTTTTCTGACAATCGGTCCTGCGAAGCACAGCTGCCAGAAGAATGCCATTGGGAAATTGAATACTGTTGTCTGGAACCACACAGCAATCATCTGATTTCCTGCATCCTTAAAGAGCAGTGTTGCTGCAAGGCTCATCAGCGGGCACATTCCAATGATGGATAAAACGGATATCGCCAGCACGATCATAAACGGATTATCTTTCTGTGGGTTCACGATCATAAATGCTTTCTTCTTTGCAATCGGTCCTACGAGAAAGAAATCCAGAATGAAAGCAATCGGTCCCATGATGATAAGTTCATGGAATGCTGCCAGAAAGACCTCATTACTCATTCCGCCCATATTCAGGGAAATGTTGTAGCAGATCATTGCATAAACCATGACAAAAACCATCATGATTGTGAAAATTACTTCTTGAAACTTATTTTTTGGCATAAAAAATCCTCCTATCATGATAAGCGTAACAGATTGTGTTGTTCGTTCATCATTCCGGAGGGAATGTATCGTTTCCAATATAAATACCATTCTATTCATTTTTTTTACGTGCATTGCGCTTCGAACTTGGCCCACAAGCGTTACCCCGATAGTTAACTCAGCCCAGGCACCCTCACGGCACCCGAGAGGTTCTGCTTAGTGCTGCTCCGTTCCCGACCTGACACGGTTCACAGAGTCCCGTCGCGTGAGACCCAGACGTCAACGTCACTTTCCGGGGGCAGCCCTGCAGACTGTCGCCCTCTGCGCAATATCACCCCTGCTATAGCGGATTGCAGGTTCAAGGTACCGCTACCACCCCGGCTGCACGGATTATTATTTTACATGATAAATGAATACTTGTCAAGTAGGCTGTTCTTTCTTTTGCACAGGAGTTTACCACAGGATTTAATTTTTCTATGTTACAGAGTCTGTAACTCCGCTTTTTTCTTCATCTTCCTGGCTTCCCTGAGTTCTCTGAAAAACTGCTTCATCAACTGGCTGCATTCTTCTTCCAATACGCCTGTTGTAAGATCTGCCTGATGGTTAAATGCCTGGATATCCAGTAGATTCAGAATGGAACCTGTACATCCTGCTTTCGGATTCATACACCCGACAACCACTCTTGGTATACGGGACTGGACAATTGCACCTGCACACATCTGACATGGCTCTAATGTCACATATAATGTACATTCTTCCAGACGCCAGTCACCAAGCTTTTTGCTTGCTTTCTTGATTGCTGCGACCTCAGCATGTGCCAGTGGATTCTTGTCTGTATTCCGTCGGTTATAACCGCGTGCAATAATCTTATCTTCATGAACGATCACGCAACCAATCGGGGTTTCTCCCAGATTATACGCTTTCTCTGCCTGTTTTAAGGCCGTACGCATATATTTTTCATCCGTTGTCATCCTCATTTTGTTTCCTTTCGGTTATTGTATAAAAATAGCATTAATATTCCTTTTCATTCTGAATAAACTATATAGAAAAATTCTTTTCAGGGGCTTGCTATGAATCCGGGAAGTTATTATTTATATGAGTACGAATCCTGCTGCCGCCGCAGAAATCTTGGTTTTCTACAAATTTCATCACATAATTATTCTTATCTCTTAACACTTCATGTTAAAAATCTTCCGATTGTCCCTGGAGAACAGTTGGAAGTCCATGCATTTATTCTCGAAAATCAAACACTTACAGGTTCTCCGGTTGCACTTCTTCAGTGCTCTGGTCAGAACTTATCCACACAACTGGTCATTTCCGGGGAACGTTTTCCACATAAAAGAACTCTTAAACACATTGATGGGTTCATTATTTTCTCCATCACCCAGAATCGATCACAGCATTGGATTGCCTCCGCTGTACCTCTGCCGGATTTTTATTCTTTTTCTGACTGTTCCTTATCAACAGAAGAGATTTTATCTTCTGAACCCGGGAATCCATCCCTTTCGGAAGAAGCCACCATACCAGAAGACACTGTATCTGAGACTGTATCCGAAGCAGCATTATCTGACGCTTCTATTGATGCTGCTTCAACTGAGGAGGTACCAACTGAGGTAACACCAACTGAGGAGACTGCAATTCAGGATGCTTCAATTCAAGCCAGAAAAATCACACACGCAGAGATTTCCACACTTCCGCGCAGATTTTGGCCACTTGCCAACAATAGTTTTCTTCTGCATGGCTGTCATAATTATCATCACCTTCTTTTGGTCAAAGAAAAGGATCATCTTTGGCTTGGCGTTCCCGGCCTTTACGATCCCAGAGAAGCACATATGGCTAACTTGTTCGGCTTTCCTCAATTTACCAGTTCTTACATCTCTATTCTGGAACTTACCGAAGATGAATGTGAAAACTCCAAATCTTTTGGACACTGGTGTCGATACTTAATGTGATTCTTAAAAAGAAAGGAAAAAGATAGAGAAAGGAAGCGTTCACAGCGGATGCACTTCTTTTCTCTACCAATTTTAATTTTAATCCAGATAAATTGGCGGTTCGTAATCCTCTCCAAGAAGTACTTTCTTACGTTCCTGATATCCGAGGAATGCCCATTCTGTCATATCTGTCCATTTATGGTTTGCACGGTCATAAACCTGCACATACCCAATTCTTTTCGGATGCATACGTACGCTGTTGGATTCATATTCTCTTCCTGTGTATGGATTAATGTCTCCAACTTCTTCCTGTACAGGCTCTTCGTATGTTGCCTCTTCCTGCACCGGCTCTACCGGCTGTGTCTCATAGGATGTAACTTCTGCTTCTTCATATGGTTCTGCTTCTTCCTCTGCCGGTTGAGCATAATCTTCCGTATAGGAAACTTCTGGTTCCACAGAGTTTTCTTCTTTCTGATCTGATTCCGGCACTTCCTGAAGCTCTTCCTTATATTCCTCTTCTTCTGCCTGAAGTTCTTCTCTGACATCTTCAGTTGGCTCTGCTTCTACTGCATTCTTTTCAAGTTCAGCAAGTTCTTCATGCATATCATAAATCTCACCGATCGTCATGTCGCGTTCTTCACCCGTAAGCTGCTGTTCTTCCTTCTCTGTCTCCACCGTTTCCTCTGAAAAGCTCTCTTCCGGCTGTTCCTGTTCATTCCATTTTACTTCCTGCTTCCTGATACGTCCGGCTGCGCTCTCTATAATCTCTCCTGACATGATACTCAGCTGAAACGGACAGCCGAGAATAGATGCGATCAATCTCATATCCTGTTCCTGAAAATTATCCCTTCCAAGACGCTGTGTTAAATTCTGACGTGACATCTTCTTTCCTGTCTCTTTCTCAATCGTCTCCGCCAGTTCTTTGATCGTCATTCCCTTTCTTCCCAGAACGATTTTCACCTGTTCTCCAAATGTTAAATCTTCCATTTACTTCTCCTCCTTATGTATTATTTATACTTCTCTCTTATCTGTCGATCAGAACGGTTTTTCACTTAATTTGCAGAAACATATTCTTCCAAAGTAAGTCCGTTCTCTGTCATCTCTTTTGCAGCATCTACTCCCACATAACGATAATGCCACGGCTCATATACAATTCCTGTAATATCAGATTTATCCTGCGGAAACCGAAGAACAAAACCATACTCTGAACAATGTTCCATCAACCACTTTTGCTCTTCTGTATCTCCCTGTTTCTCATCAAGCTCCCCGTACTTTGTCGATATAATGTCAACAGCAAGACCGGTTGCATGCTCGCTTGTTCCTGGAATTGCAACTGATTTTTTTGTCTCATCATACGCATTTAACGGTGTGTATCCCTGATTGATCCAGTCCTGCATCGTCGTATTAAAGACATCTCTCTGCTTCTCATAAGAACGATATCCTGATGTCACATACATGCTGAGTCCTGCCTTCTTCGCATCATCCAGCATCTTATTCAGACTGTCTGCCATCCTGGAATCTATCTGTTTTCCACCACTTATCTCCGTTAGATTCGCCGGCACATAAGAAGTATCCAATGGATGCTTCTCATTCACAAGTGCAAGACACCACCGGTCATCATCACTTGCCAGCAACTCCGCAGTATTTTCTGTTACTTCTTCTCTGTCTAACTCTGCCTGCAGTTCTTCGTTCTTCTTTGTCTGCTCCTGTAATTTTGCATTGCTGATTTCCAGCTTCTTTTCAGCTTTTTTCAATGTAATTGAGGAGATTCCTGAAGTAATTGCCACTCCTGCAATTACTCCTGCCAAAGCACCTGTAAGCATCAGTTTCTTTGCTCTGTCTCTAAACAATGCTTTATTCATCTTATTTCATTTCAACTCCATCTGTATTTTTCATCTTATCCTCTGTAATATTTAGAATCTTTTCCTTTTCATTCCCCGGCAGATCATTCTATTCCTTCAGATATCGCACTTCAAATGTCTCCACTTTGATCGGTTTATTAAATAATGTTCCCTGTGCATAATCGCATCCTAATTCCTGAAGAACATTCAGCTGATCCTGTGTTTCAACACTCTCCGCAAGAACAGAACATCCCAATTGATGACAAATATCAATTACGGCTTTTGCTACCACTCTGCTTCTTCTGTTTCCAACCAGATTTGTAATCAGGCTCTCATCCAGCTTCAATCCATCAAAATCCATAATGGACAGAATCGAAAAGCTGGAATTCTTAGCTCCGAAATGATCCAATACTACGCGGACATTCGCTTTTCTGATCTTACTGCATGATGCCGCCAGCATCTCCTGATTCGTATCTGTATAAGATTCGGATACTTCTACTTCCAAATATTCGCATAATACCTGATATTTCTCAATCAGCGCACTCATCTGATCCGCAATGTTCTCCTGCCTCAATGTTTCACCTGCAAAGTTTACTGAAATCGGCACCATCTGGATTCCTTCTGTCTCCCACTTATGAAGGATCTGACATACCTGTTCAAATATATAGAGATCGAGATAATGTGACAACCTTGTCTCTTCCAGAAGATTAATATATCTTCCCGGATCCATAATTCCAAGATCCTTATGATGATATCTGACAATCGCTTCAGCACCTGCAATTTCTCCGGTCTGCACATCAATCTTCGGTACCAGACATACAATAAAATTCTTCTGTTCAATATCCTCCAGAAGATCCTTTTTGATGATTGGCTCATGATGACCTTTACGCAGATTTTTATAATACTTCTTTTTCTCTTCCCGCATCATATTCTCTGCACTGATCACAAGACCATTCACATCTATGTCTACTTTTCCCCAGGCATACCCTACTGAAACCAGTCCCAGACTTATGTTCTCAAGCTTTGTATATGCACCATGTACCTGTTGTGTGAAATCTTCATAGGAAGCGTTCTCTACAAGAACCAGATACTCATCGCCTGTCATTCTGTATACATTACCATTATGGAAATACTCCGAAAGCACTTCACCAACTCTGGTGACAACTTCATCTCCATAATCTCTGCCAAATTCTTTATTAAAATTCTTCAGTCCATTAATGTCTACAGAAAGAGCTCCCAATGTCTTCAATTCTTCCGGTTCCACATGATCCAGATATGCAACAAAACTGTTTCTGTTAAGTACTCCTGTCAGATTATCATGATAACTGAGATACTCCTGCTGTTTCTGGAGTTTATGAAGAGTGATTGCCTGCGGTATATACGGAATCACCGTACGAAGCAATCCAACATCACATCCGCCCCGGTGAACTCCAACTGCTGCAAGAATTGCTACTGTATTCTCATCCAGCTGCAAACTCACACTGTAATCGGCCTCTGTTGAATTTGTAATCTCCTGCTTCATCCACTTTGGCTGCTGTTCTTCCGGAAGCATCTTTATCTTATCTCTCTGCCATGGAACATTCTCTGCACACCACTCAAAGATGGTCTCAATATCCCCATACTCTTTCTCAATATAGTACACGTATTCTGAATCATAATAATCACGTACCGCACGAAGTACATCATTTACGATTTCTGAGAGAGAACGTGGCTTCTTTCTATCACTCATATCATTTTTCCTCTGTCTTTCTATAATTTTAGACACTCAGATAAGATTATTGTATTATACTACGAATTAAAATGCAATACAAAAAAGTTTCGCAATTCACTTTTAAATGTAAAAAAAGAGGGGGATTTCCCATTCCGGAAAATCTTTCCCTCTTTCTCTATTAAATGATATATCCTGCAGATATTTCTGATTTCTGCACATCTACATGCTCTAGAAATCTATAAATTCCACTTTTTATCCTGTGAAACACGAAGTCGGTTCATCGCTCTTGCCAGAGATGCCTGCGTATGATAATACTGCTGGATACTCTGCTGCTGACGTAACCTTTCCTCTGCACGCTCTTTCTGCTCCTGTGCTCGTCGCACATCGATGTCTTCTGGTTTCTCGGCTGTATCAACAATCAGTGTAACTCGGTTGTTTACGATTTCAACAAATCCCACGCCCACTGCAATGTCTTTCCATTCTTCGCCGTCCAGACTCATATGTGCAACTCCGACATTCACAGCGATTACCATATTCTCATGATTTGCAAGAATTCCCTTTTCTCCATCCGGAGCCGGAATGATCAGCTTCTTACAACGACCTTCGTAGAATACACCATCACTTGCTATGATTTTCAGACCAAATGTATCCATATGCACATTCTCCTATTTCAACAATTACTCTTCTTCCATCTCTTTTGCCTTGGCAATTACATCATCAATTGTTCCGACATTGAAGAAAGCGTTTTCCGGATAAGCATCCATCTCTCCATCGATGATCATCTTAAATCCACGGATTGTCTCTTTTAATGGTACATATTTTCCAGGAATTCCTGTAAATGTCTCTGCTACGAAGAATGGCTGGGACAGGAATTTCTGAATCTTTCTTGCACGCATAACAGTTGCCTTATCCTCATCTGAAAGCTCTTCCATACCAAGGATTGCAATGATATCCTGCAGTTCTTTATATTTCTGAAGAATTGCGATCACCTTGTTGGCTACTTCGTAATGTTCTTCTCCTACAACGTCTGCTTCCAGGATACGGGAGCTTGACTCCAGCGGATCTACGGCCGGATAAATACCCTGCTCAACGATCTTTCTAGAAAGTACGGTTGTTGCATCCAGGTGGGCAAATGTTGTTGCCGGAGCCGGGTCTGTCAGGTCGTCGGCCGGTACATATACTGCCTGAACCGATGTTACAGAACCGTTCTTTGTAGATGCGATACGCTCCTGAAGTTCACCCATTTCTGTTGCCAGTGTCGGCTGATAACCTACGGCTGAAGGCATACGTCCAAGAAGAGCTGATACCTCAGATCCAGCCTGTGTAAAACGGAAAATATTATCGATAAAGAGAAGCACGTTCTGATGCTGCTCATCACGGAAATATTCTGCCATTGTAAGTCCTGTCTCAGCGACACGCATACGAGCTCCAGGTGGCTCATTCATCTGTCCGAATACCAGGGCTGTTTTCTCCAGTACTCCGGATTCTTTCATCTCTGTCCAGAGGTCGTTACCCTCACGGGAACGCTCTCCAACTCCTGTAAAAATGGAATATCCGCCATGCTCTGTTGCAATGTTACGGATCAATTCCTGAATCAGCACGGTCTTACCTACACCGGCACCACCGAACAGACCAATCTTACCACCTTTTGCATAAGGAGCAAGAAGGTCGATAACTTTAATACCTGTCTCAAGGATCTCTACTACCGGGCTCTGATCCTCAAATGTAGGCGGCTGTCTGTGGATTACCCATTTTTTAGAATCTGTAATCGGCTCTCCGTTATCAATTGTCTCGCCGAGTACATTAAATAATCTTCCAAGTGTCTGCTCGCCGACAGGAACCTGAATACCGGCTCCTGTTGCAGTAACTTCCATATCTTTGCAAAGTCCTTCACTTGCAGCAAGCATCAGGCAGCGCACCTCATTATTTCCAAGGTGCTGTGCAACCTCCATGATGCATTTCTTTCCATTATTATCAACTTCAAGAGCATCTTTGATAAAAGGAAGATCACCGTTTTCAAACACTACGTCAACGACAGGTCCCATAACCTGTACAATTCGTCCTTTATTCATGTTCTCTCTCTCTTTCTATATTTCAGTCATTACAAACTGCAACAACCTGCTGTCTGTAACGCATCTCGACATTTTAACTCTTCTTCTGCTGAGCTCTTGCGCCGGCACAAACCTCTGTGATCTCCTGTGTGATCGCAGCCTGTCTTGCTCTGTTATAGAGGATTGACAGATCTTTGATCAGATCCTGTGCACTGTCTGTTGCTGACTTCATTGCCATCATACGGGCATTATGCTCACTGGCATAAGCCTCAACCAGACATCCGTAGATCATACCGTTGATATAACTTGGTACAATACTGTTCATGACATCCATAGGAGATGGATTTAGTTCGATTTCCTCGCGATACATATTCAAAGGCATCTTCATTTCGCCAAAGTCCCCTCTCTCGAGTGGAAGAAGTTTTAACACTTCTGCCTCTGACTGAACTGCATTTTCCATTCGTGTATATACTACGTAAACTTCATCCAGCTCATGATTGTTAAACTGATCCAGAATAACCGCTGAGATGTCACGGGCACGATGCATGGTCGGCTTCTGAACTGTGTAACGGAAGTTTGTATCAATATCTACATCCTTCTTTGCGAAATAATGACGTCCAAGCTCTCCCACAACAAAAAGCTTATGCTGACCCGGCTTGGAAAGAATCTCTTCCTCAAGCTTCACAATATTGTGATTGTATGCACCGGCCAGTCCCTTGTCCGCCGTGATAACGATCGATCCAATCTTACGTTCCTCTGCCGGAATGTTTTCCCTCTTGTTGAAATAACTATGATGTAATTCTGGTAGATGACGTAAAATACGACTGATCTCACCCTGCAGCGCATAGAAATATGGTTCTGTATCTGCCAGCTTCTTTCTTGCCTGTGTCAGTTTGGAAGAAGAGATCATATACATTGCATTGGTAATCTTCATTGTGTCTTTGACACTGTTGATTCTGCTCTGTATCTCTCTGATATTTGCCATATTAACACCTGCTCTTCTTAAATTCCTTCGCTGTCTCTACGATTTTGTCGATCAGTTCCTCTGTCAGGACTTTCTTCTCTTCGATTTCCTGACCGATCTCCGGATGCTCTGCTTCGAACATCTGAAGCATATCATACTGGAACTGTTTAATCTTTGTCTTCTCTACACCTAAAAGTACTTTATGTGTTGCTGCACACAGTGTGATTACTTTCTCATGCAGGGAAAGCGGATGATACAATGGCTGTTTCAGAAGTTCCATCAGACCACTTCCATATTCCAGTTCTTCCTTTGTAGCTGCATCAAGATCTGAACTAAACTGTGTGAAGACTTCCATTTCACGATACTGTGCCAGATCGATACGAATACTTCCTGATGCTTTCTTCATTGCTTTTGTCTGAGCTGCACCACCAACACGGGATACGGAAAGTCCAACGTTGACCGCCGGTCTCATTCCTGATGCGAAAAGTCCACTCTCCAGGAAGATCTGTCCATCTGTAATGGAAATAACGTTTGTCGGAATATATGCTGATACATCTCCTGCCTGTGTTTCAATGATCGGAAGTGCTGTGATAGAACCTCCGCCCATCTCATCACTCAAACGGCTGGATCTCTCCAGAAGTCTTGAATGCAGGTAGAATACGTCTCCAGGATATGCCTCACGTCCCGGAGAACGTCCAAGCAGAAGAGAAAGTGCACGGTATGCAACCGCATGCTTGGAAAGATCATCATAAATGATCAGTGCATCTTTTCCCTTGTGCATAAAGTACTCTGCCATAGCAGTTCCTGCATATGGTGCAATATACTGAAGCGGAGCACAGTCACTTGCTGTAGAAGATACGATGATCGTATAATCCATTGCTCCGTGTGTCTGTAATGTATTAACAACTTTGGCTACTGTAGATGCTTTCTGTCCGATTGCAACATAAACACAGATTACATCTTTGCCTTTCTGATTCAGGATCGTATCCAGTGCAATGGATGTCTTTCCTGTCTGACGGTCTCCGATGATCAGCTCACGCTGTCCACGGCCGATTGGGAACATTGCATCAATGGAAAGGATACCTGTCTCAAGCGGAACGCTTACTGACTTACGATCAACAATTCCAGGTGCCTCATTCTCGATTGGGCGATAGTCGTCAGATTTGATCTCACCTTTTCCGTCAATCGCCTCACCGAGGGCGTTGACAACTCTTCCTACATAAGCGTCTCCAACCGGAACGCCTGCTTTCTTTCCTGTACGGGCTACCTTTGTGCCTTCACGGATTCCTGTGTCGCTTCCAAGAAGGATACATCCGATCTCATTCTTACGAATATCCTGTACCATTCCCTTAAGGCCGTTCTCAAAAGTAACGATCTCCCCGTACATGGCGTGATCAATCCCGTAGATTGTGGCGATACCATCGCCGACAGTAACAACAGTACCTACTTCACTGTCCTTACTCATTGTATCAAAATTCTCTATTTCTTCTTTCAGGATAGAAATAATTTCATCTGAATTGATTGAACTCACCTTGTTCACCTCCAGGTCAATCTTTGTTCTAATCTGTTCAGGCGTCCTTTCATACTCCAGTCATACTCATCACTGCCAACCCGGAGAATAAATCCTCCAAGCAGTGCTTTATCCTGGCGAACTTCGATTTTAGCACGCTTTGCGCCATATTTCTTGCAAAGGAACGCCTCCATTCCTTTTTTCTGTTCCTCCGTTGGAGGCTGAATACATGTCAGAACTGCGTTCAGAACCTGATTCTGTTCATCACAGTATCTGTCATATGCTGTGAAGATATCTTCGATCAGATTCATTCTCTGATATCTGCACGCTACTTTAAGGAAATTTCTTATCTCCTTCGGAAATACTCTGTCTACCACATTCATTTTTTTCTGAAATTCAATGGTAGGATTCGCGAAAATCTCGTGAAGCTGCGGTACTTCCTCAAAAATCTCACGTGTTTTCTGTACAGCTTCTTTTGGGACACTTACTTCATACAGAACACGCGCATATCTGATTGCTGCCACCTCGCAGTAAATCTGACTTTTACTTGTCTGTGTCTTCATCTGTCCCACCTACTTCTCCCAAAAACTGGTCATAAATGTTCTGCTCTTTGTCGCCCACGATCTTCTCCGCGGATGCCATAGCCAGTCCTGCAATCTGAGTCTGAAGATCTTTCATTGTCTTCTCACGTTCAATACGTACATTCTCTTTTGCAGCTTCCAGAAGATCTCCGGCTTTGCTTCCTGCTTCACTTACGATGCGGTCATACTCTGTCTTAGCCTCTGAGCGTGCCTTCTCAACAATCGCAGCTGATTCAAGCTTCGCTCCCTTTAAAGCATCTTCATATTCCTGTTTCATCTTCTGCGCATCACTCTGTGCATCCTGTGCACTCTGAAGACCGTCTGCGATCATCTGTCTGCGCTTCTCCATGATATCACTCACCGGTTTGATCAGAAAATGTCTCAACAGGAGGAAGAGAACAATAAGGTTGATAATGGTATAGACAAGGTTCATATTTAACTGAAGCACCTTTTACACCTGCCTTTCCTGTTATCTGCTTCCATCATTTTCATAAGATTCTTTTCGTTTCTTATTTCAGGAAGAAGATGATCAGGATACCAATGATGAAACCGTAGATTGCTGTTGCCTCGGCAAGAGCACATCCAAGGATAAGGTTCTTACTGATCTTGCTTTCTGCCTCTGGCTGTCTTGCGATAGCTTCTACTGCTTTACCTGTTGCATGTCCGATACCGATACCTGCTCCGATACCTGTGAATACTGCGATAGCTGCTCCAATAGCAATAAGTGTTGACATAATTTTAATCTCCTTTTCTTTTCAATAGAATGTGTTAAGTTCTTACTCCATCTCTTCATTCATAAACAGAGATGTCAGGAATACAAATACGTATGCCTGAAGTAGACCGTCGAAAATATCAAAGTAAAAACTGATTGGAATCGGAATGATCAGTGGAACGATTGCTTTCAAAAGTTCCATGACTACGAATCCTGCCAGCATGTTACCAAAGAGTCGCATACAAAGCGACAACGGCCGGATGACGATTTCCAGAATCATGATCGGTGCTACAATTGGAATCGGCTGTGCAAAATGCTTTGCCCAATGTCCGAATCCATTCTTGCGGATACCTGAAAATTCAATGAGACACATACTCATGATTGCCAGGGCTGCCGTCACGTTCAAATCTTTCGTCGGAGGCTTAAAGCCAAACAATGGTGCAATTGTGTTTGAACAAGCAAGATATAACAGAACCGTAATCAGATACGGTACATAACCCTTGTTCTCTTTGCCAAGTACTCCGACAAAGAAGTCCTCAGCGGCGCCGATACCGGCTTCGAGAGCCAACTGCACTTTTCCGGGATTCTCAACCTTTAAGTTTCTTACCAGGATAATGGATGCTATCACAAGCACTGCCATGATGATCCAGGTAACTACTACAGATTCATTGATCCCACCAAGAACCGGAAGTGTGAACACTGTCTCACAATTCAGTTCTTCCATAAGATTGTCTGCCAGATTTCCCGTATTGCTCCCTCCCTTTCTACCTAATGTATATTGCTGTATTTTGTCACTTTTCGTATACAGCATGGCAAATATTACTGCTTATAATCGCATTAAAACGTCATGTTCTCCGAAAAGTTGACTAAATATTACTCCCATGTTTTCTCTTTGTCAACGCTCCGCTTCAACAAGTTAAATTCATAAAAAAACCACTTTTTTTATTTCAATTTGCTCTTTTTTCATTCTACGTTTTGTCTGTTCTTTATCACTTTTTTAACGCTTTTCTGATTACATTTTAGAATCCGTTCTATTTTTATGCGCATTTTCAACAATAAAATTGTTTTTATTCCTGTACATTTGTACGATTCAAAAATTTTTTCATAGACACTTTGCCTTAATTTGTATATTAATGATAATTTTTCTCCGGTTTTCCATATTCTTTTCAGAATAATAGCAAAAACAGATGTTACATTTTTGTTACGATTTTGTTTTCTCAAAAGAAAAATACCCATTACCGTTCACATGATGTGCGACCAGCAACACATCCTCCGTGTCAATCAGCGAAGTGATGACACGGGAGTGAACAGTAACCAGGTGTGATAAATAAAATTTTATTTTTCAACATATACTTGTTTTAGCTACGATTATGTGCTATAGTGATTGTAGCTAAGAAAAGAGATGGATATGACATATTCACACAAAAACGACCCCTCATGAGCCGCCAACTCATGAGGGGTCTTCTCTTTTTTGATGGTTGAGCATCCATTCAGGATAATTGTCGCTATTATCTCCGTCTAGCCATTTGCAAACTAATTACAAATGTAACAATATATGTTTAGCGTTTTTTCAATTGCTGGTAAACATATGATACCGGCAGTCCAACCACATTATAGTAGTCCCCTTCGATTCCATCTATATACGCCGCAAAACTTCCCTGGATTCCATAAGCTCCCGCCTTATCCATCGGATCTCCGGTTGCGATATACGCACGGATCTCTTCTTCGCTCATCTCATGCACATGAACCTTTGTCTCTACCGCATGGTTAATGATTTCTTTCTCTCCTGTATTATTATAGGAAAGAATTGCAACACCTGTATAGACTTCATGTGCCCTTCCCTGAAGGCTTAGAAGGATCTCATATGCATGTTCTTCATCTTTTGGCTTGCCAAGGATTTCTTCGTTACGTACAACGATTGTATCTGCTCCGATCACAATTGTATTTTTCAATTCTACTCCCTCTGCCTGAAGATCAGATGCAACATTTTCTGCTTTCATCAATGCAAGTTCTTCTACAATCTTCTGTGGTTTTGTACTTGTATAGACTTCCTCTTTATTACTTACCTTTACCTCGAATTCTAAACCTATTTGCGCAAGCAGCTCTCGTCTGCGCGGAGATGCTGATGCAAGAATGATTTTCTTATTCATTATTATTATCCTTTCCTATTATTATAATATAATTTTCACCGATGTCATTTCTTTCTTCATAATAGCATAACTGTTCAGAGCCAACCTCCAAAATGCTACGCATTTTGTCGGTGTGGCGTATCCGCCAAATAAAATTTAAAAAACAGTCTTAAAAATGCAAGCATTTTATACTTGTTTTTTTAATTTTGCTTGGCTCTGAACAATTACATAATATCATAAAAAGAGTGGACAGCAAAACTAATTTCTGCTGTCCACTCTCTTCATATTATGAAAGACTTTGAAATTTATAAGTCTTGTTCTCTTCAATCATCTATCACATTTGATGAAACTTCAAGTGTCATATCTTCTTCAAGATAAATCGTAGCTTCTGTTCCGTCTGTAATTCTTCCGCTGAAGTATCCTGCGAATTTTCCGGCCAGATCGGAGGTTCCTCTCACCTGAACTGTAACTGCCGGTTTTGCTTCTTCCGGAATCTCAATCACTCTTTTCTCCCCAGACTGCATTGCCCCGATTGTTACTGTCTCTGCTCCGTTGAACTTAACCTGAACATTTTCCAATTCAAGTGGTGAAGTGTTACGGATTGTTATGTTACTTGTATACTGTCCGCTTGCTTCCACATATTCTGATTTTCTATATAAAAACATTCCCGTAAATAAAAATATAACTGTAAATGCGATGATCAGATTCTGTAAAATTCTTCTCATTCCCCTGCCTCCTATAAACTCTCTTTAAAAATTCTATTCTTATTTTCCTATTTTACACTAACAGAATAGCATTCAAAGATTTCGTTTTCCAGAGACAGATTCACTCAATTTTTTTCTGTTTTTCATTGTTTTGTCATTGATTTCGTTAACAAACATTGTTTATTTCAAGACAAAGTAATCGTTTCCACGCGTTTTTGTTATATTTTCACAATACTTCTTCTCACAGCTTATTCTATACAATATCCAAATAGGTCTTATGCTCCGGTGCAGGAAATGCACGGTCAAGAGCAGCGTATTCTTCGTCTGTAAGGACAACATCTTTTACTGCCCAGTTCTGAAGTACATGCTCTGTTCTGCCACTTCTTGGAATTGCAATCACCTGGTCTTTCCTCAACCAGCAGCTTCTCAAGTTGGAAAAAGAGCTCGGCACTCCGCTATTCTACCGTTCCCGGACTGACTGGCACCCAACCCCTGCCGGCGAAATCTATCTCAACGCAGCAAAAATCAGGAATCATCTATGAAACACTAGCTTCGGAAGAAATGGTTCTTGCCGTTCCAACAAAGCTTGTGACTGCTTTAGATATGAAGAACGGTGATCTGGCTCTGCTCAGAGAAGAGCCTTTTGTCCTCACGCAGAAAACCTCCACCATCCGGGAGATCGTTGATTCCGTTTTTAAAAATGCCGGATTCACCCCTAATGTTCTGTTCGAGACTTCAAATAACCATGCAATCATCTCCATGATCCATGAAAATATCTGCTGTGGAATTTTACCGATGTATTATATGGATCCAGAAGATGAGGCAATTACCTATTTTCAATTACCTGACCATCCTTCCTGGGAGATTGTTGCTGCATATCGCAAGGGACATTATATCAGCAAGCCAGCACGAACGCTGATCGAGCTTGCGGGAAATTATTTTACACAATAAAAGTCTTATCAATTTCCACATCGATTCTTTCATCAGCCTTTACATCAAGCCGTATCTTTCCATCGTCTCTTCTCATAGAAACAATGATTTTTCCATTAACAGAGTCATATTTACATGACATTTCATTCATGCTTTCCGGAAGATACGGCTTGATAAGTACTTTTTTGAAACCAGGTTTCAGCGGCTTGATTCCTGCAATTCCATTATAATACCATTCAATAATATGTCCCATCATATCATGACAATGGCTTCTTGGGTTTTCTTCCCAGTATTCACCTAATGTTGTCAGACCATTTTTTACAAATGCATAATAGGATGGATGTTCTGGTCTTGTAATAAAGGAGCAAATCAAAGCATTCATTCCATAACGGCTTGCTGTCTGAATAATATACGGAAGCCCTACTTCTCCTGATGCAAAAGACTGTTTTTCAATAAGTGTCTGACGGAATGAATCAATAACATCCTCTATCTTTTCTTCCGGCACCATTCCCCAGTAAAGCGGAAGAGCTTCGCATGCCTGTGTCATTACAATCTTTTCTTTGTGTTCAAAACTTCGATAACACCATTTTCCACTCTCGTTCTGTACAAGCAGTCTTCGATTATAATTCTCTTTCACGCTCTCTGCAAATTGAAGGAACCCAGCTTCATCCTCTTCTTTTCCAAGGATTTCAGCAAATTCCGCGAGTGTTATCGCATCGGCATAAAGAAAGGCTGTCTCAACATTTTCTCTTGCAAGCTGATTATCTGGATTTCCCCAATCACCAAGTCCGTGATTGATAAAACCATCTTCATTCTGCTTTGTCTTAAGGTGCTCCAGATATCTTTTGCCCATTTCATAATTATCAGCAATCACCTTTTTATCTCCGTAAAAAAGATAATGCCATTTGACCCCTAAGATTCCTGAACTCCCCCACGGAATAATGTCAAAAAAGCTCCCCATTCCAGGTACTGGAAGAACATTATGTATATAACACGGAGCCTGTGACGGAATCAGACCTGCTCCTGGAAAATATTTATTTCCTTTAAGATCCATAAAATAATCTTCCTCTGTAAGTTGGTCTATACGCATATCCATAAAGAACTTTTCCCATAATTTCCGGCCATCTTTCATATACATGATAGATGGTGCCATCAGATGATTCGGCTCTTGCCATGCAAAACGTTCAATTGTTGGACAGTCTGTATGGATACTGACCATATTAGCCTCTACCGCTTTCTCTACTAAATCATAAATCTGTACATATCTTGTATCATCACAGTGAAATGTTCCGTCTGTTTTCCATGCACTGGAAATTGATTCGCCTATAATATCTTTTATTTCTGCTGATTCACTACTCTTTTCTACAGCAAAATATCTTCCTGCAAAATAAGTGAATCGCATACGATAGTCCTGCCATGTATCATCTTCTCCAACAATACATGTGATGCAGTTTCCAACCGTCACCCAGTTTTTCGCAACCTGATCGACATTTCCGGCTTCATTCAGCTTTTCCGCTGGATAAATATAAATCACATCACCTTTTTTTCCTCGATACGAAAGCTTCAGCATACCTGAAACATTCTGACCAAGATCATAAATATCCCTTCCTGATACTGTATGTACATATTTTGCTGAATAACTACAGATCACCTTGATTGCCGGCTGAAACTGTTCTATAAGCTCTCCCTTAGGAGCATCCTGTTCTGTCACAACAACTGCATTTTTCCATTCGGAATCATCAAAATCTATTCGATTCCATCCTTTTTGATTCAATTCCGCACAATAAGTTTCTGAACCGTATACATTACTCATTGTAACCGGATGTTCCTTTACTTTGAAAGTTTCATCAGCAAGGAGCGTTTCCGCGGTTCCATCTACATAGTTTAAAATCAGTTTCACTGCAAATACCAATTCATTCCCAAATGGTTTATACGGATTCGGGTTTGGAGGCATAAATGCTGGAAAGCTAAAAGTATAATGTTCATCCTCTTTTATAAACCATCCGTTCCCCACTTCTGCTCCAAGCACATTTTTTCCCGTATGCACCAAATCTGTAATATCAAATTTCACATATTGAATCTTCTTGTCATAATTTGTCCATCCTGGATCCAGCTCATGATCTGCAACTTTCTGTCCATTCAAATGAAAAATAAACTGTCCAAGACCACAAACATATGCTGCTGCCTTTACTATTTCTTTTTTAACATCAAACTCTTTGCGCACATAAAATGGTTTCTGTGTTCCCTGGGAAATCCAATTTCCAAGTTCGTTCATTTTATACTCCTGCCTTCCTATACTACCTGTTTTCTTAATTTCTTGCCTGTTTTTTTCTGTTCTCAAGTGTATTTATAACTTCATCTGCTATATCTTCATATTTGTAACAGAATTTTAAAATGATAAATATAGCAAGAAGAAGTGCTGCCGGCATCCATGCATACATAGAAATAATACCCATGTTGGTTATTCCTGACTGCACTGCCTGTCCACTGATGTAACCTGTAAGCCCAAGAATCCATCCAATACTTGCCTGAGCAAGTCCTGAACTGATCTTCTGTGAGAAACTCGTAATTGCAGAACCCATTCCTTCAATTCTTCTATTTGTCTTATATTCACCATAATCAATTCCATCTGCAAATAATGTACTTACTGGTACGGCAAGAAGTCCTGTTACTGCACCACTGATTACAGTTCCTGCAATAAGTAACGGCACACTCTGAGTCATGCCTGCAAATCCACGAATCAAACTTCCGATCAACTGTCCGATAATACCGATGTACATACATTTTTTCTTTCCGAATTTTGCCATGCATGGACCAACAAATAAAACGATTCCTATGAGAATTGGAATAATACTTACAAGATTCAATGTTGTTGTAAGCATTTCATTCCCCATTGTATACTTATAGAAATAAGTCTGTGAACAAGAATTGATCTGAGTAACAAAGTTAACAAGTACTGTTGCAACAAGTGCAAGAATCAAATATTTATTTGTAAAAAATAATTTAATACCTTCTTTAAAAGAAATCTTTTGTACTTCTTCACCTGATGTTGCTTCGACAGAAGTTACGTATTCTTTAGACATAAAGAATCCTGCAAGAAGTCCTGCTGTAACAATCACACCATAAATACCAAATAGAATTCTCCATGCACGGATATCTCCACCTAGTTTAAATATCAATGGGAATGTTAAGGAACATCCAAGAATTGTACCTGCAAGTCCGAAAAACATTCCAAATGATGCCATAGATCCTCTTTCTCTAAAATCCTGTGTCATCAGAGCAAGAAGTGAACTTCTTGCAATTCCTGTAATAGTAAACATAATTGATGTAAACAGATTATACGTAACGAATGCGTAGATCATCTGCATGGTCTTTGACCCATCTTGCGGGATAAAGAAGATCAATGCAATTGACAATCCTGTAGGTACCGACAGCCACAAGAGCCATGGTCTTGCTTTTCCCCACTTTGTTCTCGTCTTATCAATCAATATACCTGCAAGAATATCTGAAATACCGTCAAACAATTTAGATATAAAGAACATCGTACCAACGGCTGCCGCTGCAAGCCCAATATTGTCTGTATAAAACATTGTCAAAAATGCTGCGATAATTGAATTAGCCGCTTCCGGAAGATCTGCAATACCATACGACAGCTTTTCCGTAAATTTCAGTTTTTTATGCATCTCCATAAATAATACCTCTTTCCTTTTTTCTTTTGTTCCGGCCGTTTTTATCAATTTATCACACATTCCGTCAAATAATAAGTCCGAAACAAGACAGCAAATAGTATCTTTTGCGACATTTCTATGTTATAGTTATCCCATAGAACGGAGGCCACCTATGAATCACTTTCCACAATTAACACCAATAGAAAACAAATTAAAACAGATTTATCAACAGTCACCAGAGCGTTCTCTTCAAGAGCCTTGTGATCGTGAAGATGTTATGGATGTCCTGCTTGCATCCTATACAATTACAAATGATAATAATATAACTAAATCTTTGACAACTCATATAGATGAGCAAACTTTTATCCTTGAAAATATGGATATTTCATTTGTTCGCCATGCGCGCTACACTCCTGCTTTTTGGCATAGACATGACTTTTTTGAGATTATCTTTGTTCAAAATGGAACCTGTACAAACTATGTTCTCGGTCGCAGTATTCCTATGAGAACAGGTGATATCTGCATTATGGCTCCTGATGTCACACATTCTATTAGTTCCTTTCATGATGAAGATTATATTATCAATATTTTGATTCGAAAAAGCACCTTTGAGCAGTCATTTTTCGGACTTTTAGACAGTGATACTATTTTATCTGATTTTTTTAAACGTACCTTTTATCAGACTTCAGAAATTCCATACCTTCTTTTTCATAGCGAAAATGATCCTGTATTAACTGATCTGATTGAACGCGCTTATGCAGAATGCGGGCAGCAAAAAAGATATAGAAAACAAATGGTTAACACTTTATTATCGCTATTTTTTATCAACCTTTTCCGTCGTCATGAACAACATATAGAGTTCTCAAATATCCATCTAAACTCTGCGGATGAAAATCTTATGTATATACTCAGATATATGCAGGCTAATTTTAAAACTGTATCACTGAAAGAGCTTTCTAATCTTTTCAATTATAGTGAACGTCAGCTTCAACGAATCATTCAAAGTGCCACTGGGCACACATTTATTGAAAATATACAGAATCAAAAAATGAAACTAGCCTCTGAACTACTGATTCACAGTACCTTATCTGTTTCAGAAATCAGTGAACGTATCGGTTTTCAATCATTGAATAATTTCAGAAAAATATTTTTTAAATATTTCAACATGACACCATCGGAATATAGAAGGGCAAATATTTAGAGAGTTCTACTCTTGTCACACTCTGCATGCAGTGCTAAAATAAGCGCAGAAACTCAAACACATACAACAGGCTCAGACTTTCAGAGGTGATATAAATGGAATCAAAGACAGAAAACAGAATCAACGAATGCATTTCACATCTAGACATTACTTACTCTTATCAGCTGGCAAAGCAGATGGAGACTCACAAAACCAATCCGGTACTCGGTTTCCGAACTGCCGGTTCTGATGCGGAACATAAGACAGGGGATTTTTTATACGAAGAAATGAAACGCATCGGACTTCAGAATGTGACGAAGGATGAATTCTGGCTGGATTCCTGGACCTTTGAACGTGCTGTGCTCCGTTTCCAGGATCAACATGGAGAACTGCATACTTGTCAGATGGGTGCTTATCAGACGAATTTTGAGACAGATGGATTCGAGACTTATGATCTTGTCTATGTCGGCCGTGGAACCGCATCGGACTATGAAGGGCTCAATGTCCGTGGTAAGCTTGTTCTTGCTGATATCAACCAGCGTGATGAATGGTGGATCAACTACCCTGTCTATCAGGCATATTTGAAAGGTGCTGTCGGACTGATTGCTGTCCAGACACAGGGTTATGCTGAGATTGATCCGCGGGCACTCAACGCTCAGGACATCGCCGGACCGGAATATGCCCCTGCATTCTCTCTTTCGAGACAGGATGCTTCTTATTTAAAAGAACTTCTCTGTCCCGAAGATCCTGCAGTATCTCATCCGTCCTCTGTCGCAGTTGAACTCAACGCTTCTTCCTGGGTTGAACGTAACCGCCCGGCTTATAACATTACCGGATATCTTCCGGGAACTGCCGCTTCTGAAGGGGACGACCGGATGATTCTGCTTTCCGCACACTACGATTCCTATTTTGACGGATTTCAGGATGACAATTGTGCGGTCTCTATGACATTTGGAATCATAAAGGCTTTGATTGACAGTGGCTATCAACCGCGCTATACAATCGCAGTATGTGCCCTTGCTGCCGAAGAGTGGGGTGTCTGTGATTCTAAATTCGACTGGTCAACCGGAGCCTGGAACCAGGTATTCCGTGTTCACCCGGAATGGCAGGGCCGCGTGATCGCTGATCTCAACTTTGAACTTCCGGCTCACGCCCATAACACACAGGATGCAATCCGCTCTACTTATGAGTCTGCTGATTTTCTGAAACATTTTTGCGAAAATATAACTGTTCCGAAGGAGGCTTACCCTGATGGACTGACAGTACTTGCACCAATCGAGACATGGTCGGATGATTTTTCCATCGCCATCTCCGGTATTCCATCTACCGTAAATGATTTCAGCGCAGGACCGTTTATGGAAACGCATTACCACTCCCAATATGACAATGAAGAATTCTATCAGGAAGCAGTTTACCGTTTCCACCATGAGCTCTATACAAGACTTTTAGTTACACTGGATCAGCTGACACTTCCGCCACTTGACTTTTCCAGACATTTTCTGGCAATGAAAAGTTCCGTCGCCGACTGTCTTGCAGCACAGTCCAATGCCCCGGCAGAAGTATTGGAAGAAATTCCGGCGCTTCTGGAAAGTATTTCAAAGGTATGTGAATCTGCCGATTTATTATATGAAAAGATTCAGGAGATCAACAACCATACTGTTTCCACTGACTTCCCAATGGTGCCCGGACTTTCTTCTAAACTGCTGCACATTTTCCGGAAGATGCAGGACTACTTCGTCCGCCTCGACTGGCAGGACGCAGTCTGCTTCCCTCATGCTGCTGCCAGTCAGAACCTCTGTCACCTGGAGCAGGCAGTCCATGCACTGGAAAGCCAGAACATCACTGCCGCACTGGAGGCACTCTATGAAGTTGATAATAACTGCTACGCATTTTTATTCGATGAAGAAGTCTATTATCACTTTACGGAATATATTTTACATCAGCCAAAAGACCGTCTGATGTGGGGCGCCGGACGCATTCTTCACCATGAGAATCTCTACGGCCTTGTCCAGCGTCTGAAAGAACTGGATCAGATGGCAATCCCAGGTTCTCTTGATGTTGAGATCAGAAGACTTGAAGCCGCTATCCGCCGCCAGCAAGCCTACTTAAAAGATGATTTACATTATATGAAACAATCTGTTGATAAAATCCAGGCTTTGATAAACGATTGCCTTGAAACATCATCACATTATAATAAAGAAAAGAATGGAGAAAACCAATGAATAGCGATAAGCTCTACAAAGTACAGGAACAGGATCTTGACCGCCTTAAAGAAATACTGACTGTCTGCTTTCAGAACGACCCGCTCTACAGCACTCTGATCGAAGATGAAGCAACAAAAGAACGTCTGCTGCCACATCTTCTTGAGTGCGACGTAACTGAATTATTTGAAACCTGTGAAGTCTTTGCTGACAGCCCTGAGTTGAAGGGAGTCCTGATCCTTTCTGACGAATCCGATCACCGTCATGCATTTTATAATTATTTTGTCAGCTTGAAAGAAAGCCTTATCACAGATGGCTGGCTGCTCCACGAAGATCCTACAATGAAGACATTTTTCAACTTTGTCCTCGGAAAAGATTACCTCAACTCCGCTTGGACCGCCCAGCTTCATGAAACCCGAAGACTTCATGTCATCTACCTCGCCGTTGATCCGAAATTTCAACATCACGGTCTCGCAGAAATGATGATGAATGAAGTCATTACCTGCGCCGACCGCAATGATATGATGATTTCTCTTGAGACACATAATCCGAAAAATGTACCATTCTATGAACATCTTGGATTCAAGACATTCGGAATCGTGGAGAAACCTCATTTTCAGTTAAAACAATATTGTATGATCAAAGAATTGTAAATGTTCTGTACACCTGTTCCGCAGTATCTGCCAGGTTTCTCTTTGCATTTTCATTCTTCATTGCCTCTTCCAGCGTAACTACACCTCGCAGGATAGGGAAAAATGCATCGATGCCATGCTCATTACATTTTCTGGCATCTCTTTCGACTGCGCCTGCAAATGCAAGTACCGGCTTGCCGTATTTCTTTGCAAGTGCAGCCACTCCAACCGGAGCTTTTCCCATCGCTGTCTGACCATCCATCCGGCCTTCCCCCGTGATGACAAGGTCTGCATCCTTTACATACTCTTCTAACTGTGTCTCTTCCAGCACGATTTTAATTCCTGATTCCAACACAGCATCTGTAAATGTGAGAAATGCGAATCCAAGGCCTCCTGCTGCTCCTGTTCCTTCCTGCTTTGCATCTGCCTTTGGGAATTTTTCTTTCGCCAATGCTGCATAATATCCAAGCCACTGATCCATCTGACAGATCATCTCCGATGTTGCTCCTTTCTGAGGACCAAATACTGCACTGCATCCCTGTTCTCCGCAAAGAGCATTTGTTACATCACACGCAATTTTAAACTTACACTCTTTTAATTCCGGAAGCACATAAGTATCTGTGATTTCCTCCAAAACCTTCAAACCCTTTGCACCAAATGGAACCTGATTTCCGTCTTTGTCAAGGAAACCGTAACCTAATGCCTGAAGCATCCCGACTCCCCCGTCATTTGTCGCACTTCCGCCGATTCCGACGAGAAAACGTCTGCATCCCTTGTCAATCGCATCACGAATTACTTCTCCCACGCCATATGTTGTTGTATTCAGCGGATTTCTCTCTTCATCAGAAACCAGTGTAATTCCTGCGGCCCCCGCCATCTCAATCACAGCTGTTTTCGTACTTTCAATAATACCGTATTCACAGATCACCGGCTCACCGAGTGGTCCTGTCACCTGTACTTTCTGTAATGTTCCGTTCATTCCGGATACAAGAGCCTCTACTGTACCTTCCCCTCCGTCAGCTAACGGTCTTACGATCACTTCTGCATCCGCATCCACTCTGTGGATTCCCTCTGCTGCTGCCTGTCCTGCTTCCATAGAAGTCATACTTCCTTTAAAGGAATCAATTGCTGTTACTATATTCATAATAAACTCCTTTCCATGTCTGTTCCATGTTTTATTAATGTTAGGATACCACATTTCCTGTTTCACAAACATGTTATGCATAACATTATTTCAAATTTATTCTATTATTATTTGTTATATATAACATTTTATAGTAAAATGGTAACTGTTCAGAGCCAAGCAAAATTTCATAAAACAGATGTAAAATGCTTGCATTTTTAAAACTGTTTTTGAAATTTTATTTGGCGGATACGCCACACCGACGAAATGCGTAGCATTTTGGAGGTTGGCTCTGAACAGTTATGTCAAAAGAAAGGATATAATAAAAATTCTATGATAACTAAAATTGACCGCGAACTCGCAGAACAAATCGTAAATACAATCAAAGATGTCTGTGATCATGACATCAACTTTATTGCTCCATCTGGTATCATTCTCGCCAGCACAGACTCATCCCGTGTCGGAACCTTTCACGAGATTGGACAACAGGCCGCTGCTTCCGGTTCTGTACTGGAAGTAACAGAAGACAACAATTTTCCCGGCACAAAACAGGGAATCAATCTTCCGCTTTATCATAATGAACATCTGCTGGCCGTCATCGGAATCACCGGTATACCTGATAAAGTCCGCAGTTATGCTTATCTCGCAGAACGCATCACCAATCTTCTGATCCGGGAGCAGGAACTAAATCAGTACAGCCGCAGACAGGCCGATAAAAAACATTTTGTCATTCAGTCTTTGATCAGAAATGAAACCGACAATCAGGAATACCTCACCTCCTGTCTACATGAATTTAAGATTGATCTCAACACAAAGAAAAGAATTGTTCTTATTCGCACAAATAAACAAAATCCAATTACAAACCGCTCTATTTTAGAACAGAAAATTCAACAAATGTTTGCACAGGCACATGTCTGTCTTCACACATTTAATTATCCGGGGGATTTTATTGCTTTGATCGAAGAAACTGATTTTGAAAAACAGAATTATATTTTTAAACTCTTTGCAAAAGAACATTTCGATATTTTAGATATTGCAGTTGGAAAACCGACATCACTCTTCCAGCTCCATACCTCCTATCAATCTGCTGAAACTGCTTTGCACAGCCTTATAATTTCATCTGAACACTATGTTATTTTTGATGATTTGACACTTGAACTGATTCTTTCTACGATCACACCGGAAAATCAGAAAGAATTTTTAGCCAAGACAATCGCCCAGCTCAATGAACAAGAACTGCACCTGCTGGAAGTTTATTTTTCTGAAGAAATGTCCCTTGCCGCCACAAGCGAACGACTCTTTCTCCATAAAAATACATTGCAGTATAAATTGAATGCGATTCAAAAGAAATGTTCACTGAATCCGAGGAAATTTCAGGATGCAGTGCTGCTTTATCTGGCTGGGAAGATTAAATAAAAATTGGACGTAGGGATTCTTTTTCGAGTTCGGACGAAATTTAAATAGTGCTTATAAAGGTTATTCTATAGACAGGCATCCGTATTTCAAACGTAAACGCTCAGAGGATAAAACACAGTGGCAAATACAAAAAAAGCTATAAGACTCCATTTTTGAAATCTTATAGCTTTGCTATACATGATATTAAGTTGTATTTCTAATCATCAATTATTTCCCAGTGTCCATTGGAACCACGACCAATAAATCGGACAATACCTATATCTTTGATGTGACGTTTCACAGTCTTGGAACTTATCCCTAACGTCATTGCCATTTTTTCTGTACTGATTTTATTATCCTTTTTTATCATATTCAATATTTGAATTTCCAATGGATTGCTCTCTTTTTTCTGAGGGACATCCTGAGGGACATCCTGAGGGACATTGTAATTCAAATTTGGCATCACAACTGTAAACTGGTACCGATCTGACCTAAAAGATGGCTTTTTACTTTCATCATAGTTGATCTGAAATTCATAGCCGCCGATGATTTTTCCGAATCCACTACCTTTACGTTCCATATATCCCAGCCGATTAAATATATCTGCCAAAACCGGGTTTCTTCTCGTTGATGGAACTGTAAGCGGATCTCTGTCCTGAATAATGGAACCGTCTGGCATGCCTCCCGGCGAATATATTTCCATACGATCATCGTAAATATCAATATGCACTTCACTGCCATTCACAAGATAATCTCTATGAGCCAATGCATTAACCAATGCTTCATGATAACTACGTTCTACATATTCCGGCATTTCTTCTCTGGAATTAGCAGTCTTTCTCCACATTAATTTCGCATTTCTCTTAATAAAAGCTTCTCCATTATCAATTAATGACAATACACTTCCAGAATATTCCGCATCGTCAAATATCCTTGCTCGTTCGCCAACCCAAATGATATAAGATCTTTCTCATCAAAACTATTTCCTGTCCATTTTTTATATCTTTCCCGGAGTTTGGAAAATGCAAAATCTTCCACCTTATACGTAGAAATCTGTGAATCATAAGATGTATTTCTACCGCGCAACACCAGTCTTTTCAATTCCGTTGATGTCGCCTTCACACTCTCGTTTCCAACACGAACATATGCTTCCAGCACACCATCACCCGAATAATAGTACGGTGTCTCTTCACCTTTGAAAATATCCAGTATAATTAATACTTTTCCATCTTCGACCTGTTCAAATCGAAGACGAAATTCTGGAATTGGATCCATCCTTGTCTTAATGATTTCACTTATTTTCTCAGCATCACTATTCGGATTCTCAAGTCCTACAATTTCATCATTATCGGCTATTCCAAAGATTAATGCTCCACCAAGTGTATTTGCAAAAGCACTTACGCTCTTACACCAACTTTCTGCACTCAAAGTGTTATTTCTTGCTTTCCATTCGTTCTCTAAGATCTGTTAGTTTTTCCCCCTGATAGGTAAAATAATGGTTTTTGTTTTCGGATATGGGAAATAGCATATATATCAAGGACATTTTGAGTGGGTAAAGGAGAATCTATTTATTTAGAGGATTTTCTCCTTTGGAGTATTCTGTATTATATTCCTTTAGTGACAAAAAATTATTATCTGTTGGGTGTGCAGAGTATGTTTCGTTATAACTTGGAATTGATAGGTAATCTTGAGAGTTTGTTTTTAGAGGATTCTCTCCATTGGAGTATTCTGCATTATATTCTTTTAGTGACAAAAAATTATTATCTGTTGATTGTGTAGAGTATGTTTTGTTATAACTTGGAATTGATAGGTAATCTTGAGAGTCTGTTTCGTGTACATATGTTGTCACGGCAGATGATAAAAGTAATAAAACTGCGGAAAATAAACATATAACCTTTTTCATATAATTTCCCCTTTCAATAAAAAATTTGATTTGATTTTTTATAACTTCCAATGGAATTACCTCTCTTTTAACAATAAAACATTGATTTGCACAATTAAAAACTGTTTATATATATAATAATAGTAGTATTTTCTGTGAATTGTCAATGGGATTTAATACATTGAATATAGCAAAAATAATGTAGCAAGGGGAGAAAGAATCCTTCCGCCAAATCTTTATTCCCCCTGTTTTACTTTCTGCCAACATGTGCTATAATCGTAAAAGCATGAATGTTGCTTATCATTATCTATACGCAGCAGACAAATAAGAAAAAGAACTAGAACAGAATAAATCATTTAAGGAGTATAAAATTATGAAAATCATTGTATTAGCAGGAGGCTTAAGCACAGAACGTGACGTATCACTTTCTTCTGCTGCCGGAATCTGTCGTACATTAGTTGAAAAAGGACATGATGCATTCCTTCTGGATGTATTCATGGGATTAGAGAATGCACCGGAGAATCTGGAGGATGTCTTTACTCTTCCGGATCACGGACTTGAGATTGTGAAGAATATCAGCACAGAGGAACCGGATCTTGAAGCTGTCAAGGCTTCCCGTCCGGATCAGTCTGATTGTTTCTTCGGACCGAATGTAATCGAACTTTGCCGTCTGGCTGACATTACTTTCCTCGGTCTTCACGGTGGAGAAGGAGAGAACGGAAAGCTTCAGGCATCTTTCGATCTGCTTGGTATTAAATATACAGGACCTGACTCTCTTGGATGTGCGGTTGCAATGCACAAAGGTGTTGCAAAGCAGATCTTCCTTGAGTCTGGCGTAGACACTCCGGGAGGTGGAACGATTTATAAGAACTCTGAAGATCAGTCTTACCAGTCACTTGGTCTGACACTTCCTGTTGTTGTTAAACCTTGCTCCGGTGGTTCCAGTATCGGAGTTTATATTGTAAATACAGATGAAGAATATGCAGAGGCTCTGAAGAAGTCCTTCCGCTACGAAGATGAACTTGTTGTTGAGCCATACATTAAGGGGCGTGAGTTTGCATGCGGTATCATTGACGGAACAGCACTTCCTCCGATTGAGATCATCCCGAAGACAGGATTCTTTGATTATGCGAATAAATATCAGGATGGAGCCACTTCTGAGGTATGCCCGGCTGATATTCCGGAAGAAGTTGCAGAGCGCATGAAGGAACTTACTGTAAAAGCGTTCAATGCTCTGAAACTTAATGTTTACAGCCGTGCAGACTTCCTGCTTGATGCAGATGGTAATCTGTTCTGCCTGGAGATGAATACCCTTCCTGGAATGACTTCCGCAAGTCTTCTCCCGAAGGAAGCTAAGGTTTATGGAATCGAATACGGTGATCTTTGCGAACTGATCATTAAGAAGTCCATGGAGGCAAGATATTAATGAAATATATGACATTATCTGAAATCGCAGATGCTTGCTGCGGAATTTATTGCGGTGATCCTGCATTCTTAGACTGTGAGGTCTCAAGTGTTGCGATTGACAGCCGTAAAGTAGTAAAAGATACTCTTTTCGTTGCGATCAAAGGTGCCCGTGTTGACGGACACAGTTTTATCCCGCAGGTCATGGAAGCAGGTGCACTCTGTTCCCTCTCTGAGCAGGATCTTGGTGACGTTGATTATCCTTATATCCGCGTTTCATCCTGCACAGAAGCATTGAAAGACTTAGCTGAACACTATCGCCGTTCCCTTGATATCAAAGTTGTAGGTATCACCGGAAGTGTTGGAAAGACAAGTACAAAAGAAATGATCGCATCTGTACTTTCTGAGAAATATAATGTATTGAAAACAGAGGGAAACTTCAACAATGAGATCGGACTTCCTCTGACCGTATTCAATATCCGTGAGGAACATGAGGTTGCAGTTCTTGAGATGGGAATCAGCCACTTTGGAGATATGAAACCGCTGGCTAAGATTGCCCGCCCGGATGTGTGCGTGATCACTAATATCGGATATGCACATCTTGAGAATCTCGGAACAAGAGACGGAATCCTGAAGGAAAAAAGTTCTATGACAGACTACATGAACCCGAAAGGTTCTGTTATCTTCAACGGTGATGATGACAAGCTAAAAAGCTACACTTCCCGTGATGGAAGAACTCCTGTTTACTTCGGTCTTACCTCTTCCTGCCCGTTCCATGTGGAAAATATTGAGCGTAAAGGATTAAAAGGAACATACGCAGAATTTGTTACACCAACATCCCGTTTCCATGCACATATCTCAATCCCGGGAGATCATATGATCTATAACGCTTTAGCCGGAGTTGCTGTCGGATATGCACTTGGCATGAATAATGATGAGATTGCACGCGGAATTGAAAAGCTCGTTCCGATTGCCGGACGTAACAACCTGATTGAAGCAAAGCATTACACGATCATTGATGACTGCTACAATGCCAACCCAGCATCTATGAAATCTTCTCTTGACGTACTTGCATATGCAGATACAAGAAAGGTCGCTATCCTTGGCGATATGGGCGAACTTGGTGCCGATGAGCTTGCGATGCACCGCGAAGTCGGAGCATATGCAGCATTTAAAAACACTGATGTTTTGGTCTGCATCGGAGCACTTTCCAAAGATATGGCAGAAGCTGCAAAGGAAACTGTTCTTGCAACAGAGAAGAATATGAAAGTTTTCCATTTTGACACAAAAGAAGACTTTTACCAGAACATGAGACAGATTCTCAAAGATAATGATACAATTCTGATCAAAGCTTCCCACTTCATGGAATTCCCTGAGATTGTGAAGAAACTTTCAGAAGAAGTATAATCTGAAACCACACCGAAAATATAAGTCCGTCTTGAACAAAGAATGTGCCTCGGCACATTCTTGCGCCTGCGGCGGTCGCTTGCGACACCTACCTTGTACGCCGCAGCGCGCATCCTGAGCGGAGCGTTTTTTATATATTAGGAAAGAACTTTCCTAATATATAAAAAAGAGTTGAAACTTCTGCCCGGATCATTCCAGCTGATTCAGGCAAGTGGTTTCAACTCTTTTTCAGATTCTATTATCTTATTCTACTTTTCACTCTATCCCGAGCGCTTTTCCTACCATCTGAAACTCTCCTTCATAAATGCAGTTCGGCAGGATACCATCCACAATCCCCTTCCTGCATTCTTCAAAATCCATCCAGATCACTTCTTCCACTTCAGATTCCTGTAATTTCAAATTTTTAATGTCCACCGGTTCTCTATAAAGATATACGGTACTGCGTTCATTGTCACGGAATGGTTTTCCATGAAATTCAGCTTCAAACTGTCCTCTGTGTGTTCCGATAAACTGAAGCTGATCTTCTCTTGCATGAATTCCAAGTTCTTCTTTCATCTCACGCAGTGCACTTTCCATCAGTTCATCCCCGGCACTGACATGCCCTGCGGAAGAAATGTCATACGCTCCCGGGTTCGAATCTTTACATTCACTTCGTTTCTGAAGAAGTACATCATAACCACTCTCCTGATTCGGACGTACGATCCAGATGTGTACCGTTGCATGCAATGTGCCATCTCTATGTGCAACACCGCGTTCTTTCACCTGACCTGTTTTATTTCCATCTTCATCAATCACATCAAAAAGTTCCATCGGCTTTCCGTTGAGTGCCACATACTCTAACACATCTGACTTATTGTACACAAGTTTTAAAGAGAAAAATTCCTCTTCTTCGTCCATCAGACGGAAGAAAATCTTGTCCCCTTCCCATAAATTCAGATCCTTTATCTTTTCTTTCTCCACCCATTCAAGAATCCCCTCGTCACATTCGATCGGATCACCTGTAAATCCGTCTGCTGTATACAGTGACATATATTCCGCCACATCTTCTCCATATACAAATGTCACGATTCCTCTGTATTTCCAAGAAGTCAATGTATAACCGGTCTCCTCCTTTACTTCGCGCAGGAGGCATTCCTCCGGACTCTCTGCATATTCAAAATGTCCGCCGACGCCGATCCATTTATCTTTATTCACATCATTTTTCTTCACTACTCTGTGAAGCATCAGATATTTTCCGTCTTTTTCAATATAACATAATGTGCTTTGTCTGTTCATCGTACTTCTCTTTTCTTTTCGCTATCTCTATATCTGATGCAGGTACACAATCGCTTAGCCTGCAGCTTTTATCCGCTTGAGCCCAACAACTATGAGAAACACGCTCTGCGAGTTTCTCAAGTTATCGCGGCAGTCGCCAAGGTCTCGTGCAAGCACGGACTTTGGCTCGTTGCTCGCGTAAATTATAGTATGTTACTGTTCACACGGTGTGCGACCAGTAACTACAGTATAACATATTTCTTTATGAGCTGAACCTTAACTTGTAAACTGTACGCAACTAAATTATAATGATGTTATCTATGGAAACGATGCATTGCTGATTCACGCATGTGAACCGCAGCAACAATTCAATGGGGGATACTATTTATGTGGTCAAGAAAAGAGCTCAAGAAAAAGGCGCGTATTTTAATAAAATCAAACTATTGGCGAAGTGTATCTGTCTGCTTTCTGATTGCAATGCTCACAGCTTCGTATCCAATTTCCCGTTCTTTATTTTTGAACTATTTTCCTGATAAGATTCAGACAAAGACAGCGCTTATTTTACCTGTTTTTATTTCTGCCGAAAGCTTCAGCAGTGCATTTCTCGATTTTATTCCTGATAATTTCATAGCTGCTGCCTTTTTACATACAGTTCAAAATTACCTGAAGCGTCCGGACTTTATTGTCACTTCGTTTCTTACACTTGGGGTTATTCTTTCACTTTTATATAAGTTTTTTGTCAGTAATCTTTTGATTGTCGGTGAGAAACGTTTTTTTGTTGAATCTTATAACTATGAGGATACGAATATTTCTAAAATATTCTTTTTATATAAGTTGCGTTACCTGGCAAATCCTTCCTGGGTGATGTTCTGCTACACACTTTTTCAGAAACTTTGGGATTTAACAATTATCGGTGGAATTATTAAGCATTATGAATATAGCATGATTCCATATATCCTCGCTGAGAATCCAAAAATCAGTCAAAAGAATGCCTTTTTTCTCTCTAAACAGCTTACAAAGGGAAATAAATGGAAACTCTTTTTGTTAGATTGTTCTTTCCTCGGCTGGGAGTTTTTCTCTCTCTTTACACTTGGAATTCTGGACATCATTTATGTCCGCCCATACAAAATGAACTGTAAAGCATCCTTATATCTGTTTTTACGAAGAAACTATGTGCTTTCAAGAGCTCCTAAATATGAGCAGCTCAATGATTCTTATCTTGAGCATGTTCCTTCTGAAGATGAACTTCTGATTAGTAAAGCTCTTTATGACGATTCTGAAGGTCCTTACACAAAGATCTCTTATTTTGCACCGCATCAGTATCCGGTATTTCTTTTTTCTGTGCAACCACCTATTGCCGCAGTAAAATCACCGGTCAATCCGGCGCAGAATTATGACTTTCTGTCCTGTGTATTTTTATTCCATGCCTTTTCTATTTTCGGATGGCTTTTGGAAATCATTTCCGAACTGCTCAGTTGCGGCACACTGGAAAATGTTACTCTTAAGACACTCCCATGGCTCCCGTTGTACGGAATCTGTGGTCTGCTTATACTGTTGCTGTTAAAGAAATATATCAAAAAACCGGCTACTATGTTTATTATCAACTTTATTGTGTATACAGTTCTTGATTATCTCGTCCAGCTGTTTCTTGATCTTGGTTTTGGAATTGAGCTTCCGGAATATCATTCCTATCTTACTTTCATGAATGGAGAAGCATATCTTGGTGATGGGGCAGTATTTGCACTTCTTGGCTGTGCATTTTTCTATTACTTTGCTCCACGCTGGAATAGTCTGTTCTTAAAATTAAAGAAATGGATGAGAATTTCAATTTGTATTCTTTTGACAGCAATTTTTGTATTTGACCTTCTATCAGGCATAATCCAATATTGATTTTACTGCTAAATAATAGTAAAATCTTAATTATCAGTAAGGTTGGTTTTACTGTTGCGATTTTTTCTAATACAGTATGAACCTGTTCCCCCTGACAAACTATCACAGCTTAGAAGAAAGGGAAATATTATGAAAAAAAGAGTCGTTGTTGCATTGGGACACCGTGCACTTGGAACTACACTTCCAGAACAGAAAGTAGCCGTTAAAAGCACTGCCAAATGTATCGCTGATCTGATTGAAGCAGGCTATCAGGTTGCTATCACACACAGTAATGCTCCGCAGGTTGGTATGATCCACACTGCATTGAATGAATTTGCAAAGAACCATCCGGAATATACAGCATCCCCAATGTCTGTATGTACTGCCATGAGCCAGGGATATATCGGATATGACCTTCAGAACGGAATCCGTGAAGAACTTCTCAACCGCGGTATCTACCGTACAGTCAGCACAGTCCTCACTCAGGTGATCGTAGATCCTTACGATGATGCTTTCTACACACCAACAAAGGTTCTCGGTCGTTATATGAACGCTGAGGAAGCGAATGAAGAACGTAAGAAAGGCAACTTCGTAGTGGAAGAACCTGGTAAAGGTTTCCGCCGTGCTGTCTCTGCTCCGAATCCTGTCAAGATTGTTGAACTCGATGCAGTGAAAGCTCTTCTTGATGCAGATCAGATTGTTATCGCAGCAGGTGGCGGCGGTATTCCGGTACTTGAGCAGGATAATCATTTACGTGGCGCAAGTGCTGTTATCGAGAAAGACCTCGCAGCTGGAAAGCTTGCAGAAGGAATTAATGCTGATCTTCTTATTATTCTTACAAATGTTGAGAAAGTATGTATCAACCTTGGCAAACCGAATGAGGAACCACTGGATACAATTACTGTTGATCAGGCAAAAACTTACATGGAAGAGGGACATTTTGGAATTTACAACATGCTTCCAAAATTCCGTGCAGCAGTTGAATTCGTAGAAGGACACGAAGGCCGCAAAGCTTACATTACTTCCTTTGATAAAGTCTCTGATGCTCTGAATGGTAAGACCGGAACAGTAATCGAATAGATTGAAAGATTGAACTTATTAGAAACATAACCTGGAACAGGCCGTGATTTCACATTTTAATTTTGTGAAATCACGGCCTGTTTTTTACTTTCCATCACAGATTTCTTTCATCCTGTTTTTTTGTGGAATAAGATACTTTTAATTTCAAAATATCTCTTGATTTTTTAGAAATATGTGCTATAGTATATACATATTTGAGATGTAGTATTGAAAACTATGTGTTGTTGCATAGACGAATTGGAGGTAGATTTTATGGAAAAAAGACTTTATATCAAAGAACCTGGAAGCGCAATTACACATTTTATTGGAATGATCATGGCAATTATTGCTGCAATACCACTTCTATACAGAGCAGCTCGTGAACCGAGCAAACTTTATATTATATCGCTTACAATTTACGCAGCCAGCCTTATCTTGCTTTATGCGGCAAGTACCACTTATCACACATTTGATATTTCCGAGAAAGTGAATACGGTTTTAAAGAAGATCGATCACATGATGATCTCCGTTCTGATCGCCGGAAGCTACACACCAGTCTGCCTGCTGGTAATCGGCGGACGCAAAGGTATCACACTGCTATGTATTGTATGGGCATTCGCGATTGTCGGCATCCTTATCAAAGCCTTCTGGGTATTCTGTCCGAAATGGGTATCTTCCGTTTTATACATTGGTATGGGATGGACTTGCGTGCTTGCATTTTCTACAATCCTTGATAATCTGTCAGCTGCTGCTTTCGGATGGCTTTTAGCCGGTGGTATCATCTATACAGTTGGCGGTGTCATCTACGCACTGAAGCTCCCGATTTTCAACAGCAAGCATAAGAATTTCGGAAGCCATGAAATCTTTCATCTGTTCGTAATGGGTGGAAGCATCTGTCACTTTATAGTAATGTATACATTCCTTCTACCGTAAATATAATTTATTGAAACGAAAAGAAGAAGGCTATCAACTACGCTTTATACTGTTATCGTAGTTAATAGCCTTCCTTTTTCATTTCGTTACTATTTACATTTCATGCGACCTGCAACGTATCTCACTATCTCACATCATACCTTATCCTACATTGAAAACTGGCTATCATACAGATGATGATAGAAACCTTCCTTCTTCATCAGTACTTCATGATTTCCCTGTTCAATAATTTTTCCATCTTTCATTACGAGAATCACATCAGCCTCACGGATGGTTGACAGACGGTGTGCAACAATGAAAGTTGTTCTTCCTTCCATCAGTTTTGCAAATGCCTGCTGAATCTTGATCTCCGTTCTTGTATCGATGGATGATGTTGCTTCATCCAGAATCAACATCGGTGGTCTGCATAACATAACTCTTGCAATACAAAGCAGCTGCTTCTGTCCCTGTGAAAGCCCGCCACCATCTTCTGTGATCCATGTATCATATCCTTTTGGCAGACGACGGATATAATTATGGATATGAGAAGCTTTCGCTGCCTCGACAATCTCTTCTTCCGTCGCATCCGGTCTTCCCATAGCAATATTTTCACGGATTGTACCTGTTTTTAACCAGGTCTCCTGAAGCACCATTCCATATCCTGCGCGCAGACTTTTTCTTGTCATTTCGCGAATATCTATATCATCTACTTTAATACTTCCTGCATTCACATCATAGAAACGCATCAACAGATTGATCAATGTTGTCTTTCCACACCCGGTCGGTCCGACAATCGCAATACGCTGTCCAGGCTTTACTTCCAGATTAAAATCTTCAATCAAATGTTGCTCCGGCAGATATGAGAATGAAACGTCCTCTATTTTCACATTTCCATCAATATCCGTCAGATGAACTGCATTTTCCGGTTCCGGTATCTGTGGTTCTTCATCAATCAAAGTAAATACTCTCTGCGCACATGCAATGGCATTCTGGAATTCCGTCACAACTCCGGAAATTTCATTAAATGGTTTCGTATACTGATTTGCATAACTCAAGAAACTGGACAATTGTCCTACGCTCATTGCACCACGAACAACTGCAAATGCCCCTGTAATTCCAACCCCTGTGTAAACCAGACTGTTGACAAATCTTGTCGCCGGATTTGTAATAGATGAGAAAAATGTTGCCCGCAAAGATGCATCCTGCAATCTTTTATTCACTTCGTCGAAACGCTCTGTTGCATCTTCTCCGCGTCCAAATGCCTGAACTACTTTCTGGTTTCCGATCATTTCATCAATCAAGCCTGTCTGCTCTCCACGTATTTCAGATTGCAGACGGAACATACGAAATGTTCTCTTTGCAATAAAATTTGCTACAACGAATGATACCGGTGTGATAAGAACCACAACAAATGTAATCGATACATTTACGGATAACATAAAACAAAATGTTCCGACAATCGTGGCAATCCCGGTGAAGAGCTGTGTAAATCCCATCAGAAGTCCATCAGAAAACTGATCGACATCCGCGATTACACGGCTTACAACATCTCCGTATGGATGGCCGTCAATATATTTTAGCGGCAACTGCTCTATTTTATGGAACGCTTCATTTCTGATATCCTGAACCATCTGATAGGTCATTTTGTTATTACACACATTCATCAGCCACTGTGCCAATGCCGTAATCAGTGTACACACACCAATCTGAATCATCACCTGGATTACTCCCGGGAAATTCACTTCACCTTTTCCGATCACATAGTCAACTGCATGTCCTGTCAGCTTTGGAATATAAAGTGTAAGCGCAACAGATACAGTTGCAAGCAGAATTGAAAATACGAGAAAAATTCTGTATCTTCCAAGTCGGCGGATTACCTTTTTCAATGTTGCTGCCTGACTTTTCTGTTTTTTCTCACTATTTGTCTTTCTTTTATCAGCCATTGATTACCGCCTCCTTTGGAAATTGTGAATAATAGATTTCCTGATAGACCGGACAATCCTTCAGCAGTTCTTCATGTGTTCCGATTCCTGCCATTGCACCATCATCCAACACAATGATCTGGTCTGCATACTGAATAGATGCTGCTCTCTGAGATACGATAAATACGGTCGGCTGGTTTTTCATCTCTTTGATTGACTTGCGAAGTGCCGCATCTGTAGCAAAATCCAGCGCTGATGCACTGTCATCGAGAATCAGGATCTCCGGTTTCCGAACCAGTGCGCGCGCAATCGTCATTCTCTGTTTCTGACCTCCGGAAAGGTTTCTTCCCCCCTGTTCAATCTGAAATTCTAATCCACCTTGTTTCGTATCAACAAATTCTCTTGCCTGAGAAATGTCCAATGCTTCATACATTTCCTGCTCTGTTGCATCTTCCTTTCCCCAGCGGAGATTGTCCGCAATACTCCCTTTGAAAAGCACTGCTTTCTGAAGAACGACACCGATATGTTCTCTTAGGTTCTCTGTCTGATATTCTTTGATATCACGTCCATTGATCTTCACTGTACCGTCTGTTGCGTCATAAAATCTCGGAATCAGATTCACAAGAGACGATTTCCCTGAACCTGTTCCTCCGATGATTCCTATCGTCTGTCCCTTCTCGGCACAGAAATTTATATCAGATAAGGATGTATCTGAAGTTCCTTTATAGGTCAAAGATACATGAGAGAACTCTACGACCGGAATTTTATTTTTCAAATCCCGATCTGCTTCGGAAGAATTGCTCTTCCATCTTACATCTCCCTCATTCATATCTGGTTTCACAGCAAGCACACTCTCCACACGGTTCAGACATGCTGCTGCCTTCGTCACGGAAATGATCAGGTTCGCTAACTTCACAAGTTCAACAAGAATCTGTGACATATAATTAATAAGTGCCACAACCTGTCCCTGGGTCAGATCTCCGATATCAACACGGACTGCACCGACATAGATCAATGCTATGATTGCTCCGTTTACAATAATATATGTCAGCGGATTCATCATTCCAGAAATGCGTCCCACATATTTCTGTGCATCTGTAAGAATTTGATTCGCATTTTCAAACCGCTTCGTCTCATCCTCTTCTTTATTGAATGCACGGATAACTCTTGCTCCTGTCAGATTTTCCCTCGTTGCAAGAAGTACCTGATCAAGATCTGCCTGCACTTTCTTATACATCGGCATCGTCACAAGCATGATTCCAAACACAATAAGTGAAAGAAGCGGAATCGTCACAACAAATACAAGTGCTGCTTTCACATCTACTGTAAATGCCATGATCATTGCACCAAATACAATGAACGGCGAACGCAGGAACAATCGTAAAACAAGATTCACACCTGACTGGATCTGATTGATATCACTTGTCATTCGTGTGATCAATGTAGATGTTCCTAATTGGTCCATTTCCGTAAATGTAAATTTCTGGATATGTTCAAATAATCCATGTCTTATTCCCGTTCCGACTCCTGTTGCTGCCTTCGCTGCAAAATACTGTGCTGTAATGGAACAGACAAGTCCGATGATTCCCAGCGCAATCAGTACAAAACACATTTTCACAATATATGGCTTATCCTGATTTGCAATTCCAACATCAATAATTGCCGCCATTACCAACGGAACAAACAGCTCAAAAGATGCTTCCAGCATCTTGAACAGCGGAGCAAGTATTGATTCTTTCTTATATCCTTTCAGATATGCAAGCAATGTCTTCATAATACCCTCTCTTTCCTTCCTGTTGTTCTAATTGATTTGTTTTAATCTTACTCGATTATTATTTTTTAACTGTTTTTCCAATTGTTATTTTTTTAACTCTTGATAATAATCTATCTCTTATATTATCATAGAATAAAGCATACGAAAAATCTTATTTTTATATAGAAAGCATATATTTTTCATATATTTTTTTTATTCTCACGAATCAATATATATTATTTCGTGCATTGCACCCTATATTCCTACATGATATCAAATATATAATTGGAGGTTTCACATGGATTTAAAACAATTGGAATATTTTGTCACAGTAATAAATGAAGGAACTATTTCCTCAGCCGCGCGAAAATTAAATCTCTCCCAGCCGCCATTAAGTGCACAAATGAAATCTCTTGAACAGGAAATCGGTTCTCAACTCTTTTTCCGCGGACCTCGTCAGATTGAATTAACAGAAGCCGGGCGTATTCTTTATGAGCGTTCCAAGGATATTTTAGATCTTTCTTCGCGTACTTTACAGGAACTTTCTGACTATCGTAAAGGAAAATCCGGCGTACTTCGAATTGGTATTGTTTCCTCTGCTCATGATCTGATGGCACAGCGCGCTTTTCGTCCATTTCATGAGCAATTTCCTGAAATTCGTTTTGAATTATATGAAAATGACACTTATCGTGTCATCAAACAACTACAATCCAAAGTTCTGGATCTTGCAATTGTACGTACCCCTTTCCAATCAGATAATTTAACCTGTTACACTTTGGTTAAAGAGCACTTGCTTGCTGTCGGAAATAAAAAATATTTTTCTTCCGATACTTCTTATAATACAAAACATACGCTTTCCACGGATAGAAAAATAGCTACCGCTGAACCCGACCAAAATGTAACAATCTCTCTTAAAGAGTTAGCAGAACATCCCCTGATTGTCTACCATCGCTGGCTTCCTGTTTTAGATCAACATTTTGAAACACTTAAACTGCAGCCAAACTATTTATGTATCAACCATGATTCCCGTACAGGAACTGCATGGGCGAAAGCCGGAATGGGAATTGCAATTCTCCCTGCGTCAGCTGCTGAATCACTCACATCCAAAAATATCATTAAAAAATTGATCACCGATCCGGTCATCACCTCTGATATCTGTATTCTCCATCATCCTGACGGTTATCTTTCAAAAATCGGAACATCTTTTCTTATGCACATGATGAATTATTTTGGAATTTCTCACTGATTGCTACGCACAAAAAGAGTCTGGCAAATACCAGACTCTCTTAAATCATTCTTATTATAGACTATCTATCCAACCCGATTCTTTCTACCTGTCTTCCGATACGCATTGCTTTGGCATATGCCATGAGACGTTCTTCATTCTTCTTATCGTATCTTCTGTAGTTCTCAATAACAAGTTCAAAGATATCTTTATCAATGTCTTCACGGAAACGAATGCAATCGCACACGCTTCTGTCAATTCCATATACATTGTAAGAACCGTACTTTGTATCAAACACATGCTTCTCATCCTCAAAAGCCTGCTCTGAGAAGTAATGTCTGCTGACTTCAAAATTCATCTTCATCTTGTGACGGTCACTTCTTCTTGTTGCAATCGAAAGGATCTCCGGCTCTTTATCGATCAGACCCATGTAATAACATGCACTGTCTGCGCAGATTACCGCTTTTCTATTTACTCGCGCCACTTCCACTGCTTTATAATCTTCCGGTTTGGAAAACTTTGGACTAATGATCCAATAATGTCCATGTGCTACCTTTTCAAGCTTTCCTTCTGCTGTCAACAGACCAATCTGACGATTTGTAAGTCCTTCCTTCATCAAATCTTCTGTATCAATATAACCTTTGTATTTGTCTGCAATATGTTTCACTTTGTCATAGATAATCTGACGCATAATTCTTTTCCTCGCTTAACTCGTGTATTACTAGAAACTGTAAGAAATGTTTACGGGCTGCTGTGAGCAGCAACACCTGTGATTCTTTTAAGTCTCTCGTATTGTATCATCTATCAAAGCGGTTGACAATAGGTAAGACGCTGATTTTTCAGTCCGATACCTCTATCTCTTTTATTAAAAATTCATTCCCACGAAGCAGATAGGTATTTTCACTTCCACAGTACGGACAGATTTTCCCATGTTCTACCGTTGGATATTCTTTCTGGCATTCCTCACAAAATGTTACTGCTTCTATCTGCTCGATTTTCAGTTCGGCTTCTTCCATAAGCGGTTCTTTCTTCTTCGCCCAATTCCAGCAATCAGTCAGATAATCATGTAGAATTCCTGACACTTCCCCAATCTCCAGTGTCACGGAAGAAACCTTCTCCACATGATTTTTTTCCGCAACCTTCTTTACATCTTTTACAACATAAAAGACAACACCTAATTCGTGCATTTTCCTTCCTCTCAATTTATATTTTTTCAACTATATCCTGAAGCAATCCAATCAACTCTTTTGCGTTCACAGGTTTAAAGATACACTCATTCATACCTGCCAACTCACACTGATGTATACTTTCGGTAGACGCTTGTGCTGTCATTGCCAAAATCGGAATCTCAGCTGAATCTGCCCTTTTGTCTGCCATGGATCGGATCTTTCGTGACGCCTCTTTTCCATCCATCTCCGGCATCATGATATCCATAAGAACAGCATCATATTCTCTCAGACCCGACTGTTTAAATAGTTCCACAGCTTCCTGTCCATTCCATGCCTTTATCACCTGTGCACCAGCTTCTTCCAGATAAAACTCTGCAATCTCCATATTGATCTCATTATCTTCAGCAAGAAGAATATGATATCCTCTGAGTGGTTTATCTTCTTTCAGATCCTGTTTTGTTCCCTGTACACATTCTCCACTCTGACTTTCCTTTTCCGGCTGAACTACTGGAAAACTCAAATAAAAACGAAACTCCGTTCCAACGCCGGGCGTACTGCTCACCTGGATTGTTCCGCCCATCTTTTCGACCAGTCCTTTTACAATTGACATTCCCAGCCCCGTTCCTCTGTACTGCGTTCTTGCATCATTTATTTCCTGTGTAAAAGGCTTAAACAATTCTTCTTTTATATATTCTTTGCTCATCCCTACACCTGTATCCGTAATACGAAATTCGAATGCCGCACACATCCCATCAAAAGAGAGTTCTTTTACATAAGTGTCTATCCTTCCTCCACGCTTATTATATTTGATTGCATTACTGAACAGATTCAGCATAATTCTTCTGATCTGCAGCGTATCTCCGATCAGCGTCGTATGATCCATCTTTTCCCGATGGCTTTCATAGCCGATTTCCATCGCTTCTACCTGTGCACTGACCACAACTTCTACCTGATCTATCAACGCATTCAAATCAAACGTATCATTCTGCAATTCTAAATGTCCTGACTCGATTTTACTCATATCAAGTACATCATTGACCAGTTCACTCAAATGTTGGACAGACAGATCGATTTTATCAACACACTCTTCTATCTTTTCCTGATCTTTATAATTCTTACGAATCATCTGGATCATTCCGAGAACGCCATTGATCGGTGTACGGATATCATGACTCATCCGGTTCATGAATTCTGTCTTCGCACGGCTCTCGAGATCCGCTTTTTCGTATGCGACCTGCAGACGTTCTCTTTCTCTGTCCTCCTGCTCATGGAACTCTGAAATATCCTTGAACAAAATAATTGCACTAATCATAGTACTTGTCTGCTTTGTTCTGCTTTCATAAAACATCTCCTGCGACATCAGAACTGTCTCCTGCCACCAGCGTCTGCTTCCATTACTTTGCTCTACCTGATATTCCACAGTCACCTGCTTTTCACCTGCTTTAAAACGTTCGATCAGCTGTGCCGGATTTTCTGTGATACGATAATTTTCTCTCGTCTCTTTTGTCACGAACCGCTGATAGGTCTTACAGTACGTATCATAAGGACATGGACGTTTTATGTCTGGGATCTGCCTGTTTTCCCTGTTGTGCCAAAATATCTTTTCCAATAAATTCTGTGTCAGATTTACACTTAGAATTATTTCTGCTGTATCCATCAATGCTTCTATATAGTTTCCATTTTCCAAAATGGATTGCGTCAGCTGTTCATAGAACTGTGTCAGTTGTTTTTTCTCATTTACGATCAACTCGTCCCTGTCCTGATAAACATCAAACCCAACAAGAAAATGATGCAGATTTCCATTTTCAGCAAAGTCAGGCAGTAAAAGTGTGATCCGGCCACGCAAAGCTCTGTCACCCTCTTTGTGACAATAAAAATATTCCTCTACCTGATGTTCCTCCGTCAGGGTTTCCCGGATTTCCGACAGCTGAAGTTTCTCCCAGAGTTCCCTGCGTTTCTCTTCCTCCGCCAGCTCCTGTATAATCTGCTCTACTGCACCGGAATAATTTCCATCATCTGCAAGGAAAAATTCTGAGCTTGCACGAAGAACAACATACTGATCCAGAATCGCATCACAGTACAGACAATCTGTAAAATGAAATCCTTTTTCTTTTACAGATTGTAACAGCCTTCTCCTAAGTCTCCGCTTGTCAGCTGCTTCTTTCATCTTCGCCTGATTCTTGTCTACATACATATTCTTATCCGCATATCGGAACAAGTCTTTCATATTATTTCCCGGAAAATCTGTAGACAATGCATATCCCACTGCATAGCTAAGTGGCATATCCGGGTGATTCTTTGAATAACGCTCTGTCTGTTTCCGTATCATCTGCAGACAGTCTTTCACCTGCTTATGATCCACCTGCTTTAATACTGCAATAAACTCGTCTCCTCCGTCTCTTCCGACAAAATATTTCTCCGGAAGTGCTGCCCGCAGTTGTTCTGCAAATGATCTGATATATTGATCGCCTCTTTCATGTCCCTGCCGGTTATTAATAACCCTCAGATTATTTAAATCAAACACCATTACCGCTGTTGGTTCCCTGTCCGTAAGCGGCTCCACAGATCCCAGAATCTCCTCGCACTTATTCTTATTCGGAAGTCCTGTTGCCTCATCCAGATAAACCTTCTGACGAAGCACACGGTTTTGTGCCGCGTACCGCAACGCCTTGAAAAGCTCATATCCAAACAGACACACAATTCCAATAATATCCACGACAACAATTTTCTCCAGACGATTCAATAAAGATGCCAGCTTCTGCGAATAACTTTCCGCAAGCCCTGTTGTCTCATCACAGATTGTAAAAAATGTTTCACTTTTATTTATAATCTGTGTATTTTCATATCCTTCTTCTCGAGCCTTATAGATTTCTTCCTTTAGTTGTTCAAAAAATTGTTCCTGCACTTCCATCTTATCCTGAAATGCTTTATCATCCAGACGGATAAGGTTCAGTTCATCGCTGCCATGACGTAATCCATCAATATAAGTATCGACTTTCCTGATCATTTCATCCTGCGGTTCCTTTGCATTTTCCAGTTTGATGATCTGCTGCGTCTTTCCACGCACAAGTCCGGCATAATTCACTACACGAGCCGTCCCCTGCATATCGCTGACCAATACCATAATTCCAAAGAATAATGCAATCAGAATACATGTAAGAAGCGTCATGAAAATACGCAGAATCCGTCTAAGTTTCTTCTCTTTTTCTTTCATATCTATAACCTTACATTTCTTTTTTTTAATACTTTATTTAAAGATTATAACAGAATCTCCTTTGTTTTCCCATAATAAAATACATCACTAGAGGATTTTTAAAAATGGTGTAATACTTGCTATCTGTTTTGGAAAATGTGATACTATAAATTATAGTCACACTTAGTTTTCGTAACAAACGGAGGGACCCTCTATGATAAACTAGACAAAACAAATATTGGAAGAATCTCTGAAAAAATTAATGCTTCAAAAGCCGCTCGATAAGACAACCATCCACGGAAGCCTTACGCATTCAATTGAAAATTTCGCAGCACTTCCTAAAAAAGAAAATTCATAACACAAATATACTAAACCTATACTTTACAAAAAGAGGCAAATGATAACTTTTTAATCACTTGCCTCTTTTTGTAAATTGAAAATCTTCAAAAATGTCCATACTATAGCTATAACAACTATACTTCATATCTCAAAACGAGACATGAATACGTTTTCTCAGAAAGGTGGTTTTATTATGTCAAATAAGAAATCTAAACTTGGTGTAATCTCTGCAGTGGCAGCAGGAACAGGAACTGCAATTTATCTCGCACAGAAGGCAAAAAAAGAATCCGGTAATTCTATTTTTAAGAAGAGTACTATTGCCGATTCTTCCGTTCCGAATAACTATCGTAACACAGAACGTGGAAAATATGACCGCAATAGCAAAGGCATTTATTATTCAAACGGAAACTACGAAGCATTTGCACATCCGGAGAAACCGGAAGGTGTAGATCAGAAAAATGCTTACATCGTAGGAAGCGGACTTGCCTCTCTCGCAGCGGCATGTTTTCTTGTCCGTGATGCACAGATGCCTGGATGCCAGATTCACATTTTAGAAGCAATGGATCTTGCCGGTGGTGCATGTGATGGAATCTATGATACTTCCCGAGGTTATGTAATGCGCGGTGGACGTGAGATGGAGAACCATTTTGAATGTCTGTGGGATCTCTTCCGCAGCATTCCATCCATCGAGACACCTGGTGTTTCTGTACTTGATGAATATTACTGGCTCAATAAACATGACCCGAACTATTCCCTTTGCCGTGCAACTGTAAATCGTGGCAAAGACGCACATACAGACGGAAAATTCAACCTCAGCCAGAAGGGCTGTATGGAAATCATGAAACTCTTCATGACAAAAGACGAAGATCTCTACGATAAAACAATCGAAGATGTTTTTGACGAAGAAGTATTTGATTCTACTTTCTGGCTCTATTGGAGAACAATGTTTGCATTTGAAAACTGGCACAGTGCTTTGGAAATGAAATTATATTTCCAAAGATTTATCCACCATATTGCCGGACTGCCTGATTTCAGTGCATTGAAATTCACAAAATATAATCAGTATGAATCCCTCATTCTTCCGATGCAGAGATACCTCGAAGATGCCGGTGTAGACTTCCAGTTCAATACAGAAGTCACAAATGTTGTATTCAAATTCGAAGGAGACAAAAAGATTGCATCTGCAATTGAATGTAAAGTAAATGGACAGGAAAGAGGTATCGTCCTGACAGAAAACGACCTCGTATTTGTCACAAACGGAAGCTGTACAGAGGGAACAATTTATGGTGATCAGGACCATGCGCCAAACGGTGATGCAGAAGTCCGCACAAGTGGTGTATGGAACCTTTGGAAAAACATTGCCCGTCAGGATCCATCCTTCGGACATCCGGAGAAATTCTGTTCCGACATTGCCAAGACAAACTGGGAATCTGCAACAGTTACAACTCTGGATGAAAAGATCATTCCTTATATCACAGACATTTGCAAACGTGACCCTCGCACCGGAAATGTTGTAACCGGCGGTATCGTCAGCTGCCAGGATTCCAGCTGGCTGTTAAGCTGGACGATCAATCGCCAGGGACAGTTCAAAGACCAGGATAAAGATAAGGTATGTGTCTGGGTTTATGGATTATTTACTGATGTACCTGGTGACTATATCAAGAAGCCTATGAAAGACTGTACCGGAAAAGAAATCACAGCAGAATGGCTCTATCACCTTGGTGTTCCGGAAGATCAGATCATGGATCTGGCTGAAAACAGTGCGATCTGTGTACCGACAATGATGCCTTACATCACAGCATTCTTCATGCCACGTACAAAAGGTGACCGCCCGGATGTTATCCCAGATGGATGTGTCAACTTCGCTTTCCTCGGACAGTTTGCCGAAACTCCAAGAGATACTGTTTTCACAACAGAGTATTCTGTACGTACTGCTATGGAAGCTGTTTATGGACTTCTCAAAGTAGACCGTGGTGTGCCTGAAGTATGGGGAAGTGTTTATGACATCCGCGAGCTTCTCGACAGCTCTGTAAAACTTATGGACGGAAAATCTCCACTTGAGATCCAGCTGCCTGGACCGCTGAACGCACTGAAGAAACCTCTTCTGAAGCTTGTAAAAGGAAACGTGATTGAAAAGGTACTGCGTGATCACAATGTACTGAAGGACGGAATGTAAAAAGAACACTTGTTCTTTTCTCTGAAATATGCTATTCTATTTCTACCTGATCACGTAAGAAGAATGCCTCCCGGCATTCTTCTTACTTAAATGATTTGATACAAGGGTCAAAAGGTCATGCGTTTCTTGCTTGCATGAAAAAGCATGACTTATTGACCCGCAAAACACCGAAAAGTAGCCATTTTTCGTAGAAAAATGAGCGGATTTGAGGTGTTTTAGGATTGCGAGAGCATGAAATGCGAAGCAATCCGTGTATCATAGGGGGCAAAATACCTTTTGACCCCAACATCATGATTTCAGACAGCATATAGGAGAAGCAGCAACACATGGATGGATATCAGTTCGAAGAACAGTGTGCGATCATACTAAAAAGAAAACATTTTTCAAAAATAGAAGTTACTAAAAGTTCTGGGGATCAAGGCGTTGACATCATCGCCTATAAACACAGAAAAAAATACGGGATACAGTGTAAGTATTACACGTATCCCGTTGGTAACAAAGCAGTCCAGGAAGCTTATGCCGGTGCAAATTTTTATGACTGTGACAAGGTCATCGTAATGACAAACACAACATTCACCCGCTCCGCGATTGAACTTGCTGAAAAACTGGATGTAGAATTGTGGCCGGATTGCCCGGTCACACCTTTTTACAGTTTATTGTTCAAGATCATGGGATTATTGAACCTGCTTCTTTTCCTTTACGCGATCCTGACACTTTTTTCTGCAAAGTATGATTTTATTCATTTGCCGGTTTCACTTGATACGATATCGCTGGTGGCACTCCTGACAGCCTCTGCTTTAGGAATCTTCGGCTGGAAGTATCTCCTTTGTAATCTGATTACCACCGGAGCTTTCCTCTTCCTTGCATTCCATGTTGCGCTTTCACCTGTATCTCTGGCAACAGATTATACATACACACAACTGCTCTCCTTAATTCCTGCAGTTGTATACATGCTTCATGCCGGGTGGCTGAAATTAAAGAAGATGAAAAAATAAAAGCTTATTCAAACCAGATTTCCGGATTCGTAGACGATACACTGGTTACTCCTGCCTTAAGAAGTGCCATTACATCTTCCTTCTCCCGGATCATTCCTCCGGCGATCACAGGTACCGGAAGATCTTTACAGATATTTCCGATCACCTTCGGCATCATTCCCGGAAGAACCTCTACCACATCCGGCTTTGCTGCCGTTACCTGTGTTTTCACATTTTCATAAGCCATAGAATCAATCAAAAATACGCGCAATACCGTGAGCATTCCAAGTTCTTTCGCTCGATGGATAATCGTCGGTTTTGTGGAAATTACACCATCCGCTTCTGTATATTTTTTGATAAAATCTGCAGCAATGTTCTTCGATGCCAGTCCATGGATCAAGTCTAGATGTACTACCGCCAGTTTTCCTGCTGCTTTTACTTTAGAAACAATCTCCGGAATTGTACAGATGTCTCCATATAAAATAAATACAACCTGGCTTTCACTTTTCAAACAGGCTTCTATCCCTTCGTCATCTTTTACCGCTGCAATCACAGGGGATACCTCCAACGCATCCAGAAATTTATAATTCATTTCAATTCTCCTTTGTTCCACCAAGATCAAATGAATGCCAGACACAGAAACTGTGAACAACAGTACTTATATCTGGCATCTGTTTCATAAATTATACTATATCCCCTTCACAATCGTCTAGTGTACTGCATCCACATTTCCGGCAGCTACGATATTTACACCTGTACCTGCCACATTTTCCAACACAATATCTCCAATGTGAACCGGAGCTTTGATCGTTACGCCGCGAAGCGCTGCGATACAGTCAAAAATCTTATCTTTTGGAATGTCATGCTCTGTCTTCACATTGATCATTGGTACTTTTCCGTCTGCGACACGAACTGTAGTCGTTACAATACGCGTTGGATCTGTCACTTCTTTTCTCGCATACGCCTCTCCACGTGGACACGTATTTCCCGTAACCGATGTAACTTTTCCATCTTCCATTTTTACAACGATCGGACATCCCATCGGGCATCCGATACAGATTAATTCTCTCTCATTCATTGCTTATGCCTCCTCGATCCGAATCGTAATCTTCTTTGTCTCCGTATATTCTTCCAGTTTGTTTTTCTTTAAAATCACCTGCTCCATCTCACCCGGTGCCATTACCTGACGCTTCTTCTTACTGATCAGCTGATCATCAAAATACACTACGATCGCTTTGTTCTTATATACATCTCCGACACGGAAACGAACTGTCAGGTTTTCTTCCATTTCTGAAGGTCTTACAAAGGATGGCACTGTATAGCGCACTCCGCCTTCCGGAGAAATCGGAAGCATTTCTGCCTGCACCTTCTTTTCTCCTGCCTTTATATAAGCGGCTGCATTCTTTCCAGCTGTCGCTGCCTCCTGAGATACAAAATCCACAAGATCATGCACATGCAATACATTTCCACATGCGAAGATGCCGTCTACACTTGTTTCCAGTGAATCGTTTACGACCGGACCTGAAGTAACCTGTGAAAGTTCTACTCCTGCGCTTTTTGAAAGCTCATTTTCCGGAAGGAGTCCACAGGATAAGAGTAATGTATCACAAGTATATCTTTCCTCTGTTCCCGGAATCGGCTTGCGGTCCGGTCCGACTTCTGCGATCGTAACTGCTTCCACACGATGCTTTCCTTCTATATCAATCACGGTATGACTCAGTTTCAGCGGAATATCAAAATCATCCAGGCACTGTACAATATTCCTTTTCAATCCACCGGAATAAGGCATCAGCTCCGCAACTACCTTGACCTTCGCCCCTTCGAGCGTCATACGTCTTGCCATGATTAGACCAATATCACCGGATCCAAGGATCACAACTTCTTTTCCCGGCATAAGCCCTTCCATATTTACAAGATGCTGCGCTGTTCCGGCAGAATAAATTCCAGCCGGACGATATCCAGGAATGTTCAGCGCACCTCTGGAACGTTCTCTGCATCCCATCGCCAGGATAATCGCCTTTGCCTGAAGAAGCAAAATTCCATCCTCACGGTTTGTAGCTGTTACTACCTTTTCCGGAGAAATATCCATGACCATTGTATTTAATTTATATTCAATACCACGTTCTTCTACCTGCTCAATAAAACGTGCTGCATACTCAGGTCCTGTCAGTTCTTCCTTAAATGTATGCAGACCGAATCCATTATGAATACACTGCTGCAAAATGCCTCCGAGACTTTTATCTCTTTCTAAAATCATAATATTATCTATCCCATTATCTTTCGCTGCGACTGCTGCCGCAAGTCCTGCTGGACCTCCGCCGATTATGATCAAATCATATGTTTTCATTTTACTCATCCCCCAGTTCTTTATTTTCACCTACGATAAATTCCGATCCAACGCCGTTTTTTCCAATTTGATCAACCGGCATCGGGACTTCTCTTTCCAAAATCTCCATAACCTTTGGGGAACAGAATCCTGACTGGCAACGCCCCATGCCTGCTCTTGTTCGGCGCTTCACTCCATCCAGAGAACGTGCGCCGAGTGAACGATGAATCGCATCCAGAATCTCTCCTTCTGTGATCATCTCACAGCGACAGATGATATTTCCATAAGCCGGTTTTTCCTTGATCAGCTGATTTCTATCTTCCAGTGAAAGTGTATCTGGATCTAAAATCCCATGTCTCACAGGATTAAAATCAGACTTTTCTTCTGCATTCAGAAGATCTCTCACAAGTTCTGCAACCGTAACACCGATTGCCGGTGCTGAAGAAAGCCCCGGAGATTCAATACCTGCTGCATTGATCAGTCCTTTTACATCCTCTGATTCTCCGATCACAAAGTCATCCCCATCCTCATGTGCACGAAGACCGGCAAATGAAGTAATCACCTGACGAAGCGGAACATTCTTAACACTATGAGAGGAAACTCTTGCAATCTGGTCCAAGCCATTCATTGTCGTATTTACTGCACCCTTGTCTTCTACATTTACTGCTGTAGGTCCTACAAGTAGATTGCCGTGAACTGTCGGTGTGACCAACACTCCTTTCCCCATCTTTGATGGAAGCTGAAAGATCGTACTCTTCACATAATCTCCGGCCGTCTTGTCTAAAAGCATATATTCACCTTTACGTGCTGTAATATGAAGCTTTCTGTCTGAAAGCTGATTATTGATCTCATCAGCGTAAACTCCTGCTGCATTAACAATAAGTTTTGTCTCAATTGTCTCATCAACACCGTTATCCGTGTGATGAACCTGAACTCTAAATCCTTCTCCTGTTTTTTCCAGTTTTTCAACTTTTGTATTCAGGAAAAACTGAACACCGTTCTCGTATGCGTTTTCCGCATATCCCATTGTCATATGAAACGGACAGACGATTCCTCCGGTTGGAGCCCACAACGCACACGTCACATCATCTGCCAGGTTCGGCTCTTTCTCGATCAGCGCCTCTCTGTCTAAAATCTGAAGTCCAGGAACTCCATTTTTCTTACCTCTCTCCATTAAAACCTGAAGTCCTTTCGGATCCTGCTCTTTCGTACATACGACCAAAGAACCATTCCTCTTAAATGGAATGTCAAGCTCTTCTGCGATTCTGTCCATCATCGCATTTCCCATCACATTTAACTTTGCCTTCATCGTCCCCGGAACTGCATCAAATCCCGCATGGATGATCGCACTGTTTGCCTTAGATGTCTCATTACAGACATCCTCTTCCTTTTCAATCACACACGTATTCAACTTATATCTGGAAACCTCTCTGGCAATCGCGCTGCCTGTCACTCCTGCACCAATAATAACAACATCAAACATATCCATTCCTCTCCTTTATCACACAACTATGAGAAACACGCTCCGCGAGTTTCTCAAGTTATCGCGGCAGTCGCCAAGGTCTCGTGCAAGCACGGACTTTGGCTCGTTGCTCGCGTAAAAAGAGCAAGGCAAATAAAACGACTGCCTGTCGTTTCATCTACCTTGCTCAAATCTCTGGTATCTAATATTCGTCTTTTCTTTATTCTAGCACATTTTTCAGAAGAATCAATCCCAAATATACTCAGAGTTACCTATGAACATCAGTATACGTTACTGTTATTTCAGATGATCATATAAAAATCATAATTGACATTCAAAAATATGTAGTATATAATCGTTTTGTTCATCGGAGGGTGATTTGTTCGATCAGAAACAATAGCTGGATAAGATGGCAGACTGAAATGTCTGCTTTCTTATTCAGCTTTTTTTGTTATATGGAATCTGGCGACGTATCAAATAAATGTTTACCATTCATTTTCTTCGCTGTCTGATTTGACTGAATTTAAAAACATCAATTATACAAGGAGGAATTTCAGTACATGGAAAAAAACACATCTTTTACCGAAGGAAAAATCATGCAGTCCCTGTATTGCTGGCACTGTTTCTACAGGCTATGTACGGTGCAGTAGATTTACTTATTGTTGGTAAGTTTGTTTCTTCTGCTGATGTATCTGCGGTATCTACCGGTTCACAGATCATGACCACACCGTATCATAATTCACCGGCTTATAAAATGCTTTTTCTCTGCTTTCATGGTCCATCGGCCGATTTCCCAGCAGCCACATGGTCTTCGCTGCAACCGCCTCCGGTGTCATATCGTAAGACTCCAGTACATTGCACAGTTTTTTCATTTCATGTCCAACTTCATAAACCGTCATATCACTTCCCTCATGGGCAACCTGCGTGCACAGGACGATCATTTTTTCCGGATATTTCTGACAAAGTTCATAAAACATATCCTTGATACTGGACGGAATCCCACCGACGCCAAAACTCTCCACGATAATCGCATCGTAATGTTCGAAAATTACCGGAAGAAGCACCGGCTGAATACCAGGGATTAATTTTAATAAGAAAACACTATCACTTAACTTCTCATAAAACCGCACCGGTTTTTCATATGGCAGCATCGGCAGATACCGCAGAATCCGGCGATCCTGTATCACAGCCAGATACGGAAAATCAATACTGGAAAACGCGTTATAGCTCTTGGTCCGCACTTTTTTTGCTCGTGTTCCCGCGATCACCTTTCCGTCAAACACGATCTGTACCCCCTGGGAAGCATCGTCACAGGCATAGTAAAAGCTGTCCGAAAGATTTGTTTTGGCATCGGTAATATCTAGATTGATCGGACGCTGTGCACCGGTGATGACAATGGGCTTCGGCGAATTCTGAATCATATAGGAAAGTGCAGCCGCCGTATAGGCCATCGTATCGGTGCCATGCGCTATGATAAATCCATCAAATGCATCATAATGTTCCCGTATAACCTTTACCAGCATGCTCCAGTTTTCCGGCACTACATTGGAGCTGTCCAGATTAAAGGGCTGCACGGCTGTAATCTCACAAATCTTCTCCACCTCCGGGATATAAGATATCAATTCTTCCGGCGTGATCTGCGGAGTCAGACCATTTTCTGTTTTTTTCGATGCAATCGTACCACCGGTTGCAACAAATAAGATTTTCTTCATTGTTTTCCACTCCTTATTTCTGTATAATCATCACTATAAACAATTCCCCTGATTAACTGTTATACTCTTTATTTTTCTTGCTTTATTTGCACATAATTCTTATAATAACCATAGGTTACACTTATACTTTACAATATCATAACCAATGGTTATGTTCAAGAGGTGATCACAGTGAAATTTCGTCCTGACCGTTTAATTCAATTAAGAACATCTATGAATATCAGCAAAGCCGAGGCCGCCCGCCAACTTAATATTTCCGCCATGACCTACGGCCGCTATGAAAAAGGAGAACGCGAACCCTCTTATCCGTCAGTATCTTATATTGCTCAGATTTTTCATTGCAATATTGACTTTTTATATGGAACTTCAGATGTCATGAATTGTGATTATATCGTTATTTCACGTTCCGAATCTCCGGAGTTATATTCTCTGGTAGAAACTCTTCAGCAAAATCACGACATAAAAGACCGGATCCTGGCTTATGCACGAGAACTGAACCGCAAAGAAAAAAGGGGATAAAAAAACAGTTTGTTTTTAAAATAAAATATTTCCATTAAAACAAACTGTTCTTTAATTTCCACTAATTTTAATATGATTTTCCTATCATTTATCATTTCTTCTCGCTTAATTTTACCCATCTGTTTTAAAATAGCTCCACTCATTGTTTTGTCTAAATAGGCCGGATTTATTTTTCGTTTTGTATATGCCATATAACTGTCTTTTGTCTCTTCTATTAAAACTGCTGCAAAAAACTTTCCCAGCTGAAATATTCTCCACTTACTTTTTTCTTCCACAGCATTTCTTATATTTTTTTCCACTGCCACATGGACAGGGATCATTTGGATACACTTTCTTCTCTTTTACAATCGGCTGCTGAATCCCCATTCGTCCCATTCTGTCAGAATTTCATGTGTATCTTCATAGTTCTATACACTGCTGTACCATGTTCCGTAACGCCTGCGTATATCTTTTTTCATCATAGGGCTGATTTTCTTTCATTACATCATAAATTTCTTCTATTACAATCGCACCTATTTTTTCTTTCGCCTCTCTCGCAGAATATCCTGCATCGATCAGTTTGTCATAAGATTCCTTTGTTACAGGCGGATTATTTTCTCTTAACTGATTATCTACAACTTCCAATATCAGTTTCTTTAATCTTAAGTTTGCCATTTAATCTCCCTCTCCAAAATACTTCATCTTTTACTGTTATTTATACTCGCAATTTTCTTCACAAAAACATTGCCATATATAAATATCTCTGTATAACTCGTTATCTGTAAATTTATCATCCATAAAATAATGTGCCACCAAAAGTCCTGTATCTGCAATATAACTTTTCCCTACCCATATCAGCATATACATAAAAGGCACTTTAATTCAACTATTTTTTTCACAAAAAGGCAGTTACTTTGGTATGCTCTCTGAAAGGCATAATACCCCCGAGGATGTCAAGTCATTGCTACAAACTTTTTGACCTTTTTTCCTTCGATTTTCCCATAAAATCGTTGTTTTGGAACAGAGGACGTTATATTGTTGTCACAAAATCAGTGGGGAGGATGTAACGTCATTGTCATATTATCGCCACTTTCATTGCCGTTATCATCGCCATTGGCAATGGTAATGGCAATGACAATTCAACCTTTATAAAATAAGCTACATAAGCAAAACATTTTACAAAATACTCACCCGGTGGTTCATACCTCTGACAGTGCTCCATCACTCTCTATCATTTTGATCTCTTCAGCTGCATTCAAGACATTCAGCTGATATTCAGCAATCTCTTGTAATATTTTGAATCTTTCTCCTTTTTCTTTTCCTTCACGCAGCATCTGTGCATTATGTGATTCCAGATTGGATAGAACTGTTAATTCATTAATTGTTGCAAAATCTCTGACATTGTTTTTCTTTGCAAGTTCAGGATTTGCCTCTCTCCATGCTTTCGCCGTAAATCCAAATAATGCTACATTTAATATGTCTGCTTCTTCCTTTAACCGTTGAAATTCTTTTATCAGATATAGTTTAAATACTGGACTGATTGCAGATGCAAATTCAAATGCAATATCTTTGTGTGCATATGTGCCACCATATTTTCCACGTTTCACATATAATCCAATGGCATTTGTTTCATTTACCCATTCCGAAACACTAGGTGTAAAAGTCAATAACCCTGCTTGCTTTTTAAAGTGTTCGGATTCGAACACTTTAAAATTGGGATTATATATCTGTTCCCATACAGACAAATATTCCAAAGTACCACGATTTCTCAACCAATTTCTTACCACATCTGCTGCCCTGACAGAATCTGATTTAGCCTTAGCAATATCTGTAATGCAAATGTAATCATCTAACTTCTGTTTCGAAATTGAAATATGCACATTTTGTACTTCAATTACTTTATTCTTCATTCACATCTTCCTTTACAATAAGATCATCCATCTTTACTTTATACGCCAGCAAACGTAATACATAATCCGGCATCTTTCTGGTTCCTCGTTCCCACTCTGTTACTGTTCTGTATGGGATTTCAAAATATTTACAAAATTCCTTTCTGTTCATTCCGGTACTTTTTCGTAATTCTTTTATTTTATCTTTTGTTTCCATTTTTTCTCCACCATTTACACATTGTGTATATATCGTAGCATACTTTTTCATTTGTTACAATATCTATCATCTTCATTTTAGTATGCTCTCTGAAACACATAATCTACCATACCCCAACTCCCCATTCGGCCACCTCTCATACCCCGGAATCTGTCTCGCCCCTCTCCGCAAATATGCTTTCACTTTCTCTCCATACAGATACGGATCATTTTCTTTCACAATCCCCCACTCCATCAAAAGTGCCGCGCTTCCTGTAACGAATGGCGTTGCAAATGAAGTTCCTGTGAACTCTGCATATCCTCCACCTGCTACCGGAGCCATTACCCTCACACCCGGAGCGGCCAGATCAGGTTTGTTTGCATTTTCCCCCTCATATATCTGTGTCGGTCCTCGTCCGGAGAAGTCTGCATAAGAAAAGGTCAATGCATTATACGCTGCCACAGTAATAACAAGCGATGCAGTAGAAGGTATCGTAAGTGTTGTGGAACTGTCTGGCTTTAAAAATGCAGTACCGATATTAAGTGCATTCTGTACCGGAAGCCACATTTGCCACAACTTATCCACAACCTGTCCTGGCATCATCTGTATTTTCCACACTCCGGCTGTGACAAATTCATTTCGTGGTAGAAAACTAATATAAATTTCCTGACGAACACTATATGGTTTTGGCTCTCCATAGTAAACCAGGAGTTCTGTTTCACCAATCTGTATTCTTTGTGTTCCTTCTTTTTCTTCCAGTCTGCCGGAATGATTTCCGGATGGATCGACAATTGTAATTGCGACTTCATCGACATAGGATTTCCAAATTTGCAGACTGAATGACTTCTCCCTCTGCTGTACTGCAAGTTGAACTTCTGTCATCATTCCTTTTCTATATTCACCTGCCGCATGTCCCGCAGTCGTTCCTTCATTTCCACTTCCTACACAAATCACATTCTTCCAACGTTCAGATACTGTATTCAAATATCTTTCCAAAAGACTTGTTCCATCATGTGTTCATTATAACTAGGGGAAAGTTATTGTAAAAAAATTTGCAGTCTTTACACTGCATTTTTCTCTTTAGAATAAGGTGACTGATACTTAAATACGATGTCAATGCTCTTATCTCCATTCACAACAATCTTTTCTATCAACTCTGTCACAATTTCTCTTGTCACTTCGGATAATGTTCCATACTTGATAAATTTCTCTATCCAGTTTTCATAAGATTCTTCTGCCTCTCCAAAGCTGTCTTTCTCTTGTTCTGCCAACTGAATCTTCGCCCTGATCTCTTTATCCTGCTTTTCATATTCTGCCTTATAGGAGAGGTATTCTTCTTTATCCAGAACACCATCTACATAATTTTCGTAAGTTTTCTTTTTATACTTCTGGACAGCCACAAGTTCTTTTTGTAACCGTTCAATCTTCTGATTTGCTTCTGCACATCGTCTCTGCACCTCCTTCTTCCTGTCTGCTGCTTTTAATATTTCATCCTTATCACTCTCTTTTAGTGCCAGTTCCGCTTGTCTTTGGATTTCATTTTTCACAATAGAATCTAATACTTCTTTTTTAATGAAATGAGAATAACAAACTGTGTTTCCTTTTTTATGATAGGTACCGCACTCATAACCATCCCGACAGGTAACCCTCTGGAAATTATATCCGCAATCTCCGCAAACAATAATTCCTGCGTATGGATTTACCTTTCTCACTTCGCTATTAAATCCCGGTGTCCGTGTTCTTTTCTTCATAAGTTTCTGTACCTGCTCAAAAGTATCTTTGCTGATAATTGCTTCGTGCATTCCTTCCACAATATACTGCTGTTCCTCTGGAATATATTGATACTTTTCCACTTTATAGGATATCTTTTCTGATTTATGCTGTACCATAGCCCCTGTATAAACTCTGTTTCGCAAAATTACATTGATCGTAGGATATGCCCAGCCCTTTGCACCCGCTTTTTCTAATGCATTGGCATATTTCAATCCCTGCACCTTTCTCTTATACTCTGACGGTGTCAGAATTCCTTCCTGATTCAGTTTCTTTGCAATACCATCCCTGGAATATCCTTCCAGACTCATATAAAAGATTCTCCGTACCACTTTAGCTGCTTCTTCATCTACAAGAAAATGATGCTTATCTGCCGGATCTTTTACATATCCATATGGGGCAAACCCAGACATAAACTGTCCCCGTTTCTTCTGGGCGGTCAATGCACCTCTGATTTTCTTAGATATATCACGACTATACATATCATTAAACAGCGTCTTAAACTGTGCCAATTCTTCATTACTGTGATGAACAGAATCCACGCCATCCAAAATTGCAATATAACGCACACCCAAAGATGGAAAAACACGCTCGATATAATTACTGGTTTCAATATGTTCACGCCCAAGCCGGGAAATATCTTTCGTAATAACGCCTTGAATTTTCCCTTTGTAGATATCCTCCATCATCCGCTGAAATTCCGGTCTATTCGCAAAATAAAGCCCCGAATAACCGTCATCAATATAAATATCTGCGATTTCCAGATCCTCTGATTTAGTCACATACTCACGAATCAGTTTCATCTGATTTTCAATACTCTCACTAACTTTATTCTCTCCATCATCCTTCGACAGACGACAATATACACCCATCTGATACATCATATCACCCCATCTTTCTCAAGTATTCTATCTGGTGAACTCTCTACTGAAGCAAACTTAAAATATATATCTATTTTCTGCTCTGGATATACATAAATTTTATCAACTAACTCCACAAGCACTTCTCTGGTAAGCTGCTTTACCGTTATTCTTCTGCGATTAAAATGCTCCAACCATATCTTTGTTTCATTGACCGCCGCCCGCTGCCTTTGCTCTTCATGATTCAGTTCTGATAATTCTTTTTGATATTTCTGATTCTCTGTTTCATACATCTGTTTTAATTCCAAATATTCCTCTTTGGAAAGTACTTCATCCATAAACTGTTCATATACTCGTTTCCGGTATTCCAGATTTCTTTCTATTTTTCCCTGCAATTTTGCAATTTTACCATCCAGTTCCGGCTGTTTCTGTCTGATCTGAGTTTCCAGATTCTTCATATCCATCTTCATCTGTTTCAATTGCTGGTTGATTGCAAATACAACCAGTTCATCCAGCTTTTCAAATGTAATATGATTCAGCTCACAGTAATTCTGCCCCTGCTTCTGGTGAAAACCACACATATATCCGTCATAATCTTTATGAGATGCCAGATAACGTTTTCGCATGGCTGTTTTACATTTCCCACAAAAGAGCAGTCCCACATATTTATGTGGTTCATTGCTTTTATCAAAATAGGAAACTCTGCGCCCCTTTCTTATTTGCTGAACCCTATCAAACTCGTCTTTAGAAATGATTGCTTCATGTGCATCCGGCACCAGCTCCATTTCTTCCAGTGGAATTGCCTTTTTGTATTTCAGCTTATAAGACGGTCTTTCATGCTTCCGAATCACAACCGCCCCAGTATAGACCGGATTCTTTAAAATTCCACTTACAGTAGACGATGTCCACAGACCTTTTCCCGAATCCCATACATAATTGGTTTTTAAAACTTCCTTTTTATATTTTGCGGGACAAGGGATTTCATCTTCATTCAAAGTCCTGCAAATAACCGTACAGCCAAATCCATTTTGATACATTTTATAAATTCTTCGGACAACCTCGGCTGCATAAGGATCAACTTCCAGATGATTATGAATTGTTTTACTTTTCACATATCCAAAGGGAGGCTGTTTCGGTGTATATTCGCCCATACTTCTTTTTGTCTGAATGGTCATTTTAATCTTTCTGGATGTATCTCTCAAATACATATCATTCAGCAAAGTTTTTATTTCTAACATTTCATCATAAGTTCCAACTACTGAATCATAATTATCCAGAATCGAAACAATCCGAATCTGTTTCTCCGGGAAATATTTGCCTAGATAATAGTTGGTATCAATATGTTCTCTTCCAAGTCGAGATACGTCCTTAAAAATCACCATATTGATAACACCAAGCTCAATATCTGCCAGCATCCTCCGAAATTCAGTTCTTTCAAAATTACTTCCAGAAGCCCCATCGTCTACATAAACTTTTTTCTCTGCAATATCTTTATTCTCTGCAATATAATCTCTTGCCATCTGAATCTGAGAGTGAATACTATTGCTGTATTCACCCTCTTTATTTTGCTCTTCAATGGAAATTCGGCAATAAATTCCTGCCTGATACATTCTATCCCTCTTTTCATCGGTCTTGCATAGTCATTGTCTTTAATTGTCTTCATTTTACAACAAGAACTTAAGAAAATCAACCTGCAATTTTTCGTTCAGTAAGATTCTGAATGCACTGGATCAATGTCTTTTCCCCATTAAAATGCACTCGAATCTGATATCCTGCATGTTCATAGCTTACATTCTCTTTTTGGATTTCTTTTTTTGTATCCAGAACTTCTACAGAATCAAATAACGTATTCATGCTATATGCCTCCTTCAGCATACAGTTCTCTCTACATCCTATGCCGGCAGGATTGTACAAAAGTTCTGTATGAATTGAATTCGGCTTTCGAAAGCCTGATTACATTCTAAAATTATTCTGCACCAATCACATTGAATTGAAATTGACCGCAGATTGAGTTTTTAAGATTCATTTTCTTCCTATACAGTATCAATTCCTATTGTCCGGAACATTTGTTCGTGTTATAATAAAAAGACTTTAAGAATATAAAACACGAAAACCAAAGGAGGGATTTCTGTTGGAACGATGTGATTTTTCTTCTATTAGCACATGCCTAAAAAATCAAATCAGTGAAAGCAATCAGATGAACCAACCTGATTTTTTATACGAATTATTTGAAGATTTTATGAATGATCCGATAAATGAAGATTTTTCTATGGATAATGGTCTAATTTGCCGCTGGATAACCGGACAGGCAAAAATCAGTCCCAAAATAACCTCATATTATGCAAAACCCAGCAATCAGAAAAAACTGGCAACAACCATTCAGCGGAACTTACTTCCCTTAATGGCAGACTGCAACATGGTTATACAGGACATTTACACGTTATTCATACAGGACGATACGATTTCGGATACAAAAAAGCAGGAACTTGTATCTCTATATAAACCTTCTGATTCAAGGCTGTTGTTTTTAGCAAAAGTACTTTCTTTTGGTATGGAACGGCAATTTATTAAACGTGATACAAGAAATCAAAAACTGATTGCAGGAGGTGTTCTATCTCCGATTGTTCTGGATTACATTATGGACAGCGAAGTCCCGAAACCATGCCGTCATTTTCTAGGAAGAGAAGAAGAACTGGATGAACTCCATACTTTGTTTAAAGAGAACCGACATATATTTCTTTATGGAATTGCCGGAATTGGAAAAAGCGAGCTTGCTAAAGCCTATGCAAAGCAATACAGAAAACAGTACACCAATATTCTCTATATGGAATACACCGGTAATCTATATCAAAATATCACAGACATGGATTTTATTGATGATCCACCAGAAATCAGTGAGCAGGAATGTTTTCAAAGACATAACCGTTTCTTACGCTCTTTGAAATCTGATACACTGCTGATCATAGACAATTTTAATGTCACATCCACACAGGACAGTTGCCTGTCAGTCGTATTAAAATACCGTTGCCGGGTTTTATTTACAACCAGAAGCCAACTGTCTGAATACTGTAGTTTTCAGTTAAAAGAACTAAAAGATATAGCCACTCTTTTTCAACTGACATCTGTATTTTATTCAGAAGCAGAGGAACACCGGGCAATCGTAGAAAAAATCATAGAAACTGTACACTACCATACTTTTGCTGTCGAACTGGCAGCCAAACTTCTGGAAAATGGAATTTTAACTCCAGAGCAATTATTGATAAAACTTCAAGAGGAAAAGGCTTCTCTTCATAATGAAGATAAGATTAAAGTAATGAAAGATGGTCAGAGCAAAAAAGCCACCTATTACAACCATATCCATACCCTGTTTTCGTTATACTCCTTATCACGGAAACAGCAGGATATTATGTGCAATATGTGTTTTATGCCTTCATCTGGTATTTCTGCCCGTATATTTTCCAAATGGCTGGAGCTGCCTACTTTAAATGACGTGAATGATCTGATTGAGACAGGTTTTGTACAGTCAAGTCTCCGGCATACTATTTCTCTGCATCCAATGATTCAGGAAATTGCAGTTTCCGAGACCGCACCTTCTATTACAAGCTGCCACACGTTATTGGATTCTCTGCGAAAAATATGTTTGATGCATGGCATTGAAGTTAGCTATTATAAAAAATTATTTCAGACAACAGAAAATATCATCCAATTCATTGAAAAGGATGATATTCCCCAATACCTGTTATTTTTAGAAGATGTTTTTCCATATATGGAGAAGTACCACTATCAAAAGGGTATGAAAAAAATCATTCAGGAACTACAGCATTTTATAAAAGCAAATACTTACGGGACTGCATCTGACCGTGCCTTACTATTGGATTATCAGGCAACTCTGGAACCCAAAACAGAAAAAGCGATAAAATTAGAAAAAGAAGCACTTGCTCAAATAAAAGAAACCACAAAAAAGAATGCACACCTTGTTTCCAACCTCCATTCCAATCTTGGGGGGCTTTACCGAATCAACGGACAACTTAATCTGGCTAAAAAACACATGGAAATGGGTATCTCTCTTTTAGAACAATACCAGCTTCTTTATACTAATGACAGTATTCCTCAGATTAATAATTATGCTGTCCTCTTAACTGAAATACAAGAACCTGACCTTGCCCTGTCTGCTCTTCAGAAATTAGCACAGATTATCAAAGAATATAATTCAAACCACTGTTTGGATTATGCACAGGTACAGGAATCCCTTGGAAGTATCTGCCTGATCACTGCAAATATTTCACAAGCGAAAACCCATTTTAAAAAAGCCTTGAAAATTTATGAAGATATATGGGCAGATGAACCTGAATTGATTGAAGAAAAATATAAAAAAATTCAGGAATTATATCCACAAGCTGGAATTGCTCTGGCAAAAAGTATTCTTCCCACCAAACACTAGCAGTTCCTATAACGCTTGTAAAATATATAATCAACTCGTTTTCTATAAATCATGATTACAGCAGAAGATACAAAAAATCCGTGTATCTTCTGCTCTTTCTAAAAAAACTTTTTTACTATATCACCCACTCATAAGAATTTCCCTTATTCTCTGATCAATTTCTGCTATTTCTTCTTCAATTCGACTATTTTTATTTTGCAATTGTCTTTTAAATTCATCAGCAAATTCCGCTTTTCTCAATCTTATGTTATCTAAAATGCTCTTTTGCTCATCAATCAAGAGTATTATCTTCTCATTTTCTCCCGCATATTCCCGCATATGTTCTAGTCCTACCAGTGCAGCGTAAATCTGTTCATCTTCCTCCTCTTCTTCTTTCCAAATCCTCTGTTCTTGAAACTTTAATTCCTCTTTATTTTTCTCCATCTTCTTCAAATGTGCCCGAAGTTCTTCCTCAGACATGCAATTAACCTCATTCACATAATACCTCCTTTATTTTTGTTGCAACAATTTATTAAGCTTCCTTATTTTCTGTATTCTTTTTTAAAGCAATCCATAAAACTATAAAAAAAGCCACATACACAACCATCCCCATCATAGTCGATTCCCTAGCATACTTTGTTGACAAATTTAATATACCCTGCTCTTTCCCAATTTCTTTTACCACATCCAAACCAGAAAATTTTTCCATCCAATGTTTGAGTTGCCATAAATAATAGACAATTACAGCAAAATATATACCTATAATTCCGCCTAATCCCAAAGTATAATTTTTCATAGATTTATTCCATAAAATTTCTTTCTTCGCTACATAAATATATAAAGCAAAGATAATGATACTCCCTAAAATAAGGATTCCCATTTCCATCATAAAGGCTGTAATAATCAAATTACTTGCAGACTTTGCAAATTGTTCTATAATAGCATCTACACCCATTTTTAAACATGCTACCGCTAAACCAAACATTACTCCAACAAATCCAATTTTTAAATAATTTTCATTTTTTCTGTTTTCTATTTTAATAGCTACATACAGCGCAGCACTATAAAATGTCCACAAAATAAATGCTGCTATAAACAATTGATCAAAATATCCCCATGCCATATATGGAACTCCAACTAATATCTTAGAAGCACCTCCGAAAATAAGCGTTGCAATTATTACAATCAAAATATCTTTATTCTTCTCCATCATTCATTTTCCCCTTTCAATAATTCTTCTAATAATTTCTGACTATCCTCGTCCGCAAAAGATGGTGTAGATAATTTATCACTAAAATCTAAAATTTGTGTTCGGCCAAACTCCATAAACCCATCAACAGATTCAATATATGCTTTATCACCAGAATAGGTTAACGGTGTATACATTAATTTTCCATCCGTTGAATATGATAAATAACCCGAAATATTTGTATCTTTATGTCTTTCATCCAAAGTGCCCGTTATCGTATAAGTTCCGTCTGGATTTGGAACATCTTTTCCCGAAGCTATTTTATATATTCCTGCTGCATAATCTGATGCCCATATTTTTCCAATGCCAGGTTCTGAGTCTCTATATGTATCCATTGGAATATTATAATTCCAGTTCTGAAAAGTTGCTCTATCTTCTGAATTTCCAACACAAATAGTGCCTCTATTTCCACCTTCTGAAGACTGGAAAATAACTGTCACTTCGCTTTTGGATAATGAAGAAAGTGTAAATTGCGTTAACCCTAATAACGCACTCAAACCTGCTGCTGCCTTTACATTTGGATCTGTTGAAGATAATTCTCCTGATAATACCTTATGTCCAGATGTTGTATATATATCTTCTTTAGGTATTTCTTCCAAACTAAATCCTAAAATTCCCTCTAATGCATCAAACTCCATTGCTGAGATTTCTTTTTTCCCATCCAACTTCCAAATAGGTTGAAAAGATATTTCATTATCTGGAACATAAATAGGATATATCTCTCCTTTATAAAACAACGCTTTTTTATCTTTTGAAAGAAATACTAATTCTGTTCCTTCTGTACGTTTTATACACGCAATATCCATTGTCGTTAAAACAATTCCTTTTTGTTTCAAATACTCAGTTTCTGATTCGCTTAATTTTAATTCCTCTTTAGCTTTCAACCACGATTCCAGCTTTAAGCATTCCACCTCCATAATTTTTTTCCAATCGAAACCTGTTCTGGGTATGTATGTTCCACTTTGAAATCGTCCGCTCATACTATTAAGTGCAGTTGTGATAGCTTCACGCAGACTACTTGTCGTTGAAAACAATATACTTGTACTACCTTCAATTTCATCATATTTATCTGATTTGCTTTTCCATTCATCATACAACTTCTGACTAGATTCAGCCAATCGTTTATAGTCATTTACCTTCCAACTATAATATAAATCTATGATAGAATTAGAAGTCTCTTTTTTCATTTCATACTCATCTGCTTTTTCCAAATAAAACTCCTTGTTATCAAGTGCTTTTTTCATTTGGCTTTGAATATTCGCCCCATCAAGAACTTCATCTCCTACCAAATCTTTTAGTGTTGAAAATTCTGCAATATCATACGCATTCGCCGACTTTATTGCATCAATTACAGTTATATAATCGGCCAACTGTTGCTTTAAATTCTCAAAAGAAACGCTTTTAATTTCATTATCTGTAGAAAATGCAGTTACACTCTTAGAAACAATATCCAGAGTCTCATTATCATTTTCGAGCTTATGGATTGCCTGATCACATTGGCTTTTTATATCATTCGGGTTTAAATAATCACTTTCTTTCATAAACTTTCCTCCCTAGTCATCGGCGGCTTTAATCACTGGATATCTAGTTCCATGTTGTGCAAGTTTCCCCATCATCTCATCAAACTGCGAAAAACTAAGATTCAGACTTCTTATATTGTGAACATCACCATCTAAGGTCTGCCCTAATAATTCAATTCCTTGCTGTGCATATCCGTATGCCTCTTTACTTTTACTGTTCGCTGAAATTGTTGTCTTAGAATCCTGTGGAACTAACGGAACATGACGAAAATAACTTTTAGCCGTTTCAATTTGAGTTGCAACTTCGTTTACATGCCCATTATTTACTTTTATTCCTTTTGACATCGTCACCATCTCCTTTACTAAATTTATAAACATGCACTCTTATATTTAATACTACTTTATTTACCATAACATTCAGCATAAAAACTTTATTATTATTTTCATAAATAATATTTCCATTTAAACCTAATGTTTTTATATAATTTCCTACTTCTATATTTGTGACACTTGTGTCAAGTTTTATATTATTTTCTTGATTATTCTGTATATCTGCTATCACCTTAATTATAGTAGCATAAGTCGAATTTATTGCCTTCTCAATCCCAGATAGTAGTAAAGATGAAGCCACTTTTTCTTGTAGTACTTCTGCATCAGTTTTCTTTTCTCCAGCTATCTCTAAAATAGTTTTTTTACCTAAATTGTGTTCTATAAAATAAGAATTTCTCCACGATAGTATTTCAAATCTTTGATTTCTTTTAGCATTCTGGTTACTTTCAATTACAACACCTAACGGGTTGTAATAATTAATAAAATCTGTATGTGTTAACTTAACAATATACTTTTTGCATTCTTCCTCCCAAGAAATAGTAACATATTTTCCATGCATCATTGTTCCCAGATCTTTCATTCTACAAATATAGGAGATAATAGCAGAAATCGTACAATGATTCTTTAGATTTTCTTGTTCCTGATTCATATAATCTAACATTCTACTTTGAGCAATAACCGCTGTTATTTCTGAATATCTTTTTAGAAAGTCCTATAAAAAAGGACTTAATTTAGCATCTCCATTGAACCATCTACAGCTTCTTCAAATATAGCAACACTAAATAAAACTGCCAAAAGTACAGATGATACAATTCCATAGATATTCAATTTTTCATATCTATTTCATGATCCTACTTTCTTCTTTATTCTGCCTCATTAATTGGTTTTTTCATAATATCATCATTGATTTGATATGATGGATCGTCTGCTTTTTTCATTATTTCTTTTAGCTTTTCGTACGAAAATGACTTGACATCCTGATTTGGAAAGTCATTCCCCTCCCTAACATAATTGAGCACAATCTCTGATAGGCGTGTCCAATACCGTTCTATCTGATGTTCGCCTTCAAAGTCCATACCAGTATCTGTAATAACTCTTTTACGATACCATTCAATGTAATCATGCACTTTATTATTTTTATTTAGGACATATAAATTCCCTTCCTCATCAAACTCACTTGATAAATACTTTTTTACATCCTCTAATGTGACCTTTTCTTTACAACGGTCAGACATATTATAAACATGTAACGCAACAAACAACTCCTTTTCATCAATATGTTCATATGAACTATATTCATATAAATGAAGCGGACCATCCTTGCGAATTAATGCATCATTTTGTCTTCTATAAGCTATACAAATCTCCCATTCTCTTTCTTCCGCTTCCTTCTTTTGAAATTGCAGATATCGCAGATATAAAATAGAGCCTATTGCTATAAAGCAACATATTAACACACCAACTTTCACTATTTTTTTCATAATCAATCCTCCATTATCGAATCCTTAATAACATACCACGAATTTTCTTTTTTCTTTATCAATTCCCTTAACTGTTCTTCCGAAAGTGATGCAACTGACATTGGTATATCATATTCTACATTAATCGTATAATTATCGCCTGCTCCCGGCGTACTTTCTGCTATCTCTACAGGTATTTGAATCTTTTCTGTCAGCTGTTCAGCCTGGGCAATCGCACTAGAAATTTCTTTCAATAAGTCTTGTTTGGGATTATTCTGTGCTCCCGGAACATCTACAATGGAGAATGTTACAGAAGGCGGAACTTCTGTTCCTGTTTGCTGAAAAGTAACTTGATAACTTCCATCAGGCTGTTCGGTGGCAACCAGCATCGGTACTTGAGATTTCAGTTCTTCCAAATAGCTTGCTAACGTATCCGTTAATTGTTCTTCTAATTTTTTATTGTTCTGATTATTAGCATTTACCCATCCATTCTTTATTTCTGTCAAGTGATTTTGAATTTCTCTTAATTGGGTTTGGATTCCGCCTTTGTCTGGAGCCTGACTCACATACTCTTTTAAAGACTGTTCTAACTTTTTATTTGCTTCCTCTGCAATTGAGTTTCCTTCCTCATCTACCGTTAAGTCTATTTCTTCCACATTAGAAGCAATTTCTGTTAAAACATTGGCTAAAGTATTCCCATTTTCACTTAATCCCTTAATTTCTTTTTCAATGTCTTCGACGCATTTTAAATATTGTTCATCTATATTTTTAGCTAATTCTGAATTTTTTTCTGTATAAGAGACAAAATCTGGTGCTTCAATTTTATTTTCTTCTCTCACAATTTCTGGCATTTCAATCAATGCCACAAGATCTGATGCCGCAATACGGTCAATCGCATCTTTATCCCGCAAATCATTACTCATTACATTAGATGCCCCGTCCTGTGCATTGTGAAACTCATTCAGAATATTGTTCAAATACATATAACTCAAACTGTCATTTAATGTTTCCGCATAACTTACAACATTATAAAGAAGTTCATATTGAGACTTTCCAGAAAATGATTTGTTAATCACATACTCAATCTGTGAAGCTTGAGGGGTTCCATTTAAGCTTTCAACACTTTGAGAAAAAGTGGCAGGAATTGTAACATACGCTCCATATTTTCCAGTTTCAAACCCCATACGTGCTTCTTCTAACGAAGAATATTCAAAATCTGTACTTGGAAATTTTGATATCCTATCAGCATAATTAATAATCTCTCCACCAACAGTTGTCCCTTCATCAAGATTAACTACTGCAATTTTTCTTGATTCCTGTTTCGTGTCTTCTGTTTCATCAACTGGGGCAACTACTTGTTTTACATCAGGTTCTTTTTGATTTGTTTATCCAAGAAAATATCCCAAAGTTCCTACAAGCCCAATACATCCCACAGCAAGCAGAACTGCAACGACTTTTTTATATTTCATTACAAATCATTCCCCTCCTTATCTTTAGAATTACATTTCAAATGTAGTTTCTATTTAGCCCATTTTACAATAATCTTCCTTTTCTCACAATATTTTTTTGACAGACTAACTAATTTTTTAACAATTATAGAAAGTATTTTGTTTACTTTCTCAGCAAACTGCATATCAGCAAGCACCATAATAATAAAAGGTATATTTTTTCAATTTCAGCTCAATTTCCCCTCAATGTCTTTTTCCTCCAACTTTCGTATGCTTATCTCACAGCAAAGCAGTACCACACCGGTACAGCCTGCTGAATCAATCAATACGAAAATGGAGGTGTTTTTTATACGAGAACTCAGAAACACAAAAATCATTGCTGTAGATCACGGCTACGGCAACATGAAAACAGCAAATACCGTCACACCAACCGGAATCAAAGCCTATGAAACAGAACCCATCTTCACCGGGAATATTCTGGAATATAACGGCATTTACTACCGGATTGGCGAAGGGCACAAAGAATTTATCCCGGATAAAGCTATGGACGAAGAATATTATCTTCTGACGCTGATGGCAGTTGCAAGGGAACTGAATGTCTTTTCCATCCGTGAAGCAGACATTCATCTAGCTGCCGGGCTTCCTCTGACGTGGATCAGAAACCAGAGGGAAGAATTTCGTTCCTATCTGCTCCAGAATTCTGAAATCCATTACCGATTTAACAGCAAAGAGTATCATATCCGCTTTGTGGGATGCAGCCTTTACCCGCAGGGATATCCGGCTATTGTAAACTGGCTTGGAGATTTCAAGGGAACCAATCTTCTTGCAGATATCGGAAACGGAACCATGAATATTCTATATATCAACAATAAGAAAGCTCAAGAAAGCCGGTGCTGGACAGAAAAGTTCGGCGTAAACCAATGTATGATTGCCGCTAAAAACGCTGTTCTGGACAAATTCGGAGTAAAGATTGAGGAATCCACCGTAGAGCAGATTCTACGGTTTGGAACCGCTGACATTTCAGCGCCTTATCTGGATTGTATTACTGCTGTTGCCAGACAGTATGTCACAGATATTTTTGCCACACTCCGCAAATATGAATACAATCCTGACCTGATGCGCCTGTATGTGGTCGGAGGCGGTGGATGCCTGATCCGTAACTTTGGAACGTATGACAAAGCACGAGTTACCATCCTTGATGATGTCTGTGCCACTGCCAAAGGTTATGAATCTCTGGCTTATATGAGCCTGAAAAGGAGGGGATAAACCATGCAGAACAATATCCGCAACACAAACCTGCGCTTTAATCTGGACAAAGAACAGCAGCGGAGAGCCTGGGAATATTTACAGACGATGGACAGGCAGAATTTTAAATCTTACAGCCAGGTAATCTCCCTTGCACTGGTCGATTATTTTGACCGCTACTACCGCACTCAGGCTGATCCCTATCTGGAAACAAGGGAACGGGAAGAACTTTTTGTGAAACAGATTGTAGAAGCAGTGGAACACAGCCTGAAACAGTCATTGCCGATTTTTCTGTCCGGGCTGACTGCAGGCATGTTGGAAAGGGAATCCCCCATCAGGGTGCCCTTTCCAGCTCCTGAAAAAGAACAGCCGGATCGTGATATAGACTGGGATTTCCTTGGAGAATAAACCATTGTGATTGGAGGTGAACACATGACGGACTTTCTGACAGCAGACACAAGCCTGCCATCTTATATGATGTTTCCCCGTTTTCTTCTGGACATGGAAATAAACGAAACTGCCAAAATGCTTTATATTATCCTGCTCG
>OGJU01000042.1_pt1 | contig 159310 bp, 146 predicted proteins | sample 1572251 | NCBI WGS metagenome assembly OGJU01 (sample SAMEA2582144, study PRJEB24529) | metagenome | biome: Human gut stool | place: China | collected 2011
AAATCGTAGTATTCACGGCATAGGTTACGGCAGTTTAGAGCAAGGTCTGAAGGCATAAGTGAAACCTTTAAATCAGGTTTCAAACCAACCAAAGCAGCTTTTTTAGAATCAAAACGATCATTATGTACTTTTCGTATGTTGATGTTTGTGCTATTCTTAGTGATGATAGGATTAATAACAGAGCAGTTAAAACCCTTATCACGAAGATAGCAGAAGAGTGGGTAATGATAAATTCCCGTGGATTCGAGGAAAATGCGACTTTCCAAAGAATACAACTCTTCTGCTTCTTTTATTTTAGAAACAGCGGTTGTAAGGGAATCAATACTGCTATGTAGGATTTTGTAAGGTTTTCCTACGAATTGTTGGTTTGGAAGTGCTATAGACATCCAGGAGAAGTCAGCACCGACATCAATACCAACAGAGATGAATAAATCATCGAGATTAAAGATAACTTTGTTTGACATGAGCAATAGCTCCTTTCTGATAGGAATCCATTTCCAATCTGGCAGGTACACAACCTAGCGCGTTATTCGGGTATGGCCTTCCGGCTCCCAACCAGCTAAAACATAAAACCCTGTCGAATGGACTAATTGACTTCATTGTAGGTATCAGTCACAAGAGTGACTTCCCAAGGAGGTGAACATTCTTTGTCCTATCCTAAGAGATAATACCTTATGTTTTATCTGGTGTCTATCAGGAACCGTCAGACATGATCATTATTACGGATAACATCTGATGAAGGAAGAACCCCTTCTTCTGTTATCTGATTTATAGAAACTTATTAACCAAGTAGTCTTGATTGACTACATCATTATTATACTAGGAGGTTCTTTCTTGAGAAGCTCAACATCAACAACAACGGAATGGCCTTGATTTGCCCGGATCAGAGTCTTATCTCCATTGAATGAATATCGCTGCTTATTATCTGTCCTAACGATTTTTTCCAGAATATCCATGTCGATAGGATACGTTTTTGACATACCAGTTAGAAGTTCAGCAACAGAAGCCCATCCATGTTTATCCAATGTAATGCCAATCTTTTCTGGATGATGTCGCAAGATTAGACTTAAAAACCGGCTTACTTTATTTAGATCCATTTGTTATCCTCCGTGTTATGTTATTTCATCTTCTTTTCGAACTGCAAGATTTACAGTGAATTCTTTCTGGCAGCAACAACACGTTAGTGTCCTACTTACTACTAATCCTGGCGGAGATAGTAATGATATCAGAGATGATTCTCCTAGATGTTGCTGTGTATGCAAATCCAATATTTCTTGTTCTCTATCTGTGAGTCTAATCGTCCAACAGATATGTTCTTCACCGCAATAGGGACACGGCGGGGTTACATTATACAGTCTTCCCATTATTTACGGTTCCTCCTCTTTTTTCTAAAATTATAACATATAATATTGCTTTTTGTATTTTTGCAGAATAAAAAAGCAGAACATTGCGCTCTGCTTTACTAAATCAATATCCGTATTTTGATAACGCATCGTCCAAGAGTTGGTTGATAATACTACGTTTGTTGTATTGCCAACAATCTTCAGTCAGTACATCTGATCGATGATGTTTTTATCAAGGGTCATCGTTTTCAGATTTAGGAAGCGGAACAATGTTCCGTTTTTGTTTATTTAAAATCATACAGATTTATAAATAATAAGAATGCAACAAAATTCGTAATGAATGTGAATGATATACAGGATTTACTGACAATTGAACTGTTGAGCATAGCATAAAATTGTTTTTCTCCCATGTTAAAATAAAAGAGGAGTCATCGTATGTGAAGTATAAATTTCATAGAATTAAAAATATATGCGAACTTATTACTTTAATTTGCAAAATTCTATTCTATTTATCACACACTCCTTCAAAATATCAAAAAGAGGTAAAAATAATGGGAAAAGACTTAAAAGGAAATGAATTAGGAAAAGGCATCACACAAAGAAAGGATGGTCGCTATCAAGCAAGAATCTATGCTTCAAAAGACAGCAAAACTCTCTGTTTTTATGGATTCGATCTCGATGAATTAAAGAAAAAACGAGACAGTATCATTCAATCTAGGGTTAAACCACACCAGCTTCCTAATACTTCAATTACTTTTGAAAAATGGTTTGAACAATGGATGGCTACATACAAAGTTGGGCGCATCAAAAATACTACTTTGAGAAACTATCAGGCATCTTACAATCGATGTAAAACATTCCTCGAAAACAAGAGAATTGGTGATTTAAAGGAACTCGATTTCCAGAATCTTATTGATAATTTATATGATATTGGATACAGTGCTTCAATTGTAAAACCAACATTTTCAGCTATTAATCAATGTATGCAAAAAGCTGCTGACAATCATCTTATTTCTTTTAATCCATGTAAAGGAGTAACTTTAAAGAAGAAAAGTGATTTTAAACCTGTAAAAAAATCTAAAGAAGAGACAAAACGTTTAACTGAAGAAGAAATAAATCTTTTCTTTTCTGCTGCTCAAAATGTCCGATACGCTGAGATATTCTATATCTTACTTCATACAGGTTTACGTTCTGGAGAATTGTGTGCGCTGGAATGGAGCGATATAGATATTGAAAGTAGAACCATACATGTCTATAAAACACTTACTCGAATAACAAAATACTATGACAATAACGGAATGAAATTACAACATCCTATTCAGGAAATTCAGATTACTACGCCAAAGCAAGAATCTAGTAATAGGTATATTCCTTTATCTGAAAATGTAATGAGTGCATTTCATAAATGGAAAGAAAAGCAAGAACATGATAAATATAATTTAAAACCATATTGGGGAAGAGAGAATAAACTATTAAAAAAATATCCCGATTTAATATTTACAACTATACATGGGAACTGTCTGACACCTAATAACTTATCCGCAGAATGTAAAAGAATTTGTGATATTATTAATACACACAGCAGCGAGGATTACTCTACAAAAATCCAAATTCATCCTCATTTGTTTCGTCATACATTCATATCACAATGTTACGAATCTGGAATGGATCCATTAACAGTTTCTTTGATTGTAGGACATTCAAAGTCTGAAATGACCATGTATTACACGCATCTCAAAGATGATTTCATAAAAAAGGAATATAATAAATATACAGATTATATGAATATTAATTTATTCAGCAAAGAGAATGACAAATAAACTGTCATAAATTTGCAAAAAAATAACACCATAAAAACAAACCAATAACAAACATTCCAAAAAAATTGTTTTGAACTCGAAACACGCTGAGAGCAGGAAATATTTGATTTGGAAGCACCGTCCTTCGTGTAAAAAGCGTGTAAAAGCACCTTTTTCCCAATTAATAATTATTCATTTTTAATAAATGTATATTTATAAATTTATATAATAAAGACAAAAAACGAATAGTTTAAAATCATTAGATCCCCGAAGAATTAACCACTTAGAATCCGACAGAAACAGCCAATTCAAACTAATCAGAAATAACCATTCATATAATTATATCTAGTAAAGTTCCTTAGCTCAATCGGAACAGAAAGATGTCCTCCTGAAGCCACTAGTTATTTCTATTGGGCAGTTATTGGCTTTTTCTGTCAGCCCCAATTGGTTGTTTCTGCTAGTCTTAGAGCAGCTGTTTCAAAAAGGACTTTAACAAAATGTAGAATGCCAAATGAGCACTACAAATACGAAAGATGATATGCTTGAAATTCATGTTAAAATTTGTTAGAATGATTTGCGAACTTGCATTCTAATTTATTATATAATTTTTGCATTATAACAAATGTAAAAGTGGAAAATTACATAGCTATTAAGGAAAGCAAACCGTAATGTTTAAAACTCTTAAATTTAACTATGCTAATGTATTAAATAAATATTGAAATTTTGTGTATATTAATACTCTTAACATAGAACAATGAGTTGATCATAATATTATTTACCATGCACATTATAAAGAAAACCGTGTAAATATAAAATGAGTTTTTGAAAAACCCTTGAAAACTAAGGAGAAATCAATGGAAAACATAGATGTCGAGAGACTAACGCCCATGATGAAAATTTATTGCGAGACGAAAGAACAGTACAGGGATTGTATCTTATTCTACCGCCTCGGCGATTTCTACGAAATGTTCTTTGACGATGCCTTGACCGCATCTCGAGAGCTTGAGATCACACTGACCGGGAAAAGCTGTGGTCTGGATGAACGTGCCCCGATGTGCGGAATCCCATACCATGCCGTGGAGGGATACTTGAACCGTCTTGTTGCGAAGGGATACAAAGTCGCAATCTGTGAACAGGTAGAAGACCCAAAGACTGCAAAGGGGATTGTAAAGCGTGAGGTTGTAAGAATTGTTACACCCGGAACGAATCTGGATACACAGGCATTAGATGAGACAAAGAATAATTACATCATGTGTATCGTCTATATTGCAGACCGCTACGGCGTTGCGATCGCAGATATTTCTACCGGAGATTATTTTGTCACAGAACTTCCGGACAGCAGTCGTCTGATGGATGAAATTTATAAATTCAGTCCGTCTGAGATCATCTGTAACGAAGCGTTCTATATGAGTGGTATGGATCTGGATGCGATGAGAGATAAGCTTGGGATCACGATTTATTCTCTGGATTCCTGGTATTTTGATGATGCAGTCTGCAAAGATAAGCTGCTTGAGCATTTCAAAGTAAAGAATTTTGCAGGGCTTGGACTTGCTGATTATGACTGTGGAATCATCAGTGCCGGAGCACTTCTGATCTATTTATTTGAGACACAGAAGAATTCGCTTTCCAACCTGACACATATTACACCATATATCACAGGAAAATATATGCTGATTGACAGTTCTACACGTCGAAATCTGGAGCTGTGCGAAACTTTACGTGAAAAGCAGAAGCGTGGTTCCCTTCTCTGGGTTCTTGACAAAACACGTACTGCAATGGGCGCACGTACGCTTCGCAAAAATGTAGAACAGCCTTTGATCGATAAATCCGAGATCAACCGCAGACTGGATGCAGTGGAAGAACTGAAAAATCAGGCCATTGCCCGTGAAGAGATCAGAGAATATTTATCTCCTGTCTACGATCTGGAGCGTCTGATCACAAAGATCACTTATGGCTCTGCGAATCCTCGAGATCTGACCGCATTCAAAGGTTCTCTTGAGATGCTGCCACCAATCCGCTATATTTTACAGGATCTGCAGGCACCACTTTTGAAAGAAATCTATGAAGATCTCGATGCATTAGAAGATCTCTGCGATCTTGTCACAAAAGCCATTCGTGAGGATCCGCCGCTTGCCATGAAAGAAGGAAATATTATCCGTGACGGTTATAACGAAGAAGTGGATAAGCTTCGTCGTGCGAAATCAGACGGAAAAGACTGGCTTGCAAAACTTGAGAATGATGAGCGAGAAAAAACAGGTATTAAAAATCTAAAAATAAAATATAACAAAGTATTTGGTTATTATCTGGAAGTGACAAATTCTTATAAAGATCTTGTACCGGATTATTATACAAGAAAACAGACACTTGCGAATGCTGAACGTTATATCACACCGGAGCTTAAAGAGCTTGAGGATATGATCCTTGGCGCAGAAGATAAGCTGTATGCACTGGAATATGAACTTTACAGCGAAGTCCGTGAAACGATTGCCGGACAGGTGGAGCGAATCCAGCAAACTGCCAAAGCAGTTGCCGCACTGGATGCGTTCAGTTCTCTTGCACTTGTTGCAGAGCGCAACAACTATGTCCGTCCGAAAATTAATGAAAAAGGAATCCTTGATATTAAAGAAGGCCGTCACCCGGTCGTTGAACGAATGATTCCAAATGATATGTTTATTGCCAATGATACTTATCTGGATGATAAGAAACATAGAATTTCAATCATCACAGGTCCGAACATGGCAGGTAAATCAACCTACATGCGTCAGACTGCATTGATCGCACTGATGGCTCAGATCGGATCGTTTGTCCCGGCAGAGAGCGCGAACATCTGTCTTTCCGACCGTATTTTCACCAGAGTCGGAGCATCCGATGACCTTGCTTCCGGACAGAGTACATTCATGGTTGAGATGACCGAAGTTGCCAATATTTTAAGAAATGCAACCTCAAAAAGTCTTCTCATTCTTGATGAGATCGGACGCGGGACAAGTACATTTGACGGGCTGTCAATTGCATGGGCTGTCGTAGAGTACATCAGCGACAGCAAACTTTTGGGAGCAAAGACTTTATTTGCCACACATTATCATGAACTGACAGAACTTGAAGGAAAGATTGATAATGTCAACAACTATTGTATTGCTGTAAAAGAAAAGGGTGACGACATCGTATTCTTACGAAAGATCGTAAAAGGCGGGGCTGACAAGAGTTATGGTATCCAGGTTGCAAAGCTTGCCGGAGTACCGGATCTTGTCATTTCTCGTGCGAAGGAAATCGTAGAAGAACTCAGCGATGAGGATATCACAAACCGTGTCAGTGAGATTGCCGCCAAAGAGCATACTGCAAAGAAAAAGAGTAAGACAAAGAAATATGACGAAGTCGATATGGCTCAGATGTCTCTGTTTGACACTGTAAAAGATGATGATGTACTTGACGAATTGAAAAATATTGATGTCGGAAATCTGACACCGATCGATGCTTTAAATACCATCTACCGGTTACAGAACAAGCTGAAGAACCGTTGGTAAATGGAAAGGAGGAAATATGCCACACATTCATGTATTAGACCAGATCACAATTGACAAGATTGCCGCAGGTGAAGTGATCGAGCGTCCAGCGTCAATTGTAAAAGAGCTTGTTGAAAATGCGATCGACGCAGGAGCAACTTCCGTCAAAATAGAGATCAAAGACGGCGGCATTTCCTTCATCCGTATTACAGATAACGGCTGTGGCATACCGCAGGATGAAGTACAGCGTGCATTTTTGCGGCATTCTACAAGCAAGATTGAGACAGTGGAAGACCTGTCTCATATTGCATCTTTGGGATTCCGTGGAGAGGCGCTTTCAAGTATTGCAGCTGTCACTCGGACGGAACTGATCACAAAGACTGCTGATGCAGAGTTTGGTACCCGTTATGTCATTGAAGGTGGAAAAGAAGTATCCTTGGAAGATACCGGTGCGCCGAACGGAACAACCTTCCTCGTTCATCAGTTATTTTACAATGTTCCTGCGAGAAGAAAATTTTTGAAAACACCTATGACAGAGGCCGGACATGTGCAGGATCTCTTGATGCATCTTGCCCTGTCTCATCCGGAAGTTGCTTTTCAGTTTTTGAATAACGGACAGGAAAAACTGCGTACTTCCGGAAATGGAAAACTGAAAGATGTGATCTACAATGTCTATGGCCGTGACGTAGCGGCTAACCTGATTGAGATCGATTATGAGAAAAACGGAATCCATATCACAGGTTTTCTCGGCAAACCGATCATCACACGAGGAAATCGTAACTTTGAAAATTTCTTCGTAAACGGTCGCTATGTCAAAAGTGCAATGATCTCCAAATCCGTGGAAGACGCTTATCGTGATTTTGTGATGCAGCACAAGTTTCCATTTGCAGTTCTACATTTTCATCTGAGTGGAGAAAATGTAGATATCAATGTGCATCCGACAAAGATGGAGCTTCGCTTCTCACGGCAGCAGGAGGTTTATAATACCGTCTTTGAAGCCGTACACAGGACTTTGCTGGAACCGGAACTGATACAGAAAGCAGAGGTTCCTGATCCGGTAGAGCAACCGGAGAGACAAGCCGAAAGACCGGAGCGAGTGAAAAAGACATTCACATCCGCTTCGACCAAAGATAAAGAGGATACCGGCAGTCCGTTTCTTCTTCGTCCGCGTAAGGAGAATGAAAAAGTAACAGCTGCGGAATTGATCAAAGAATCCAAGGAAACGGTTAAGGATGATGTTCAAGATGAGGATTATTTTATCCGTAAGATGAAGGAGCGCGTACTTTCTTACCATAATCGTTCTTCTTCCGCTGAAGTTGCAGACCGGAAAGAGATTTTCCGTGCAGATGAACAGAAAGACAAAATTGCTGAACATGTCAAATACGCCGTTGAAGCAGCAGATAAGACAGTTGCACCGGAAACTGCGGCAGCAGTTCAAAAATCCAAACCAGCTGTTGAAATGCAAACTGCCACCACCAACACCGATGCAGTATCTGATTGTGAAATAACCGACGCAAAATCAGAACCAGAAAACGCTACGCAGATGGATCTCTTTGAAGAAAATTTCTTAAAAAGAGATATCCGTGCAGAATATAAATTGATCGGCCAGGTCTTTGACACCTACTGGCTCGTAGAATTTAAAGATAATCTCTACATCATTGATCAGCATGCGGCTCATGAACGCGTCTTGTATGAGCGTACTTTGCGTGAAATGAAAAGCAGAGAATTTACTTCTCAGTACTTAAGTCCTCCGATCATTTTAAGCTTATCCATGCAGGAAGCACAGCTTCTGAATGAAAATATGGACCGCTTTTCACGCATTGGGTTTGAGATTGAGCCATTTGGTGGGGAAGAATATGCAGTCCGTGCAGTACCTGACAATTTGTTCAGTATTGCCAAGAAAGAACTTCTGATGGAGATGATCGATGATCTGACCGAAGGTCTTTCTACTTCTATGACACCGGAGCTGATCGATGAGAAGGTTGCATCCTTATCCTGTAAGGCTGCTGTAAAGGGGAATAACCGTCTTTCTGCACAGGAAGTAGATAAACTGATCGGCGAACTCCTGACACTGGACAATCCATATCACTGTCCGCATGGACGACCGACAATCATTGCCATGACAAAACGTGATCTGGAAAAGAAATTTAAACGAATTGTATAAATGGAATCGAGGAAACACAAGATGGAACAGACAAACAAACGCCCACTGGTCATTCTGACCGGACCAACTGCTGTCGGGAAGACTGCTGCCTCCATCGGACTTGCCAAAGCGATCGGCGGAGAGATCATTTCTGCTGACTCTATGCAGGTCTACAGGGAGATGGACATCGGCTCCGCCAAGATTCGTCCGGAAGAGATGGACGGTGTGCCGCATCATCTGGTAGATGTTCTTGATCCGTCTGAGAATTTTAACGTTGTTCTCTTTCAGCAGATGGCAAAAGAAGCAATGGAAGGAATCTATCAGCGGGGACATATTCCGATCGTTGTCGGTGGAACAGGATTCTATATTCAGGCATTACTTTACGACATTGATTTCACAGAAAATAATGCCGATACTGCTTATCGGGAAGAGTTAGAAGCACTTGCCAGAACCCAGGGTGCAGAATATCTTCATGAAATGCTTGAAAAAGTAGACCCGGAATCTGCGGAACAGATTCATTTTCATAATGTAAAACGTGTGATCCGCGCGCTGGAATATTATCAGCAGACCGGACAGAAGATTTCCGAGCACAATGAGGCGGAACGAGAGAAAGAATCTGCTTATAACTCCGCATACTTCGTGCTGACAGATGATCGTAAGATTCTCTATGACCGGATTGATAAACGTGTTGATCTGATGATGCAGGAAGGACTTCTTGAAGAAGTCAATGCGTTAAGATTGCGCGGACTTAAAAGAGAAAGTGTTGCGATGCAGGGACTTGGATACAAAGAACTGTTTGGTTATTTTGAAGGAGAGTATCCTTTGGAAGAAGCCGTACGCATTATTAAGAGAGACACAAGACATTTTGCCAAGCGGCAGTTGACCTGGTTTAGAAGAGAACGAGATGTCATCTGGCTTGATAAAAGTGAGATTGGAAGAGAAGATGAACAACTGATCCAACAGATGCTCACTGTTTTAAAGGAAAAAGAAATCATTCATTAGGACATCAGGCTGCATTTAGATAAAATGCAGCTTTGCCATGTAAATCAAACGATAAAAAACTTAAAAAGAAAGAAGAAGAAAAATGAATACACCAACTACAGAAACAATTTATGAACAGCTAGGAATCAGCAAAGAAGTCTGGGCGTTCGGACAGAAGACAGAAGAGAAACTAAAAGAACGTTTTGAAGAATTTGACAGAAACGCTGAATACAATCAGTTAAAAGTAATTCATGCCATGCAGGAAAACCGCGTAAGTGAAGGATGCTTTAACTATGTAAGCGGATATGGATACAATGATCAGGGAAGAGATACTTTAGAGGATGTCTATGCCTCTGTTTTTCATACAGAAGCTGCACTCGTACGTCCGCAGATCACTTGCGGAACACATGCGCTTGCGCTTGCGCTTGCAGCGAATCTTCGTCCTGGAGACACACTGTTATCTCCGGTTGGAAAACCATATGATACACTTGAAGAAGTAATCGGAATCCGTCCATCTAACGGCTCTCTTGCAGAATATGGAATCTCCTATAAACAGGTAGAACTTCTGGAAGATGGATATTTCGACTATCCAGCGATTGAAAAAGCTCTGGAAGATAAAACAATCAAACTGGCAACGATCCAGCGTTCCAAAGGATATCAGACACGCCCAAGCTACTCCGTAGAAAAAATCGGCGAACTGATCGCATTTATCAAAGAGCATCGCCCGGATGTTATCTGCATGGTAGATAACTGTTACGGTGAATTCGTTGAGCGAATCGAGCCAAGTGATGTCGGTGCAGACATGATCGTCGGTTCTCTGATCAAGAACCCGGGTGGCGGACTTGCTCCGATCGGCGGCTATGTTGCCGGAAGAGCTGATCTGATCGAAAACTGCGCTTACCGTCTGACTTCTCCGGGACTCGGTAAAGAAGTCGGTGCTACACTTGGTGTTACACAGTCCTTCTATCAGGGATTCTTCCTTGCACCAACTGTTGTATGCGGTGCTTTAAAGGGTGCTACTTTTGCAGCAAATATCTACGAAGCTTTAGGATATCCGGTAATTCCGAACGGTTCTGAATCCCGTCATGATATCATCCAGGCGGTTACACTTGGATCAGCAGAAGGTGTTATTGCATTCTGTAAGGGAATTCAGGCAGCTGCTCCGGTAGACAGTTATGTAAGCCCGGAACCATGGGCAATGCCGGGATATGACAGTGATGTGATCATGGCATCTGGTGCTTTCGTTCAGGGTTCCTCGATTGAACTGAGTGCTGATGGACCGGTAAAACCACCGTATGCTGTTTATTTCCAGGGTGGACTCACATGGTATCATGCAAAGCTTGGTATTCTCAAATCGCTGCAGAGCATTATTGATGCAGGCGTTCTTTCTATCGAGCGTGTGAGAGAACTTCTGTAAAACAATTTTTCGAGAGAATTCTATCGAAAATTCAGTTGAGTTGAATGAATTGTTATGTTAAAATTCAGACAGATGTAATCTGCTAAGAAAGTAAGAGGATATGAATTTTAATGAACACAATTGCAATTATAGGTGGCGGTGCATCAGGAATGATGGCCGCCATTTTCGCTACCAGAAAAGGAGCGAAAGTTCTCCTTCTGGAGCAAAATGATAGATTGGGAAAGAAAATATTAGTGACAGGAAATGGCCGGTGTAATTATACGAATACTTATCAGGACGCTTCCTGTTATCGTTCGGAGCAGCCTGACTTTATCACGCGGGTACTGGATCAGTTTCCGGCAGAAAAAGTCATTACTTTTTTCCGAGGACTCGGAATCTATCCAAAAGACAGAAATGGATATCTGTATCCATTCTCCGATCAGGCAAGCGCAGTCCGTGATGTATTAGAACAGGAAGTATACCGTCTTGGAGTTGATGTACGTACAGGAATCTCCTGTACTGGAATACAGAAAACAAATGAACGATTTTCCTTGCAGACATCACACGGTTCTTTAACCGTAGATCAAGTGATTCTCTGCAATGGTTCAAAAGCTGCACCTTCCACCGGTTCTGACGGTTCCGGATACGCTTTAGCCAAACAGCTTGGGCATCAGATAATTTCTGTACTTCCCGCTCTTTGTGCTTTACATTGTACCGGAAAGCATTTCCGTGCAATTGCCGGAGTGCGTGCACAGGGAAAAGTTTCGTTGTTTGTTGACGGTGAATTAACTGCTGCCGATACCGGTGAACTCCAATTGACCGCCTACGGAATCTCAGGAATTCCGGTATTCCAAATCAGCCGTTATGCATCGAAAGCATTATATGAGCAGAAGGAAGTTGTTGCCATGCTGGATTTTCTTCCGGAATATTCTGTTGAGGAAGTAAAAATTCTTCTGAAAGAACGTGCCAACCGCCAGCCGGAAAAGACAGCAGAACAGTTCTTTACCGGCCTGTTTCATGAAAAACTGGCCGCTGTCTGGCTGAAATTTACCAAGATCAAGAAAGAGAAGCTATGCGGCGACTTTACAGATGCAGATATTCAGAGGCTGGCATGGATGATCAAGGAATTCAAATCGCCTGTAATTAAGACAAATTCTTACGAACAGGCACAGATCTGCTGTGGCGGCGTTGATACGACACAGATTCATCCAGAAACGATGGAATCCAGACTTGTTCCCGGACTTTATTTTGCCGGAGAACTGGTTGATGTAGATGCCATCTGCGGAGGTTACAATCTCACCTGGGCATGGGCAAGTGGATATGTTGCCGGGCATGCTGCAGCAATCGCATAATATCTTTGCTATTTATGACAATATGTTATAGCTTGCTTAAATGAATAATTTTCCTAAAAGAAAGGGATATATAGATGATACGAATTAATCAGCTGAAACTACAGATTCCGCATACGGAAGAGGCTCTTGAAAAGAAGATACAAAAGACACTTCATCTAAAGAATGGGGATTCATTTACTTATCGGATTCACCGTCAGTCGTTAGACGCTCGCAAAAAGCCTGAGTTATTCTATGTTTACACAGTCGATGTGACTGTTGCTAATGAAAATGCCGTTTTAAAGCATTGTAAAGGAAACATCCAGAAAGTAGAAGAGAAGCATTACCGAATTCCATCTCACGGGACAGAGACTTTGAATGCCCGTCCGGTTGTCATTGGAAGTGGTCCTGCCGGACTTTTCTGTGCTTATCTGCTTGCGCTGGAAGGATATCGTCCTTTGGTTCTTGAACGTGGTGCATGTGTGGAAGAACGTAAGAAAGATGTAGACCGTTTCTGGGAGACCGGTGTACTCGATACTTCTTCCAATGTTCAGTTTGGAGAAGGCGGCGCCGGTACGTTTTCAGATGGAAAGTTAAATACACTTGTAAAAGATAAGACAGGACGTAACCGTTTCGTTCTTGAGACTTTCGTAAAATTCGGAGCGGACGAAGATATTTTATATGCACATAAGCCACATATCGGTACGGATGTCCTGATTGATGTTGTGAGCCAGATGCGTCAGGAGATCATTTCGCTTGGCGGCGAATTCTGTTTTCATACACAGGTTACAGATGTTGATCTGACATCAAAAACACTGAAACTTGTTCATCTCTCAGAGAATTCCGCAGAAGAAGTATCTGCCGGAGCAGCCGTTTTTGCGATCGGTCACAGCGCCCGTGATACATTTGAAATGCTTTATAAGCATCAGATTCCGATGCGCGCAAAATCATTTGCCGTCGGAGTCCGTATCGAACACCCACAAACATTGATCGATCATTCTCAATATGGAAGAGATCGGGGAAATGATCTTCCGGCAGCAGCATATAAACTGACCGAGAACTTGGAGAATGGAAGAGGAGTCTATACTTTCTGTATGTGCCCGGGCGGATATGTTGTAAATGCTTCTTCTGAAGAACATCGTCTTGCAGTCAATGGAATGAGCTATCATGACCGTGCTGGAGAAAATGCAAACAGTGCTGTGATTGTCACAGTTACTCCTGATGACTTCGGTTCTGACCATCCGCTTGCCGGAATTTCTTTCCAGCGCAGCTTAGAAGAAAAAGCTTATCAAGCAGGACAGGGAAAAGTTCCTGTTCAGCGTTTTGGTGACTTTAAAGAGAATCAGATTACAACCGCTTACGGAAAGGTTCATTCCTGTATCAAAGGGGCTTCGGTCTTTGGAAATGTAAGAGCTATCTTTCCTACTGAAATCGCACAGTCACTTGAAGATGGAATCACAGCAATGGATCATAAGATTCATGGATTTGCAGATAATGATGCATTATTATCCGGTGTGGAGAGCCGAACTTCTTCCCCTGTAAGAATTGAAAGGGATGAGAACTTTGTCTGTGCTTCCTGTGACTGGATCTATCCATGTGGTGAAGGGGCCGGATATGCCGGTGGAATCACTTCCGCAGCGATGGACGGAATGAAGGTCGCCGAGGCAATCATTCAAAAATATAAATCTTAATCATTTATGAAATTTGTGGTTTTTTGGTATCTTCTCTATACACTTTTTTGAAACTGTGCTAAAATGAATCGTTGTATTATGTCATCGCAGTGATATGATTAACATGGAAAATAGAAATACAGAAACAATCAAAATGATGTATCTTGAAGAGCGTCCTTATGAAAAATGTGAGCAGTACGGTGCAGAACATCTGACAGATGTGGAACTTTTAGCTGTTTTACTTCGTACCGGAACGAAAGGGGAGAATTCGCTTCGGCTTGCCCAGAAGATTCTGCATCCACCATTTGGCTCTGAAGGACTTCTCAGCATCCCACAGTGGTCTATGGAACAACTGCTGAAGATCAAAGGAATCGGAAAGGTAAAATCCATCCAGATTCTTTGTCTGGCAGAACTTGCAAGACGTATGGCGAAAGCAGAAGCCTCACTGGGATTGGATTTTTCCTCTCCGGACAGTATTGCACGTTATTATATGGAGGATCTTCGGCATAAGAAACGGGAAGTAATGAAGCTTTTGCTTCTGAATACCAGATCCAGGCTGATCAGTGAGATGGATGTTTCAACAGGAACCATAAATTCCACACTTGTTTCTCCACGGGAACTGTTTGTGGAAGCTTTGCAGAAGAATGCTGTATCCATTATTCTTTTGCATAATCATCCGAGTGGAGATCCGACACCAAGCAAAGAAGATCTTCTGACAACCCGGCGCATCCGTGAAGCAGGGGCTTTGATTGGTATAGAACTTCTCGATCACATCATTATTGGAGATAATTGTTATTTCAGTTTAAGGGAGAAAGGATTCTTTTCTCAAGAATCTGCAAATAGATAAGGGAATGGAGTGTATTTATGGCCAGGAATGTATATGGGTTAGATCTTGGAACTTATGATATCAAGATTTTTGATAAGAAAAAAGACCGCATATGGCATGCCAAGAATGTAATTGCCATGAAAGATAAAAAATATATTTTTTCTGTCGGAGACGATGCTTATGAGATGTATGAAAAGGCTCCGGGAAATATACAGATCATATTTCCGATGAAGAATGGTGTCATTGCCCGTTTTGATGACATGCAATATCTTCTCGGAGATCTTTTGAAGGAAGAGCGTCCGTTTATCCGTGGGGCAGAATATGTGATCGCTGTTCCTACAGATGTCACAGAAGTAGAAAAGAAGGCTTTCTATGATCTTGTGCTTCATTCTGAAGCGAAAGCAAAATCAGTAAGAATTGTAGAGCGCGGTCTTGCAGACGGACTTGGACTTGGAATTGATGTTCTAGAAGAACCAGGAGCTTTTATCGCCAATTTAGGCGGAGGAACAACAGAACTTTCCGTTCTTTCCTACGGTGGTATTGTTATGAACCGTCTGCTTAAGATCGGTGGCGAACAGCTGGATAGTGCGATCGCCAATCTTGTCCGTCATTCTAAAGATTTTATAATTGGCCGTCCGACTGCCGAACGGCTGCGGAAAGAATTTGGAGTTTTTGACCAGTCCACCGGAAGCTTTCTTACTGTATACGGCAGAGATATGATGCGCGGCGGTCCGTCGCACATTGACATTCCAATCAGTCTTGTACGGGCAGCGATCAAAGAACCTTTGAGAGAATGTGTACAGGCCATTCATTCCATGCTCGACCGTACGCCTCCCGATGTCCGGAGAAATATTAATAAAAACGGGATTTATATTACTGGAGGACTTGCTAATCTGCGAGGGATTTCTACTTATCTGGAAGAAAGTATCGGTCTGCCGGTTCACATGAAAACAGACCCTGAACTCTGTGCCGTCAAAGGTCTGCAGAGGATCATACTGAATAAGACCTTGTATAGAAAATTAAGTTACTCCATGTTAGACGAAGATTATAGGTGGTTAAGATAATATGAAAAAAAAGAAGAATCAGACTTCTGTTATGAACAGATATTTACTTATAGGACTTTCTGTTTTCTGCATTTTTATGATGCTGTTATCTTCCTTTTCAGACAAAGTAGGAGGTCCATTTAAAGTTGTTGCAAATGTAACCGTTATCCCTCTTCAGCAGGGAATCAATCAGATTGGTGGCTGGATGGGAGATATGAAAGACAATTTCCAAACTCTGAAACAGGTACGCGCAGAAAATACAAAGCTTCAGAAACAGGTTGACTCTCTGATTACAGAAAATAACAATCTGCAACAAGAACGTTATGAGCTTCAGAGACTGCAGGAATTATATCAGTTGGACAAGAACTATGCGGATTACAAAAAAACTGCTGCGCATGTAATCGGGAAAGATTCCGGAAACTGGTTCAGTACATTTACCATTGACAAAGGAAGTAAAGACGGTATTGCCGCAGATATGAACGTAATGGCCGGAAGCGGTCTTGTCGGCATTGTCACAGAAGTTGGTCCAACCTGGGCAAAAGTCCGTTCTATTATCGATGATTCAAGTAATGTAAGTGCAATGGTACTTTCTACTTCTGACCGTTGTATCGTAAGTGGAGATCTGTCACTTATGAGTGATAACCAGATCCGTTTTGGTCAGATGGAAAACAATGATAATACGGTTTCCGTCGGGGACCAGATCGTCACTTCTTATATTAGTGATAAATACCTGCAAGGAATCCTGATCGGATATGTCAGTGAAGTAACGGTCGACTCTAACAATCTGACTCGTTCCGGATATATTACACCGGCTGTAGATTTTAAAAATCTTCAGGAAGTTCTTGTTATCACAACAACGAAAGCGGATTTGGTTGGATCCAATCAGAGCGAATAGGAGTGAATACTCATGAAATTAATGAAATTTAAAAGAGTTGCTGTAACTGTACTGATCGTACTTGCAGCATATCTGCTCCAGTGTACCTTATTCAATCATCTGGAACTTGCCGGAATTAAACCTAACCTGATTCTGATTGTCACAGCATCCTTTGGTTTTATGCGTGGGCAGAAAGAAGGAATGCTGGTCGGTTTCTTTGCCGGCCTTATCACAGATATTCAGTTTGGTACAATTTTGGGATTTTATGCATTACTTTACCTGGTAATCGGTTTTGTAAACGGATTATTTGAACAGCTTTATTTTGATGAAGATATCAAGCTGCCGTTATTTTTGATTTCTGTCAGCGAATTTCTCTACGGTATCATCATTTATTTGCTCATGTTCATGTTGCGAAGTGATTTTAACTTTTTATATTATCTCAACCGCATCATCGTTCCTGAACTGATTTACACAATCGTGATCACACTGGGATTATACCCACTGATTTTATTTATTAACCACAAACTTGAAGCAGAAGAAAAAAGGAGTGCAAGTAAATTTGTTTAGAAATATTTTAGACCGTCTGAAAGAAGCCGGAGCTTACCTGATGCAGTCAAGACTCGTTACTTTGATCATTATATTTTGTGTCAGTTCTTCCATCCTGATCGGAAGATTATTCTATCTTCAGATCGTAAAAGGGTCTGATTATCTTGAAAACTACGAATATTCTATCCGCCGGACGACATCCGTTGCAGCAACACGCGGAAATATTTATGACCGTAATGGAAATCTACTGGCTTATAACCAGCTGGCTTATTCCGTAACAATTAATCTGTCAACCGTTGAAAACTCCATCACAACAGATAAACGTTCTGAAAAAAATGCGGCATTAAATAAAATCCTGGATCAGGTTCTTTCTATCGTAGAATCAAATGGAGATTCTGTTGTTTCAAGTTTTGGTATCATCCTGGATTCCTCCGGAACCTATCAGTTTACACAGTCAAGCGATACCCAAAAGCTCCGTTTTATTGCAGATGTCTATGGAAAAAGAACAATAGATGAGCTTACAGAAAAGCAACAGAACCAAAGTGCAGCAGATATCATTCATTATCTTTGTACCGATGAAAAATATGGATATGGCCTTGATGACAGCACATTAGAGCCTGCTTATATTTTAAAGATCATCAACATGCGTTATGCAATGGCATTAAATGCATATCAGCAGTATATTGATACCGTTCTTGCATCCGATGTAAGTGACGAAACAGCAGCAGCAATTATGGAGAATAAGGACGTTCTTACCGGTGTTGACATTTCAGAAGATTCTATCCGAAAATATACCGATGGAATGTATTTTGCATCTATTATCGGATATACCGGACAGATTTCCCAGGATGAATACGATGCGCTGGACAAGGATGAAAAGAAAAAGTACTCTCTGTCTGATATTGTAGGAAAGGCCGGCATTGAACAAAGCATGGACAATGTCCTTCAGGGCACAAAAGGTGAAAAAACCGTGTATGTAGATAACCTCGGACGTGTAACTGATACTGTCAGCCGGAAAGATCCTGAAGCCGGAAATGATGTATATCTGACGATTGATAAAAATCTTCAGGAAAGTACTTATAAACTTCTGGAAGAGAAGATTGCCGGAATTGTTTTATCCAAACTACAGAATGTTCTGGAATACGATACATCCAGTGTAGATGACTCTAAGAATCTGATCATCCCGGTCAGTGATGCATATTATAATCTGATTGGAAATTCCGTCATCGATTCCGGACACTTTTCAAGCAGTGATGCAAAAACTGCCGAGCAGCAGGTTTATTCCATTTTTCAGGAAAAGAAGACGGCGACGATTTCCGAGCTCGAATCAGAACTTCAGAACTCACAGGCCAGCGCATATACAGATCTTTCCAATGAAATGAAAGCATATATGGATTACATCTGTGATACCCTGCTGACAAAGGATACAGGCATCCTTATGTCAGATCAGATTGATAAGAATGATGCTACTTATATTGCATGGGCAAAAGATGAAACGATCAATTTATATACTTACCTGAATTATGCGATTTCTAAAAACTGGATTGATACTTCCAAGCTTGGAAGCAGTTCTTATTCCAGTTCAGAAGAGATTTATCAGGAGATTTTAAAATATTTAAAAGAATATTTGGCAGATGACAGTAATTTCGACAAACTTCTCTACAAATATCTTATAAAATCAGGTAGTGTTACTGGTGAACAAGTTTGTGCTATCGTATATGAACAGGGTGTTCTTCCTATGGATGACTCGGCATATAACGGATTACTCAACGGAAAGACAAATGCTTTTTCCTGGATCAAGAGCAAGCTGGAAAGCCTTGAACTTACACCTGGTGAACTGGCACTTGAGCCATGTTCTGCCGGTGCAGTTGTAACAAATCCAAATACCGGAGAAGTTTTAGCATGTGTTTCTTATCCTGGATATGACAATAATCGTCTCTCAAACGTAATGGATCGTTCTTATTATGTGAAGTTGAGCATGGGTATGTCACGTACCTTCTACAACAGAGCGACTCAGGAGAAGACAGCACCAGGTTCTACTTATAAAATGCTTTCTTCTGTAGCCGGTCTGACAGAAGGGGTAATTAATGGAAACTCCTATATCAGTTGTTCAGGTGTATTTGATAAGATCACACCAAGTCCAAAATGCTGGATTTATCCAAGTGCTCATGGAAGTCTGAGTGTAGTAAGTGCACTGCAGCATTCCTGTAATGATTTCTTCTATGAAGTTGGTTATCGTCTTGGACAAGACTCGAATGGTAACTATGACAGTGATACCGGTCTTGAAAAACTGGCAAAATATGCAAAAATGTTTGGATTTGACCAGACATCAGGAATCGAAATTCCTGAATCACAACCTCAGATTTCTGATTCTGACTCTGTTCGATCTGCCATTGGACAGGGTACCAACAACTATACTGTCAGCCAGATCAACCGTTATGTGACAGCTGTTGCGAACAGAGGAACTGTTTACAGTCTTTCTCTCATTGATAAAACAACTGATTCGAATGGAAAGCTGATCAAAGATTATACTCCGGAAGTTGTAAATCAGATGGATGAGATCAGCTCAAGTACATGGGATCTGGTACACAATGGAATGGAAAGCATGGTAAAAAGCAGCTCCACATTTGCCGGAATGGATATTTCCATGGGAGGAAAAACCGGAACTGCCCAGTATAGTAAGATACATGCAGATAATGTTCTGTTTGTCGGTTATGCGCCGACAGATTCACCTGAAATTTCAATTGCTGTCCGCATTGCAAATGGATATGCATCTACCTATGCAGCTGAAATTGGAAGAGATATCACAAAAGTGTACTTCAATCCAGAATCTGCCGATGAACTGCTTCAAGGATATGCTTCTTCTTTAGGAACTGCAGGAGCCGGTGATTAATTAAGATAACGAAAGGGGATGGGATCATGAGTGAACTGGTAACAATAAAAAGCAGTCATTCCGGTATAGAGCTGCGGCTTAATGCCGAACTCCCATTCCCGGATCTTTTGAAAGCTGTAGAAGAGAAATTCCGACAATCTGCTGATTTTTTCAAGAATGCAAAAATGGCAGTTTCATTTAGCGGAAGGACACTTTCCATCAGCGAAGAGGAGCAGTTAATACAGGTTATTACGCAGACGACAAACCTTGAGATTATCTGTATCATTGATCATGATGAACGCAAGGAACTGATCTACAAAAGAGCTGTAACGCAGTGTTTATCTGAACGTGAAAAATCAGATGGACAATTCTATCGCGGAACATTAAAGCGAAGACAGCTTATTGAATCCGAATCCAGCATTGTGATCTTAGGAGATGTTGAATTCGGAGCTAAAGTAGTTGCAAAAGGAAATATTATCATTCTCGGTACTCTCTATGGATCTGTTCATGCGGGAGCTGCCGGTGACAGGAATGCTTTTATCATTGCTCTCTCCATGCAGCCGCAGCGACTTGTAATCGGAGATATTGAAGCAAAACGTCAACTGATCTATCAGGACAGCCTTTCCATCAACGGACCGCAAATTGCAGTTGTTGACGGAAAAAGAATTTACCTTGATCCACTGATAGAATAAATCTTTGGAAAGACATAAGCATGGGAAATAGGAGGAATATTCAACATGGGTGAAGTAATCGTCATTACATCGGGAAAGGGCGGTGTTGGAAAAACAACAACAACAGCGAATATTGGAATTGGTCTGTCTTCAGCAGGAAAAAAAGTTCTTGTAATTGATACAGATCTCGGACTTCGAAATCTGGATGTTGTTCTTGGACTTGAAAATCGTATTGTCTACAATCTTGTTGACGTCATTGAAAGCAAATGTCGTCTGAAACAGGCAGTGATCAAAGATACGCGATTTGAAAATCTGTACCTGCTCCCATCTGCCCAGACAAAAGATAAGACAAGCGTATCACCGGAACAGATGAAAAAACTGATTGACGAACTAAAAGATGATTATGACTTCATTCTTTTAGATTGTCCGGCAGGAATTGAACAGGGCTTTAAAAATGCAATTGCAGGCGCACAGCGTTCCATTGTTGTTACAACACCTGAAGTTTCCTCAATTCGTGATGCTGACAGAATTATCGGACTGCTTGAAGCTTCCGGCATCCGGAAAAATGAACTTCTGATCAATCGTCTGCGCGTTGACATGGTTCGCAGAGGTGATATGATGTCTGTAGAGGATGTCACGGAGATTCTTGCGATTGATCTGCTTGGAGTCATCCCAGATGATGAGTCTGTTGTTGTTGCAACCAATCAGGGAGAACCAGTAGTCGGCGAAGATTCCTTAGCCGGAAAATGCTACCAAAATATCTGTAGACGTCTGTTAGGAGAAGAAGTTCCGATTTCCGATTTTAATCATAAACCCGGACTTCGCAGTAAACTCTCCAGTCTTTTTCATAAGAACTAGGAGGTCACATTATGAGTGTACCTTCTGTTACAATTGCAAAAGACAGGTTGCGAAATTTGCTAATTACTGACAGAATTCAATGTACACCCGATATGATAGAATTTCTGACATCGGATTTATATCAGACGATTTCTAAATACATAGAAATCTCCCCGGAACAATTTGATGTCAAAATAACACGCACGGATATACATATAAAATATACAGGAGAAAAACATTGAAATCATTTTTTACTAATTTGAAACAGCGTTATAATATTAGAGATTATAAAATCAGTCTGGTTTTTCTGGTCACTCTGATTTCACTGGTCGGAATCCTTATGGTCCGAAGTGCAAGACCTGATTTAATGAATCGTCAGATTATGGGCGTTTGTCTTGGTCTGATTGTTATGTTTATTATCTCTTTTATTGATTATAAATGGATTTTAAACCTATATTGGCCGCTTTATGCTCTGAATATTGTTATGCTCCTGGCTGTTTTGGTTTTTGGAACAAAAGTAAATGGCGCGAGAAGATGGCTGAACCTTGGATTTACACAATTCCAGCCTTCCGACCTTACAAAAATCCTTATGATTCTGTTCTTTGCAAAATTCTTAATGGAACGAGAGCAGAAGATTAAAGAACCCAAAACGATTATTCAGGCAATTGCTTTAATCCTTCCATCACTTGCATTGATTTACAAGCAGCCAAACTTGTCTACAACAATTTGTATTGCCGCATTGTTTGCTGTCCTTCTTTACCTTGGAGGATTAAGCTACAAACTCATTGGAACCGTTCTTGTAATCACAATACCGACGATCATTATACTGCTTGTTGTTGCAATACAGCCAAACCAGCCATTCTTAAAAGACTATCAGCAGGAACGTATCCTTGCATGGCTGGAACCTGAAAAGTATGCCGACGACGAATCTTACCAGCAATTAAACTCTGTTATGGCAATTGGATCCGGACAGCTGACCGGAAAAGGGTATGATAATGACGCAACAACATCCGTTAAGAACGGAAATTTCGTATCTGAGCCACAAACAGACTTTATTTTTGCAATTATTGGTGAAGAATTAGGATTTGTGGGTTGTTGTGGAGTCATAATTTTGTTATTATTAATTGTGATAGAGTGTATCTTAATTGGTTTGAAGGCCAAAGATACAGGAGGGCGGATCATTTGCGGAGGCGTTGCTTCACTGATTGGAATCCAAAGCTTTATTAACGTCAGTGTAGCTACAATGATTTTTCCAAATACAGGATTGTCCCTCCCATTTGTCAGTTATGGACTGACTTCCGTAGTATGTTTTTTCATGGGAATCGGTTTTGTATTAAATGTAGGCTTACAGCCTAATAAATATCAGTAAAGAGAGGATACCACTATGAATATCGGATTAGTAGCGCATGATGCGAAGAAAAAATTGATGCAGAATTTCTGCATTGCATACCGTGGGATACTCAGTAAGCATAATTTATATGCAACAGAAACCACCGGTATACTGGTCGAGAATGTAACAAACTTAAGCATTCACAAATATCTTGCTGGACATCTCGGAGGAAAACAGCAGCTCGGCTCACAGATTGAGCACAATCAGATGGATCTTTTGATTTTCTTCCGTGATCCGCTGACACCTCACTCACATGAACCGGATGTCAATGACATTGTTAAACTTTGTGATATTTATAACATTCCGATTGCAACAAATATCGCAACTGCTGAAGCATTGATCCTTGCTCTTGACAGAGGCGACCTTGACTGGCGGGAGATGTATCGATAATATGAGTAGATCATACAAAAAGAAGAGAAGACGAAGAAAGCAACGGCATTCTGTCAGCCGCATACTTATTCCTGTCATATGTCTTATTGTTGTACTGTCCGGAGCTATCGGCGGAGTCTGGTACTACAAAGAATATGGTGGTGATCCTGTCCGGACATATGAGACCGCCACTTATAACTCCAATTTATACCAGGGAAGTTTGTTTTCTGATGATTTATGCGTCGCTGCTGATAATGTGGCTCTCACCGGATTTGATGATGAGGATTCTCTTCATGCTGCAGGATTATTCAATCTAAATGATAAAACAGTTGAATATGGATATAAACTTTATGATAAATTATATCCTGCAAGTACAACAAAGCTTATGACCGCATACCTTGCTTTTAAGTACGGTAATATGGATGACATTGTAACTGTTTCTGACAGTGTTTCAGGCTTTGCATCTGATGAAGTAGTCTGCAACCTGCAGCCTGGTGATACAGTGACACTTTATGATTTATTATGTGGTCTTTTACTTCGTTCAGGTAATGATTGTGGTGTTGCTATCGCTGAACATATTTCCGGAAGTGTAGAAGCTTTTGCTGAGCTTATGAACTCAGAAGCGAAAGCTCTTGGTGCCACTGGCAGTCATTTCGTGAATCCTCACGGACTTCATAATGAAAACCACTATACAACAGCATATGACCTGTATCTGATCTTTAATGCCTGCATTCAGGATCAGAGATTTATGGACATTATTTCCATGGATTCTTATACAATGAATCTTACCGGAGCAGATGGTACAACAAGAACATTTGATGTAGTCCCAACCAACTATTATTCCTCAGGGAAGATCAATGCCCCTGAAGGGATTCGTGTATTTGGCGGTAAGACCGGTACCACAGATGAAGCAGGGTGCTGTGTGATTCTTTATAGCGAAGATCTGGAAAAGAATCCTTATATTTCCATTATTATGGGGGCTGAAGATAAGAGTTTTCTTTACCAGGAGATGAACCGGCTTCTTGAGGCTGGAGAAACAACTAAAACAGAATAAAGAAAAACCGATACGAAAAAGCCATGTGGCACAGATCAACAAATTAGAAGCTTTCATTTTTAATCTGTCCGCATGGTTTTTTTCTATCTTAATTCATGCAATATTCTCTTTTACCGTTTCCTGTTTTCAGTAACGCTCTTTGATTTATTAATATGTATTCTTCCCCTGAAAGGCTGGAAATATACACAAAAAAATGATATACTAACAAAGTTAAAGCAGAAATGACAGGAGGTAATATTTTTATCTTGGCAAAGAAAAAAAACAAGTCTGTAAATATAAAAAGATATAAGGCAAAAAAAGAATTTAATATTGGAATGTTTCTGTTTGCAGTTGTATTTATTTATCTTATTGTTACTATTACCGCATATCTTTTAGAAGATAAGCCTTCTATTTATGAAGTGCGGGAGGGCAGTATTGTGAAGGATAATACCTATACCGGATTGATCATCCGCCAGGAAACAACTGTAAATGCAGAATCAGACGGCTACATTAATTATTATCAGAATGGGAACAGCAAAGTTAAATATGGCGCACCTGTTTATGCAATTTCAAAGAATGCTTTGAATTTTGATGATTCATCTACGGAATCATCTTCAACTGCAGATCTTAGTCCTGATGTTCAATCAGGACTTGTGACACAACTTCAGACATTCAATGAAAACTATGACAATTCCAACTTTTCAAGTATCTATACCTTAAAGAATGAGCTGCAAAATACATTGCAAAATGCATACCGCACAACTAAAACTGCGCAGCTTGCATCTGTAATTGAGAGCAGCGGACAAACTGTCACAACCGCTTCTGCCGGACAGGACGGAATTGTTTCCTATACGATTGATGGTTTAGAGTCCTTAACTGTTGACAATTTTACAGCAGATAATTTTAATAAAACAAATTATAAAGTAACTGAGCTTACCGATCAGATGAAGATATCAAGCGGTTCACCGGCTTACCGCTTGATTACCAGTGAAAACTGGTCCGTAGTGATACCTTTAAAAAAAGACACCGCAAAAGAATTTCAGAAATCTAATTTACAGAATGTGCAGGTTCGCATAGATAAAGACAGTGAAAAGATGTGGTCCGCTTTCTCTGTTCTTGAACGAGATGGGAATTTCTATGGTGTTCTGACCTTTGACAACTCTATGATTCGTTATGCATCAGAGCGTTTTCTGAACATAGAACTTATCTTAGAAGATGAGTGTGGCCTGAAAATTCCAAAATCTGCCGTAGTAGAAGAGCAGTTCTTTGTAATTCCTCATGATTACATTACAAACGGAGGTAACAGCTCTTTAGAAGGTGTTATGGTTTTGGATTCAAAAGGAAATGCCTCTTTTCAGGCTGTTGATATCTATGACACATCCGATGATGGAGAAGTTTATTTAAGTCGGGATCAGCTCAAACCCGGAACAGTGATTGTAAAGCCGGATTCTTCTGATACTTATACGCTTGAAATCAAAAAACCATTAAAAGGAGTCTACAATATCAATAAAGGATACGCTATTTTCAAAAAAGTATCCATTTTATGTGAAAGCGACGAATATTATATTGTTCAGGAAGGAGATTCTTACGGGCTTTCTAATTATGATCATATCGTACAAAACGGAGCCGGTGTTTCCTCTGATGATGTTGTATTTCAGTGATTTGATTTTGTAGCCCTTTGAAAATTGGATACAAAATTCAATAGAGGATAATCAAATTTAAAAAGGAGAGATAACTTATGCTAGAAACACAGTTAAAAGAAGTAGAAGCAAAGATCCAGGCAGCCTGTGACCGTGCCGGACGCAAGCGGGAAGAAGTTACATTGATTGCTGTAAGTAAGACAAAACCGATAGAAATGCTTCAGGAAGCTTACGATCTCGGCGTCCGTGTGTTCGGTGAGAATAAAGTACAGGAAATCACTGCCAAATACGATGCGCTTCCTGATGATATCCACTGGCACATGATCGGACATCTACAGACCAATAAGGTAAAATATATTATTGATAAAGTAGATCTGATCCACTCTGTCGATTCTGTCAAGCTTGCAGAGACAATTGAAAAGGAAGCTGCAAAACATAATCTTACAGCTAATATTTTAATTGAAGTAAATGTTGCTCAAGAAGAAAGTAAGTTTGGACTTAAAACAGAAGAAGTTCTCCCGTTTATTGAAAAGATTGCAAATTTCGAACATATCAAGGTCTGCGGACTGATGACAATTGCACCTTTTGTCGATAATCCGGAAGAAAATCGTCATATTTTCGCAAATTTACATAAATTATCTGTTGACATTAATGAGAAAAACATTGATAATGTTTATGTGAACATACTTTCAATGGGAATGACCAATGATTACGAGGTTGCCATAGAAGAGGGAGCAACTATGGTTCGAGTTGGAACTGGTATCTTTGGTGCAAGGAACTATAATATCTGACTTAATCTATTAACCTGAAGAATGAGTTACTGTTTACAGTATTTTTGGAACAGTAATTGAATAGTATCATTTTTTCGTTGGACTGTATGAATAAAAAAGAGCGCCACCTGAAAAAGGGGACAAGATAGGAGTGTAAAAATGGGTGTATTTGATAAATTTCTTGACATCATGAAGTTAAATGATGACGATTATGATGACGATGAATTTTATGATGATGATGATTTTGCAGATGACGGTGATTTTGAGGAAAAACCGCGTCGTTCTTTCTTCGGTAAGAAGAATAATAAAGAGGAATCTTTCAATGACTTTGATGCTGATGAAGATAAGAAGTTTCAGCCTTCTGCTTCCAGCAAGGTTACACCAATGCGTCCTGCTGCAAAACACGGCGGAAACATGGAAGTATGCGTTGTAAAACCAACTTCTGTAGATGATTCCCGTGAGATCACAGAGACATTACTTGCAGGTCGTACTGTAATTCTTAACTTGGAAGGTATGGATCTTGAGATTGCACAGAGAATTATTGATTTTATTTCCGGAGCAGCATTTGCGATCAGCGGAAACCTTCAGAAGATTTCCAGCTATATCTTCCTTGTTACACCTACAAATGTTGATATTTCCGGTGATCTTCAGGATCTTCTCAGTGGATCTATGGAAACACCAAGTGTTCGTGGAAGATACTAGAATTTAACTTCAACTATAGGAACTGGATTTTAGAATTATTATGATAAAAGAAAATCAGAAAAAAGAAACAAAGCTTTTGGAACACAGATTTATTGAACTTTCTAGAATTGCTTTTGAACGTGAAATTGTTACATATTCGGATTTTCTTAACCTGAATGATCAGAATATCCTGCATACCCTGCCAAAGGACAAGCTTTATTCAAGATATGTCCTCTTTGGCGGGTATGATATGGCGGAGCGTCAGATGGCTGCATTTATCCCTGAGGCTCTTTCTTTGCGTTATGGGGTATCTGATATTACTCCGAAAGAGATTGATTATCCGTTTTGTGCTGTGAAAATAGAACCAAAAAATAAAAGATTTTCCGAAGACCTGACTCACAGAGATTTTCTTGGTTCCATATTAAATCTTGGGATTGACCGTTCAAAAACCGGAGATATTCTTGTGACAGAAGATTCAGCACTTCTTTTTATCAATAAGGACCTTGTATCTGTTGTAACAGAAGACTTAACCCGGGTTCGCCACACTGTTATAGATAGTTCTGTCATCAACTTAGATAGGATAAACTACACACCTGATTTCCAGCAGATAAAAGGAACTGTTTCATCTGTTCGCTTAGACAGTCTACTTCCACTTGCATTTTCTTCTTCCAGAAGCAAACTGTCCGGACTCATTGAAGGCGCAAAGGTCTTTGTAAACGGCAAATTGATTACAAGCAATGGATATCAGGTAAAAGAAGGAGATCTTATCTCTGTACGCGGATTAGGTAAGTTCCGTTTTGAGGAAGCGGGGAAAATCACTAAAAAGAATCGGATCAGTGTAACTATTCAGAAATATGTATAATCTAAAAAGCTTAGAAAAGAGGAGCTTATCGACTCATGAATAATACAAAAACAAAGACAAAGAGTTATCTTTTCGCTGCCATTGGGTTTCTGCTCACATTAGCACTTGACCAGTGGACCAAATATCTTGCATCTACTATTTTGCGCCGTCTCGAGTCTTTCTCTTTGATTTCCGGAGTTTTTGAACTTCGCTATCTTGAGAACCGCGGAGCAGCATTTGGCATTATGCAGAATCGACAGATTGTGTTTGTGGTCGGAGGTATTATTATACTTGCTGTTATTTTGTATCTGTACCAGAAGATGCCATTTACACCACATTACAGACCACTGCGTATCTGTGCTGTACTGCTTGCATCCGGAGCTGTGGGAAATATGATTGATCGTGTGAAACTTGATTATGTTGTTGACTTTTTCTATTTCCGACTGATTGATTTTCCAATCTTTAATGTTGCAGACTGCTATGTTGTAATTGCATGTATTTTATTTGTTGTTCTCATTTTATTTTATTATAAGGACGACAAGGATTTTGAATTTTTAAATTTTAAGAACAGATAAAAACGCACAACAGGAAGGATTCTGAAAGCTTATGGAAGAACTTCATTTTAATGCGGATATTACAGGGGAAAGGATCGATAAATTCCTTGACGGGAGAATAGAGAGCCTTTCCCGTTCTTATATCCAGAAATTAATTAAAGAAAAAAAAATTCTTGTAAATCAATTACCGGTTAAAGCAAATTACAAGTTAACAACAGGGGATACTATCCTTCTTCAGATCCCTGACCCGGAACCACTTGATATTCAGCCTGAAAATATTCCTCTGGATATTCTCTATGAAGATGATGACATTCTCGTCGTTAACAAACCAAAAGGAATGGTTGTACATCCTGCACCGGGACATTACAGCCATACGCTGGTCAATGCAGTTCTATATCACTGTGGAGAAAACCTGTCGGGAATCAATGGTGTAATCCGTCCGGGAATCGTCCATCGGATTGACATGAATACAACCGGTTCCCTTCTGATCTGTAAAAACGATAAAGCCCATCAGATTCTTGCAGAACAATTAAAAGAACATTCTATCACAAGAAAGTATCACGCTATCGTACATGGCAATCTGAAGGAGGATACAGGCACTGTAAACGCTCCGATTGGTCGGCACCCTACAGATCGTAAGAAGATGAGTACAAAAGCACCAAATGGGCGACATGCAGTCACTCATTACCGTGTATTGGAAAGATTTGGTAATTTTACCTACATTGAGTGCCAGCTTGAAACCGGTCGGACACATCAGATCCGTGTTCATATGTCCAGTATCGGACATCCAATTCTGGGCGATGAGATTTATGGTCCTGCAAAATGTCCTTATAAACTCCAGGGACAGACTTTGCATGCAAAAATCCTTGGTATCACTCATCCATCTACAGGAGAATACATAGAATTTGACGCACCTTTGCCAGACTATTTTAAAGATTTATTAAATAAATTAAGAAAACAAAACTAAGTATAGGAAATAGTATAGGAAATAGTGAATTGACATTGTCTTTTTTCATCTTTTTGGTTATAATATACATAAGATTTCGCATAGACTTGAAAAGGAGTGTGACTTATTATGAAGACAAATACTATTATAACAATCGGACGTCAGTACGGAAGTGGTGGAAAAGAGATCGGACATTTCGTTGCCGAGGCATTTGGAATTAAATTATACGACAAAGAAATGCTTGCACGTGCAGCAAAAGAAAGTGGTATCTGTGAGGAATTATTTGAGACTCATGACGAAAAGCCAACGAACAGTTTTCTATATTCTCTTGTGATGGATACATATTCTATGGGATATGCCGGCAACACATACACGGAGATGCCTATCAATCACAAAGTTTTTCTTGCACAGTTTGATGCAATTAAAAAGATTGCAGATGAGGGACCATGTGTCCTGGTAGGCCGTTGTGCAGATTATGCACTTGAATCCTATCCAAATGTTGTCAGCATCTTCATTCGTGCAGATATGGAAGATCGTATTCGTCGTGTAGCAACAAGACTTGATCTTACGGATGCGAAAGCAAAAGATCTGATCAATAAGACGGATAAAAAGAGAGCAAGCTATTACAATTATTATACAAACAAGAAGTGGGGCGAGGCAGCCAGCTATGAGCTTTGCTTAAACAGTTCTGAACTCGGAGTACAAGGTACAGCGAAAGCAATTGAACAGTATATTCTTTTAAAAGAAAGTATTGAAAAAGAAGCCAGAAATATTGTTTAATCTTATTTATTAAAATGTATAGTGCAAAGGATACAGAAGAGCAGTAGTGCATTCTTTCTGTATCCTTTTTATCTATTCTTATTCTTTTTACTTCCTATACTTCACGAAGCTTTACAGCACCTGCCGCCTGACGGCGTCGGTCTTCATCGATTGCTGCATAATGTTTCTTTGTTGTATTGACATCTTTATGCCCCAGAACATCTGCGACAAGATAAATGTCTCCGGTTTCTTTATAAAGTGCTGTTCCGTAAGTGCTGCGCAGTTTATGTGGAGTTATCTTCTTATTCGGAGTGACCTCCCTGGCGTACTTCTTTACCATATTTTCAACTGCCTGAACGCCCATACGTTTTCGCTGGGTAGACAGGAACAGTGCGTTTTCGTGACCGGAGAGTGGTATAGTTTGCTTCCTGGTCGTGTAAAGATACGTCTTTAATGCATTCTCAACCTCTTCACCGAAATACACAACCATCTGATTCCCACCTTTTCGTGTTACAGTAATTCCGTTATTCTTAAAATCAATATCCTGGAGATCCAGTCCAACACATTCTGATACACGGATTCCTGTTCCAAGCAGAAGCGTCAGAATTGCCAGATCTCGATTTTTTGTCTTTTCAAAATAGGCTTTCCGCTGACCTGTAAGATTATCCCCTCCATGATCAACATAATCCAGGAGCATTGCGATCTCATCCGTATCGAGCCGTATAATCGCTTTCTCGTGCATCTTTGGCATCTCCACAAGCAACGTAGGGTTCTTACTGATAATTTGACGCTTAAAATAATATCCATAAAAGCTACGAAGCGCAGACATCTTTCTTGCAAGTCCCTTTTCTGTGTTCGTGATACATTTTTCTTCGTCATTCTTATAGACCTTCAGATATTCCTGGTATTCCTCAATATCTACTGGCTCCAGGCGTTCCAAATCATGTACCTCAAATTGTTCGATCGTATAATTTTTATAAACCGGATTATTCTCCATAAGGAAATGAAAGAAAACACGAATATCATAAGCATAAGAAATCCTTGTCCGCGCAGATGTCGTTGGTTCCACGGCACGAAAATAATCCTTTGCAAATGGAGGTAATGTCTTCAGAATTTCTCTAAGACGTAATGTGTTATCTATATATGTCTGTTCATGATATGTTTTTCTGTTAGAAGTTTCTGCCATATTAAAAGCTCCTTTATAGATTCAAATGTACTGAAATCCCATATTTCTTATATATTTTAACATAAGTACTGTTTTTCGTCTATATCTTTTGGAAAAATCGGTATTTGTCGTATAGATTGATTTCTGTTAATAAAATCCGAAGAGACTATCTGCTGCTATTTAAAGCGCTATTTCTGGAAAGCAGATAGCAATCTTCTTCGGATTCAGTGAGTGTATATATCAATACATAGGGTGTATATTGATACCATTTATAATTTTTCGTAAGCGATCATCAGGTATTGACCTGCATGAATCGTATCTGAATCAAGATGATTCATTACCTTAAGTACTTCTACATATTCGCTTACGGAGCTGTATCCGTCTGTAATTGTTTCTTCTGCAATGCTCCAAAGGCTGTCACCTGGTTCAATTAATCTGCTTGTGTAACAGATCTCAATAGCATCTGAGGTTCTCTGTTGATCTATTTCCTTTGCCGAAACTCGGAACATTCCAAAGTACATACAGCTGCAGAGAATAAAAAGAATACTGCATATTACCAAACCAGAATGACGAATAACACCATGTTTCTTCTTTGAATTTACTGAATGATTTCCTGAATACTTTTTCATAATCCTTTTCCTCTCTTTTCGCTTACTGTATACTTATCTTCTGTTATTTCTATGTATCGAACATCTGTTCTTTTGTATTTTTATTATATCGTTCGAACAAATGTTTGTCAAGCATTTTACTTCATAAAACCGAACATATTTTCGCAACAAATGTTTGCTTTCTAAAAAATGCTGTGTTATTATGTTCTTATGATTATAGTAGATTCGGAGGGAACAATATGTCAGAAGGGAATATTACTCCTAAGCAGAAAGAGATTTTAGAATATATAAAAGACCAGATTTTAACAAGAGGCTTTCCGCCGGCAGTTCGTGAGATCTGTGAGGCTGTAAATTTAAAGTCTACCTCTTCCGTTCATTCGCATCTGGAGACGCTGGAAAAGAATGGTTACATAAGAAGAGACCCTACCAAGCCTCGTGCAATTGAGATTCTGGATGATAATTTCAACCTGACAAGAAGAGAGATGGTGAATATTCCGATCATAGGCCGTGTCGCTGCCGGCGAACCGCTTCTTGCAGAACAGAATATTGAAGATTATTTTCCTATTCCTGTAGAATATATGCCAAACAAGCAGACATTTATGCTTCAGGTACAAGGTGAAAGTATGATCAATGCAGGAATTCTGAGTGGGGATTATGTTATTGTTGAGCAGACTCCATCTGCTGAAAATGGGGAACAGGTAGTTGCACTGATTGAAGATGGCGCTACAGTCAAGACTTTCTATCGTGAAGAAGGTATTATCCGCCTGCAGCCGGAAAATGATGCATATGATCCGATCATTCTTACAGATGTCACTATCCTGGGTAAGGTAATCGGTGTTATCCGTATGTATTAAATCTCATTACTGGATATAGGATTTTTAATTAGAACTCAAAGTATAAAAAACTGGCAGAATGTAGTACTCCACTACTCTTCTGCCAGTTTTTTATAACTCTCATTATTTATGCTTCAAGATCTTCAACAGACACATGATGTCCATCTTTCCAGATTCTCTCCAAATTGTAGAACTGTCTGTTCTCACGATCAAAGACGTGTACAATAATATCACCAAAATCAAGTAACACCCATCTTCCGGATGCATTTCCTTCTCTCTGTACCAGAGAATATCCTGCTTTATGCAATTCTTCCTCCACATTGTCCACAAGGGCATTCACCTGACTGTCACTGTTTCCATTTACGATCAGGAAATAATCTGCAAGTACAGACACGCCTGAGATATCGATGATCTGGATATCTTCTCCTTTTTTATCACTGAGGGCTGTATATGCCAGCTTTGCCATTTCTTTTGACTGATTCATATTTTATTCTCCTTTGTCGCTATAATATTGATAAGTTTCAATGCTCATCGGATCTACCGGCTTACCATTCTTACGCAGATAATTAACCGTATTCCCTGCACAAAGACAGATTGCGTGGTCAATATCGACAAACACAGTTTCACGGATCTTTTGAAGACCAGGAATTATCTTTCTGTTCGGTTCAATATAATCAGCAATATAAATAATCTTCTCAAGCATTGTCATCTCCGGTCGTCCTGTTGTATGCCATGTAATTGCACTTAAAACGCCTTTATTGGTCACACCATACTCTTTCTCCGCGAAATATGCTCCCAGTTTCGCATGGACCAATGCCGGCATCTCAAGTTCTGATTGTGTAAGCAGAATACCGTGTTTTTGACATCTCTCAACCTGTTCCTGCGCAGAACCATACTTTCCACAATCATGCAGAAGTCCTGCCATCATAGCATCATCGATATCTTCATGATAACGCATTGCAAGAGATGCTGCTGTATACATAACTCCGATTGTATGTTCAAAACGATCTTTTTTCAGCTTTTTTTCCAGTTGTTTTCTAATGTCAATGAAAGCTTCTTTCATAATCGTGTTCTATCTCCTCTCTGGTTACTGTTCACTCCCGTGTCAATCACTTCGCTGATTGACACGGAGGATGCATGTTTTGGCTTGAATGCATCTCGTCATTTTGACAAGTGCAGATAAAATATGCTTTAAATATATAGATTCTTTTCTTTGATATAATCCGCGACAACATCAGGCACCATATAACGCACGCTGAGTCCCTTTGCTGCCCTTTCTCTTATTGTAGTGGAGGAAATCTCTACCAACGGTGCGCGAAGCAGTTCTATATGCGCTCCGTATGCTTCCGTGAGATATCGTATCTGTCCCTTCATTGCTGAAGCATCTTTGTCGTCACGCATTGCTGCAAGAATCGTACAGGTCGTAAAAATTTTTCTGAAATCTTTCCACTCTTCAAAAGCAAACAGAGAATCCGCTCCGAGAATAAAATAGAATTCATCGTTTGGGTAGATCTCGTTAAAATGCCTCATTGTCTGATACGTATAAGAGTGCTTCTTCGTATCCGCTTCTGAAAGATTCAATGAGAAATTCGGATTACTTTTTATTGCAAGACGAACCATCTCGATCCTGTGATGCATTGCTTCTTCTGTATCGAGTGTCTCTTTGTGCGGAGGATTTCCATTCGGTAAAAACCAGATCTCATCAAGTCCAAAATCTTCATAAGCAAACTCACCAAGAAGAAGATGACCGATATGAATCGGCTCAAATGTACCACCCATAATACCAATCTTCATTGTCTGTACCCGTTCCTTTTCTACTATGGAAAACACGCTCTGCGAGTTTCCTATATTCAAATTCAGCTTCCGAATCATATAATAACTCAGAAGCTGAAAAAATAATTATTTTGGAAGCTGAATTTTCTTTTTATCGTCTTTTCCTTCTTTGTAAAGAACGATTTTCTTTCCGATTACCTGAACAACCTGAGACTGTGTTCTCTCTGCAAGTGTCTCTGCGATTTCTCTCGGGTCATCCATGCAGTTCTTTAAAACACTGATCTTGATCAGCTCACGTGCTTCCAGTGCCTCGGCAATTGCCTCCGTAAGCCCCGGATTCATGCTTGCTTTTCCAACCTGGAAAATCGGATCCATTGTCATCGCAAGTCCTTTTAAATAGGCTCTCTGTTTTGTAGTCATAATATTCTCCTTATTTATAATAATCAAACTGAAGTCCGTACATTCTAACTGTGTCACCTTCCTGGATGCCAGCTCTCTCAAGATCTGCAAGAATACCTGAATCTTTCAGGAACTTCTGGAAGAATGCAAATCCCTTCTCTGAATCAAGATTCGTATATCCAAGCATTTTCTCAATCTTCGGACCTTCAACTACATACATTCCATCTGCCTGTTCTACCGTATAAGGAAGATCTTCATAGATCAGTTCATCATCCGGGAAGTATTCCTGCTCGAATACTACCGGTTTCTGATCCAGCTTCTGAAGCTCGTTACTTACATAGTAGAGAAGATCAGAGATTCCTTTTCCTGTAGCTCCGGAGATAGGAAATACTTTGATTCCCTTTGGCTCAAACTCATCTTTCAAGCGCTGAACCGGATCATCTTCCGGATCATAGATCAGATCCGTCTTGTTTGCTGCGATTACCTGCGGACGTTCCGCAATTTCCGGATTGTAAGCGGCAAGCTCTGCATTGATCTTATGAATATCATCAACTGGATCACGTCCTTCTGTTCCGGCTGCATCAACAACATGGATCATTAACTTTGTTCTCTCGATATGGCGAAGGAACTCATGTCCAAGACCAACACCTTCGGATGCACCCTCAATTAGTCCCGGGATATCAGCCATAACGAATCCCTTTGCTCCATCCAGATCAACAACACCGAGATTCGGATTCAATGTTGTGAAATGATAGTTTGCAATTTTCGGTTCCGCATTTGTAACACGGGAAAGCAATGTAGATTTACCAACGTTCGGGAAACCGATCAGACCTACATCTGCGATCACCTTCAATTCCAGATTCACTTCCAGCTCTCTTGCCGGCTGTCCCGGCTGTGCATACTTCGGAACCTGCATGGTAGAAGTAGCAAAATGCTGATTTCCAAGCCCGCCTCGGCCGCCTTTTAAGACAACCTGACGTCTGTTCTCTCCGGACATATCAGCGATAACTTTTCCTGTAACAGATTCTTTAATTACTGTACCTTCCGGCACACGAAGAACAAGGTCTTTTCCGTCCTTACCGTGACAGCGGCGCTTTCCGCCCTGTTCCCCATCTTCGGCAGCAAATTTTCTCTTATGTCTGTAGTCAACAAGAGTATTCAGCCCTTCATCTACTTCGAAGATCAGGTCTCCGCCGTGTCCACCGTCTCCACCGTCCGGTCCGCCGTTTGGTACATACAGTTCTCTGCGGAAGCTGCAGTGACCGTCTCCGCCTTTACCGGAACGGATCAATATCTTAGCTCTGTCTGCAAACATATTATTCTCCTCTTAATTTGTATCAACAACTGTTTCTGTATCTTTATTCACATCATATATGCGTAAATTTCTTCATCATCTGACAATAAAAGATTTCTTTGAAAGAAAAAGCCTCAGACCTTAAAAAACGTCTGAGGCTTCCTTTTGCCATGTATGCGAGTGAAAAGATTCCGTCGGAACTTTCCAGCCAAAACTGATTACTCAGCTACTGGATAGATAGAAACCTGTTTCTTATCTCTTCCTTTTCTTTCAAATCTTACTACACCGTCTACAAGTGCAAACAGAGTGTCATCTCCACCGCGTCCTACGTTAAGTCCTGGATGGATCTTTGTTCCACGCTGTCTGTAAAGAATGTTACCAGCTTTTACAAACTGTCCGTCTGCTCTTTTAGCGCCCAGTCTCTTTGCCTCGGAGTCACGACCGTTCTTTGTAGAACCAACTCCTTTTTTATGAGCGAAAAACTGAAGATTCATTTTCATCATGGTAATTACACCTCCTTGAAAATTATGTCGATATATTTCTCGTAGTCATTGCTGTCTTCTATCTCTTCCAGACCAAGAATCATGGAATCCAGCAATAATGTGGCATCATGTGATGGTGTTCCGTCAAAACGAAACTCAATACTTCCGGTATCTTCATCCGAAACGCAGCTTGTCTCATCATCCGTAAAACGCTCGATTGAATTCAGCGCATTGATCACAAGAGCGGATACTCCGGCACAGACAATGTCTTCACCGGCCTCTGCATATCCCGCATGACCTTCCATATCAAACCCAGCATATTCCTGCCGTTCGGTCTTATAAATGGTTACCTTAATCATCAGAAACAGATTAAGCGTTGATCTTTTCGATCTTTACTTCTGTGTACTGCTGTCTGTGACCGTTTTTCTTATGGTATCCAGATTTTCTCTTATACTTGTAAACGATAACTTTCTTAGCTTTACCGTCACCGATTACAGAAGCTGTAACTGTTGCACCTTCAACTGTTGGGTTACCAACAACCATCTTGTCGTTGTTAACTGCAAGTACCTGGTCAAATGTATAAGTCTCACCAGCTTCTACCCCAAGTTTCTCTACTCTAATGATATCGCCTTCAGCTACTTTGTACTGTTTACCACCTGTTGCTATAATCGCGTACATATGGCACCTCCTATTATCATTACTCGCCAACTATGGTGTCTGAAATCAGAACTTAAATACCTCGTTGTGCGGCATACTCATATATATTAACTTGCAAATTTAGATTTGTCAATAGGGTTCATCTAATTTTTTTATTTTTTCATAACAGTATTCAATAATACTTTTTCTTGTTATAATTCCAATGAATTTCTTCTGGTCATCCACAACCGGAACAAAATTCTGATTCATTGCTTTCTGAAGAAGATCCTCCATATCAGCATCTGCCGATACAGCCTCATAATCTGCTTTTCTTGGAAAATCCTGGATAAAAATTGTCTCTGCCTCTTTCAGGTTCAGATTCGTATACTTCTTGATTCCCCAGAGGATATCTCCTTCTGTCATTGTTCCGACATATTCCCCTGCCTTATTCAGCATTGGAATGGATGCATATTTATGAAATTCCATTGTTTCCAAAACCTGACGTAATGTGCTGTAATCATAAATAAAAGCGACCTCGCTCTTCGGTTTCAGAAAAAATAAGATATTCATCTCTTTTCAGCCTTTCTTGGTTTTAAATCTGTGTCAATACAAAAATCTCATACAATGCCTTGATCGCATTTTTAAAATCATCATGACGTACACCAACGATGATATTAAGTTCACTGGATCCCTGATCGATCATTTTAACATTGATATGTGCATGAGCAAGTGCAGAGAAGATTCTTCCTGCTGTTCCTCTTGTAGACTTCATTCCACGACCCACGATTGCAATCAATGCAAGATCTGACTCAAGTTCAATGTGATCCGGATCTACAGCTTTGTGAATACCTGCAAGAATCTGCTGTTCTTTTTCTTCAAACGCATCCTTGTGGACAAAAATTGTCATTGTATCAATTCCAGATGGCATATGCTCGATAGAAACACCATTATCTTCAAATACCTGAAGTACTTTACGACAGAAACCAACTTCTGAGTTCATCATCGCTTTTTCAATTGTGATCGCAGCGAATCCATCTGTTCCGGCGATTCCTGTAATTGTGTACTTCGGCTGACAGCATGTTGCTTCTACGATAAGTGTTCCTTTGTCCTCCGGAGCATTTGTATTACGGATATTGATCGGGATTCCTGCTCTTCTTACCGGGAAGATTGCATCTTCATGAAGGACACTTGCGCCCATGTAAGAAAGCTCACGAAGCTCTTTATATGTAATTGTCTCAATTGATTTTGATCCTTTTACGATTCTTGGATCTGCAATCAGGAATCCTGATACATCAGTCCAGTTCTCATAAAGATCTGCATTGACTGCACGAGCTACAAGAGAACCTGTGATATCAGAACCACCTCTTGAAAATGTAACTACACGTCCTTCCTCTGTTGCTCCGTAGAATCCCGGGATAACAGCATTCTTAGCCTTTTTAAGTCGTGCAGACATAATTTCATTTGTGATCTCGGACTGGAAATCTCCATTCTCGTCAAAACGAACAACCTCTGCTGCATCAATAAATTCAAATCCAAGATATGCAGCCATAATCTTACCATTCAGGAATTCTCCTCTGGATGCTGCATAGTTGCTTCCAGCTTTTTCTGCAAAGTTCTTGCGGATCACTTCAAAATCCTCATCCAGGGAGAACTTCAAACCGAGTCCATTAATAATTTCCTGATATCTATCTTTAATTGCTGCAAGCTTCTCTGTGAAATCTTCACCGTTCTCAGCAGCTGCATAGCAGCCATAGAGCATATCTGTTACCTTTGTATCAGCTGAAAAACGCTTTCCCGGAGCAGACGGTACAACATATCTTCTGGATTCTTCTGCACGGATAATATTTCCAACTTTTTTAAACTGTTCTGCGCTCGCAAGAGAACTTCCGCCGAACTTTACTACTTTCTTCATTCTCGCTATTCCTCCAATGTAATTCTGCGTTGCTGTTTCGAGTTTCCCGTGAACAGTAACAATACTGCTTTCTGCATTATCGGTTCATTATTATACAGTGTTCCACAGTTCTTGTAAACTTTTAAATAAGAAAACTTATAGGAATTTCTTATAAACATTAATAATCATCAATCAAAACGTGATCTCTCCATATTCCGCCCGTGCAGCCTTTTTCAGATCATCCGGTTTCAATTTGATCTGCATTCCAATCTTCCCGCCACTTACATAAATGTATTCCTGATGCTGTGCACTGGAATCGATCACAGTCGGAAATTGCTTCTTCATTCCGATTGCCGTACAGCCACCACGCACATAACCGGTCACCGCAGTAATATCCTTCACATGGAGCATTTCTACTGATTTTTCCCCAACTGACTTCGCAGCCTTTTTCAGATCAAGTTCCGCCGCGATCGGAATAACAAACACATAATGTCCGCCTGTTTTTCCAACTGTCACAAGCGTCTTATATACCTGTTCATGCGGAAGACCGATTTTATCTGCTGTTGTGATTCCATCGACAAATTCATCACACTCATAGGTTTCATATTCATATGGGATCTTGTTCCTGTCCAAGATTCTCATTGCATTTGTTTTTAGTTCTTTCTTACTCATTATATTAGCATCTCCTCTGTTGTCTCTGCCTGCAAATGCATCTGCTATTCCATCTCTCTTACTGCTTCATGCAGCGGCTTACGCACTTTCTTTCTCGTCACCTCAGCAAGTCCAAGTGCTGTAATATCAACTAATGTTGTTTGGATCGGATCTTTTGAGAGAAAATATCGGAATTCTTTTAATAAAACTTCCTCGTTCTTCTCCTCATCCTGATTTATAAAATCGATCAGAATAATTCCAGACAGATTTCGAAGACGTATCTGTCTGGCTGTTTCCTTCGCTGCTTCCAGATTCATCTTCAATGTAGACTCATCATCACCCTTTTTACGGACGTTTTTCCCGGAATTTACGTCTATCACGGTAAGTGCCTCTGTCACCTGGATCACCAGATATCCTCCATGTTTCAGCCAGACTCTTTCTGACAAGGCATGTTCAACCGCTGTTTCTGTACTATAAATCTTTCCAAGTGGATAACCACTGTCATCATGGAAATGGACCAGTTCCAGATTCTCCGGCATTTCTTTCTTGAAATAACTACAAATCTTTTCATAGATTTCTTTATCATTCACAAGAATTTCTTCCATGCCATCCATATAGACATTTTTCAGATCTGTAATATAGGACGGCGGAGCAGATTTCAGGCATGAGAAACACACTCTGGAAGCAGCATATTTTAAAAGATGTTCATATTCCGCTTTCAGCTGTTCAATCTCTGTAAGAACATCCTCGAATGCAGCATCTTTCGCATTTGTTCTGATAATAAGACCATACTGATTATTCTGATATTCCTGAAGGCGCTCCTTATAGGCTTCTCTGTCCTTTTTCGCAATTTTGGAAGACACACCGATTCTTGTGTTCCCATGCGTCAAAACAGCATATCTGCCTGTCAGGCTGAGATTTCCGGTCACAGTCGGCACCTTTGTCTTTACAGCTTCCCTGCTGATCTGAACTACCAGTTCATCACCGATGCAAAGTGGCTTCTTCCCAATCTTATGCGTAAAAAATGCATTCTGTGCATCTCTTAAATCAAAATAACAATTAACGCCCGGCTCAATCTCAAGAAAAGCGGCTCCTATATTCTGTACAATATTCTGCACTTTGGCGACATATATATCGCCAATCTGATGCACCTTTTCCTGTTCGTCGGACTTTGTACAGTGAATCTCAGCAATCTGATCCTCTTCCAGAAAAAAGGTCCACACATGATTTTCTTTTTTCTCTATCAAAACTTTTCGTTTCATCTGTTTCTTCTCATTCCTCATCGCCTGTCATATCAACACCCATTGCCTCTAATGGAATCAGGGATCCATCTTCACTGCGATCTGTATACATTTCCAGTCTGTGATGCTGGAATTTCACGCTGTCCGGTTCAATTCCAAGGAACTGACAAAATGCTTCCATCACAAGATCCGGTTTCAGATTCTCTACACTTCCTGCTGCCACTTTCAGGTAAACAGAATCGCCTCGCAGTTCCCATGCATAGATCAATGGTTTAATGTCAACTTCCTTCTCGCTTCGTTTTGTCTGCTTTACGATTCGGATCTCCGGCTGTTCCATAAATTCTGAAAATCGTTCTTTCCAACCCTCCGGAAATGCTCCCTTTCTCACAGATGTCAGATAATCTGCTCCTGCAAGGATTGTCATTCCGGTCATCTTCTTCTCCTCAGCAATTCTACGGATGCTTACGATCTCGATCCCCTCGATCTGACAGGCTTCGTTCATCCTTCTGACTGCATCTGCACTGTTGACTGCTTCTGTTAATTCAATATCAAAATATTCTCCGTCACTTGTCAGTCCGATTCCAAGCGGGTTAGCAAATGACATGATCATATGCGGACTATATCCTCCTGAAAATGCGATCGGAATATCCGCGCGACGCATCACTTTCTGGAAGAAACGCATCACGTCAAGATGTCCGATGAATCGGAGAGAACCATATTTTCTAAATTTAATTCTTGCCTTCATAACAGACACCTCCTCCAAATTTCGCTGCGCCACATCCGGAACACTGCATACGGCAGTTCGGAGTTACTTTTTCTTCCATTGCACGATCCCATTCTCTGCGCAGGAACTTTCTTGTCACACCGATATCGATGAAATCCCACGGGAACAATTCATCTTCTCCACGCTCACGCAGATTGTAAAAATCAATATCAACACCCGTGTTCTCAAATGCCTGCATCCAAAGTTCATTGTGGAAACTCTCTGTCCAGGAATCGAACAGACATCCCAGACGATATGCCTCCTCGATTGCCTTGCTGATCTTACGGTCACCTCTGGCCATAATACCTTCCAGAACCGTAACTTCCGCATCATGCCAGTTATATTTCAGACTCTTACGGTTTAACTGTTCTTTAAATTCATCATTCACAAGATGTGCACGTCTCATATATTCTTCCGCTTTGCACATCGGAGCCCACTGGAACGGTGTGAACGGCTTCGGTACAAAGAAAGAAGAACTTGCCGTGATCTGACATTTTCCATGTCTCTGATCTTTTGGAATCTCATAATATCTGCGGGCAACCTTCTCTGCCAGATGCGCGATCTCTTTCATATCTTCCTCTGTCTCAGTCGGAAGTCCAAGCATAAAGTAAAGTTTTACCTTTGTCCAGCCACCTTCAAAAGCCTCACCTGCTCCATTTAAGATCACTTCTTCTGTCAGACCTTTATTGATCACGTCACGCATTCTCTGTGATCCGGCCTCCGGTGCAAATGTCAGACTACTCTTGCGGATATCCTGAACCTTACTCATTACATCAAGAGAGAAGGCATCGATTCGAAGAGACGGAAGAGAAATATTAATTCCCTTATTCTTAAACTCATCGATCAGATATGTTACCAGTTCTTTCAATTCAGAATAATCACTGGAACTCAATGAACTAAGAGAAATCTCCTCATGACCGGTATTCTGCAGCATATCATGCGCATACTGTTTCAATCGCTCAACATTTCTTTCTCTGACCGGACGGTAAAGCATTCCTGCCTGGCAGAAACGACACCCACGGATACATCCTCTCTGGATCTCAAGAACAACTCTGTCCTGCGTTACTTTGATAAAAGGAACAACCGGTTTCATCGGATAAGGTGCATCTGTTACATCCATAACGATCTGCTTCTTAACTACAGCCGATGCATATTCATTATTCGGTGTAAATGATTTCAAAGTGCCGTCTTCATTATATTCTGCATCATAAAAAATCGGAACATACAGACCCTCGATCTGCGCTGCACGTTCTAAGAACTCCCGGCGGCTCTTTCCTGAACCTTTCCATTCCTTATAAGCGTCAAGCAGCTCATCATAAGCTGTTTCTCCTTCTCCGATATAAAAGATATCAAAGAACTCTGCAATCGGCTCCGGATTGTATGTGCACGGACCACCACCAATCACAAATGGATCGTCTAAAGTTCTGTCCTTTGCATGCAGTGGTATCTGACTCAGATCAAGGATCTGCAGAATGTTCGTGTAACACATCTCAAACTGAATTGTGATTCCGAGAAAATCAAAATCCTTAATTGGATCTTGAGACTCCAGTGCAAAAAGCGGAATCTGCTGTTCTCTCATCACTTTATCCAGATCATGCCATGGAGAGTAAACTCTCTCACACCATACATCCTCTCTGCGGTTGAACATATCATAAAGAATCTGAATCCCCAAATGAGACATACCGATCTCATAGACATCCGGGAAACACATCGCAAAGCGCACATCGATGTCTTCCACGTTCTTCATCACCGCATTCACCTCTCCGCCGATGTAACGGGCAGGTTTCTCAATTTCTAATAAAATATCATCATCTAATGCTAGTTTTCTCATGGATTTCTCCTTGTATTTTGTACTTATGCATTTCTATTACAAAATTGTAAATGCTACTTTTAACATCATATCTTTTGACGATAAAAAAAGCAACCTATTTTCACGAAAACGATAGGGTAAACTTAATGTCAGTTGGTAGCGCTGAACTGACCACGCAGAAAGTCATTCGGAAGCATTGTGACTTTTATCAGCTCCATGATTCACTAAAAAAAGAGCTTCAGGATCTCAGTGTTACCAAAATCCCAAGCTCTGAGAAAATCAAGAGACGGATTGAAAATCTTTTCTTCTCCTGTTCCAGTCATCAAGAGACATCTGTCCAGCAGCCGGACTGTGCAGGTAGTGTTACTCTGATGCCTTAAAATTGTATATTGGTCTCATTACATCAATAACATCTACCGACTCCCTGACAACATCTATAATATCCTCCAAAGATTTATATGCCATTGGTGCCTCATCCAATGTGTTTCCGTTCACAGAAGTTGTATATACTCCCTCCATAACTTTTTTATATTCACCTAGATTAAGCTCGTTTTTCGCCTTTGTTCTGGACATAATCCTGCCTGCACCGTGTGGAGCAGAATAATTCCACTCAGGATTTCCTTTGCCTATAGCCAGTATGCTTCCGTCCTTCATATTAATCGGTATCAGCACTCTTTCTCCCTTATACGCTGCAATTGCCCCTTTCCTCAGTATCATTTCATCTGTATCAATATAATTATGAATTGTGTGAAAAGCATCACATCCGTTCATTCTGGTTCTCTCCAGAATAATCTCTGCCATTTTCTCCCTGCTTCTTCGGGCAAATACCTGACATATATCCACATCATGAAGATAATCTTCCAGATACTTTCCTTCCAGATAACACAAATCTTCTGGTATGCTTACAGGACTCTCATACACCTGCCATTGAAGTTGCTTTAAAGCACTTTGTATCTCACTTCTTCTGCCTTGTTCCTTATAACTGCTTATGATCTCGTCCCTCTTTTTCAAATATTCACCATAACCACGGTTCAGGTTAATGGCAAGTTTCTGATAAAGTTCAGCCACTTGTTTTCCCAGATTTCTGCTTCCAGAATGAATAATCAAATACTTTGTACCATCTGTTGCTTCATCAATCTCAATAAAATGGTTCCCTCCGCCAAGTGTTCCAAGAGATCTTGCAAGCCTCTTTGCATCTTTCAGTTCTCTGTAGCAGTGCAGGTCTGTCAAATCAAATCTCTCCTGACGTCCTTCCCATACTTCACGACCCGATGGAATAAAGTGTGCTGCCTCATCCAGCTTTTCAAAATCAACATCATCTTTTCCAAGATTTACCGTATACATCCCACATCCGATATCTACTCCAACCACATTTGGAACCACTTTATCTGTTATGGTCATTGTTGTTCCTATCGTACATCCCTTTCCGGCATGTACATCAGGCATAATACGGATTTTAGAATCTTCTGCTATTGCATAATCACACATACGTCTGATCTGCCCGATTGCTTCCTCTTCTACTACCTTTGCATAGCAGAGAGCTGTATTTACTTTCCCCTTAATCTCTATTGCTTTCATTCTTCTTATCTTATCCTCCCACAATGTCAATCCTTAAATCATTGATTTGTCAATCTGTTTTAAAATTTACTATTCTATGATTTCTTCTGGATATAAATCACATGAAGGCAATAATTGTTCCTCTTGTTCTACATTTTCAACTTTTACTTCTTTTCTTTCTCCCGGCACTAATTTAATTAATCCACTGTGAGTATCAACATATAAAATATCGCTTCCAATATTTTCTACAAATAATGGCATTTTAGCAGTCGATTCACAGTAAAATTGAATATTCTTGGGATGCGGAAAATAACTGAGCTTTATCAAAGAGCCATCACCAGATATTGTAAAGCTATCTTGAAGCATTCCAATATGCGGATAAGCACGAAAACTTACTGGCTCCTGTTTAGAAGACAGCTTGCAATATGCACTATGATAATAGTATTTATCAAAATTAGATAAGGTTAAAAGTACTTTATCTTCATCAATTTCTGGTATATCCAACTTTTTCCTGTAATGTTTCTTAATCCAGTTATATTCCGGAATCAAATCGGCATTCTTGTCTTGCTGTTCCCACTTGCAATATTCTAAAGGACAATAATATTCTGTATTCCTTGTTGCAATAATAAGTTCTTCTGTATTTTTGTTTATTGTAATAGATTGAATTTCAGAAGTATGGATATGCATCGTATCAATCAATCTTTTATGTCCTGATACATTCCCATGAGCTAATACATATTCTTTACCATTCTGTATCATCTTATCGACATACCAGTAATGAAGCTGTGCTCTCTTTTCTTTATTACAATTTCCTGAAATTTTGTCTCCATAAAAATCATTTACATCAAAACAATTTTCCATTCGTTTCTCGCCCATATTTTTCTCCATTATTCAAATGTAAAACCTCACTGGTTATTGCTCTTTTACTGAATAACTCTTGGACGTTATCCTTCAAATTCCTTCTCATGTTTTCTGAAAAAATTATAAAAATATCTTACGTTTTCGAGCTCATACCATTTGCAAATGCTATAATCTTCTTTATCAATATTGTAGATTTTTGCATCCAGCGTTCCAAGCATAAATGGGGAGTGCGTAGCAATAATAAACTGACAAGAAAGCAATCGTGCCAGTTTGTTGATCTCTTTCGCCAGTAATACCTGATTGGCTGGTGACAACGATACTTCTGGTTCATCCAACAGATATAATGCATCCGGCAGCAAATATTCCTCAAAAAACTGCATTGCCGTTTCTCCATTGGAATATTTTTCCTGCGCAAATTCTATATACTCTATCTGATGCCTTCCTTCTCGTGTCTGGAAATATTCTTCTGCTTCTTTACGTGAATTTCCATTTTTCATATAATCATATTCCATACCATCAGAAAGAATCTGCCTTTGCTGTATTTTTTTTATTTCATACAGGATATCCTCACTCTTGATAAATCTGCTGTTTTCAGGAAATCTCCTAAATAAATTGCCAAATTCATCCTCTCCATAACTAAACTGGCACTCTGATGAAAACTTTCCGCAATAGTCCACAATTCCAAAAGAATTACTGGCCGCATATTCTTTCCCCTTTAGCATGAGTTTATTTGCTATGATATTCAAAATAGTAGATTTTCCAGATCCATTATTTCCATATAACACGGTAATTGGTGCAAATACGAACGGATCCATATCTTTTCTACGAAATACGTTATATGGATATATATTGGGATTTTTAACATTCCTGTCACTTAGTTTAAAACTGCTGAGATATATCATTAAAAAAATCCCCCTTCATCTATGAACTTATATTTTTCAAATCAACAAACCCTTCTCCTTTTACTCTTCAGCACAAATTTCATCATAATCTTCATACATAATTCGTATTCCACACTCCTCACTTTCTACATGGTAATGTCCCGCATACCACTCTGTGAAATCTAACCTGTCATAAATCTTCTGTAGCCATTTTTCCGTTGACTTGTCCACTGCTGATTGATCAAGCCCCGGAATAAACGCCCACACGGGTTCCGCTTCAATCGGTACTGTATGTGAGAGCACGATATCCACATTCCACTTAGCTTTATCTAACTGCTGTTCCACATATTCTTTTATCATTTCATCCGGCTGTTCTGATTCAAACCATGGTAATCCATTTCGTATCCTATAATATTTGTCAACGCTGTATGCACCACCGATTGGCATCACTTTCTTTCCATGAAAATTATATATTTCTCCATCTTTTGCGAACAAAATATTCGGATACTGTTCTTCCACATACACAATTCCTTCATTCCATATCTTTTCTTCGTAATCTGCCGCCTCCCATGGTCGTGCTTCGTGGTTCCCATGAACACAGAAAAATGTAATATCCATTCCTGATAACCGTCCCTTTAATTCTTTGTCAGACAGATCCAGCCAATAATTAATCCCTGCATCCCCTAAGATAATCATCACATCCTCTGTTGTGGTTTCATATCCATAGCAAAAATCTTCAATACGATCAAAGCTCCGATGTGTATCACCTGTAATATAAAAATGCACCTATCCTTCCTCCCTCTCAATTCTAACAATTTCCATCTCATCAATACTCTGTATTTTCGATTCTCTTATATGCTTAAACAACGTTTTCTCTCCCGGTAATTCACATGGAATTCCCACAATATCATAAGAAACTTCTTTCTCTTGTCCCAATGTTCCATAATCATCAATCCATTCAACGGTTCCGTAGCCTTCCTTTTCATCCTCTTTTCCATAGGTAAAATACACTGTTTCTCCTACTCTGTACCTTGGTCTTCCTACTTTCTGAACAGAATCTGGTTCTCCTAATTCTTTGATTTCTTCATACAGTAGTTGAGCATCCATATATTGAATATTATCATGATAATGTCCAAAATACCATTGCGAATAATCTAGTTTCTTTGCAATTTCATCCATCCATTCTTCTGTTGACGAATCTATATTCTCAAAATTTACTACGCTCTCCTGACTCGGTCTATATACTAACGGGCAAGTATGAGAAAACACATAATCTATTTTCCAATCTACTTCATTCAATTTATTTACTACTTGACTTTTTACTTTGTCATCTGGTTGTTCGTCCGGAAACCATGGAAGACCTGTTATAAGTCGGTATTCTTTATCCTGGCTATATGCCCCACCGATTGCAATCGCCTTTTTCCCATCAAAATCATAAATTTCTCCATCTTTTGCAAATACTATATTCGGAAATTCCGGTTCATAATATACCTCTCCACCACGCCAGATTTGTGTTCTGTAAGTTTGTATATGATAAGGTCTTTCCTCATGATTTCCATGAATACACAGGAAATAATTTGGAAAATCCGCAAGTATTTTTTTGTTCTCCCGATCTTTATCAGCTCCAAAATAATTCAATCCGACATCTCCCAATAATATAATTACATCCTCTTTTCCAAGTTTTTTATTAAATCTTGCCAACCAAATTAACTTTTCAAAATTTGCATGACAATCTCCTGTTATGTAATAAGCCATTTCCTACCACCTTATTTTCAAGATTTTTCAACATAATATTCCCGTCCTGTATCCAGACAAACTGCAGCCAAACGTCCATTTCTTCGATTACAACCACAATCAATCGCAATATGATGATTCTCCCTGTATACATAACCCGGTCTTGGATTCCCCATAATTCCTTGTGTCGGTGTATGTCCTGTCACCACATATGTATCTTCAAAATATTGGATATCATACTCAGCCCTGTCCCAGATCAGTTCTTTTATGGAATATTCTTCCATATCTTTTCCCGGATAATAATTTCCCAATCCTCCGTGAACTAATAAATAGTTTTTCCCATTAACTGTCAGTTCTTCATAAATCATAAAGTCTTTTATAAAATCAATTACTTCATATTGCATTTCCCGGCTCAATGTCCGAAACTCATCGATGGTTGACTTGCTTCCGTTGTATTGCCAGGTCACAAGATTCTCTAACATTTTTTCATCAACTTTTTCGATAGAAATCTCTGTAATTTCCTGCATTAAGAATTCCAGACACTCTAACGCCATAAGCTCATGATTTCCTGTCAGACATACCACATTTGGCATTTCCATAAGTTTCAGAATAATCTGAATCGGATGCGGACCTCTGTCCAGAATATCTCCAAGAACATACAACGTATCCGTCTCTTTCAAGTGGATTTCTTCTAACAATCTGATAAACAGTTCATATTCTCCATGAATATCTGAAACAACAAAACTAGCTATGTCGGTCATCCCCCTTCGTTTCTAAAAATCATTTCTAACACTTGCATTTTTCCTGTTCCCGGCGTCCTTTAATATGCGAATCCAATCTTCTTTATCTGTCTTCTTTCTTCCAATGGAACATCTGGAATATCGCTTTCTTCAATGGTAGTCAGCACTTCTGTTGTAATTTCTGTTTCGTCCATCTGACATATTCTTTCTGCCAGATTCATCTCTGCTTCTTCCAACATTTTTCTTGCAAATCTTCCATTTCCATAATCTCTGCTGTCTTTTATGCTCTCGAAATTCTTTTTTAACTTTTTCATTCCTGCCTCTGTGATTGTCATTTGTTTTCTTGAAAGCATCAATTTTGTAATCTCACAAAGTTCCTCGACAGAGTAATCAGCAAATTCTACACAAAACGCAATTCTGGAACGCATCCCTGGATTCCTATCAAGAAACGTCTTCATTGGTTCCGGATAACCAGCAAAGATTACAATCACATTATCCCTATGATTTTCCATCTCCTGAACAATCGTATTGATTGCCTCATCGCCAAATCCATTGTCATAGCCGTCACACAGTGAATAAGCCTCATCAATAAAAAGGACTCCTCCTTGTGCTTCTTTAAACTTTTTCTTAACTAACGGTGCCGTAGCTCCTACGTGTTCACCCACAAGATCTGCACGCCCTGCCTCTACAAACACGCCTGTTGATAATATTTTCTCATCTTTCATAATCTCTGCAAACAATCTGGCTACCGTAGTCTTTGCTGTTCCCGGATTTCCTGTAAAGACCATGTGTAAAGAAGCGTTATCCCTTTGAAGACCTTTCTCCATACAAAGCTTGTTTATCTTATGTTTGGCAATCGCTTTATGGATTACTGTTTTAACAGAAGCTAATCCCACCATTTCGTCTAATTCTTTTCTGGCTGTTCCTGATTCTCTTTCCTTCTTTTCTCCTTCTCCCAACATCTGTATATCCGACTTCGTAATCTGAAAAAGCTCTTCCTTTTGAATGTCACTCGCGCTTTCGCTTGTTGAAAGCAGCCTTACTGACTGTTGTCTAACCGCACGTTCCATCAGATTACGGACATATCTTCCATTCCCAAAATCATCGATATTTCTAACTTTTTCAAAGATATAATGCGCCTCTTTGATTGCGTCATCTGTCACACAGAATCCTTTTTCATGGATCATCAGCTTAAAAATATCTGTAAGTTCCTCTGTTGTGTAATCTGGAAAATCAATCCAATATGGTATTCTGCTTTTCAATCCTTCATTTCTCTTCATAAATGCTTTCATTCTTTCATTGTATCCTGCAAGAATGACAATCACATCTTCCCTGTGATTTTCCATTTCCTGAAGCAACACCGTAATAGCTGTGTCACTCTTCATAGCATACGCTTCATCTATAAACAGAACGCCTCCTCTTGCTGCCAGAAATGCTTCTCTGATAGCACTTACGCATCCCATTCCATCCAGATCCATTCCTCCACGCTCGACAAATGCACCACTTTTTAATATGCCTTTTTCTTTTGTAATTCCTGCAAATAATTTTGCAACTGTAGTTTTGGCACTTCCCGGATTACCGCCAAAAATCATATGCATCGCACTGCTCTGATAGTCGTTTCCGTTTCGCTTCTTCCGTTCTTTTTCAACAATATCTGCCGCAATAATATTGTCAATCTGCTCTTTGACAATTTTCAGTCCAATCAAGTTTTTTAACTTTTCATAAGCAGATATTTCATTTTCTTCCCTGTCCAACAAGAAATCTTCCGAAAGATTGTAGTCATATGCTTTCAATACATTTTTATTCAGACACCATGATTCAAACTGCTCATAAGCTCGCAGTACATCTGTCTGTGAAAATTTATTTCCGAGAAATAATGCCATGAACTCCTGTGCCTGTCCTGCATATTTTGAATATTCAGATTTTTCAATCAACCGCTGCATATAATCGACGGCTGCATTTCTGTCCCCTGTTCCTTCTCTTAACATAACCGTCATCATATATCTTTTTAACTGTGGCAAGAGATAATAGGCAAATCCCGGATGATCCATATCATATGTAAATACAAACAGGCATTGGTTCCTGTACTTCTTTATAAGTTTCTCCAGGTATTGACTTGCCATTACATAATCAACCGGATCATACCCAAACTTTTCAGATAAATCTAAAACGATCACACCGCCATAGCTGTTTTTAATAATTTCTTCAAGATGGTTATTTTTCCTAAACAGATTAGGTTCTATTTCACTGATGATTTCCATTCTTCTGCTACTGATGCGATTCGCTTTTAGTAAGTTCTGTACAAGTATTTCTGTCATTTCACTTGCTGCTTCAATGCTACGGCTGGATATCACATAATGAACCATATTTCCACTGTATTCCGATACATTTGCGTGAGTCTTTATATTCCGTAGTTCCTCCACAAAATCCCGATGGTAGATACTGCAGATCTCACACTCCTGTTCAGAAATAATACGCTCTTTAAAATCGTAAGGAAATGGTCTTGTATCATTCATACAAGAATAATAGTAGATCCATAGATTCGACGATTCTATGATCCGATTAGAATAGTCAAAACATCTTCTTCTTTTACATTCAAGAAAACATTCCATGAACTGATGCATCGTTATCTCAAATGGCTCTACTTTTACCTGCTTTATTCCAAAAATATCTTGCAGCATTTCAAGAATACCTTCATATGCATTTCGGAAACTCAACTTCTGTTCATTGTAAGAAAAGATTGCGCAAATCAGATTATCTTCTTCCCGATACACTAAAAATGTCCTGTTATTTTTCATATTCTGATACATATACGAGTTGATAGATTCGAGTACATTGTCGTAACCATAGTGTCTGAGTTCGATTTTTGCATTTTCCTTAATCTCTTCTGAATTTGCACTCAACTCAAAACCATAATATCTCATATGCTCTCCTTTTCTTCAAACATAAAACTCTTCTTTTGTTTCCAGACATAAACATCCTAATTTTCCATCTATAAAACCACATCCACAGTCACACATGATAAGATTTCCTTTTTCATTTTTCCAGATCTTATGATTCACAGTGTTTCTATGACCACATATTGAAGTATAACCTTCTACTCCATTACAGAGATACTCTGCATTCATCTCATTTCCTATTAAATAATAATACTTATTCTCTGCGCATTCAGGCTTTGATGTCATCGCATGCGCAAGCAGATATTTTTCATTATTCACCTGAACGCTCAGCTGAAGTGGCCAAGTTAAAATTTGTCTTGCAAGATTCTGAACATCCACCTCTACCAACTTTCGAGTAAGACATCGAAATGTATTGTACTGATATGGTTCTGTTTTTCTTCTTTTCCACTCCGGCATTTGATAAAATTTTAAAATGTATGCCGCCAGCCATTCGTCATGATTACCTCTAATCATAGAGCAATTGTCTTCCAGTTCCATCACTTTAAAATATAAATCTACCGGATTCGGATTGTAATCAGAACGGTCGAACAAATCTCCTAAGATGAACAGCTTGTCCTCTTTGGAAAATTCAATCATCTTTAATAAGTCACAAAACTTTTGATAATCATTATGAATATCACTAACGACATAATGCATTTTCTTATTTTCTCCTATAACATTTTTGCCACAGATTCGGATAATCTCTAAGATTAAGACAAGATTCTTCTCTCCAAATAGGCTCTCCCCAATAACGATAATCGCATATATCCCACGATTCATTTTCTTTCCGATAATGGTTCGATTTTCCAGTCAGACTATCATAAGGATTCCTTTTTGTTCTTCGCCGAATTCTTCTATTTGCCAGCTTTTTAGCAAATTGATCTTTATCACCTTTATAAACTGGTGTATGTTTATAGCTTCGACTCATAATATACAGTCTCCATGTTCAACATATTTTCTTTTTATCCCGATGTCTACAGCATAATATCCTCTGGCTTTTTGGCTTCTTCCAGCGTCTTTTCTGATAAGCTTTTTTCCCTACATACTTCAGCATATTTTCTGGCATATTTCAGAACCAAGTCCGGGCAAAATTCTTTTCCGTTGCTCTTATGACTCAAATAATCTCCCAACGCTTCCGTTGCATGTCTCAAAGCCTGTCTTTTTGGATCATCTTCTATATATGTTGGAAATTCCACTTCAAGATACAATGGATTAATATGTTCATGTGACCAGATTCCTGATTCTGTTAGTTTATAACAAATCATCTGTATATCTGAAAAATCAACATACCAATTTTTCTCTTCTATACGATTCAGATACCGATTCCAATCCGCTTCTCCCCCTGCCAGAACATAATATAAACCATTCCTTATATCTTTTACCGGTGTACCAGCTTGTAATGGACAAGGCATTTTTATAAAATGATATTCGAATCGTTCCACTTGATAGCTATCTACAATTTTTTCCTCTTCTGGAAGCTCGTAAGAATTGAATCGTTCTATTTCTCCACTCATATTTAAAGTAACAGATGCTACCGCAGTACCGTCATATGCACAGTATTCTTCCGTCTCAAAACCCAAATTTGGATTTCCTCGCCACGGATTACGTACAATTTCGTCTGCATCTGTAGCTACAATCAACTGCTTACTTATCCAACATTTCAACTCATATGTCTGCATATATTTTTTTGCATATTTTAAAGCTCTGTTATAATCAATGAAAAAGCCACAGCTTTCATATTCCATGTCTTCAACAACATAGACATATTTTCCGGACTGATTATGGGTAAATGTTTCAAATGTCTTTTTTTCATAATTCAGCCGTTCGTTAATTTGTCTTCTTAGAGTTTTATCCCTCGTTTTTTCTGACAGCTCCTCCAAGGCATCTAAAATTTCCTGTCTGAGTCTGCCTGGTGCATTCCAGATTAAGGTTGCTTTCTGAAAATCTGTAAATGCAAAATCAATTTCTTCAAAATACTCTTTCATCCATTGAGACTGGACTAATTCAAACATCTCAATACCATCCCTTCTGATTTTTTAATGTGTTGATGAAACCTTATCCTTCCCAATCCGGGATGTCAATAAATTCCCCTGTCCGATAAACTACCATTAGACAAGTACCTTATAATTCCTTCTCGAATCTCTTTCACAATATTTAATTCCCTTTCGTTACATCCGCAAGCATGTTTGAGAGCCGGATGAAAAAGCGTATCAACTACAAATGCTGTCGCTTCCACACTATCATTCACAAGAATGACCCCGTATTCTTCAATATGTTCTATTTCGTTCAGCGCCTGCTTCAGCCTTCTTCGAATGGATTCTTCACTTTCAGTTCCTCGATTTTTCAACCGATGTAATAATTCTTCAAAGGATGGCGGAATGAGAAATACCGACTGAATTTTTTGCTGCTTTCTGATCTGTCTTGCTCCTTGTGAATCGATTTCGATAATCACATTCTTTCCTTTAAAATAATTCTTATAAACTTCCTTTTTGAGAGTACCATAATATTCTCCCGCATACTCTGAGAATTCCAGAAATTCATCTCTACTTACCAGTTCTTCAAATTCTTTTCGCGTTATAAAGTGATAGGATTTTCCATTCACCTCACCTTTTCGCGGCTTTCTTGTTGTCGCCGATACCGACACGACATACTTTTCAGGATGTTCTATTAATAGTTGATGTATAACCGTTCCTTTGCCGACTCCAGAAAAACCAGAAATAATTATCAGTTTTTCCAGCGTTTCTTTTATGTATTTCTCAGCAATATGCTTATATAAGCATTTTTCTCTAAAAGTTCTATAATCTTTCCCATAAATATCATATTCAATTTCTTCAATTTTTCCATGTACCCTGTAAATATCGGTTCCTGCAATAATCCCTTTGCATCTTATTTTCTTAGTTCCGTTATTAAAATCAAATTCCACCAAATCATCTTTTTCAAAAAGAGGTGTGCGCAGTTCATATTTCCAGTTGATTTCTTCTACTTCATGCTCCGTTTTGGCATGTAAAAGCAACGTAGCTTTTATACAGGAATCATCCCACCGATAGTATCTATCCATATCCGGAGTTGATAAATTATTCATATACAAATCATATATATCATTTCGCACAAGTAATTTTGTACAAGACGTATTCTCCTCCAATTTCCACCGGTTTGTATCGCTCTGATTCAACACCGGGAATAATGAAGACCATTCTGTATGATAGTTAAATTTATTTAGCTCAGGTCCGTAAAACTGATAGGCTTTGCCATCTTCATCGATCATAATCACGCACCCCGGGCCACCCATTCTGGATGGTGCATGAAATCCATAAGCAACAATATTTTCAAATAATTCTTCTGTCAGATCTGATAATTTCAGTTGTATTCTATCCTCAAATTTCATACTTGCCCTCCACAATTATTTTACATCTTCCATTAGTGCCCTGATTTTTTCAAAATCATACTCTCTGATTATTTCAGCTTCATCTGCACACGCGATTTCATGATCTGTTACTACCACATCTGCTTCCATAGAATCTGCAACGATTTTTTCTGCCATCATGGAAAAGAAATCATACATGTTCATAACCTCTGTAAGGTGAAAATAATCTGTCAAGAATGAGAGATTTGTATCTCCAGCCACCCTTGATTTACTATTTTTTGCTACATTAAGCCAGACAAATTCATTCGTGAAAAGATCGATTCCAAACAGATATGCAAAAGTACTCTCACAATTCATAAGATATGCTGATTTTACTGTCTTAGGTTCATATACTTGTCCACTATCATCCCAATCTCTCAGCATATACCCCGCCTTACAAAAGCATTCATTAAAGTTTTTCCCAGAATAAATGTTATCGCAAAAAATCAAATATCGATATTCAGAATACTGTGCCTTGAATTCCGGAAGATTGATATCAAAGTATTCAGAACCTCCCAGATAACCGCTTGTTTCATCACCAGAATAGGTAATTGCTCCTGACTGGTGTCTCGACATCGTTCTCCAGGAAAATTCTCTCCGATTACCATCTTCTGTAAGTGCAAATACCGAAAGATCAATATCGTTCACCTTCTCCCAATAGGTAAATGCCCTTAGCTTTTTCCCCTCATCTATTGAAATCCTGCTGCCTTTAGAAAGAACACCCAATCCTCCTTGCGAAGTATTTTCTGCTAATGGAAGTGTATAATTTTTCATGGAAGGTTCAATATATACCTTTCCAAGTCGATTTCTAAGTTTCTCAGAAAGTTTTGAACGAATCATTTTCCCAATTTCTTTTACCTGCTCTTCTGTAAGCCTGCTTTGACATTTCTTACTCTCCTCTGGTGTTTCATAATGAACCTTCATGAGATTATGCTGTGTAAACTTGAAAATACGTCCGTCCTTTCTCTGCACTCCTTCATATCTAAACAATAATTGCAGCAAAATCAATGTACTGCAATCCTCTGGGAATTCCGAAAGGAATGTTTGCTCATCTTCTCGATCCATACGGCTGATAATGTAATCCATATTTCGAAGCAATGCAGATGTTCCTTTCTTTTTCCGCAATAATTCTGCTGCTTGCTGACATCTGTTTTCCTGCATCAGCTTTTCAAACTCACTGTATACAGACTCATTGCCTTTCGTTCTCATGGCATGTACAAATATTTCCGCCTCTTCGTTTTTCGGCCGATAATGAATATGATGTAAGAACCCATTCCATAGCTGCTTCTTTTCATAACATGTACAAATATCGCACCTGTCACCTCGAAACATTCTGTCCAATAATGTCGTTAAGAATTTTCTGTCCTGATTTTTAAAGTTTAATTTTTTCAGATTTTCATTGTGATAATACCGATAGTTTAATTCATCTACTATTTTCATAACATCTGACAGATTCAAACTGTCTGCCAGCGAAAGATTTTTCGTGTCGATTAGAAGTCTTACACAGGTATTCTTTGAGACAATATCCGGAATACTTTCAATATGGTCACGAATAAATGTAAGTACAAGCGTATACTGCCTCTCATTAAGTGGTCGTGAACCTGACAATAAATCATTCACAATCGTTCGTACTGCATCTTCTGCTTCTTCTTCCGTTTGTATCACAAATTCCTGTACTTCTGTATCTTCCTGAAAAGCCGCACGTTCAAAGTCTTTTTCAAATACAGAATGTCCCGGCTCATCGAAATTTCCAAGTCCGTATGTATTAAAATAATGTATAAGCTGATCAAACAATAGTTCTTCCGCAGAAAGATCTCGGACACTTTGTGGGAATCCACTGTAAAATGGTTCCGGAACATTTTCTCCAAACCTTTTTGAGAGTTCTTTTACCATCTCGCAACGCACAAGCTCCCTGCCTTTTGTGATTTTTACACCAAAGAAATGTGCCATTGCAAACAATGTTTCAAAAACATGCTTTTCTTCTGTCTCTCCATCACTGACAAGAATATATTTTTCAAACAAATACTCTTTATATATTTCTTTCATGTCCGCACCTCTTTCTACTATACTCTAAATAATGCCGACTAATCTTGCCACTCAAATACACCTAATCTGAAGTAAGTAACAATAGCTGTCGGCATCCTTTTGGCGATATCATCGGATTAAATCTGTGCTCTACCTACTGAGCTACAGAACTTTTAAAGTTCTGGTGGGATTCGAACCCACGACAACAAACTCCCAAAGAAGTAAATCTGATTAGCTGCCAAATATTTTCTATTTCGTTTCCACTTCTACTCCTTCCAAAATTTCTTCTAAAGTCCTCGGTGTATAATTCATATATGGAAGCATACATCCCACATTACATGCCCGTAACTTTTTGTCATACACGTGTCTGCAATCATTCTCCTGCATCTGCTTCAGACAGCTTTGATAAAACTGGTCTTCTGCACTTTCATGTGTATGTCCATACAACAAAATTTTTCCACGTCCCATGTTTTTCCAAGAAAAAATCGGATAATGAGATAATACCAATCCATATTTTTCTTTTCCAACCGAATCATAAATTTCTTTATAATCACAAATTTCTGTAAATAGCTGTTGATACCTGTAATCAGACACATTATCATGGTTGCCTCTAATCAGCACCTTTCTTCCTTTTAGACGCGCCACAAAAGCAATCAGATCTTCATTTTTTCCTCGCAAACTCATATCACCTAATAGATATACAAAATCACCATTCGTCACCCGATCATTCCAATTTTTCAGGACCACTTCATGCATTTCTTGTACAGAATCGAAGGGACGATGGTCAAATTTGATTGCGTTTTCATGGAATAAATGCAAATCACTGATATAATATTTCATCTAATTCAACCTTCTTTCATTCTTGAAACAATTCCATTTTTCCCCTAAATTTCTGTAACTCTCCGGATAGTTTTTCTTTTTCTATTTCACAGAATGCTCTAACTCTCATCTCTGTTACACTTTGAGCCTGAGTATGGTCAAAACCAAATGTTTCCATTACTTTCGCTCTCGCATCATAATAATCCTCTGCTCCCTCAATAACTTCTATAATCTGTTCAGAATGATTTTGTGCCCACTGGAGTGCTTCAATAATATGTATACGTTCCCCAAGATCTTCCTTTCTGGAAACCAACTCATCTGCAAAAGCTGCAATATTATTTCTATTCCAGTCAAATGTATTTTTCGAATGCTTCTTCCCCTGTTTTTCTGTATATTCAAGCATCTCTTGAAATGCCTGGATAAGAATTTCATGTAATTCGCTTCTTTCACCATTTATTTTGCATGCCTCAATCTCTGATAAACATTCCCACCTTCTTTTGCATTCGATGTAATCATTTGCCTTTTGATACAAGCTTTTAAACAATCTTCTTCCTTCCGCATCTTCTTTTGCAGATTCATAGAAATCATTATATATTCTTATTATTTCATCATTCTCTTTACGATTTTTTTCTATAATCTCTTTTATCATCTCGATTACCCTTTTACACCTTGCTTTTTTATCCCTACTCATCCCATTCCGGCAAAATTGTGAATCTACCATTTTGATAGCCTTCCAACAGTTTTTCTCTCATATCGTTGTACCAGGCTCTCAACGTTGATTGAAGATAATATATTTCTTCTTTTCTATTTTTATCGTTTTCTAAAATATTGCCAGTTTGTACATCCATGTAAAAAATGATTTTTCCTTCATTTCCTCCGTAATACTCCATTGTTAAATAGTTATCTGTATCCTTTGCAAATACCATAATACTGTCATAAATAATAGATATGAGACGATATTCCGGATTCCACCATAATTCTTTTATATCTATCTCAGTTTTCTCTATCGGTAACCATGCCAACACACTATCAAATTCTAAAACTCCTCCTCGACTTTGTCTGAAACTTCCAGGTATTTTCCCGTGATCAGTACTCCTTAACCCTGTATTCCAACAACCAGCACTTAGATGACCATCTTTTTCAACAATCAAGCAGACCTCAAAATTATTAGGAAGCCTGTCTTTTATATAATTAAAGCCTTTCAACGTTACTTCTCTCGGCTTATTTGATATAGCAAATACTTCATTTGTACCCATAATTTTTCCTTTCAAAAACAGGTTTTATATTTCTTCAATCTCAGCATAAAACTTTTCAAAGTCATCTAGCATCCTATCGATTTTGGCGCGCTCATACCACCCCTGTGATTTCCAGAACAGTAAAATCTCTGTGAATTCATCTTCTTTTTTGTCGATAAATCCTCCACATCGCTGACCATTGTGATATACCTTATCATTTTCTCTTGCTGTCATACAGGCAGTATCACGCCCCAATCTTGAGCAGTCTTTGCAATACAGCTCTTTTTTCCTTGGTAAAAAATGACAGTCGTCTTTACAATTAATAGGAAAATACGAAGGTACTCTTGAGCAAAATGCAGCCCCTGTTTCTTCTGTGTTACCAATATTGATTTTAAACTTACATTTTCCACATTTCATACGTTTTTTACCCCTAGGTTCTCTTCATCTCTTTTAACGATATTTATGTTATGTACACATTGATTTCTCTTCATAGATCATCTTAATAACGGGACATATATTAATTTCCTTATCTTCATCGATAAATCCCTGCATTACTAAAATCGGACCATCTTTTGGATTGTCTTTGTGAAAGCCTATCTTTTTCAACAGTTCTATTGCAGGTGTATTCTCTGTAAGTGTCGTTGCATACAATCTATCTACCATGATCTGATTATGATCTACCGATAGTCCTTCTCCAAATATTTGTTTTATTACTGCTTTACAAGCTTCTTCACAATATCCTTTTCTCCTATAATTTTTAGCTATATAGAATTCTATTTCATAATCTCCATTTAACTCACGATGAAATCCTACATAACCGATAAATTCTTCCATAGGATCTTTTGGGAAAATGGAATAGATACATTCTTCATGCCTGGTTCTTTCAAAATACGTTGCAAACTCAGACAGGTTTTTCTCCGAAAATTCTACTCCGCAAAATTTTTGAAAATCACCATCTTCTCGCAACATTTTCAAAAATGGCTTGGAGTCCCGCTTATTGACTCCTGGTAATAATTTTAATCTTTTTGTTTCGATTTCTCTTCCTGTATTCATAAATAATCACCATTTATCCTAAATTCACATATTTGTCTTTACATATATCTTCTACAAAGAATACTGGTAATCTGTCATGATATGTTTCATATAATACATCTTCTGAAATCTGTCTATAGCGTTTCCCCACTGGTGTGTCTACTTTTTTCATATAATCTATTACAATAGAATTTTTCATTTTATCATTGATCTTCCCACAGATAGTACAATAGCTGTTAAGTGATGTATGAATTTTGTTTTCTTCCCAATTCCATTTATATCTAATTAGACATTCTTCATATTGATGCTTGTGTTTTGACTTCTTATTAGCTTTAGATATATCATTTTCTTTCCGTTTGAGATATTTGGGTATTTCTAAATCTGAACTAAATTTTCGCTCCAATTCTTTTCACCTTCCTCTGCCACCAATCCAACTAAAATAAAAAACAGAAACGTCTTTTAAAATTGAACTCTCAAATATACCCTCGCTTACCCGAGGACCTCAAAAATACCTTTGCAGCTACAAATGTCAGCACAGAATATCTTGTCGAGGTATCCCTCTTGTCTTATCCGTCGATAAGCCTTATACTCTGTGGACCCTGCATATAGATTTCTCTACTGCAGGCAGAATCCTTACTGATGTAGACCTGTCTAGCTTTCACCAGCCACAAGCCTGGTCGCCGTTGCGATATCTTGCCTTTAGCTACTCACTTGTGATTTGATTCCATATATGCTTTTCACATATATCCGGGCGTTCATGCAGCAGCGCCCATGCGGCTTGATGTGTTATCGGTTTCGGCTGTGTAAAATCATCACCTTTCGGGTGAGGCATCAACCGTTCTTCCTCTGCATCGAGGCTGCCTATCGAAACATCAACAAATCGTTCACAAATGTATTACTACACTCAACCATCCGTTAAGATGATTTTCAGTCTGCAACGATATTTTCAAAGTGCCATGACCGAATAAAAAACTCTTGGTGTCAACTAACACCATCCTTGCGTCTCCGTTCGGATGAACTCTAACAGGTTCTCCTCTTGAAATAACCTCTGTATTTGCTCATTCATTCCGCTTACGACCATGCGCCCAATCTCTACTGGCGATAGAGTTGTGATGGGCGTGGCATATTTGAAAGTTCAATCATTTTTTTGTTATCTCTCCAACCTAATGCTCCCTTCATGATTTTATAAATAGAATCAGCTTTTTATCTGTGACTGATTATACCGTTTTGAACATTCTATAAATCAGCACATTTAATGCTTTTCAGATTTATTTTATGCTCCTACCAGAGTTTATTATTGGATTTTTCTACACTTTCCACAAAATTCATCCGGTACACAGGCTTTATCGTCAATATAAATATCACAGAAAATCTTACGTGAATTATTTCCATAATAATCAATCACTTCCGGCACATTATCATTCACTGCATCAAATTCAAGCTTTGCTACTTCTCTACACCATGAAAGTGCCTTATCCAAAATCACTCCCGATCGACACGTCCAAAGAATAAGTTTATCCCCCGCCTTTTTATGTATTTTCAAATAATCAATGAGAGGCTGATTTGGTTCTCCTGTATCTGGCCAAGTAGAAAAACACAATGTTCCATCAAAATCTACTGCAATAATCTGTTTTTTATCCATACCTTCAAGTATCTCCCTATTATAAATGTTCGCAAGTTATCTGACACCAGACTATTCATTTATATCTACAATAATCGCTGCATGATCAGTAACACTCGCATTCATCAAAAACGGATCAATCTCCATATTCTTTACCTTTTTTGCAAGAGACGGAGATGCAATGGCATAATCTAATCTCCCCTGATATTGTGCCTCTGTTGGTGTATTTTCATCATTCCCGAACATCATCCATAGATCCACTGCTCCTTTATCAAGTAATCTATTTATCATTTTCTTATTTTCCCGGGTTTGATCATTTGCGTTTAAATCTCCCACAAGTAAAAAGTCATCATTCAGATTGTCTATCACAAAATTTTCCATATGATTCAAAAATATCTCATCGGATTCACACGGAAAGTGGCTTCCACATATCAGTAAATCATCCTCTTTACAAACCACACTCCTATTCTCCCGATATTTCCCAGGTGAATGAATATACTTAGGATTTCCATCTCGAAAGAAAATCATAGTTAACGAATAGTTTCCTCTCTCTGGTAAACAATCTTCAATATATGAATATCCTATTTCTTCCAATTCTCCTATAAAATCTATACTTTCATAACAGCTAATTAACATTTCTTCAATAACCAATAAATCCGGTTGCTTATCCAAGATATATTCTTTCAGGCTGTTCCATGTCTCATCTTTCTTCACTTGCTTCGCCCAATACTTCCAATCAATCTGATATTTTCTATCTCGATTATTAAAATACCGGTGATTCATTAAATGTTCATTCTTACCGCCAAAATCATTCATATTAATCGACATAATTCTTTTCTTCTTGTTCATTATTTTTATTCTCTCTTTCCTCTACATATTTTTTTATAAATTCTTTTAAAACAGCTGCTGGATTTTTCTTTTCTGCCTTACAAAATGTCTTAAACTGGAAATACAAATCCTCTTTTATTGTAAACGTTATTTGTATATTTTTATTTTTAATATATTCCACATTCTACCTCTTTTCCAACGACTTCTAATTTTACCATATCAATAGCTTCGTCTACGGTTATCTTGCCTTCAAGCAAAAGAAACACCGGCGTACTTAAACAATCTAACAGGCTTGGAAGTGCTCCTGTAATAAAATCTTCTATCTGCAACATGTTCAACTCAAAATATGTATATGGAATAAGCATTGTCGATGTAATATCTTGCATTTCATCTTCAGTAATATAAAATCTTGGTAATATTAAACATTGCGATTTATATAGTGCACCTTCCATGCCGTCCGAAACAGCTATCCATATCCTTGCATTCATAAAATTTAATAGTCTGCACAATTCGTATACCTTCGTTGATTTTTTACAAATCTCAGCACCTGATTTTGAATAGTAAACTCGAACCTCCATTGAATCTTCATAGAACCAGATACATCCCTCTGTAATATTATCTGGACATCTGTCACAATTTTGAAAAACCATTGTTATCCTTGGCGTTCCTTCCAACTGATCTGTTTTGAAATACAAATGATGCTGTTTTAAATACAAGGTGATTTCTGACATCATCCTGATATTAGTTCTTTTTTTCTTTTGGTATTCCATAAAGTTCTCCATATCAAGCACCCCTTCCTACTTTTTATGCTGAAATTTTACTATATCGATTGGTTTATAAATCTACACAAATCGTTTCTTTCAATTCTTGTTTTACATCTGATACCCGATTCTGTATAACACATTTTTAACAATATCAATTCTGGAACTGTACGAAAATCATCATGCTTATATTGTTCTAATAATTTATGCATTTGTCTTTTCGAAGAAATCCAAACGAAATCTGTAACGATATCATCATCACAAATGGGCTTCAAATAAAGCACTGCGCTAATCATATCATCACTCAAAGGATTTACTTCTTCCTCTTTTATTATGATTCCTTTTAATGTGTTATTTTGCAATTGATATAACTTTTGCTTGAATTTTTCAATCTGTTGATTCTTGTATACATCGCATCCATCCACACAACTTATCACATCCGACAAGTATTGTCCTTCCTGTAGTACTATATGCTTTGTCAAAGGACTATTTCTCTGTTCTAATTCCTCTATTCTAAATTCCCATTGACCAATAAATATGTCCAGAAATTCCTCCGTGTTCCCACGATTTTTATATCTCTTTTCATACTCATCTTTTAAATTTTTATCCGGATATATAAGCGTATATGGTATTTGATCTGCTTCCAGAAAATCCAATATCAAATCGATAGTCGGTATTACAAGAGGTATTTCCGGGCAATAATAAAGCAAATATTTTATCGCCCAATAATAATACAGTACCCAGTAATTTCTAAGCGTCAACTTAGGATTCGCTTTTATCTGTTCCCCTTCCCTGTCAGATTCCATATTTCCAGATACTTCTGAAAGATTGGTGTATTTGAAAGGCATACAGATCAAATCAATTGCTTCTGGATTCTCTTGACAAAAATAGCTTTTTCCTGTTCCTGCATAAGCCGCATAAATCATAATTATTTCTCCCTTTTGGACTTATCTTGATTCCGTCATTGTATTTGCAGATTTCCACCAGAGGAGCAACTAGAGGGCCAACTTCTCCAGTTTGAAATTAGCATCCTGAGATGGCGAATCTATATCTGCTATACTATATTTATACATAATCCAATTGTTCATAAAACTTCACAACTTTTAATTTTCAGAAAAAAGAGAGCCAACATGTGCTTGACTCTAATTCTCCTCATACTTTTCCAATGCTTTCCTCAGTGTTTCTTTGATTCTATTTCTATAGGAATTCTTGCCCTTCCCACCAATGTCAAGGACCTCTACGCATCCGCTATATTGCAACACCCAAAAAGTGAAACTGTTAAGATTTACTTTGATTTCTATATCATAATACTTGCTTTCATCCGCATCATATCCCACTACCTTAAAGCAATCAGAGAACCAATCCACAATCTGTGTAAGCTGATCCGCATCCACACGTATTCTTACTCTCTCCACTTTTCCCGCGAACATATAGGGGGTTTCCATTCTATATCCAAAGAGGTCATTTAATTGCGAAAGACCTGCCTCCTCTTTTGTAACAGCTTTTGCTCGATTAATAGTAACGTCAGACATTAAATCTACTCTATATAATTTGTATTGCAAATCTGTGCGTCTTTCCGTTTCCAAATCTGCACCCAACATATAGTACCGCCCATTCGAGAATATGATATCAAATGGTGAACAAATTCTATGAACATCTTCTTTATATTTCTCTGGCGTTTCTGGAAGTACCTTTCCATGACGCCCGTATGGGACCAACCTGATAGTTTGCTTTCCATAATCATACACGCAGAGATTAAATTTTATCTTCTTCCCCTGTTTGATTGCCTGTCTTATCAAATAAACCTGCTTTAAGACACGACTTTCTATATAGCCAGCCTTTCCATCAATGTCATCATCTCCAACAAAGTATGGCTGATTTTCCATGCGATGGCGATATTGAGTTAATTCAGAAAATCTCTTGCCTGCCAAAAATGTAATCCTTTTCGCGAGATTATCTGCTTCTTTCTGAGTCAAAATCTTACTATTAATCACTGAATCCATCAAAAACATCCATTCGCTTTCAGATATCATTTCCATCATCCAGTATCCTATCGTCCTACCATTTTGACCTTTCTTAATAAAAATAATTTCTCGTTCATCTCCCCGACACTTCTTTATAATTTCATCGCATTCTTCCTCTGTCTGATACTCTTCTGCTTCCATTCTATTTAAAAAACCTTTTATTACTGTCCTACCTATCTCAGTTCCTCTTTTTTCTGCTTTATCAATGATGCCACTTGCACTTATCGGATTCTCCCTGCTTGAATACTCTCTCAATATGTCTCTGATAATATCATCATTATTACGTTCACCAAATCTTTTTTCTACTCGTGCCATAAAAACGTCCCTCCATCTCTTGCATTAATCAAAGTTTGTTTCAAATCGAATGTTCTCAATATCTCTTTCCACCTCTTTTCTCTTATGTTTAAAATAATAGCCACAGAATCCACTCCATTATCAGTAACTTCCACTGAATGTAGGACAACAAAAAAGACCAGATAGCTGTTAAGTATATCTGATCTTTCTCTATAATTATTTTCTTTGGGCTTTTATTTAATAGTAACGCTTAAAGCATCATGATCTGACAGTTTATCTTTAAAGAATCCATCCATCACAAAAAATTCAATATCCGTATTCGAAAACACTCGATCCGGTTTCGTAACCTCTCGATATGTATTTTTCTTGTCGGTATCAAAAATTTCGCTTCCTACAATGCTAATAATCCCATTCATCAATTTTATTTGTCTGATTTCCGATTGCTGTGTTACATTAGTATCTCCCAGGATGATTAATTTCTCTTTTGTTTCTTTCCAGGCTTTCATTTCCTCTTTTACATCAAAAAGAAATGGATCCCTGGCATTATGTATACCTACTATAGTTTGATCATTTACGGATATTTCACACCAAGTCAACCACCTTTGTGGAGAAGGTTTCGATTTTGTGATATGTAAATCTTTTCTCACATATGCCACAACTATAGAATACTTCCCTTTTACGTCTTCTAAGCTGTCATAAGCATTAGGCAAAATAAGTCTATATCCCATCTTATCAAAACAATCAGTCATCTGTTTCCCCGCAGGGGTATTCGGTGCAAATTCTGAAAAGAATACTATGTCATATTTTAATGATTTTTCTATATTTTGAGAATCTAGTATTCTGTCACAAATACTCTTGGCATTTTTTCTACAATACTCAACATCTACACAATTTCTTAGCTTTTCTCTGTCTTTCTCTCGTATTCCATAGAGACCATTAATATTTATATACAATACATTCATCTTATTTCATTTCTCCTTTTTTCAAAATTTCCATTTTCAACATATCTTTAGCGTCATTTACAATCCAAATACATTGTCTTCCAGGACTTCATCAGGTACATCGAGTTCTTCGATATACTCCGACAGAGTCAGTTCTTCTTCAACTTCAATTTCATTATACATCTCTTGCCACCTCTTTTCTTTTATGTTTAAAAATAATGCTCCCACCTACAGAACCTACTCCATTATCAGTAACTTTCACTGAATGTAGGACAATAAAAAAGACCAGATAGCTGTTAAGTATATCTGATCTTTCTCTGTAATTATTTTCTTTGGGCTATTATTTAATATTCTGCCTTTGTCTATTTTCTTTGGGGTATTATTTAATACTATTCCAGACACTCTAAGCTCTTGGTTCCATGTCCTGTATCTTCCAAAATCCAGTATCTAGATTTGTCTATATCATCAATCTGTTCTTCGCTGATTAATTGAAATTCAAAATATTCCAGAAACTCCTGGTTTATAGATAATTTGATGAAGCTCCATCCTCTATCCCCACTATGAGCCTCCATAATCTGTTTTTCTTCCCAGATAAACCTTGGCCTATACCATGCTTCACGGGCATATCTATAATCATCAAGCCCATACCACCCCATAAGTCGTCCTCTGTCTAATCGAATAAACTTTTGATTTTTCGGATGATATTCTTTACTTATAAGATATGCTGCAATATTCTTTAATATCTTTTCCCGTGTTTGTTCATGCACAGTTTTTCCTGATCCATCTTTATGTGGCTTTACCCTACTATATAAATACGCAAAACGCTTCTTTGGATCTTTTTCCGGCTTTTTTGATGTATCCTTTCTTAATGTCATATATCTTTTCCGCAATGGGCCATGCGCCAACGCAACTGCTATTACTGAAGCTAACGTGATTCGATTTTGGCTATATTCCTCATTCTCACCGCATAACTTATCGTTTAACTTGCTTTCGACTTTTTTCCACTGTTCTTTCTTATTTTCCGGACAATGGTACAGCCAATATTTTTTTAACCATCCATTCGCTTCCGGATATGTTTCTTGCCATTCTAAAATACACTGTCTATGATTTTCCAAATCATCATTGATTGCTTTTTCTTTGGATTCTGAAGCATTAAGATCAAATCCACACCATTGAAGTAAAATATACTTCGTATCATTTAAGATGTTCTCATTAACAAGTCCATCTTCGTTATAAATCTTTTTTTCTGTTTCAAATCCAAAAATAAAACCTCTTGCAAGAATTACAAGAATTCCTCCAATTCCATTCAAATCATCACTTTCATAATTTTCAGTTAACATTTTAGGCTGAATTCTGGGGTTAGCAGATTCCGGAGCCTTCACATATGCTTCAAATTCTAAAATTTCATTTAACATCTTCTTTTTCCTCTTCTATATATGGTTCCAGCTCTTTCCATTCAAATACTTCCCAAAAGAATCTGCCATAATCTTCTGACTTCTTTGTGATTTCATATAATGTTTCAATCTTTAATTCCAAAGGTAACTCCTTGGTTTCCGTCACTATTTGTTTAAGTTTCTGAAGACATACTCCATATAATTTGTTTTTCGGATCTGTCTCATTTTTTTCATAAAATCCTTGAACAATACTTTCCAGATCTTTTTCTAATGATTTATCCAACTCTGCCATTTCGGTTGTCTCTTTTACAACTCTCTTTTTTAAAATCTCAAACGGGGTTACTTTTGGACCTTCTATTAAAGTAAGTACATTCCATAAAGTTTTATATCCCTGTTGTTCAAAATGAAACAGAACTTCCTGTTCTTCTTTTTCCAAACTTTGAGCATCAAATCCATTACCTATAATCTGTTCTAATGCTTTTCCTCTATTTTGCATTGGTTGTAATAACCATTGCATCTGATTCAAGCGATCTTTCATTTTTTTAATCGTATTATCTTGATTTAAACATGCTTCTATTTTTTCCTGTATACGTGGAAGCACTTTCCTTTGAATATCTATAACATTTTCTTCATCATATATTTCAAATAAGTTTGTTTGCAGATTTTTCAGTGCATAAAAAGTACCTTTCTTTTCATTCTTTAAGACTCGCAAAAACGTGTTTACATAGAACACATACGAATTTAAAATCCCTTGACATTTTAGTTTAAATCTTTCATTATTTTCCTTGTCTCTGTCTGAGATTTCTTTGGAATATTCAAAAAACTGTGCACTTTTCGTTTCTTTCTTCTTTTTATATTGTTTTAGTCCTTCTTCAAAATATAATGGTAATTCGTTGATATATGTACCACCATCCTGAATTTCAAACGTAGCTTTTGTTTTACAACTTTTTGCAGACACACAAAGACATCTTTTTCCCTCAATATTTTTCCGAGTTGTTGACAGATTATCAAGATTATACCCTTCTTCTCCCCGCAACTTTTCTATGTCTCTCAAAAATAAAATATAAGCACTCTTGTCAATCCCTGCTTTAAGTACAATGTCTAAATCAGGATGTAGACCGTTTTTAGCCGCATCAATCTCCAATCCTGTTAAAATCGTACATTTTGCACATGTGGAACTCTCTGAAGTAAATACCAAATCTAATTCGTCTTTGCTTGGTAATTTCTGATTCCTCTCATATTCTGTCTGCCCGATAGCAATTGCAGCATCGGATATTTGTCCAATCCGATTAGAAAATGTATTCTGGATATGAGAAAACGGAACATGCTTCTGAATCGTGACTGGATTTCCTTTAGAAGTAGGTATTTTAATAACCGGAAGTGTTCGCTTAAAATACGGTACTAATCTATTCGTTCTATCACCCAGATAATTTCCAGCCTCATATGCTCCAAATGCAACCGCTTCTACTACATCCTGATTCGCCACAACATTGACCAGATCCCCGTCAAAATCGGCACCTCCCAGACATAGCGGAGCCGATGATCCCCTCGGAACCATGACAATACCAGTCAGCTTTTTAAAATACTCATCATATAATTCAACATGTCCTTTGAAAGAGTTATAGTTGACCCAATCTGCATATAAATCCTCTGTAGTCATTTCAAAACGCTTCATTATTATTTGTTCATTTCTTGACAAATGCGGACTTCGAAAGAATGCATAATAAGAATCATAATTTAACTTCAAATCTTCCCAACAGTCACTCTGTGTACCTACAGGCAGGTAAAAACACAAATATAAATATTTTTGCCAGAATTTGGATATAATATTCTCATCCTCCAGTAAACTCGCAAGCAATGGCAATAAATCTCTGCACAGATATCGATTCTGTCCTTCCACAACTAATTTTCCTGTTGCCAGCTTTGTTAAAAGTCCTTTCTGTACATTTTTTAATTGTGATTTTATATATCCGTCGCTTTTTAAAGCAGAATTCTTAAATAACGCCCGTTTCCAGTTAGGTATCTGTCTTACAACTATCGTTTCCTCATCATTCTCCTGTGTATCACTATCCTCCTCTTGGATATTGTTATCATCATCATCCACTGTCATTTCTTCGCAATCTTTCAGATACTCGATAGGATTTTCTATAAAAAAACAATGTCTTTCTACAATCCTTTTAAATTGCTCTTCCGTAAAATGCAGTGTATTGATCATCTGATAGCTCAGATGTGCATATTTGGAGTTCCCGTAAGGTAAATTTGTCCCTGAAATATACAATGCATGATCATATTTTTTCATTGTATCACAATAGAATACCATCGGATCCATATTAGCAGCTTTATCAGATGCACTATCCAAATAATGTCGAATCCATTTCATACCTTTAAACATACTTTCTGTGATAATAATATGAGCCTTGCTCAAATCTCTCTTTATACCAAAAGCATCTACATACAACTGTTCACCTTTTTTTCCGTTATAAGTCTCTAAAAACTCATGCACATCCACTTCATGAAGCATTCCCTTCATGAACGGTAACCTAATCTGAAAAGAAGTGGCTCCTTTTATGTTCAATGCTTCATTAATGTAAGAAGCATATTTTGGCGTAATAAAACCAGAACCATCGAATGGGATATCCACATACTCAAAATCTTTTATTTGAGGTTTCTGAAAATTGCATTGCAACACTTCTCTAAAATCTGCATCTTTTACCACTTTAATTTCTGTAGTTGCTAATGGAATATTTTTATCATAATTATAACTTGTAACCGGCTTTTCCGGGTTGTCTTTCTTTGTTCGTACATCCTTTATTATTATAATAGTATCCGGATTTATCACAAACTTTGGATGTTTAACTCTTTTAGAAGAAGAAAGATATAAACCTCTGTATGCATAATATTTACTTTCAATTACCGGTATCTTTGAAAAATCCATTCCTAAGTTGAGACGCGTATTCAATCCTTCATAAAAATCTTCATCAATAAACGAAATACGACTATTCCGGCTCATGCTTCCACTCTTATCAAAAGCAACCATATGGATCGGATTTTCAACCCCTTCAAAATACATATCAAATCCATTTTCTATAAGATCTTTTGAATCGTCCAGCAAAGCTTTTTGGTTCTCTATCTTCCATGCCCCAGCATTCTCTTTATCAAGTGGCTGAAATATTTTACCAAAATCTACAATCACTAACTTGTCATATAATGTTTTATCTGTAAGTTTAAAAAGTTGTTTCTCTTTATCATACCATGCAGATTCTATTTCTTTGCAGAATTGATAAAATAGCGCACAGTCTTCTCGTTCGTCTTCCTGTTTTACGACATATCTTCGCAACGAATAATTTTCAAGATAAATCTTGAACCGTTCTTTTTCTTCACCAGGCTTCTTTGGACAAAAGTTGAAAAAAGCCTGGGCATCAATCGTTATAATTTTTTGTCTAATGTCTGGCATGATATTACTCCTCTTTGGTTAGTTGGGGCATTGGCTCCTGTTACACTAAAAAATAACTTCCGTCCAATCAATTGTTGCAAGGTTTGTTTTAAATTTTTTCCATTTATCGTAATCTTGGGAATCAAATGTTGGTATACTCGTTTTATCCTTTATCTTTTCATATATTTCTGTTAAATCACCGATATCCGCTGATATAATCTTCAATAGAGTCTCTTTACACTGTTCAAAAATCCATGTTTTATACCCAACTTCTCCTTTTGATGGCGGGTTACTAATATAGTCTTTTCGTATACCATTAATCTTGTTTCCTGATTCTTTAGAAAGTGTATAATATTTCCATATCACTCCATTTGTATATAGAACTTTTCCATACCATAATAGCTCTCCCAATAATTGTCCTGCATCTTTTGCTTTTCCACCCGATTCATTCAGAAGGGTCTTATTTTTTTTTACATAATAGTTTATCCAACTGATTTCCTCATTCTCATTGTTCTTCTTGTTTTCCTCACAAATTATTTCGATTGTATTGAGGTCTAGGCATTCTATGAGTTCTTGGCTAATGCACTTTGCTTCCACACAACCATATATTTTTTGTAAATTGCTATCTATATTTTCTTTTTCCGGAAAACTTTCATCAAAAATCGCAAGATCTGGAAAACTTCCAAACCCATCTATATATTTTCTTTGCTCAACATTCATATTCTTATTCTCCGTCTTGATCCTTTGACCCTTATGAACATCACGTATCGAAAGTTTTTCCGTATTCGCACCATCTCTCAAAAGCATATTAATTAGTGGATATAATTCTTCCTCTTGTCCATACTGTTTATCCATTAGCCATAGTTCTCTCATATATTGTTCTAATGTCATTTTATCAACCTCTCTCTTTTTGATATTCTTATATATTTCACATTTCTCGGATTATGGTGCTATACTATAATGATATTGCATTTTCTGTCTAGCTCAGTATATATGCCAAAATTTCTAATACAAATTATACTATATTTTCCAGTCGTAATCCATTCTTTAATCCCAGAACCGTAAATTTACTGCAAAGATTTATTAGACAAAGCATCTTAATTAAATTTTCAATCTACAGATAAGATATCTAGATTGAAATAAATTGTGACACAAAAAATACAGATAACCTTTAGTATTCATGGCTATCTGCATTTTACGCAAAAATCACTACCCTATTTTTAATTTTACACTGACAATGTTAAGAATCTCCGATTTCCTGAATAGTTAATAAACGGTTCAATTACACATCTTCATCCATATAACTAGGTATACCTATGCAAATCCGAATATCTGATCTCTGGTCCCTTTTCAAATATAATACAATATTCTTTAATCGTAAAACTTTCAAAACTACACTCTGCGTAATACTTATGTAATCTATGAAAATCATATTCTCTCGTGTCTGCTGTCGTTTCTATTACCAAACAGTATTCCTTCGTATGATAAGCCGAAATAAACTTGATTGGTTTTATGTCCGAAGGTTCTTCGTCTATTCTCTTTAATCTCCAAATAAAATCATTATCATAAATCCCCACAGGCAAATTTTTCCTGTCATCTCGACGATATGCAAACCAATCAAGACAAATATCCACGACTTCCCCTTCATAGGGATACAAATAGCAAAAAGGAACTTCTATTGTTATTCCGTTTTCCTTATTTATGGCTATAAAAACTAAATCTTCTACTAAAACATCCCTCGTTACATCATATACTTCTGCCATCTATCTCACCAGACACCCTTTCCATTCCGACATTCCAATATTTACTTCTACTCCAGAATTAAACTCAATCGCGTCTTCCTCCATTCCGTCAGAGAAGATTATTCCATTTTCAGGCATTTTAGATAATACCCGGAACGGATCTCCTTCACCAATCCTTCCAAATACAACAGTGGCATCTGTTGTATTTGAAGGAAATGGCTCTCTAACAACAAAACTTAACTTTTTCTCATCCCATCCAATCTTTTCATAATCACCACTACCATCATAACCAAACAATCCACATGCAGCCTTTGCCTGTGCCATTACTGACTTGTACCATCCGGTCTGCCCAATTCCTGTAGAAACTATTATACCGGATGAAGACTGTGATTCTGTTATGACACGCCCCAAAGTATGGCGTATGGTTAAGTCATATCGTGCTGATGTATGAGATTTGGGACCAATAAAAAATTCATTCACAGCAAGCATTTTCTGACCATCATTGGTTACAGCCTTTGCCATGGTAACATTTTTCACATCACAGTCACCAGTTATCGTTTGGGGGATAATCTTCTCCAATTCTCCCGCCTCAAACGGAAGGAGAATCCCATCCCATCTTGCAGGATCAGGATTGACTCCGATTAACTTTTGTCCGCTCAAATACTTCACCGTATTACATACCAGACCATCTCTTCCGACAGCAATAACGATATCATCTTTTCCAAACAGCATATTTGGAATAAATTTCCTGTCAACCACTGTAATTTTTGCATACTTATCAGCAATTTGTTTCACATTAGTGAGTGCCTTTTGATACGTTTCATCTTCCAATATATAATCGGAAAAGTCTGCTCCCATATGCTCTATATGAAACTTTGCCTGAGCTTTTGTATTATACTTGTACAAGAACTCTTGAAGGCGGCTCTTCTGCGTCACAATCACAATTTTATTTGCATTTCTATCCATCTGCTCTCCATTGCCGGGCAATTTCCAGATTGGACCACCCGGATTATATACTTATTTACTTGTAGCAACACCCGAAGATGTCAGTGTCTCCAGAAGATCCGGCGAAACATTCAAATTTCCGATTTTATCCGTGTTTTCCGCAAGACTGTTAAATGCCTTTGCAATCAGTGTTTTACTGTCCATACCGGATAAAAGAATGGCAAGAAGAACTTCCTTATCCACTGATTCCAATGCTTTAAGTACAACTTCATTGGCGTATGCTTTAGTGTCCGCTTGCTCTTTTCTTAACTTACTTTCAAGCTCAACCTCTTCCAAAGCATTTTTTTGCCTTAGCATTTGATTTTCATGCTCTTTCTCCGCAACTTTTATTTCTGTATTCAACTCATTTTCCTTAACAATTCGTTCCTGTTCTATCGCCGCATTTCTTCTCTTATAAATCGCATTATCCTGTTGTTGAAGGATTTATTCTCTTGTAGCTGACTCCAGAGCTTTTTGAGTTTCCAATGAAGGAGATACAGCCAAAATGGATACGGTTACAACTTCCAAACCTAACTCCTTAATGGCTTCGTTTGAGGTCATTTCTTCAGACAAAAATGCTGCTAATTCCTCCTGTGCATGAATTACCGCCTTCACATCTCTTGCATTAACAAACTTAGAAACAGATGTCTTTGCTAAGTTTGTTATTCGCTTTCCCATCACCTGCTTTGCTTCAACTTTTTTCCCTTCATACCCTGATTCACTTGTGTACGAAAAATCAATCATTCCAGCTACCTTTTCGTAATCACGAATAATGTAAGAAATATCACCCTGTATATTGATTCTCTGAAAATCCGATGTCAACACATCATCGAAAGCAAAGAATGTGTCAAATGACACTGTAGGAACCACTGACATTCCTGTGTTAAGTGTGTTACAAAAAATGATAATCCAATTCCCTGCTTTATAACTTTCCCGTTCTTCATCACAAACACATACTCATTTGGTTGAAATTTATAATGTTTAAATCCCATGTTGTCTCCTTATTGATTCTGATTTACTACCCTCCTATCCCTTGCGGATTAAAGCCCATTATCCGATGTCTGAAATACATCACCAATGGTTCTTTCTGCCTTTTATGGTGAGATTGTATAATATGGCTCTGCTTTTAATCCGCATAAATTGATCCTTTCGAAAATATTATCCTAAAAGATACGCTCGCAGTTCTTGTTCTGCGAATTGGTCTATTTTTTCATCCAACTTCTGGAGTCTTTCTAAGAAATGACTCATCAGCTTATTAAACGCTGCATCTGTCTTGATGTTCATCACTCCATTTTCATATTCTGCTTCTTCCTCGGTAAAATCTGGATACTCCGCTTCAAACACATATTCCTCAACGACATTGTCCATAAACTGCAATATCGCATTAAATATTGTCTCCGGAAGAACCAGTTTCTTTCTTTCTATCACAGCTCTGATTCTGTAGTATTCATCTTCATTTTCTATATCCATCTCACTCACATATTTTTTTAACGCTTCATAAATATCCATAATCTGCTGTTTCTGAAATTCACTTACTTTATCCATTCTCTTATCCTCCGTTTTTTCTTCCTCTATCTTTATCTCCTTTTGCAAAGCACCTTTCGGATATCCCAAATAACTCTCCAATTCATCCAAAAGTTCTGGTGTTCTAGAATCCGGTCCACTGGATTTATCTCTCTGCCAATATTTAACCGTTTCCGGTGATACATGCAGTGCTTCACCTATCCGCATATATAACTGTTGTTTAGAAGATATCCTATCTCCATTAAGTTCGTTTTTCTCTACTATGTTTTTCAATATCTCTCTGAATTTCCAATTGTCAAAAACTACCATTTCGTTATCCTCTCTTTCTTGATCCTGATTCTATTATATTCTATTTGTAAGCTTTCAGTAGAGGAGAAAGCGGAGGGCAAGTTCTCCTCTTTGATATCAACCTCTTGAATTGGATGATTCCTGTCTACTATGTTATATTTATACATGATTTGGTTGTTTATAAACCTTCACATCTTCCTGTTTTTAGAAAAAAAGAGAGCCTTTTGGCTCTCTGAAATATATTTGGTTCCATTACAATTCACCTAGTATAATTGCCATTTCCGCAATCTATAATCCATCCTTCTTCTATACATGTACTCAATGCAGCTTCAAAGTTTTTTGGATACACACCTTCCTCTTCAAATAATCTTTTAACTTCTTCAAAGGTATAGGTTTCTTCCCCATCAGGAAACATTCTTTCTAGCACACTGTATAATCTTGTTTCAAGCACTTCTACGCAACCGGAATACTGTAATACCCAAAACGTAAAGCTGTTGAGATTTACCCTAACCTCAATATCATAATATGAATCTTCATCGGCATCAAAACCGACTACCCTAAAATTATCCGAAAACCAATCTACTATCTGCGTAAATTGATCCGCATCTACACGGATCCTTACACGCTCAACCTGTCCGATAAACATATATGGATTTTCCATTCCTGAATTCAATGGTTTCCAAGACCATTTATCAGCCTCACTTGAGACCATTAGAGACCATCTATTGATCTATCAAGACCATTAGAGACCATCTTTCTATATCTTTTCAAATCATGCATAGTTATTTTTTTAATTCATATCTAGTTTTGGTCCATCACCAACTTTTTCGATTAATTGTTTTTCCTGCATTTTATCTATAATCTTTCTCGTTGCTGACCTTGCTTTATAACCACATAGTTCTGTGGCCGCTTTCATCGTAATATTTCCGTGTACTCTTATATATTCCAAAATCCTCTGCACTGTCACTGGTAACTGCCTTGCAATCATACCATTAAAACCACCAATTGTATTACTCTCCAAGCCACCCATCGATCCACTTCTGTCCAAAATAAAACCCCTGTTTCACATCATTCCAGACGTAAACCAGGGGTTTCACTTATATCATTCTATACCATAGACAGTACATATACTATCTATTCACTTTTACTCTGTCTCATAAAAGACTTTCTTATCCAGAGCTTTATTCTGATGTGCAACGATTGTTGTACATACGGCATCACCTGTGATATTAACAGCTGTTCTTGTCATATCAAGGATACGGTCAATACCCATGATCAGACCGATTGCCTCAACCGGAAGTCCGACAGAGTTAAATACCATTGTCAGTGTAACCAGACCAACACTTGGTACTCCGGCTGTTCCGACAGATGCCAGTGTTGCTGTTCCGATAACGGTAATATAGTCTGCCATACTCAGATGGATTCCGAATGCCTGCGCTGCGAACACAACTGCAACACCCTGCATGATGGAAGTACCATCCATGTTGATTGTTGCTCCAAGCGGAATCGTAAAGGAAGAAATCTTCTTGGAAACTCCGACTTTCTTAGAAAGTGTTTCAATAGAAAGCGGGATTGTCGCATTTGATGTCGCTGTAGAGAATGCAAATGCCATAACCGGGAAGAATTTCTTGATGAAGCGGATCGGGTTCAGTCCTGTGAAAATCTTTAACAGAATCTGATATACTCCCAGACACTGGATCGCAAGTGCCAAAAGTACTGCGATCATGTATTTTGCCAGCGGAACAAATGCACTGAATCCGATTGTAGCAAAAGTACGGCTGATCAGGCAGAATACACCGATTGGTGCAAGGCTCATGATCATCATTGTCATTTCCATCATAATGTCATTGAACTGGCTGAAGAAGTTTGCAACTGTCTCTGCACGTTCACCCATCTTCGCAAGGATAACACCAATGATCAGCGCAAATACGATAACCTGAAGCATTGTTCCACTTGCCAGGGAATTGATCGGGTTGTCCGGAATGATATTTAGGATTGTATCTGTCAGGGAAGTTGCTTCCATTGTCTCAACTGTGGACGCACTTGTCTTGATTGCACTCATATCAAGTCCGATACCCGGATTGATCAGATTACCAACTGATAAAGCAACTGTTACAGCAAGCGCTGTTGTTGCGAGGTAGAATACCAATGTTCTGACGCCTACTGTTCCGAGCTTCTTCGTATCTCCGATCGCCATACTTCCGCACACAAGGGAACAAAATACAAGCGGTACAACAAGCATCTTCATCAGACGGATGAATCCCTGTCCGATCACATAGAGGATTCCTTCTACAATAATATCATTTTTTACCTTGCTGTCTGGAATCAGATAACAAAGTACAATTCCAAAAACAGCACCTAAAAGCAGAGCAATGAAAATCTTGGTCGTCAGACCAATTTTCTTCTCTTTCTTTTCATCTTTCACATTCTTATTTTTCATTCTAATTCTCCGTTCTTTCTTTCATATACTCTTCTAATGACTCTTTCCAATCCGGCATATCATACATATCAATAATACGGAGAATGAAGTTGTCCAATACCGCATACGGTGGTCTGACAGAAGAAAGGTCTGACTGTTCTGTCGGAACTGCCTTTAATTCAACGTTTTTCCCTGACAATCTCAAGATCTCCTGAGCAAATTCGTAACGATTGCAGACTCCACTGCAAGTTACATGATAAGTACCATATTCATTCGTACTGATCAGATACAGGATCATTCTTGCGAGATCTTTGGCACTTGTCGGAGAACCAAACTGATCTCCTGCTACAGAAAGTGTTTTTCCCTGTTCTGCCATTTCGAGCACACGGTTAACAAAGTTATTTCCACCTTTTCCGTAAACCCAGTTACTGCGGATAATGAAATGCTTGTGTGTGAATTCTTTCACATAATTCTCACCAGCTCTTTTGGATGCTCCATAAACAGTCAGTGGATTCGTATCATCAAATTCTGTATATGGTTTCTTGCTCTGTCCGTCAAATACGTCATCTGTTGAAAGCTGGACGATCTTTGCGCCATTCTTTCTTGCGACGATACTTAAGTTTCTTGCTCCAAGTGCATTTACCCGGTAAGCATGTTCCGGTTCTTTTTCGCACAGATCGGTGTCTGTAACACCGCAGCAGTTGATAATCACATCCGGACGGTTCACAATACCGAAGTTAAGAACTTCCTCTGTGTTTGTAATATCCAGATCATCCTTATCCGTATTCAGCACTTCGATCTCTAATGGATCCAGAATGTCGTTCAGCGCTCGGCCGATCTGGCCGTTTGAGCCGGCTATCCATACTTTAATCATCTCTCATTTCCTCCTTCTCATGCAATGAAAAAGGCGCTGAATCCAATCAACGCCTCTCATATACTATAAAATAAACGTCAATAATATTTTATCAACCTACTGTTTCCGTGTCAAGATTACACTTTTAGTCTATCAAGAAAATATCATGGTTTTCCTGAATCTTCTCTATAATCTCGTGGCTGCTTATCCCTTGAAGTTCTACACTGTTCTGACTGACATAAAGAAACACAAGAAACAGAAAAGTGGACAGGATCAATCTGGTAGTAAAGCTTCCTCTGCTATTTTCTTTCTTATCCAGATCTTCTGTTCCATTTCCTGCACTTTGCTCCAGACCATCCGGATATAATTCCCGATATAAACGACCATATCTTGGATGAATTGCCGGTGTTATCATACCGGTATTCCGCTGTCGTCTGCGATTTTCTTCCCACAATCTACGCCTACGGACTTCTGATTCTTTTTCCTGCACGAAAGATCCTCTCCATCTTCTTTTTTTCTAGTTTATGAAAGTTTCTTCTGCTTTATTCTTCCAGGAAAATCTGATACAGCGTTTTCTACCGGTCAGCCAGTTCTCCTGTAATGTCTTCCCAGGTAATCCCTTTTTCTACCATGAGAACCATTGCATGATAAAGGAAATCAGATAATTCATACTTCACTTCCTCGACATTTGGATTTTTTGCAGCGATCACAACTTCTGTCGCCTCTTCTCCAACCTTTTTCAGGATCTTATCCAGACCTTTTTCAAAAAGATAGTTCGTATAGGAACCTTCTTTTGGGTTCTCTTTTCTATCCGCAATTGTCTGATATACAGACTCAAAAATCTGAACCGGATTCTTGGCATCGTAATCATTTCCAACAATTGTTGTATAGAAACAGGAGCGGTTTCCCGTATGGCATGCTGCTCCGATCTGTTCTACCTTTGCAAGCATCGTATCTCTGTCACAGTCGATTGCAAGAGATTTCACATACTGGAAATGCCCGGATGTCTCACCTTTGATCCACTGGCATTTTCTGCTTCTGCTATAGTAAGTCATGCGCCCGGTTTTCACAGTATGCTCAAATGCTTCCTCATTCATATATGCCATCATTAAGACTTCATTTGTCTTATAATCCTGAACGATCACCGGAATCAGTCCGTCTGAATTCAATTTAAACTCACCGAAATCCATCTGGCTTTCAAAGGATGTCATTTTGATTCCATTTTCTGCACAGACTTCTTTGAATTGATTAAAATCCATATCCAGGCGACTGATGAATCTTCCGGATACACCTTTTACACCATCACTCTTTAAAATATTAAGGATCTCGTTTTCATCCATCGTATCCGTGACAACAACACACTGCGTTTCTGTAACATTTACAACAGAATTCAGATCCAAGCGATGCATAAATATCATCTCTGTACTATATGCTTCGATCAGATGCTGCTGTTTAAACAATGCATCGAAATCATTTAATGATACAGCGATTCTTTCTTTTCCAAAACGCTTGGATACTTCTTCGATCAACTCAATAGACAATGCCTTCGAAAAATTCAGCATTGCACGTTTTGCTCCGGCATAAAGAATCTTCTTCACATCTTCTGCACGTCTGATGTTTCCTCCGACAATCATTGGAATACTGATTGCACGGTTGATCTGTTTGAGGAGGTTGATCGTCTCATCATGTTCTTCATCTGAGTCTGACAGATCGAAAATGATCAGTTCATCCGCTCCTCTTTCATTGTAATGGCGTGCAAGTTCCATCACATCATCTGCGATCACAGTTCTGTCATCGAACCACTGCACCGCTTTCCCTCTTTCTATAAAAATACAAGGGGTCAGTCTTTTATACATAATTCCTTCTTACTCCTTCTGTCACGCCGTTAAAGGCTTCCCTTTGTAGACCATACTTCTTTTATTCTTGGCTCTTCTGATACCGCCATATCCAGAGCCTTTCCGAATGCTTTAAATAAAGCCTCTGCCATATGATGATTATTCCCTGCATCAAGAATCTTAAGGTGCAGGTTCATTGCAGCACTATAGGAAACTGCATAGAAAAATTCACGCACCATCTCTGTATCCATTGTTCCAAGCACCGGTACTGTAAAATCTGCCTGGAAGTTCAGATACGGTCTGCCGGAAAGGTCAACTGCTCCAAGAGCAAGAACCTCATCCATTGGCAGTACAAAATATCCGTATCGCTTAATTCCGGCCTTATCTCCAAGTGCCTGTGCGATTGCCTGTCCCAGTACGATTCCTGTATCTTCGATCGTGTGATGGGAATCCACTTCAAGATCCCCACGCACCTTAACATTTAAATCAAATAATCCATGTCTTGCAAATCCATCCAGCATATGATCAAAAAACGGAATTCCTGTATCAATCTGATTCTTTCCCTGTCCATCCAGATTGATTGTCAGTTCAATATCTGTCTCTTTTGTCTTTCTTTTGCAGCTTCCGATTCTGTTCTGCATTACACTCACAGCTCCTTTTCTCTTATTTTTCAAATCTTACTTTGATTGAATTTGCATGTGCTGTCAAATGTTCTGCCTCTGCAAATTTCTCGATATCTGTGTGGATCTTCTCAAGTGCATTTCTTGAGTAAGAAATAATGCTTGACTTTTTAATAAAATCATCTACAGATAGCGGTGAGAAGAATTTTGCTGTTCCGTTTGTCGGAAGGACGTGGTTCGGTCCTGCAAAATAATCTCCAAGCGGCTCACTGGAATACTCTCCGATGAAAATAGCTCCGGCATTACGAATTTTTGTCATCACCTCAAACGGATTCGCTGTCACGATCTCAAGATGTTCGGAAGCAATAGAATTTGCTGCATCGATTGCATCCTCCATTGTCTCTGCAACGAGAATATGTCCATAATTATCCAGGGATTTCTGAATGATCTCGCCTCTGGAAAGCTCTTTTACAAATGCATCTGTCTGTGCAGATACTTTCTCTGCAAGTTCCATACTTGTTGTAACCAGAATTGCAGATGCCATCTCGTCATGCTCTGCCTGAGACAGAAGATCTGCTGCCACGAAACGTGGATTTGCCGTCTCATCAGCAAGAACAAGGATCTCACTTGGTCCTGCGATTGAGTCAATGCTTACGAATCCATAAACCGCTTTCTTGGCAAGAGCTACGTAGATATTTCCAGGTCCTACGATCTTATCTACCTTCGGAATAGACTCTGTTCCATATGCAAGTGCTGCAATTGCCTGAGCTCCACCAACCTTGTAAACTTTATCTGCACCGGCCTCTTTTGCCGCAACCAGTGTTGTCGGAGTTACCTTTCCATCTTTTCCTGGAGGTGTTACCATGATGATCTCATCTACACCTGCAACCTTCGCCGGCATGATATTCATAAGTACAGAAGATGGGTAAGCTGCCTTTCCGCCAGGAACATAAACACCGACTCTCTGGAGTGCTGTCACTTTCTGTCCAAGAATTGTTCCGTCCGGTTTACTGTCAAACCAGCTGTACTGCATCTGTTTCTGGTGATAATCTCTGATATTCACCAGTGCTTTTCTGATAATAGCGATCAGTTCATCATCTACCTGCTCATATGCTTCTGCGATCTCTTCTTCCGTTACAAGAAGATGCTCTGCGTCCAGTCTGACTCCATCAAATTTCTCTGTATATTCAAATACAGCCTCGTCTCCCTTTTCTTTCACCGCATTCAATATTTCCTGAACACTTGCTTCAAACTTCCCATAGTTATTCGGGCTTCTCTTTAAAAGGTCATCCAGAAGATTCTTCTTCGTATTCTCATTCAGTTTCTCTATACGCATTTGTCTATTCCTCCCTCAGAAGATTTCTTAAATTTGTGATCAGCTCTTTGATTCTGTCATTTTCCATTCGCATGCTGACCGGATTGACGATCATTCGCGCTGACAGCGGGCACACTTCTTCAAGTACGACCAGTCCGTTTTCTTTCAATGTAGAACCGGTTTCTACGATATCTACGATGACTTCAGATAAGCCAACAATCGGTGCAAGTTCGATCGAACCGTTTAATTTCACAATTTCTACTGTCTGATGTTTCTTGTTGTAGAAATAATCTTTCGCGATATTCGGATATTTCGTTGCCACACGGATCAGTTCATGATGTTTCAGTTTTTCTGCTGCCTCTTCATATCCACACACACACATCCTGCATTTTCCGAATCCAAGGTCCAGGACTTCATGGACTTTACGTCCCTCTTCGATAATCGTATCTTTTCCGACAACTCCAATATCTGCTGCTCCGTACTCTACATAAGTCGGCACATCCGGTCCTTTTGCGAGAAAGAATTTCAATCCCAGTTCTTCATTTACAAAAATCAGCTTTCTGGAATCCTTATCTTTCATTTCCTCGCATGTGATTCCAAGACGCTCCAGCATCTCCAGTGTCTTCTTTGCAAGTCTTCCCTTTGTAAGGGCAAATGTTAAATATCTCATTGATCTGCTCCTTTATTGCTGCTTTGTTTTCTTTTTTGTATTGACCAGCTTCTCTTCTCCTGTCTGAAGATTGATCACTTCAATCTTCCGGTCCTCTCTTAAGTAAAGCATACTTGCAACAGAAGAACGCTTTCCATACGCTTCAAAAGTCTCTCTTTCATCCCAGGAGTTTCTCTTCATCATCTCGACATTTTTTCCTTTTGCACGAAATGACCTCGCAAGAGAAATTGCCCACTGTTCCGTTGCATCCGTATAAACAAGCAGATTACGGTGTCCTGTTTCTACTTTGATCTTCTGACGATCCAGTGCACTCATAAGTTCATCCAGAATGATTGCGAATCCGATCGACGGTGTCTTCTTTCCAAACTTCTCAAGAAGGTGGTCGTAACGTCCTCCACGTACAACTGCATCTCCGGTACCATAAGTATAGGCACGGAAAATGATTCCTGTATAATATCCATAACTTCCGCTCATGCTCAGATCAAAAGTTACATGATCCTCTACTCCGTAAATCTTCAGCAAATCATAAATCTGGCGAAGACGTTCTACCGCAAGTCTTGCTGCTTCACCCGGAGCAATGCGTCCTGCATCTGCAAGGATCTCCGGTCCACCTGTCAGTTCCGGAAGCTGATGGAACGCTTCTTTCACCTGATCGGCAATCTCATAATGATCGAGAATCTCTTCCACACCAAAGAAGTTTCTGTTCGCAATCAATGTACGGATCTCTTCTTTTTGTTCGTCTTCCAGATTTGTTGCCTCGAAAAGACTCTGAATAAAATCAACATGTCCGATACTTACCTGGAATTCTTTCAGGCCTGTTTTCTTAAGTCCGTCCACAACCATTGCGAGCATTTCTGCATCTGCCTCGATAGAATCCACACCGATCAACTCTGCACCAAGCTGCGTATTTTCTTTCAGGCGTCCACGATAACTGGAATGATTGATAAATGTATTTCCGGCATAACACAGACGAATTGGAAAATTCTCTGTCTCAAACAGTGTTGCCACTGCTCTTGCAATGGACGGTGTAATATCCGGGCGCAACGCCAGAATATTCCCCTCTCTGTCAAAGAACTTATAAAGATCTCTGATCGATGTCGAACCGATCTCCTTGCGGAATACATCAAAATATTCAAATGTCGGTGTCTGTATGTCCTGATATCCATATAAATGCAATACAGTATTCAGTTTTTTCTGCAATGCCAGTTTAATGGCACATTCTCTATTATAAATATCCCGAACGCCTTCCGGGGTATGTAACTTCTGCTCCATGTCTCGTTCACCTTCCTGTCTTTTCTTGGTTTCTCACTTTAGTGTGCTACCACGTTAAAACCTGTTTGTAATTATACGGACTTTGTAGGATTCTGTCAATCCCTCGTTTCCAAATCTTTCTGAATTAAATCCAGATACGGCACAAAATAGCCATTTTTCAGTTGAAAAAACCATTCCGGATCTAATTCTTCCAGCCGGACACTCTTACGTCCCCCACTCTGCGCGCGGTCCCAGAACTTACGAATCTGTGTATACTGCATATAATAAAGCTCATTTCTTGCTGTATAATAGATCAGAAAAAAAGCAATCCCGCCCTGCCGTTCAAACTTTTCCATAAAGTCCATCTGATGCTCATGTACATTCTGAAGTGGGAAGGTATCTACATTACACTCTTTCGCATCAAAACAGACCGGGATTCCCTGCACTGCTCCGATATAGTCTACCGTACTTGCTTTGTCGAAATACGCAAGTGTGATCTGTCTGTGGTCTTTATCCATACGTACCGGAGTGATCGGTGTCGGAATTTTCTGCATCAGTGCAAGTCCCATCTCACTGTATCTTTCATTCGAATGATTGATAAATTCCTCCAGTGTCGAACCTCTAAGTCCTCTCGAGTTCCATGTTGCCATCTCACATCACTCCCTGCGCTTTACAGATTTGTTCAAATAAGGCCGGGACAGGTGCTTTGATGATCTTTCCTGAAAGCTGTTTGATATCTCCCTCGCAGTTCTCCGGGAATTCCAGACGGTAAGCATGCAGAAGCTGGGAACGAAGTCCGTACTCCTTTTTCAAAACATCGTTAAATGACCGGTTCCCGTATTTATAATCCCCTGCGATCGGATGCCCAATGGATGCCAGATGTGCACGGATCTGGTGTGTCTTACCGGTGATCAGATGCACTTCAAGAAGTGTTGTTTCCCTATTTCGTGCAAGCACCTTGTATTCGGTATCGATCGCTGATGCTTCTTTCCCATCTTTTGTCTGTTCAGCCGGCTTTTTCTGACTCACCGTAACTTTATTTGTCTTTTTATTCTTAACGAGATATCCATGAATCCTCTGATTCTCTTTTACCTGCCCTTTTACCAGACAAAGATAATATTTCTTAAGTGTACGGTCACGGAACATCTCGCTTAATCCCTGTAATGCCTGCAGTGTTTTTCCTGCTGCCACGATTCCGCTTGTATTTCTGTCTAAACGGTTACAGACAGATGGATGAAATGTATGCAGTTCTTCTTCCGTGATTTTCCCATTTTCCAACAGATAATCAATAAAATACTCCACAAGAGAAGTATCCGTCGGGGATGCCTTCTGGGAGAGCATTCCGACCGGTTTATTGATAAATACAGCAGCCTCATCTTCATATAAGATATCTAACTGTACCTTCTTTCCCGCTGTCTGTTTTCTTGCAGAGGACGTTTTTTTCTTCGAAAACTGTGAATGATCGATAAAGTTCTCAATCGTCTCTTCCGCAAGAAATAACTTAATCACATCCCCCTGTTTCAGCTGTTCATTTCCAACTGCTTTTTTTCCATTCAGGGTAATATTCTTTTTTCTCATCATCTTATAGAAAAAACTTTTTGGCGCTTTATTGAGATACTTTGCAAGGAATTTATCCATGCGCTGTCCTGCCTCATTTTTCTGGATGCTGATCTCTCTCATCGTCTTTTCCTCTTTACATTGATATATTCAGAATAAGATTACGGATTTCCTGTTCTCTTGCTTTCGTATCTTCCTGCTCTACTACAGCAATATTTTCAAGTCCCTCCACGCGGGCCAGAAACGGTGTATACTGATTTAAGATCTTAACAGTAAAACCTGTGTACTGATTCTGCGCAAGGATTGTCTTGATATGCTTTCCAAGTTCATCTGTATTTACTTTCTCATAATGTGTGTATCCGTAAATGTTGTGTCCCGAAATTACGATACAGTCTGTCGGCATGATATGCTCTTTGCTTGTAATTATAAGATCATAACAAGCTGTTAAATGTTTTGATTTTCCTGCGATTTCCTTCGCCTGTGACAGTTCAATTGATTGATATGGATAACGTGCGATCACACCTACAAGTGCCTTTGATGCCGGAAGACATCCAAGGATAGCAACAACTGTCAGAAGATTCAGCCTCGTATGTGTCTGCCAGTAACCAAGAGCAAAAATTGCCAGAACGATTGCAAAATAAATAACCGTTCTTAAAATCTCCACTTTTCTTTTATAATTTAAATAACCTGGTTTTCCTTTTTGTATTTTCTTCATTTTTCATCCTATTCTAAATTCATATTTGCTGCATACGCACGAGAAATCCATGCGGCAGCAGTTTTGTTCCAAAGTAAGTTAATTTCATTGGGATTCCATAAACGGAGACTGATTTCCCGGATCTGCAGTCCTTCAACGCCTGATGAACCACTCTGTCTGCCTTCGCCATTGTCAGTTTCTTCAAGATATTCTGCGGTTTCCCGGAAAACTCGAAGAACTCCGTATCAACCGGACCCGGGCAGACTGCTGTAACGACAATTCCTTTTTTTCTCAGTTCTTCTCCCAATGATCTGGAGAAGCTTAAGACATAAGACTTCGTTGCCGCATATACTGAGAAATACGGTTGTGGGCAAAATGCAGATGCGGACGCAAGATTGACGATCCTGCTGCCAGCACGCAGAAATGGCAGACACAGCAATGTCATTTTTGTAAGAGACCGGCAGTTTACATCCACCATATCTGTCTGGATCCGGAATTTTTCAGACAAAATCTCTTCTACACTTCCTGACTTGCCAAATCCTGCTGAATTCACAAGCATTCGTAAATCCGGCTGTTCTTTCTCAAGTGCATCTCTCAATTCCTTATATACCTTTTTCTTCTGAAGGTCACCTGCAAAAATCCGAAGAGGAACTCTGCTTTCTTTCACAAGCGCTTCCAGACGCTCTTTGCGCCTGGCAATCACCCAGATCTCATCCAGATTTTTATAAAAATATCCAAGCTGACGTACAAATTCTCTTCCCATTCCCGAAGATGCTCCGGTTACGATTGCAATTTTCATCCTGCTTCCTTTCTTGAATCCTGTCTGTCAGATACTTAAATGTACCTATTTTCTATTCTTCTTAGAATGAACATTTCTGATGGATTTCTTCTTATTTTTCCCTTCAACTCTTCCTCTGTGTTCAGAATTGTTTTGTCTTTTCTGACCATTCGAACCTTTTGATCCTTTTTTCGGTTCCTTTCTGCCGGCTTTTTTATCATTTCCTGAACCACGCATCTGTCTCGGTCTCACAAGACATTTTGGTCCGAATCCGATCAGATCAGATCTTCCTGCTTTATGAAGTGCTTCAATCACCAGATCATACAGCTCCGGATTACGATATTGGATCAACGCTCTCTGCATTGCCTTCTCATGCGGACTCTTCGGAACATAAACCTTCTGCATCGTTCTCGGATCTACCCCGGTATAATACATACAGGTGGAAAGAGTTGATGGTGTCGGATAGAAATCCTGCACCTGCTCCGGCATATAGCCAAGATCACGACAGTACTCTGCAAGTTCTACCGCTTCCTTCAGAGTAGAACCAGGGTGGGAGGACATCAGATACGGAACCAGATACTGTTCTTTCCCGATTTTCTCATTCATCTTATAAAACTGTCTTGTAAACTCTTCATAGACTTTGTGCTCCGGTTTTCCCATCAGAGACAGGACAGGCCCTGCCACATGCTCCGGTGCTACCTTCAACTGTCCACTGACATGATATTCACACAACTCTCTTAAAAACTCCTGCTTCTTATCTGCGAGCAGATAATCAAAGCGGATTCCGGAACGGATAAACACCTTCTTAACTTTTGGAATATCTCTCAACTTTCTCAACAGACTGACATAATCTCTGTGATCTGCGTCCAGATTCTTACACGGAGACGGGAACAGACACTGACGCGTTTTACAAACGCCATGCTCCATCTGCTTTTTGCAGGATGGATGCCGGAAATTTGCTGTCGGACCGCCAACATCATGAATATATCCTTTAAAGTCCTTATCTTTTGTAATTTCTTTTGCTTCTTCAATCAGAGACTCATGACTTCTTACCTGGACAATTCTTCCCTGATGGAACGTCAACGCGCAAAAGCTACATCCTCCAAAACATCCTCTGTTGCTGATCAGACTGAATTTAATCTCCTTGATTGCAGGAACTCCGCCTTTTGCCTCGTAAGACGGATGGTAAGTCCTCTGATAAGGAAGGGAGTAAACATCATCCATCTCCATCTGTGTCAGTGGTGCTGCCGGTGGATTCTGTACTACATACAGATGATCAGAATATGGTTCTACAAGACGTTTTCCGTTAAATGCATCCGTATTCAGATACTGTGTGTAAAAGCTGCGGGCATAATTCATCTTGTCCGCTTTGAGGTCTTCAAAGGACGGAAGGATTTCCGCATCATAAATACTGTCTAATGATTTCGTTTTTACAACCGTACCGGCTATATACGTGATATCCTCAACCGGTATCCCGGCATCCAGTGCTTCTGCAAGCTCTACGATTGAATGTTCGCCCATTCCATAAGAAATCACATCTGCACCCGAATCAAGCAGTACAGAACGTTTCAGCTTGTCTGACCAGTAATCATAGTGTGCCATTCTTCGAAGACTTGCTTCGATACCGCCCAGAATGATCGGTGTCTTTTTATAAGTCTGACGAATCAGATTTCCATATACTACGCAGGCATAATCCGGTCGTTTTCCCATCTCGCCGCCCGGTGTATAGGCGTCTGTCTTTCTTCTCTTTTTGGATACAGAATAATGATTTACCATAGAATCCATATTTCCTGCAGAGACAAGAAATCCAAGTCTTGGTTCTCCGAACACCTGCACGCTCTCCGGCTTACGCCAGTCCGGCTGTGCAATGATCCCAACACGATATCCTCTGGATTCCAGAAGACGTGTAATGATTGCGTGACCAAAAGATGGATGATCGACATAGGCATCTCCTGATACATAGACAAAATCTACCTGATCCCATCCTCTCTCTTTCATCTCTTCTCTGGTAATTGGTAAAAAATTTCCTTTCATGCTTTCTCCCTGTTTAACGTAATAATGAACAGTCACGCAATGCTTCCAGTTCCTGTCCTGTTAATTCTCGATATTCTCCTAATGCAAGCCGCGGATCAAGTACAAGGCTCCCCATCTGCAGGCGTTTCAGATAAATAACCTCTTTTCCGACTGCATGGAACATTCGTTTCACCTGATGAAACTTTCCCTCTCTGATCGTCAGTCGGATTTCGGAAATCTCTTCACTTTTCAGAATTTCCAGATAAGCCGGAAGTGTCAGTTTCTCTTCCCCGATTTCAAGTCCTTCTGCAAATCTTCTTCTATCTTCTTCTGTAACTTTTCCATCGATTCTGGCAAAATAGACTTTATCTACGTGTTTCTTCGGTGACAAGAGCTGATGTGCAAGTTCGCCATCATTCGTGATCAGCAGAAGACCCTCTGTGTCTTTATCTAATCTTCCGACAGGAAAGAGATCCTTTCTCTGCTTTTCATCAATCAAATCTAATACCGTACTGTCCTTTTTATCTTCCGTTGCTGAAACTACACCGGCCGGCTTATTTAACATGTAATATTCATATTCTGCATAAGCAACCATCTGTCCCTGGTAAAACACATGATCTTTTTCTGTGTCAATCTTGATTTCCGGACGTTTTACCGTCTCTTCATTCACTCGAACCTGTCCTTTTGTGATTGCTTTCTTCACTTCTGTACGTGTTCCGATTCCCATGTCTGCCAGATATTTATCCAGTCTCAGTTTCATGAGTTCCACCGCCATCCCGGAAGGTACTTATTCTTAAGCATCTGATTTACAAGCTTTCCAAAACCAAGCGGATATCCGTCCACACAGATCAGATACCATCCCTTGTCTTTCGGCTTCACAAGATCCTCCACATCCAAAGTCTCGCCTTTCAGATATTTCATAACGCGTTCGTCTTCTAATGGAAGATCGATCACCTGATCATATTCTTCCTTTTTCAGATTCATCGCCAGTGCCTGACTCGGCTCAAAACGATTCTTCTTCAGTTCACCCATCAGTAGGCCTGTTCTTAAGAAACGGATTCCACGAAGTGTCGGAAGTCCTTCCGGCATATAATATACTTTCTCTCCACGCAGATCCATGCGAGAGGAATCGAATTTTCGATCAATATGACCAAGAAATTCTTCCAATTCTTCCGGAAGCTTCTTGTTCTTCCCACTCTCCGGAAGTCTCTTTCCCTCTTCCTGTTTTTCACCCTTTTGAAGAAGTGCGAGGAAATGTCCTTCTCCCTTCATACGATGAGGGAAAATACGAACCGTCTTTTCAAGTTCCGGATTCTTGCTTTCTGTCACCTGCGGCATTCCATCTGCAAATCCTTCGTAACCTTCCATCTCACAGATCTTAAATTCCGGGTATTCCTGAAGCAGATATTCAATCGTCTGTTCATTCTCTTCCGGTGAAAATGTACAGGTGGAATAAAGCAGCATTCCACCCGGGCGCAGCATCTGGGCTGCCTGTGTCACAATGCTTCTCTGGATCTTTGAAAAAAACTCCGGTCCGTGTTCTTCCCATGCTTTCACCATCTTTTTCTCTTTACGGAACATGCCTTCCCCGGAACAAGGTGCGTCAATCAAAATCTTATCAAAATACTCTGGGAAATAAGAAACAAGCTTTCCAGGCTCTTCACTTAAGATGAGCACGTTTCCAATTCCAAATAATTCAAGATTCTTCAAAAGTCCCTTCGCTCTGGAACTGCTCAGATCATTCGCAGCCAGTACACCGGTTCCTCCAAGCTTTGCCCCAAGTTCTGTGGCCTTGCCTCCAGGTGCTGCACAGACATCAAGCACACGGTCTCCCGGCTCTACCGGAAGACGATCTGCCGGTGTCATGGCACTTGGCTCCTGCAGATAATAAAGTCCTGCGAAATAATATGGATGTTTCGACGGCTGGATATTATCTCCGTCATAATAGAATCCATTATGGATCCACGGAACCGGCTCTAACGGCCAAGGTGCGATTTTCAGGAAATCTTCCACAGAAATCTTCGCTGTGTTCACGCGCAGACCATAGTGACGCGGTTCATCATAACATGCCGTATATGCTTCATATTCAGAACCAAGAAGATCCTTCATTTTCTCTTCAAATACTTTTGGTAAATTCATATTTATTGTTTGCTCCTTTGCAATATCAAGATCAAAATACTTTACATTTAACTATATCATATTTCCATAGCTCCGGTATAGTTTCTTTTTTCTTTTCATAGAATATTTTTGTAAAAGGAGGTTTCCTATGCTTCTGGCTCTCATACTGCTTTCACTGTTTTTTACAATGCTGCTCTTTCCTGAAACTGTATTCCAGGGAGCTTGTGATGGCCTGCTTCTCTGGTATCAGATTCTGATACCGACCCTTTTTCCTTATCTTATTGTCACAGGACTTTTGTTGAAAACAGATGGTGCTGCTGTTGTCTCCCGTCTGCTTTTCCGTCCTTTCCATCTGCTCTTTGGAACTTCCTTCTATGGAAGTTTCGCCGTTCTGTCCGGCTTTTTATGCGGTTATCCAATGGGTGCAAAAATCATTGCCGACCTCCTTCTTCAAGGAAAAATTTCTCTTGAGGAAGCCTCTTATCTGCTGTCCTTCTGTAATAATGCAAGTCCATCTTTTATTATTACTTTTCTTGTTTTAAATACAATTCATCAGAAAGCTTTCTGCATTCCCGCTTTACTGCTTCTTTTCGGAACTATGATCCTCTTAAGCTTTCTTCAACGGATCCTAAGACGTTTCATCAAAAATAAAGATTGGATTTTCCCGGAAATGTCCGAAGTTTTCACACAGGAGAATTCCATTTTTTCAAAACCACTGACGCACAAAATGAATTTTTCTGTGTTAGAATCCTGTATCCTGAACAGTTCAGAAACGCTTGTAAAAGTCGGAGGTTACCTGATGATCTTTTCTGTACTTCTTGCATTATTGGAACTTCTGCCGATTTGTTCACCTGGTTTTCTTCTCCTGAAATCTTCTCTTGAGATGACAAGCGGAATTCTTCTCCTGTCTCAAAGTCTTTCCAACCCTCAGGTTCTTTATCCGTTGCTTCTCGCACTTACCTCTTTTGGTGGATGGTGTTCTGTTGCCCAGACACAATCCATGATTGCCGGTACAGGACTTAAACTTTCTTCTTATATAATACAAAAACTGACCGCCGCACTGGCAGTCAGTCTTTTGACATTTCTCTATCTGAAATTTTTATAATACAATGTAATAACTACATCAGGTCTCCCTGTCCATTCTCATCATAATATCCGTCATCGGATGGAACTTCAAGTTCTGAACGGTTAGAGCGAACTGTATCGTAGCACTCCTGTAAAGAATTGATCAATCCGTCATACTTTGTTGTATAACTGTCCAAAGTATGTCCGATAATGCTTTCTGCATTTGCAAGAAGATCATCTGTATACTGGATCGCACCAACACGGATTGTATTTGCATCCATTGTTGCGTTATCAAGAATCTCCTGTGCCTGTGCTGTTGCCTGAGTTACGATCTCATTTGCCTGAGCATATGCCTGCTGCATAATCTCATGCTCACTGACAAGCTCTGTTGTCTGAACCTGTGCTTCCTCGATCATTGCATCTGCTTTCGCCTTTGCATCAGCAAGAATCGCATCTCTGTTCGCAATAATCTTCTGATAACGTTTGATCTCATCCGGTGTCTTCATACGAAGTTCGCGAAGTAACTCATCCAGATGCTCCTTATTTACAATAATCTTTGTTGTAGACAACGGCTGAAACTTACAATCTCTGTCTATATATTCTTCAATTTCTTCAATGATCTGTTCAATACGGCTGCTCATTGTTACACTCTCCTTTTTTCTTTCATCTTTTCTCTGAGTGCGATCTCGACGGCTTCCGGCACAAACTGTGATACGTCTCCCCCAAAAGCGGCAATCTCCCGCACTGTAGTCGAACTTAAGTAAGAATATTCTATACTTGTTGTCAGAAACATGGTCTCTATATCAGGCTTCATCCTCTGATTCGTCTGCGACATCTGCAGCTCATATTCAAAATCGGTAATCGCACGTAATCCCCTGATAACCACATCTGCACCTATCTGTTCCGCAAAGTCTACCAGCAATCCATCAAATGGTATAATCTCAACATTCGGCAGATCTTTCGTCACTTCCTTTAACATTTTAACACGTTCTTCTACAGAAAACAACGGCATTTTTGCTTTATTATTCAGTACTCCGACAATTAATTTGTCTACGATTTTACAAGATCTGCAAATGATATCATAATGTCCACGGGTAACGGGGTCAAAACTTCCCGGATAAATTGCTTTTAACATACTTCTTCCTTTCCGGCTTTCTCAATAAATACATGCTTGTTTGTCTTATATCTCTTCTCTTTGATCAAAGAATATCCCAATTCTTGAAGATATCCAAAATCCGTATCTAACGAAGCTTCTACAATGATCACCGTATCTTCATAGATCAGATCCGATCCTGCAAGGTATTCCAGAACTCTTTTCTCAAATCCCATATTATACGGTGGATCCATGAATACAAAGTCAAAAACCTTTTCACCTTCCAACTGATATAATGCGTTCATCACATCCTTTGTCAGTGTAAGTCCCTTTTTCTCCAGACGTGTGAATTTCAAATTCTCCTTGACACATTCCATCGCCTTAGGATTTTTCTCTACAAATACTGCTTCTTTTGCTCCCCTGCTGAGAGCCTCTATTCCGATTCCGCCACTTCCTGCAAACAAATCAAGGAAAATACAGTCATACATCTGCGGACTTATCATATTAAACAAAGTCTCTTTGATCCGGTCCGTTGTCGGTCTTGTCTCTATCCCCTCAAGAGTCTTCAGTTTTAGGCTTCTTGCGCTTCCTGCGATTACTCTCAAATATCGACACCTCCTGTCATTAACTATGGTGAATTTTAGCAGAAAAAAGCACCCGGGTCAATGCCGAGTGCTTTTCTCTTTTTCATTTCTTGTGTTCTTTTTACTGTACATGACAGTTTTGAACCGCTTTTCTGTCTGATGCAGACCGCTTCTGCAGACGATTTTTCTTCGCCTGTTACTTTTCTGCCATCTGCTTCTCCTGCTGTTCAATCATCTTTTTAACCATATAACCGCCGACAGAACCATTCTGTTTTGATGTGAGGTCTCCATTGTAGCCGTCTGTTAACGGAACTCCCAACTCGGATGCTACTTCGTACTTGAACTTGTTCATAGCTCCTTTCGCCTCAGGTACTGCTGTTTTGTTAGATGAACGACTTGCCATGATCTTTTTCCTCCTTTTGCATTTTGTAACTTTACTATTTAGCTTTGTTACGCTGTTAGTATGTGGAGGGAAATTAATTTTAAACTGGTAACTTCTGCCATAATCCTCAAACATCACAATGTTGTTTCCAGCATGATCTCATCCAGTTTTATCCGTAAATGTTCTTTCAATCTGCGATGCTCAGGGAATTCCAGTTCCGGATCGTCCAGAAGAAGTCTGTCTGCCTCTTCACTTGCATTTTGAAGCAGCTTTGCATCTTGAAATACATCGGCAACTTTAAAATCAAGCACGCCACTTTGCCGGATTCCAAAAAGATCCCCCGGTCCACGCAGTCGGAGATCTTCACTTGCAATAAAGAAACCGTCATTTGAATGATTCAGGATATCTAACCGTTCCTTTGTTTCTTTTGATTTCGATGCTGTCATGAAAATGCAATAGGACTGATACTTTCCACGACCAACCCTTCCTCTCAGCTGATGAAGCTGCGCCAGCCCGAAACGCTCTGCATTTTCGATCATGATTACTGTCGCATTCGGCACATCAATTCCCACTTCAACAACTGTTGTTGAAACAAGCACCTGGATTTCATTTCTTCCAAATGCATTCATCACTTCATCTTTCTCTTTTTCCTTCATCTTTCCATGCAGAAAGCTGACATTGATTGAATCTCCCAACGTTTCTGAAAGCATCTCGCAATAATCGATAACATTTTCTGCTTCCATTGCTTCACTTTCTTCAACCATCGGACAGATCACATAGCACTGACGTCCTTGTGCCACCTGTTTTCTTATGAATTCATAGGCCTTCGGACGGTATCCTGTATCTACAACACAGTTTTTGATCGGAAGACGGTTCTTTGGGAGCTCATCGATCACAGAAATATCCAGATCACCATAAAGAATAATTCCAAGTGTTCTCGGGATCGGTGTCGCACTCATTACGAGAATGTGTGGCAGGTTTCCTTTACCTGCAAGCATTTCTCTTTGTTTTACACCAAAACGATGCTGTTCATCCGTCACCACAAGTGCCAGATTGTGATAGATTGCTTTCTCCTGTATCAATGCGTGTGTTCCTATAATAATTGATGATTCCCCACTCTCAATCCTGGCATAAGCTTCTCTCTTTTCTTTTGCTTTCATAGATCCGGTCAAAAGTTCTGCCCGCAGTGGGATCTGATACTGTTCCAACATGTCTTTGATATTTTCAAAATGCTGTCTTGCAAGTACCTCTGTCGGTGCCATTAACGCTCCCTGATAGCCGTTTAATCCTGCAAACAGTAATCCAAGAACTGCTACGATTGTTTTACCTGATCCAACATCTCCCTGAACAAGTCTGGACATGACATATTGACTTTTCATGTCTTTCTGCATATCATCCCATACCCGCAGCTGCGCAGCCGTCAGTTCATACGGCAGTTGTTTCAGGAATTCGCTGATTTGAGGCTGATCTTCAAAACGGAATCCGTTCTTCATCCTGTCCTGTGTATTTTTAATCTGGCGCAGAGAAAGAATAAAAACAAGAAATTCCTCAAAAACGAATCGTTGTCTTGCCGCAAGAAATGCTTCTTTATTCTCCGGGAAGTGCATCTCCCGCACAGATTGTTCATAAGGCCGGAAATGATATTTCTTCGTAAATTCATCCGGAAGAAAGTCATCCTGTTCCCGCACCTGTTCTAATGCCTGACGTAGTGCTTTGATTACTGCATTATTTGTCAGACCTGCTGTCAATCCATAAACAGGCTGCATGGTGTTGATCTTTTCCTGATAACGGACTGCCGGATCGTAAATCTCCGGATGTTCCATCACAAGGGAATCTCTTTTCTTCACAACCCTGCCGCGGAGAACAACTGCTCCTTTTCGTCCAAGTGTATTTCTCAAAAACGGCATTCGAAACCAGATTACCTTTATTGTTCCTGTCAGATCCTTTAAATATGCAGTCGTGATCTGTCTTCCTTTTCCCGGTGAAACCTGCACACGCCCAAAAACACTGCCGCAGATCGTGCAGACTTTTCCTTCCTCCACTTCACTGATCGGAACCGGTTCTCCAAAAATCTCATACCCTCTCGGATAATAATGAATCAGGTCATCCACTGTGTAAACTCCGATTTTTTCGAAGAGTTTCTCCGTTTTTTCGCCTACACCTTTGATTGTTCCAACTCCTGCTTTTTTACTCATTTATGTCTGTCTCCTAAACAAAATAACCGGAACACTTTTCCCAAATGTCCCGGTCTGTTCCTGATTTTATTACAGTGCTGCTGTTCTGTTTCTTTGCTGACAGTTCTCTTACTCAACAGAAAGTACATAATAGTAGATTGGCTGTCCGCCGGAATGTACATCAACATCTACATCCGGATATAAATCTTCAATCTCCTGTGCAAAGTTCTCTGCACTCTCCTCCTGTACATCCTGACCATAATACAGACTGATCAGCTCTGTGTCTTCATCCACCAGCTGTGCAAGCATCTCTTTTGTTGTCTCTTCCACAGACTGTCCGACAGCAAGAATTCCACTGTCTCCGATTCCCATGATATCTCCCTCATGGATCTCTTTGTCATCAATGTGTGTATCACGGACTGCATAAGTAACCTGTCCTGTCTTCACATTTCCAATTCCTTCAATCATTGCTTCCAGATTCGTCTGTGCGTCTGCATCCGGCATATAGTTAATGATCGCAGTAATTCCCTGCGGAACTGTCTTGGAAGGCACAACAATAATATCCTTATCCTCTGTCAGTGTCTGCGCCTGATTGGCAGCAAGAATAATGTTCTTGTTGTTCGGAAGGATAAAGATATGTTCTGCGTTCACCTGATCGATCGCATTGAGCATGTCTTCTGTACTTGGATTCATTGTCTGACCGCCTTCAATAATGTAGTCAGCACCAAGCTCACGGAAAATCTCATTCATTCCTTCTCCGATAGAAACTGCAATAAATCCGACTTCTTTGCGCGGCTCCGCCTTTTTCGCTTCAGCCTGCTGTGCAGCCAGTTTCTCCGCATCTTTGATCAATCTCTCCTGATGCTCTTCTCTCATATTATCAATCTTCATACGTGAGAGCTGTCCGTATGTCAACGCTTTCTGGATTGCAAGTCCCGGATCATTCGTGTGCACGTGAATCTTAACAATATCATCATCTGCTACACATACGATAGAATCTCCGATAGACTCCAGATATGCTTTGAACTCTGTCTCATCTTTCGCTGTGAATTCTTTTTCCAGCATGATGATAAACTCTGTACAATATCCGAATTTAATCTCTGTTTCTGCCTGTTCAGAAGGCTTCACCATCTTTGTGCCGGCACTTGCCTCGATCGCAGAATAATCAATCTCTTTTCCCTGGAATGCATCGTATGCACCACGCATCACTTCCAGAAGTCCCTGTCCACCGGAATCTACTACGCCTGCTTCTTTTAATACCGGAAGCATCTCCGGTGTCTTTTCAAGAACTTCCTGCGCATAGTTGATCACTTCTGAAATAAATGTATCCAGATCTTCTGTTGTCTCTGCAAGCTCTGCCGCTTTCTGGGATGCTCCCTTTGCTACAGTAAGAATTGTTCCTTCCTTCGGCTTCATAACAGCCTTATAAGCAGTTGCAGTTGCACGTTCACATGCCTTCGCAAGTGTAATTGTGTCAATCTCTTTATGTTCTCTGATCTCCTTTGTAAAGCCACGAAGAAGCTGGGATAAGATAACTCCGGAGTTACCTCTTGCTCCACGAAGAGAGCCTGAAGAAATTGCTTTTGCAATCGCCACCATATCAGGATTCTCCAGCGCCTTTACTTCTTTTGCCGCTGACAGGATCGTCAGTGTCATATTTGTTCCTGTATCACCATCCGGCACCGGAAATACGTTCAATTCATTAATGAACTCCTTCTTTGCCTCAAGATTCGCTGCTCCCGCAAGAAACATCTTCTGAAGCAATTCGGTGTTTATCGTTTTAACAGCCACAATTGTTCCTCCTTAATCTATCACTCTGACACCTTCAACGAAGATGTTGATCTTATCTACTTTCATACCAGTAAATTCTTCTACCTTATATTTTACATTATTCATAAGGTTGTCAGAAACTGAAAGAATATTCACTCCATAGGAAACGATCACATGAAAATCAAGCGTAATTACATTATCTTCTGTGATCTCAACATGAATTCCCCTTGTCAGGCTTTCTCTTTTCAAAAGATGCACAAGACCATCTTTCATATTAACTGCTGCCATTCCTACTATGCCAAAGCACTCAATTGCCATTGAGCCTGCATATTTTGCAATGACTTCAGGATTGATTGTAATGATTCCAAGATCTGTACTCATACTTCCCTTCATCATATATTCCCTCCAATTCTATAGGTTCTTTCCATATATAACATGACTATTATACTATTACTTTTTGTTTTTTACAATACAGTTTTGATTTTTTTAAAATAACACTTGCATTACTCGAAAGATTCTGATAGAATATCATTGTTATGAGTCTAAAAGACCAGTTTAGATTGTTAGGAGGTGCAGTCATGGCTAAATGTGCTATTTGTGAAAAGGGTGCTCATTTTGGAAACAATGTAAGCCACTCTCATAGAAGATCACCAAAAATGTGGAAATCAAATGTGAAGTCTGTAAGAGTTAAGACAGAGGGCGGTTCTCAGAAAATGTACGTTTGTACTTCTTGCCTGAGATCAGGACTCGTTGAGCGTGCTTAATTCTCGTTTGATGATTCAATATGACACGGTATAAAGAACTTTATCTGTTTATTCGGATAAAGTTCTTTTTTTATCTGCAGAACAAACAATATGCCAGTACGATACCGGTAATTGCGATCACAGTTCCCCATAAGACATCAGAAAGCAGCATCATGACGATCATTCCTGTTGCAAACCAAAACAATGCAAATCCAAAAACTTTCTTCACAATACTGCTCCCAATATTCTCTATATTCTAGTAACTATTTTATTCTGCATCCAGAATATCTGCTACATCTTCTTCTGTTAATTTTTCATCTTTTGATGTAAAACGGTCTACCACATCAGGTACCATATCCAAAAGTTTTGTAATTGTATCCTGATTCTTGATATTCACAAGTTTCGTCTTTCCATCCTGAATAACGATCACAGCACTCGGTGTGATCTTTCCACCGATTCCACCGCCTGTTCTGTCTTTCTTTTCAGCGTTAAAAGAACCTGCTCCAATACCAAAAGAGACATCTACCAATGGAAGAATGATTGTTCCGTTGATATGGATCGCATCTCCGACAACTGTCTTTGATGAAACAACGCTGTCCATTCCTTGAAAGAGTGATTCTACTGTTTCTTTAAATTTGTTTCCGTCTGCCATAATCCTGACTCCTCTCATTTTATATATTTTCTAATGTGTTTGTAGGTAATCTTCACATCTTTATTCCAGAATAGCTTCCATGCAGGAACTGCAAAGTAAATAACCCGGATCTTCCCTTCTGCAGATGCATTCCCCTCCAGCTTTCGTTCTTCAAAATCCGGCTGAATCTGAACATACTCACCAATCAGTCCGTAAATACTCCCCAGAAAAGCTAACATATATCCTGTCCAGGAAGGATCACTGAATCCAAATGTAACATTCGTCTGAAGCTTTTTAGGCTTCAGAACATGTAACAGATGGCATAGTTCTTTCTTCACTGCCTCGAATGCCCGTTGATGTTTCTCATAAGTTAAAAAAGCGGTCAGAAATTCTTTTTTCTCTCCTGCTTTTTTTATAGTACCACAGAGTTTCTGAAATGTATATTTGATTTTTTCCAATTTAGATTCCGTCTGTACGTTTTCGGGCCTGCGCTCCTCTCGAACTTTCGTCTTTTCTGTCTCTGACTCTCTTTTTATCTCTGGCTCTTTTTCTGATGCTTTCTCAATTTTCACATCTTTTTCCGGTGGATTATTCTTTACTTCCGTCTTCTTACCTTCCAAAGGTTCTTTTTCCAACGGCTCAGGAACCGCCGGCTTCTCTGACGTTTCCTTTTGTTCCTCTTTTGAACTGTCAAATTTCTTCCAGGCAAGACGAAGCTTCCATTTTAATTCTCCATGTTCATAAGACGCTGATCCGGAAATCAGATGAAACAGCCAACTGACCTTTCCATATGCCACAAGGGTATCAAGTGTATTCTTCCCTTTTGCAGAAAATCTGTATCTCACCGGATAAAACAAGATTGTTAAAATCAGTAAGAGTAAAATTACGAGCAAAAAAAGAAGAATCCATCCAATTATTTTCAGTATAAGAAACAGGATATGTATCATACGCTTCGAATCTCCTTTTTCTCAAACTCTTCCTGACGATCCAAAAGGAACTTTCTCAAGTTTACCTCTCCCGTCTTCTCATATGCTTCTTCCGCAATCCTTTCGATCAGACTCAATGCGCCATCATACCCGTTCGCAATTCCAACAATAAATAAAGATGCATTGTCAAATATATGTTGCTTTAAAAGAAGCGACGAATAATATTCTAAATGGTTCTGCTTTCCCTGTGAAAGCGTAATTACATAGACAGAAGGCTGCAGTTTATTTTTCTGCAATTTTTTTATTAATTTCAGTTTTTTCTTTTCCCAGCCTTCGCTGACATATAAATCACAGAAAAATTTTGTCTGCATCTTTTCTCCTCCCATTAGTTGTAATAGGCGTCTAAAATATCCCCGGCGATTGCCACTGCTTTTCCGCTGGAACTTCCATCCGAACCTTCTGTGATCACACTGATTACCAGATCCGGATTATCCACATTTGTAAATCCCATAAACCAGGAATGTGTCTTTTCTCCATCTGACATACTGTACTCTGCTGTTCCCGTTTTTCCTGCAGCAGTATAGGATCTTCCTTTTAAGACAGATCCTGTTCCTTCCTCTACAACAGCTGTCATATACTCTTTCAATTGTGCAGCTTCATCCGATGTCATGACCTTCTTATAACTTTTCGGAACATTCTTTCGTATCTGGGAGCCCGTATAATTCGTCACACTTTCCACAAGATATGGCTGCATCATGGTTCCACCGTTCGCCACTGCCTCGGCAATCAGTGCCATATGATATGGACTTACGGTTGTCTTTCCCTGTCCCATTGCCGTCATCATTACTTCTCCCTCACTGGAATTCTGATCCAGTGCAAAGGAGCTCTTCGCTGTATTCAGTACACCCGGAAGCGATTTATTGAACAATAAATCTTCTGCCGTCTGACGGTATTGCGTCAGATCCAGGCCAAGACCAATATTGGCAAAAGATGAATTACAGGAATTTGCAAAGGAACTTCTCAAATCCTCTGAACCATGTGCATTTCCATTAAAGCAGTGAATTGTAATATCTCCCTGTGAAATCTCTCCATTACAATCATATGTATAATTCGGATAATCACTGTTCTGACGCATAAAAGCAAGTGTTGTAACCACTTTAAACGTCGATCCCGGAGCATAAGATCCTTGTGTCACACGATTCAACAGCGGACTGTTTTCTTCATCTGAATTCAATTCTGACCAGTCACTTAAAATATTATTCGGATCATATGCCGGTTTGGAAACCATGGCGAGAATCTTTCCCGTACTCGCCTCCATTACGATTGCCGCACCTTTGTTTGATCCAAGCGCATCATAAGCCGCCTGCTGCAGATTTGCATCCAATGTAGTTACAACTGTATCTCCTCGATTCTTCTTTTCACTGAATTCATTCTGCAGTTTTTCAAGAAAGAATGCATTTGATGTCAGAAGCTCAAAATTCTCTACAGATTCCAGACCTGTAGTTCCAAGCTTGGAATTACTGTATCCGATCACATGAGCAAACACTTCTCCGTAAGGATACTCTCTTGTCTCTGATCCATCATCCCCAATGACTGTCTGTGCAAGCACATTTCCATTCTTATCAACAATGCTTCCTCGTATAATCGTATCTGCATAAGCATCCTGCCTCTGATTATATGGACTGTTCACTACAAGTTTTGCCCGCACGACCATAAAATATACAAGATATCCCATCAACGCGATAAAGAGAATCACGAAAAAGTAAGTGACTCTAGCGAATTCTTTGTTCCGGACGCGCTCTCCGCTGTCTTTGCTGCCGCTGCTCCGGGACATCCTCGAATCTCGGTCTGCTCTTTGTTGTTTTCTTACCGGTCGTTCTTCCCGATTCATTTCTTAAATCCCTTTCTCTTTGTCTTGCTCTGTCTCTGTTATCTCCATCATATTCTCTTCGTCTGTCACGTCCATCCTGACGGGATCTTCCTGATTTTGCATTCGAACTGCTCTGGCGGCGTCTTTCATTCTGCTTGCTGCGGTTTCTCTGTCTTGCGCGCCGCATCTCAATCTGATGCTCTTCTTCTGCTTCTTCATCTTCTCTGACAATGTAGAGCCCCTGAATAATCCCAAACATGATCATCGTACTTAACAGAGAACTTCCACCATAACTGACGAATGGAAGTGTTACTCCGGTTAACGGAATGAACTTTGTCACTCCTCCGATCTGCAGAAATACCTGAAAAATATAGCAGGTTCCCAGACCAAGTGCTACTAATTTATAGAAGAAATTACGCAATTCCATCGCAATATTCAAAAACATCACATAACAGCTGACGCATACAAGGATCAGACACAGTGTAAAAATCAGTCCCATTTCTTCTGTCATTGCAGAGAAGATCAAATCCGTCTCTGCCACCGGAATCGTATCCGGCTGACCACGGAATAAGCCTGTTCCAAACCAGCCGCCACTTCCAATCGCAAACAACGACTGGGCGATCTGATATCCCCCTTCGCTATAAGCTGCAAACGGATCCTGCCATGCCGCAACTCTGACCTTAATATGGGAAAACAGATGGTATCCAACCACTGCAGCTCCACACCCTGCTGCCACACCTGCAATTGCATATAACGGCTGCCTTGTCGAAACATATAGCATAATCAGATACACAATAAAGTAGATTAATGCAGCTCCCAGATCTGTTGACAATACAAGGATCAGAACATGTGCTGCCGCTATCGCAGTCGTAACAACAACATTCTTAAATTCTGTCGATTTATTCAGGCTTGCTGCTACAAAAAATACAAACAGAATCTTAACAAACTCAGAAGGCTGCAGACTCACAGGTCCAATATTGAAACTCAGCTTTGCTCCTCCAAGTGTTGCTGCAAACAATGCAACAATGAGAAGTGCTGCTCCTCCAACTGCTGCATAGATATAAGTCCAGTTCTCCAGGAAAGTCATCTTCCGGATCAGAACCGGAACAATAAGACCAAAAACAATACCAACAACAACAAATACCAGCTGACGGATTGCAATTCCATAAGGAGACTTACTCTGTGCGGAAAGCCTTGCGATCATGATCATTCCCGCTGTGATCAACATACACATATTATTGACAACCAGTCTCGAAACATTCGGGTAGATCAGATTGTATAATAAGATGACTGCCATCACAATCACTGCCAGTGCACCATATATGAACATCAGCCTCAGATCCTGCGTTGCAAAATACATTGCAATAAATGCAGTGATCTGTATCATAAATAGAAGTATATCCTGACGGATCAATACTTTGTTTTCCTCATCTTCATAACTTCTCGTAAAGATTGAAAAACAGGAAAAAGTATATACCGCCATCAAGATGATGATAAGGTATTTTGATACCTGAATAATAATATTAGCCATATTTCACCTGCTTCAAATAATTCCTCTGTTGAAATGTCCTGTTGTAAAATCTGTATCTTCTTTTCCTCTGGCAACAGTTTTTTCATCTGTTACAAAAAATGTATTCAGAACTGTTTCTGTCTGTTCTTTATCTTCCAGAGTAAACTGGATACGGCGCATCTTTGGATACAATTCATTCACTCTGTCCCATTCCTGTCTTAGATTGATCGGATTTTCCGTATAAATCACATTATAACAGAGATCACAATAGTTACGCGCAAAGAATTTTTCGTCTCTTCTGTCTTGAAGCACTCGTACTCCCGGTTTCTTAGAACAGCCTGAAGTTGTTCTCTCAATACACTGTGCAGATACCATAACCGGAATTCTTCCGTAAACAAGAAGTTCACCGTCTCTGATATCAAGTTCTCTTAGTTCTCTGCTGTTAAGCTCCAACGGAGCTGTAAAATCCTCAACTTTTTGCTGCTTCCAAAATTCTTTGCCATACTGATTAAAGATATATAAATTATGGTCTAATATAATCTTTTTGTCAAATCCTCTTTCTTTTAAGAAAAAGAAAGCTTCAAAATTTCGAATAACAACGCCGTCAATTGGCAATCGATTAAAGTTTTCAAATTGTCTTCCAAACCATTCCTGCGCATTCTCTCTGAAAATATGTGGAAATACCAGATACAATTCAACTCCGCTTTTTCTCCAAAAACCAATCCTGTCTCTGACATGTGTGTCTGAAAAACCTGTGCCAAACAACCGGAAATCTAATGCAATCCGGCCAATTCTTTGAGTTCCCTGTCCATAAAGTTCCTCTTTCTGATTCAAAAAGCTGAACACGGCCTCTAACTGTTCCTCTGTTTCAATAAACACAGAATATCTGTTCAGATTTCCATTTCCTGTCTCTTCTTTAAATGTTTCTACCTGTGTCGTTAAAGGATTGCATTCCCTGTAAAAAGCAGTTGCGATCTCTCTTCTCAATCCATCCAGTGCTGCTCTTCTTAAACTATTCAGCTGCTGCATCGGAAGAAATGCATCCTGATCCATAGATATTTCCAGATCTTTCAGGAAAAATAGTGTACCACCTGTCTTCGCAAGCTGTGTGCGAATCCTTGTCTCTTCTAATGGCTGCTTCTGTGCACGTTCAACCGCATGTTCTGTATATGCTGTATAAGAAAATTCCCTGCAGCAGACCGTAAAAGATGCCGGATATCCAACCTGAAGGCTCAAAAATCCATAAATCTCCTCCTGCCGGTCTTCTTTCCTGTATTTCTGATCCAGACTCTCAATCAGTTCTTCATTTCGAATTCTTCTAAAAACAAAGCCTTCTTTAAAACGCATCCCCTTCGGCACAAGAAAACGTAACTTCTCTCCCTTTGTGATCTTCTTGCCAAGTGTATAATTATCTTTCCCGCTACCGATTTCAAGAACATCATGCGCATGTAGATCTGTCAAAGCCTGAGCTGTTACCTCACGTCCATTTTGCGACAGACATCTGGCGGCTGCTACTCCGGCATGATTCGGACGATCCAGTGCCAGCATTTCTCTTCCATTATGCTGCTTATAATATCCGGTATCTGAATCACCGCGATTATAAAGATCCATCAGGTTTTCGCGATCTTCCGGTTTCACCGCATAACCACTTTTCCCTCTTTTCAAATACAAATCCACATATTTCCGATACATAGCTGTTACTGCTGCCACATATTCCGGTTTCTTCATGCGTCCTTCTATCTTAAATGAGTCAATCCCAGCCTCAACCAGTTCCGGAATTAACTCCAATGTACAGATGTCCTTCAGGCTAAGAAAATATTTTTTCTGACCATCTACTGTATAAGGAAGTCTGCATGGCTGTGCACATTGACCACGATTTCCACTTCGGCCGCCAATCACACTACTCATCAGACACTGTCCGGAGTAACAATAGCAAAGTGCTCCATGAACAAAACACTCTACTTCAAGGTCCGTTGTTTCATGAATCTGTCGGACTTCTTCCAACGAAAGCTCTCTTGCCGGGACAACTCTTGCTGCCCCCTGATTCTCTAAGAACTTCGCTCCTGCCGCACCTGTGATTGTCATCTGTGTACTCGCATGGATCTCCAGATCCGGAAAATTGCTTCTGATAAATTGGAATACCCCCGTATCCTGAACGATCACCGCATCCAAACCTTTCTCATATAATGGTGCCAGATAATCATACAGTTCTGCAATCTCATGATCTTTTAATAATGTATTTACCGTAAGATAAAACTTCTTCCCGTAAATATGCGCGCGCTCAATTGCTTCGATCAGCTCATCCTGTGTAAAATTGTTTGCATATGCTCTTGCTCCAAACCGTGCTCCTGCCGCATAAACGGCATCTGCACCTGCATTCATTGCTGCCTGAAAACATGCAAAGGATCCTGCCGGAGCCAGAATCTCCACCTGTCGGTCTTTTCTCATTCTTCTGTCATTATCCTTCTCTTTATTATTATGTTCACATAATTCGCGTAAACTATGAGAAACACGCTCCGCGAGTTTCTCAAGTTATCGCGACAGTCGCCAAGGTCTCGTGCAAGCACGGACTTTGGCTCGTTGTTCGCGTAAATGAAAAAGGCTGCCAAAGTGACAGCTTTTCTCATTTACCTTCTTCGGTTTTTCATCTCTGTCTCGAGCTTAACAATCTGCATCTGAAGGTCATTATTCTCTTCTTTCATCTTTGCAAGCTCTTTCTCAGCATTCTCAAGTTTGATCTGAGCTGAAATCAATTCATGCTTCAGATCATACATCTCTTTATCTTTGAGCTCGATATCGCTTTCCAGGGAATCTCCCTGTTTCTTTGCTTTAAAATAATCATCTGCAATATTAAGTGCAAGAAGGACATTCCTTGTGTCTGCACTCTGTTTTCTGTATCCTTCACTGTTCGTACATTCTGTGATTTTATGATTAAGATAGGAAGATACTTTCTGCAGATACTCTTCTCCTTCAAAGCCACTGAGAGTATAGACTTTTCCTCCGATTAATACTTCTGTAAAATGTTTTGCTGAACTCATAGCTTCCTCCTCGAGTTTCTATTCTTCTATTATAGACTATTTATCCTCAAAAACCAACTATTTTTTCAGAATTTCTATACTTCTCTCGGAATTCCAAGATGTTGGTAAGCTAATTCTGTTACAACACGACCTCTTGGAGTCCTCTGAATGAATCCATTTTTTAACAAATACGGTTCGTAAACATCTTCTAATGTGCCTGCATCTTCTGAAATTGATGCGGCAAGTGTCTCAAGTCCTACCGGTCCTCCCTGGAACTTCTCAATCATTGTGATCAGAATGTTACGATCAATATGATCTAATCCGAATTTGTCCACATCAAGAAGATCCAATGCATAATTTGCTACTTCTTTTGTGATCACACCATCATATTTAACCTGTGCAAAGTCACGCACTCTTTTCAGCAGACGGTTCGCAAGTCGCGGTGTTCCCCTTGATCTTCTGGCAAGTTCCATAGCACCTTCTTCTTCAATCTCTACACTCAGAACATGTGCAGAACGCAGAATGATCGTCTTCAACTCTTCTTCATTATATAACTCCAAATGATGTACTACACCAAAACGGTCTCTGAGAGGTGCTGTAAGCATTCCTGCTCTTGTTGTTGCCCCAACCAGTGTAAACTTTGGAAGATTCAGACGAACAGACCTTGCTCCCGGTCCCTTTCCGATCATAATGTCGATCGCATAATCTTCCATTGCCGGGTAAAGCACTTCTTCCACCTGACGGTTAAGTCTGTGAATCTCATCCACGAATAATACGTCATGTTCCTGCAGACCATTCAGAATTGCAGCCATCTCACCTGGTTTCTCTATTGCCGGTCCGGAGGTAATCTTCATATTTACACCCATCTCATTCGCTATGATTCCCGCCAGTGTTGTCTTACCAAGTCCCGGCGGTCCGTAAAACAACACATGATCCAGTGCTTCGCCCCTTGCTTTCGCTGCTTCTATGTAAATACTAAGTGTCTTCTTTGCTTTCTCCTGTCCGATATATTCTGATAAAAGCTGCGGTCTTAACTGCCCCTCTATCTTACTGTCTTCTTCCAGATTCTCTGTCGTTATAATTCTCTTCGCCATAACCGACCTCTCATTTCATAACTCTTTACTTTAAATTTTTATATCTAATCAGAGCAGATTCTTTAACGCTTCTCTCAAAAGATCTTCTACACTCGCACAATCAACAGATACCTTCTTCACTGCACGTAAACTCTCTGCACTACCATAACCAAGTGCTGTCAGTGCCTGTACCGCTTCTGCCTGCATTCCGGTATCTGTCGCCTCAATTTCTTTTGACTGTTCACCGCCATGTGCTGCCTGTTCCAGAACATCCTCAATGCTCATCTTATCTTTCAACTCCAGAATCAGCTTTTCCGCAGTCTTCTTCCCAATTCCAGGAGCTGATGAAATTGTTTTGACATCTCCGGCCAGCACGGCAAAACGAAGTTCATCCGGAGAAAGGCAGGAAAGAATATTCAGTCCGGCTTTCGGTCCGATCCCGCTGACACCGATCAACAGTCTGAAAACCTGAAGATCTTCGCCTGTTAGAAATCCATATAATTGCATTGCATCCTCACGCACGTTGAGATATGTATGAATTTTCACTTCTTCCCCAACTGCCGGAAGCATGGATAATGTCTGCTGCGACATATAAATTCCGTATCCGATTCCACCCGCTTCCACAATCGCTTTCTGCTCCTGGACTGCTGCCAGTTCACCTCTAATATATGATATCATTTTCCTCTATCCTTTTCCCGCTGCACCAAAACCGCAACGCTTCCATAATAATTATACCAGAGAAATTCCCTGGATCCTTTTTAAAACTTCTTTTGCCACAAGTCCGATCAGCAGCCCGGTCACTTCTCCTGCCACTAACAAAACCGGCAGATAATACCCCACCTGATATGTCTGTACAACAACCATTGCAACAAGAAGCTGCCCGATATTATGTGCTGTACCTCCGCCAATACTGACTCCGGCAACACTGAACCAGTCTGATCTCTTAAGGAGAACCATAACAAGGAAACTCAAAAGTCCTCCTGATAAACTATATAGAATACCAAACAGATTTCCGAACATGAAGCCCGATAAAATAATCCTTGTCACGGAAAGTGTCAGTGCCTCTTTTATCCCCATCTTGTACAGAACAAGAACTGTCATAAGATTCGCCAGACCAAGTTTTGCTCCCGGTATTCCGAAATTAATCGGAATCAAAAGTTCCACATAGCTAAAAATCAATGCCAATGCTGTAAATACGCCAAATATCGCTACTTTTCTACCGCGCAATCTCATCCACCTCCGGTTCCTCTCCGCCACGGATCGTTACTACAGTCTGATTCGGCAGACAGATTATACTTTCCCCGTCTCTTGAAATTGCTCTGTGGTTTACACAAATCTGATCCGGACAGTCAGCATCTTCCATACGAACCTTTCCGTCCTTTATGAGTACTTTATTCTTATCATTTACATCAATTTCCTGATCCTGTTCCAGGCGGTATCTTCCATACAACTCGCCATTTACCTGAATCTCTACTTCACTGTATTCATCTGTAGTTTTTAAGAGCTGTAAACCAAACGTTAAAACAGCTACAAAAAAAATAGCTGCTGCAAGTATCCAGTCATTCTTCTTCATTCCGCACCATCTTTCTTCCATAATGGTTTTGCTAATTCATCATAGCACAACCATATTTTGAATGCAACCACATGTTCGATTGTATTTTTATTCAAACCTCGTTATAATAAACACATCATTCATTTATATTAAGAACGGAGATTTTATGAAACACAAAAAAATACTGGCTTGTTTCCTTGCATTTTCTTTTCTGCTGACCGGATGTTCCACAAAAGATCAGTCACAGTCGCTTTCTATGACAGGAACCTATTTCGACACCGTTGTTAAGATCGAAGTCTGGGGAGCAGATTCTAAGATCATGGATGGCTGCAAAGATATCTGTGAGAAATATGAACAACTCTTAAGTCCTACGATCGATTCCAGTGAAATCAGTCAGATCAATCAGGCACAAGGCGCCTCCGTTTCTGTATCGAAAGAAACTGCTGATTTAATTGAACTGGGAAAATATTATGGGGATCTTTCCGGCGGAAAATTTGACATCACAATCGCTTCTGCCAGTGACCTTTGGAATTTTCACAATAATGCGGATCATAGCATCCCTGACACAGAGCAGCTGTCCGAAGCAGTTACTCATATTAATTATAAAACTATAGAGGTCAACGGAACAACGATAACCATGTCAGATCCTTATGCAAAGATTGATCTGGGCGGTATCGCCAAAGGCTATATTGCAGATCAGGTAAAGAATTATCTTATAGAAGAAGGAATAGAACATGCCTATATCAATCTCGGTGGTAACATACTGACACTCGGTGGAAAAACGGATGGTTCCAACTTCCGGATCGGTATCCAGAAACCATTTGCAGAAGACGGAACAGTGATGGCTGTTCTTCCGGTATCTGATAAGTCCATCGTATCTTCCGGAAATTACGAACGGTACTTTAAGAAAGACGGAAAGATTTACCATCATATCCTTGACCCTTCTACAGGATATCCAATAGAAAATAACTTAAACCAGGTCACGATCATCTCTGACAAATCGGTTGACGGAGACGCCTTAAGCACAACCTGTTATGCGCTTGGACTGGATGAAGGATTAAAACTTATCCGAAGTATGGATAATATAGAAGCTGTATTTATTACCGATGACAATACGATTCACAAAAGCAGTGACTCTGTCAATTTAATCACTGATATTGATAACTAAAGAAAAGGAAGCTGATCATTTTAAATCTTCAGCTTCCTTTTCTGATCTCTTTTTTCAATAAAATCCTGTCGTATTATTAACGTAACGTAATAATCTTTCTCGGGCATTTTTCTACACAGACACCACACTCTGTACATTTATCTGCATCGATATGTGCAAGGAAATTCGTTACAGTGATCGCTCCTGCTTCACAGTTCTTCTCACAGAGACGACATCCGATACATCCGGCCTGACAGATTGTCAACTGTACTTTTCCTTTTGCATTGGAATTACAGCGTACAAATGTCTTCTGCTCATATGGAATCAGCTCGATCAGGTGTTTTGGACATGCTGCAATACATTTTCCACATGCTTTACATGCTTCTTTGTCAACAACAGCAATTCCATCTACTACATGAATTGCATCAAATGGACAGGCAGCAACACAAGAACCGAATCCAAGACATCCTGAATTACATCCCTTTGCTCCTCCATTCTGCATCATGCTTGCCATCGTACAATCCTGAATACCTGTGTAATCATAATCTAAAATTGCTTTTTCGCAGGTTCCGGCACATTTTACAAAAGCGGTCTGTCTCTCCTGTGTGCCTGCTGCAACACCCATGATATCACCGATCTTTGCAGCAACAGGTGCCCCACCAACTGGACATCCACTGACTTCTGCTTCACCTTTTACGATTGCAGCTGCAAGTCCTGAACAGCCTGCATAACCGCATCCACCACAGTTATTTCCCGGGAGAACGCCTAAAATCGCTTCTTCACGTTCATCTACTTTTACAGCAAACTTCTTACCTGCGATTCCGAGGAAAACACCGATGAATAAACCGGTTCCACCGACGACTACTGCCGCCAAAATAATTCCTGTCATACTCATTTGCTCTTCCTCCTAAATTAATCCCGAGAATCCGAAAAATGCAATTGCCATCAGTCCTGCTGTAACAAGCACGATCGGAGTCCCCTGAAATGACTCACTGATATCATTGTATTCAATCTTCTCGCGAATTCCGGCCATCAGCACAATTGATACAAGGAATCCGACAGCTGTAGCAAATCCATTTACGACACCTGTGAGAAGCCCCATACCTGCACTCATGTCATCATAGTAGCCATTCTGTACGTTTGTCAGTGCTACTCCGAGAACTGCACAGTTCGTTGTGATCAGCGGAAGATATACACCGAGCGCATTGTATAATGATGGCATCGCCTTCTTTAAGAACATCTCTACAAACTGTACAAGTGCTGCGATAACAAGAATAAATACAATCGTATTCAGGTAAGATAATTCTCCTCCCATGATATTTGGATTTCCGAGAATAAACTTATAGATCAATCCAGTTACAAAAGATGCGATCGTAATAACGAATACAACCGCTCCACCCATTCCGGCAGCAGTCTTCACATTCTTGGATACACCGAGGAACGGACATATACCAAGGAACTGGCTCAGGACAACATTATTTACAAATGCTGAACCAACTGCAATTAATAATAATTCTTTCACTTTCTGTCCCCTCCTTTATTCGTTCTTTGCGTCTTCTTCGCCTGTCGGGAAGATCTTTCCACTGCAGGATGAAGCATTCCCACAGCTTGCACAGCCTTCTCCGCATCCAACTGTCTCCGGAACCTTCTTTCCTTTCTTTGCCATATTGTTCTTTACTTTATTCTGTAAAGCAACAAGACCAGCAAGGACAAAGAATGCTCCCGGTGCAAGGATGAAGATTGTCAGTGGCTCGTAAGATTCCGGCATAACACGGATATCAAAGATCTTACCAGCACCGATCAGTTCTCTGACAATACCGATTGCTGTAAGACCCACAGTAAATCCAAGTCCCATACCGATTCCATCAAAGATAGAAGGAAGAACCGGATTCTTTGAAGCATAGCTCTCTGCTCTTCCGAGAATGATACAGTTTACAACGATCAGAGGAATATAAAGTCCCAGTGAATCATAAAGGCTTGGAACAAATCCTTCCATCAGGAACTGTACAATTGTCACGAAAGAAGCAACAATAACGATAAATGCCGGCATTCTGACAGAATCCGGAATAATCTTTCTCAACATAGAAATCAACATGTTAGACATGATCAATACAACTGTTGTAGAAAGTCCCATACCAACACCGTTGATTGCAGATGTTGTAACCGCAAGTGTAGGACACATACCAAGCATAAGAACGAAGGTCGGATTTTCTTTTACAAGGCCGTTATACAGCCGTTCTGTACATTTATTCATTACTTCCGCCTCCTAACTCATTTTGAAAATATACAAGTGCAGAGTCTACTGCATTTGTCACAGCATTGGTTGTGATCGTAGCACCACTGATGGCGTCGATCATGTCATCTCCTGACTCTCCTGTCTTTGTATATGTAAACTTTTCTACATTCTTATCTTTAAACTGATCTTTGAAATCTGCTTCCTTAGCTTTCATTCCAAGACCTGCTGTCTCACTGATACTGAGCATCTCAATACCTGTTACTGTTCCATCTTCCCTGATACCTACAGAAATATCAATGTCTCCGCCGTATCCTTCATGTGATGTAACATTTACAACATAACCAACCGTCTCGCCGGAAGCGTCTTTTCCCTCAGCCACCTCAGAAATATCATCTGAAGTGTATCCATTTTCTTTCAGAAGAGCAGAAGCTGCATCAGCATCAAATTCTGTATCCGATTCAAATGTCTCTGCATCTGAAAGGACAGAACGAAATGCTTCCTGTTTTGCCTTCTCCTGTGCTTTCGCGATCGGATCTTTTGTCACACCATATACAACTCCGAGAAGGAGACCTGCAACAACAGTGATTGCTGTCAGAATCAACGTGTTTTTAACAATTTTATTCATTACTTTTCTCCTCCTTTACCAAATGGTTTTGGAAGAGTAACCTTCTCGATCAACGGAACTAAAAGGTTACTGATGATGATCGCATAGGAAACTCCTTCTGCTGATCCACCAAAAAGACGGAACAGACCCGTCAGACATCCAAGACAGATTCCAAAAAGGATCTTTCCTTTGCTCGTGATCGGAGATGTTACATAATCTGTTGCCATAAACCATGCTCCAAGCATCAGACCACCACCACAAAGATGCGCTGTGATGTACTGAGGATCGAATCCATGTCCTCCAAACAATGTGATAAAAATCACAAATGTCACAATGTAAGTTCCAGGAATTCTAAGATCAATTACACCCATAAGAATCAGGAACATTGCACCGATCATAATTGCAACTACAGAAGTCTCTCCGATTGTTCCTCTGATATTTCCGAGAAGCATAGACAATGTATTCACTGTTTCTCCTGCTTTCAGTTCTGCCAAAGGAGTCGGTCCTGTCACTCCGTCGTAAACAAAATAAGTCATCTTTCCTGCAAAACAGATCAGCAGAAAACAACGTGCTCCCAATGCAGGGTTCATGAAGTTCTGTCCAAGTCCTCCAAACAACTGTTTCACAACAATGATGGCAAATACTGCACCAAGCACACCCATCCACCACGGGAGTGTCGGAGGAAGATTCAATGCGAGCAGAAGTCCTGTTACAACCGCACTGAAATCATTGATCGTAATTGGCTTATGCATTAATTTTTCATAAAGATACTCAGATAAAACAGCCGCTGCCGTTGTAACAACTACAAGAATCCAGGCATTCTCATGACGGAAATTCCAGATTCCGAAAAATGTAGCCGGAAGAAGTGCGATCACAACATAAAGCATAATGTTGCTGCTTGTCACTTTATCACGGATATGCGGCGAAGAAGATACGTTATATTTCTCGTTCACTTTACTTCAACCTCTCTTATTTCTTCTTTCTATTCGCCAATGCTGTCTTACGCATTGAACCAATTGCCTGTTTCAACTGACGTTTCGCCGGACAGACATAACTGCAGGAACCACATTCCACACATTCCAATCCATTCCATGCAACAAAAGATGCCTCATCTTTTCTCTTTGAAAAGTCTGCAAGTCTGGATGGAATAATTCTGCTTGGACATATCTCCACACATCTTCCACAGTTAATACATGCAGTCTCAAGACTCTTTGCCACAACGTCTTCTTTAAAAAGCAGAATAGAAGATGAAGTCTTTGTAACCGGTGCATCCATTGTCACCATGGCAAATCCCATCATCGGTCCTCCGGAGATCAGTTTCTGCGGTTCCGCCTTCAAACCTCCTGCTGCCTCAACCAACTCTCTGTGGTTTATTCCAAAAGGAGCCATAAAGTTTCCTGGTTTTTCGACTGCATCGCCACTCACTGTAACAACACGTTCCATCAACGGTTTTCCCTTGATTACCGCATTGTGGATTCCAATCAGAGTCTCCACGTTATCAACAATACATCCTGCATCTGCCGGAAGCATGGTAGAATTGATTGCTCGTTTTGTCACTGCATAGATCAGCTGACGTTCTGCCCCCTGTGGATATTTTGTCATCAATGCTTTCACATCCATTCTTGGTTCGTCGGCAACTGCTTTCTGTAACTTTTCAATACAATCTTTCTTGTTATCCTCTACAGCAAAAACACCTCTTGCATTTGGGAATAAAGAAAGGATGACCTTCATTCCGCTGACAAGATCTTCTGTATACTCGAGCATTCTTCTGTAATCTGCAGTGATATAAGGTTCACACTCAGCACAGTTTGCAATAATATATTCTATCTTATCCGGTTCCTTCGGAGAAAGCTTTACCTTTGTAGGGAATCCTGCACCACCCATTCCTACGATTCCGGCATCTCCAATCTTATTAATGATTTCTTCCCTTGTCATCTCTTCCAAAGGCTTTACCGGTTCATATTCAACTTCCTTATACTCTCCATCGTTTTCTACAACAATGCACTCCACCTGGGATCCAGTTGGATTAAAACGTTGTTCCAATCCTTTCACTTTACCGGAGACAGATGAATAGATCGGAGAAGATACAAATCCTCCCGCTTCAGCAATCAACTGTCCTTTCAGCACACAATCGCCTTTCTTAACTACCGGTTTAGCCGGTGCTCCTATATGCTGTGAAAGTGGATAGACCAGTTCACCCTGAGGTACTACAGGTCTGATTGGCTGATCCTTTGAAAAACGTTTTCCATCATCCGGATGGATTCCGCCTTTAAATGTCAAAAGCCCCATCTCATTTCCTTCCTTTCTTTTATCATTGTCATTACAACAATAATATTTTAATTTTGTAATACTTATTTTACTAGAATGCGCTCTGAAAATCTAGCAAATATGTAATAATTCTTGTATCTTTCGCTATACATCTTGTCGAATTTTTAACAGAAAAAGAACCTGCCAATGGCAGGTTCTTCTAGAAGATAATTTATATCTTATTCTTCTGTCTCTTCAGCATTGTCAGCCTCAAGAGCTTTCATGCTCAGGCTGATCTTCTTCTCTGCTTCGTTAAGATCAACGATCTTAGCTGTGATTTCCTGTCCGATTGCAAGAACATCAGATGGTTTCTCAACATGAGCTCTTGAAATCTGGGATACATGAAGAAGTGCGTCAACACCTGGTGCAAGTTCTACGAAAGCACCAAAGTCTGTCATACGTGCAACTTTTCCTGTAACTACTGTACCTACAGCGAAATCTTCTGCTGCATTTACCCATGGATTTGTCTCTGGGAATTTCAGACTGAGCGCAATCTTTGTATCATGAATGTCTTTTACAAGAACTTTCAGTGTATCTCCTACATGGAATACTTTCTTCGGATTGTCAACTCTTCCCCATGACATCTCTGAGATGTGAAGAAGTCCGTCAACACCACCAAGGTCAACGAATGCTCCGAAATCTGTTACATTCTTAACAGTTCCTTCTACTGTATCACCAACATTGAGTTTCGCGAACAGCTCTTTCTGCTTCTCAGCACGCTCTGCTACAAGAAGCTGTCTTCTATCACCGATCACACGGTTTCTTCTCGGGTTGAACTCGCTGATTACGAATTCGATTTCCTGTCCTTCATACTTGCTGAGATCTTTCTCATAAGAATCGGAAACAAGGCTTGCCGGGATAAATACTCTTACTTCATCAACTGTTGTACAAATACCGCCGCCAAGAATCTGTGTAACTGTAGCTTTCAGCACTTCGTGGTTTTCATATGCTTCGCGCAGTCTCTCATTTCCTTTTTCTGCAGCCAGTCTCTTATATGTAAGAAGAACCTGACCCTCTCCGTCATTTACTTTCAGTACCTTAACTGTCATTGTATCACCTACGGATACGACTGTTGTAAGGTCAAGAGACTGATCGTTGGAATATTCGCTCTTTGTGATGATACCGTCTGCTTTATATCCAATGTTCAGGATAATCTCATCCGGTTTCACGTCGATTACTGTACCTTCGACAACCTCTCCATTGTGAATTGTTTTAAATGACTCTTCTAACATCTGTTCAAAAGATAATTCTGACATTATTTTGAACCTCCTCAATTATATTGTTGGGCGTGGATGCCCCTGCTGTAATACCTACCGTTTCCACTGACCCTAATTGATTCAAATCCAAATCGCCAAGTGTCTGTATATAGTACGTATTGTTACATGCTTTGCGGCATATTTCAAATAACTTCTGGGTATTGGAACTATGTTTGTCACCAATAACGATCATAGCATCCACCGTCTCTGCTATGCTCTGCGCTTCTGTCTGGCGCTCCTTCGTAGCATTACAGATTGTATTTAAAACACTTACATCATAACTCTTTTTTTCAAGAATTTCAACTAATTCTTTAAATTTATTGTAATTAAATGTCGTCTGGGCAACGATACAAATCTTTTTTCCCTGCTCACAAGAATAATTTTCTGCTTCTTCCTTTGTCTGAAAGACCTCTACATGGTCTCCTGCCCATCCCTTGATTCCCTGAACCTCCGGATGTTCCGGATTTCCAATGATAATAATATTCTCGCCCATCTCACTGTGTTTCTGCACGATATTATGGATCTTCTTAACAAATGGACACGTAGCATCTACAATCTGGATTTTCTTATTTTCCAGTCTGTCATACACATCTTTTGCCACCCCATGAGAGCGGATAATAACGGTTCCTCTTTCCAGTGTATCCAGCTCTTCTTCGCTGCGAAGAACAATCACACCTTTCTGCTCCAGATCTTTCACCACTTCTTCATTATGGATGATCGGACCATACGTATAGATTGGAAGATTCTGATTCTCTTCCACCTGTTCATAAACTGTATCCACTGCACGCTTAACGCCGAAACAAAATCCAGCTGATTTCGCCTTTATTACTTTCATTCTATCCAACTCCTGCAAATTTATCTATGACAATATCTGGAAATCGTGTTTACAACTTCTTTCAGTGTCATATCCGAACTGTCAACAAGTATTGCATCCTCTGCTTTTTTCAGTGGCGCGATCTTTCTTGTCATATCACGGTAGTCTCTTTCTTCAATATCTTTCTCTATCTCTTTCAGATCGCACTGTACTCCCTTTTCAACAAGCTCTTTATATCTTCTCTTTGCTCTGATTTCTACGCTTGCTGTAAGATAGATTTTTACATCTGCATCCGGAAGCACATGGGTACCAATGTCTCTTCCATCCATGATCACATCCTTCTCTCTTGCAAGCGTTCTCTGAAGTTCCAGAAGTTTTTCTCTGACTTCCGGAATCGCAGATGTCATAGAAGCCATATTTCCAACTTCTTCTGTACGAAGCTTTGCTGTAACATTCTCTCCGTTTACATAGATCTGCTGTATTCCGCTTTCATAACCAATCGTTACTTCCACATCTTTGCAGGCCTCTATAATCTTTTCTGTATCTTTTGGATCAATTCCAAGATTCAGAAAGTGAATGGCCAATCCACGGTACATTGCGCCGGTATCTACATAAATATATCCGTTTTCTTTTGCAACCTGCTTTGCAATTGTACTTTTCCCTGCCCCTGCCGGTCCATCGATTGCTACATTATATCCCATTTTTATTCCTCCATCTTTTCTTTCCACATTCCATTTTCAAATCTATTCGTTACTGTTCACACGATGTGCGACCAGCAACATCTATTCTTCCTGTCACAGGATTCAGACATTCCCCAGTAAAATTTCAATCACATCCTGCGTTCATTCCGGCAAGATACCCTGTTGACCACGCAATCTGAAGATTATATCCTCCGGTCACTGCATCAAGATCAAGCACCTCTCCGGCGAAATATAATCCTTTCATTTTTTTTGATTCCATTGTTCCCGGATCGACCTCCTTTACAGATACTCCGCCTTTTGTAATGATTGCTTCATTATAACTGCGAAGCCCTGTCAATGTCATTGTAAAATCCTTGATCAGATGAACCAGTCTCTGTCGTTCTTCTTTTGTAATCTCATTCACTTTTTTCTCAGGTTCAATCTCCGAGAGTTCTATCATAACAGGCTTTAATTTTGCCGGAAAGAGTGAATCGATTGAATTTTTATACTGTTTATTATGGTTTGCATCAAACTCTCTGAGGATTCTTTTATCAAGTTGTTCCTCACTCAATGCCGGTTTTAAGTCTATATGAAGTGTAAGTTCTTTTTTTCTTAAAGTTTTTCCCACCACACTGCTCGCGCTCAGAATAACCGGTCCTGTTACACCATAATGTGTAAAAAGCATTTCTCCGAATTCTTCGTAAAGTTTTTTCTTCCCATCTGTGATACAAATTTCTATATTTCGAAGAGATAATCCCTGCAATTCTTTCGCATACCATTGTCTGACTTCCATCGGTACAAGTGATGGAAGGAGTTCTGTCACTCTATGCCCTGTTTCTTTCGCAAAACGATATCCATCGCCTGTGGAACCTGTAGAAGGATAGGAAATACCGCCTGTCGCAACGATCACAGCATCTGCCTTCATTTTCTTTCCATTGGTTAATAAAACTCCGCACACTTTATCCTGTTCACAAAGCAATTCTCTCACCTCTGTGTGAAGAGAAACAGATACTCCTAATGATTTTAACTCCCTTGAAAATGCAGCAATTACATCAGAAGAATGATCTGAAACAGGGAAAACTCGTTCTCCACGTTCAATTTTGGTCTTCACGCCAAGTTCTTCAAAGAAATCAATCACCTGCTGGTTTGTAAAACTATAAAATCCACTATACAAAAATTTAGGATTGCTTATCACCGCCGTAAATAAATCTTCTATATCAGCGGCATTTGTAATATTGCAACGTCCTTTTCCTGTAATAAACAGCTTTTTCCCTAGCTTTTCATTCTTCTCAAGTAGCTGAACATTCTGACCATTTCTTGCTGCGAAAACTGCCGCCATCATTCCGGCAGCCCCGCCGCCCACTACGATCACATTACTCATGCTCTATTCTTCTCCTTTATTCTGTCTGTAAGACTCGTTCGTTCCTGCGCTGCCACCTTCCTGGCTGCTTTCTTCTCCGCTGTAAACCTGATATTCACCCCAGATTTTCTCCAACGTCTCTAACGTCGAAACAACTTCCTTCTGCTTTTTCATACAAATCGCAACAATCAGTGCATTGATCACACTCAATGGTGCAACAAGTGAATCGACAATAGATGCCATATCACTTCTTGCGATCAGATTGCAGGAAGAATACTGATTCATAGGTGAATGGATACTGTCAGTAAGTGTGATTACTTTTGCCTTTCTATTGCTCGCAAATTCCAATGCTTTCAATGTTCTCATCGAATATCTTGGGAAACTGATTCCTATAATCACATCCCCTTCTCCGATTCGAATGATCTGTTCAAAAATCTCACTGGAACTGTTTGTATTTACTGTAATTACATTGTCGCATACAAGATTCAGATAAAATCCCATAAAAGAAGCAAGTGGTGCACAGCTTCTGATTCCCACAACATAGATTCTCTTTGCTTCTAAAAGGGTATCAATTGCCCAGTTAAATGCCTTATGATCGATTGCAGACAAGGTCATCTTGATTTTCTCAATGTCTGACTGAAGAACGGTTTCAAGAATCTCACTCTGTGTAATTCGTCCATAGGTCACTTCCATACGCTGGATTGAATTCAACTTATTACGGACAAGTTCCTCCAACGCTTTCTGAAATTCCGGGTATCCCCTATATCCCAGCTGGGTTGCAAATCGTACAACCGTAGATTCACTGACACCCACAATCTCTCCAAGACGCGCTGCTGTCAGAAATACAGCCTTATCATAATTTTCTTTCACATATTCTGCAAGGCGCTTCTGCCCCTTGCTCATCTTCTCATATTTTGCTTCGATCCTTCCGATCAGCTCATTCATATTCGCTTCAATATTGCGTTCTGATGTTTCCATTCTTTTACACTTTTCCTAATTCCTAAATATTTCATTGTCCGTCCAGCAGCTTCAACAGATACATAAGAGTTCTGTCATACCTCTGCCTTGCTGATTACTTCACAGCCCGCGTGTACTCTTTCAGCCAGATTCGTTCTTCCTCCGAAAGGTAAGGGGACACTTTTTCATAAACCTGCTTATGATAATGATTCAGCATTTCTTTCTCTTCTGTACTCATTTTCTCCGGCAAGATTGCATCCAGATCAATTGGTACATAAGTAAGAATTTCAAAATTCATAAACTGTCCATACTCATTCTTAACTGTTTTTCTGACAAGCAGCTCATTTTCCAGACGAATTCCATGAGAACCCTCAATATAGATTCCCGGTTCATCTGTGATCACCATATTCTCTTCCAATGCCGGAGCCGGTCTCTCTCCCTCTTTCCAACGGAAATTGATCGGTCCCTCATGGATATTCAATAAATAACCAACACCATGCCCCGTTCCATGATTAAAGTTCAGTCCTTCTTTCCAAAAGATCTCTCTTGCAATACAATCCAGATTCGCACCACTGCATCCGTAGAGAAATACAGTGTTCGCCAGGCGTAGCATTGCTCTTGCAACCAGTGTGAAATGTTCTTTTTCAAGGTTCCCCACTTCTCCAAGTGCAACCGTACGCGTAATGTCGGTAGACCCTTCCAGATAATGACCACCTGTATCTGTCATGAAAAGCTTTCCTTCTTTTAAAGGGACATTGCTTTTCTCATCCGCACTATAATGAACAATTGCCCCATGTTCTCCATATGCACTGATCGGGCCGAAACTTGGTCCGAGGAAATGCTCCTGCTCTGCACGCAATCCTTCCAGCCTGGCAGAAGCAGACAGCTCTGTAATCTCCACTCTGCCAATATTCTTCTTTAACCAGTACATAAACTTTGTATGTGCAACAGCATCCTTCAAATGCGCTTTTCTCAAATTCTCTGCCTGTGTTTCATTTTTAACTGACTTCATCAGGATTTCCGGATTCTGCTTATCAATAATCACCGTCTCTTTGGAAATGGCCTGATAAAGACTATAATTCATGATTGCAGAATCCAGAAGAAGCTTATCTTCCGATGTCATTTCTGAAACTTTGCGATAAATATCCTCATACGGATAAATCTTCACTTGATTTTCTGCTAACAAATTTATAATATCGTCAGAGAATTTTCTAATGTCAGCAAACAGCTCAACTGAATTATTATAAACGATTGCGTAAGAAAGAACAAGTGGACAATATGCAATATCATTTCCTCTTATATTTAAAAGCCATGCAATATCATCAAGACTCGATAAAACATGTGCATTGCATCCATTTTCTTTCATTATTTCTCTGATTTGTTCTAATTTGGATCCAATTTTTTCACCTGTATATTCATCCGCTAGAGAAAATACAGATTCCATAGACATTTCAGGTCTTTCCTTCCAGATATTCTGTGCAAAATCTAAGCTATATTTCAATGATGCGCCATTCTCGTCTGCGATATGACAATATCGTTTTCCTTGTGCATAAGTCACTGTACGACCATCAAATCCCAGAACATCCCCTTCTTTTAGCTCACTTTTTAAAAATTCTTCTATCGTTGGAACATCAGATTCTCCTGATTTATAGAGCGTGATCCCGCTCCCCTTCAACTGCGCTTCTGCCTGAATAAAATATCTTCCATCTGTCCAGAGTCCCGCTTTATCCTTTGTAAAAACTGCGGTACCTGCTGATCCTGTAAAGCCCGTTATATATTCGCGGAATTTAAAATAATCACCGACGTATTCACTGTGATGATAGTCATCTGTAGGGATGATATAGCAGTCTATTTTCTGCTGTTCCATTACATTTCGTAATCGCTCTATTCTGTCTAAAACACTCATATCTGCCTCCATATATTCCAACAATCAAACTCATATTACAAAAACTTGATTATTCAAAATTGTACACATCTATGATACCACCAAATAAATTTCCTTACAAATGAAAAAGACCAGAAAACACAAATCTTTCCATCTGTTATCTTCTGGTCTTTCTATTCAATTCATAATCTAACTAAATCAGTCAGGATTATACCGGATAAGATCCGTTCTCTGTATCTGCTACTGTAGCATCTACTTTTGTCTGCTGAGCCTGTCTGTATTTGAAGAAGTCAACAGCAACCTGTGGGAACAATGCATATGTCAGTACGTCCTCATCCTGCTGGATCCACTGTGCACACTCTTTGCGAAGTGTATCAAGCTCATCCGGGATAAGATCTGCCGGACGGCAAGTGATCGGTTCTTCATCTCCAAGAGCCTTCTTCTGAAGTTCTGGATCAACCGGTTTTGTTGTCTTACCGTATTTACCTGCAAGAACATCCTTTGTCTCTTTTGTGATCATCTTATAACGCTCACCCATCAGCACGTTGAATACAGCCTGTGTTCCAACGATCTGTGAAGATGGTGTAACAAGCGGTGGCTCACCAAGATCTTTACGTACACGCGGTACCTCTTCAAGTACTTCGTAGAACTTATCTTCTGCTCCCTGCTCTTTCAGCTGAGATGTCAGGTTGGAAAGCATTCCTCCCGGTACCTGGTACAGAAGAGTCTTGATATTAACACCAAGGTTCTTCGGATTGAGCAGTCCGCTCTCAAGAGCATCGTCGCGGATTGGACGGAAGTAATCAGCAATCTCTGCAAGGAGACTCTGATCAAGTCCTGTATCGTATGGTGTTCCCTTGAATGTCTCAACCATAACTTCTGTAGCCGGCTGAGATGTTCCAAGTGCGAATGGAGACATTGCTGTATCGATGATGTCAGCTCCTGCCTCAACAGCTTTCATATATGTCATGGAAGCAACACCTGATGTGTAATGTGTATGCATCTCGATCGGGATGTTTACTGCATCCTTCAATGCACCAACAAGCTCTGTTGTCTTATATGGAACAAGAAGTCCTGCCATATCCTTAACACAGATTGAGCTTGCACCCATGTCTTCAATTCTCTTTGCGAGATCTACCCAGTACTCCATTGTGTAAGCATCACCCAGTGTATAAGACATTGCAACCTGTGCATGAGCTTTCTCTTTGTTCGCAGCCTTTACAGCTGTCTGAAGATTTCTCATGTCGTTGAGACAGTCGAAAATACGAATGATATCGATTCCGTTTGCTACAGATTTCTGTACAAAATACTCTACAACATCATCAGCGTATGGACGGTATCCAAGGATATTCTGTCCACGGAACAGCATCTGAAGTTTTGTATTCTTGAATCCATCACGGAACTTTCTAAGTCTCTCCCATGGATCTTCTTTCAGGAAACGGAGGGAAGCATCGAATGTTGCTCCACCCCAGCACTCTACAGCATGATATCCAACCTTGTCCATCTTCTCAACGATTGGCATCATCTGCTCTGTTGTCATTCTGGTAGCAATCAGAGACTGATGTGCATCACGCAGAATAGTTTCTACTATTTTAACTGGTTTTTTTTCAATTTCTGCCATTTATTTATCCTCCTAATTTACTTAACGCCGAAAATAGCCATAAATGTTCCGGCTGCTACTGCAGTACCGATAACTCCGGCAACGTTCGGTCCCATTGCATGCATAAGAAGGAAGTTTGTAGGATCTGCCTCAGCACCAACCTTCTGAGATACACGGGCTGCCATAGGAACCGCGGATACACCAGCGGATCCGATCAGCGGGTTAACCTTACCATGTGTAAGGACGCACATTAACTTACCGAAGAGAACTCCGGCAGCTGTACCGAATGCAAATGCTATAAGACCAAGGATAACGATCTTGATTGTATTCCAGTTCAGGAATGCTTCAGCACTTGTTGTAGCACCTACAGATGTACCAAGAAGAATAACTACGATGTACATCAGGGCATTGGAAGCTGTCTCTGTCAGCTGTCTTACAACTCCACACTCTTTGAACAGGTTACCAAGCATCAACATACCAACAAGTGGAGCTGTTGTAGGAAGAATCACACATACAACGATTGTAACGATAACCGGGAAGAGGATTCTCTCAAGCTTAGAAACCGGGCGAAGCTGATCCATCTTGATCTTTCTTTCCTTCTCTGTTGTGAGAAGTTTCATGATCGGTGGCTGGATGATCGGCACAAGTGACATATAGGAGTATGCTGCTACGGCGATCGGTCCCATGATAGCTGTCTGCTGCAGTTTACCTGCAAGGAAGATAGATGTCGGGCCGTCAGCTCCACCGATAATGGAGATAGCAGCTGCTGCTTTGTCTGAAAATCCAAGAGCCATAGCTCCAAGATAAGCTGCGAAAATACCGAACTGAGCTGCTGCACCAAGCAGGAAACTCTTCGGGTTTGCGATCAGCGGACCAAAGTCTGTCATCGCTCCAACTCCAAGGAAGATCAGAGAAGGAAGGATGGACCACTCGTCAAGCTGATAAAAGTAATACAGAAGCCCACCGGTTCCATTCGCTGCATCCTCAGCATGAAGCATAATATCCGGATAGATATTTACAAGCAACATACCAAAGGCAATTGGAACAAGAAGCAGTGGCTCAAATTCGTGGCGAATTGCCAGATAGAGAAACACGCAGGCAACAGCAATCATGATCAGGTTACCAAATGTAAGATTCATGAACGCTGTCTGTTCTACGAGGTTTCCCAATGTATTTGAAATATATTCCATTTGTAAAAACCTCCTGGTTCAGTTACTAGTTTAATGTAGCAAGTACAGCTCCTGATTCAACAGCATCACCTACTGCCACATCAATGCTGGCAATAGTTCCTGCCTCTGGGGCAACAACTGGGATCTCCATCTTCATTGCTTCAATGATAATAACTGTATCTCCAGCCTCTACCTTCTGTCCAACAGATGTAGGAACCTGGAATACTTTACCTGCTGCTCCAGCTTTTACCTGGATGCTTCCAGCGCCTGCTGCCGCTTTCGGTGCTGCTGCCGGAGCTGCCGGTGCTGCTGCTCTAGGTGCTGCAACCGGTGCTGCTGCCGGTGCGCCTGCACCATTCTCTTCTACTGTTACATCATATACATTTCCGTTTACTGTGATTGTATAGTTTTTCATCTAATTATCCTCCTGATTAATTCCATCTGTTTGATTTTCTTCTCTTAATAGAACGAACAACAAATCCATCTGTAGAAGTTCCCTCTGCTGCTGCAATTGCTGCTGCGATTACTGCTACAAGTTCTGCATCATCTTCTGCTGCAGCTACCGGTGCTAGAGCTGCCTGTACAGGTGCTTCCTTCTTCTCTTCCACTTTCTTATCTTTATTTGCCAACTTCTCCTGAAGTTTCGGAATGTATCCAAGCAGATAAATAATGAATGAAATGAAAATCAATACAACGAATACAGTTCCCATACCAAGTACCGTATTCAGACCGGCTTTCTCAAGGATTTCTCCTGTTGAATAATGAGCAGAAACATCCATACTCTCCATGTTGCCCTTTTCGTCAAAACTGAAGACGATGTCTGCATCTCTGTTTTCATATTTTGCTTCAGATGTGAGTGAAACTCCATCGTTCTTTACTTCCATTGTCCAATCGCCATGCTCAACATAAGCACCACACTCTTCTTCTGCTGCTTCCCAGGAGCTGATCATTGTAAGGAAGTCCTCTCCATCAACCGGAAGTCCTGCATTCATAAGCTGTGTGTCAAGCTGAAGATCACGCATATCAGAAAAGCTGTCAAGCTGCTCTGTTGTCATCGCTTCGAAATTCTGAACAACAAACTCAGCATACTGTTCAAATCTTGTCTGATCATATTCTGTTGTCTCAGACTTACCACATCCTGTGAAGCTAAGAACGAGAATGAGGATAAGTCCTAATAAACTGATTTTTTTCTTCACTTCGCCTCACCTCACTAAACCGTTCCGTGTTTCTTAGCCGGACGGTCCTCTCTCTTTGTGAACAGCATCTCAAATGCTCCGATCACATATTTTCTTGTATCTGCCGGCTCGATGATCGCATCAACATATCCTCTTGCTGCTGCTGAATTCGGGCTTGACTGAAGTTCTTTGTATTCAGCTGCTTTCTCATTAAGAGTCTCAGCATCTGCGTCTGCGTACATGATCTGTGCTGCAAGCTTCGCATCCATCATTCCGATCTCTGCTGTTGGCCATGCATAAACAAGATCTGCACCAATTGACTTACTGTTCATAGAAACGTAAGCACTTCCGAATGCCTTACCAACGATTACATTTACCTTCGGTACTGTAGCGTTAGCAAATGCATATGTCAGTTTTGCAACTGCGCTTGCCATGTTCTTCTCTGACTCTACTGTAGCAGCAAATCCTGTTACATTTGTCAGTGTAAGAACCGGGATTGAGAATGCATCACAGAAGTTTACAAAATCTGTTGCCTTCTTGCATCCGTCTACTGTAAGAACGCTGTCGAACTCAGCCTCTACTTCAGCTTCTGCATTGTATACTTTAGAGCGGTTTGCAACAACACCAACTGTCATTCCGTTCAGGCGGATAAATCCTGTAACCATCTCTTTTGCGTAGTCTTTCTTTGTCTCAACAAGAATCTGATTGTCAGCAATCTGTGCCAGTGCGATTGCTGTATCTTCTGATGCGTTAGCAATGTCTGCGCAGATACGGTTCAGGTCATCTGTGCATTCCTCATAAGACATATCATCTTCGTTGTTTGCCGGAAGCATACATACAAGATCACGGATCTGTCCGAGGATCTCTGCCTCTGCACCGATTCCGTCTACAAGACCTGCTGTCTTGCTCTGGTACTCAGCGCTTGCTGTGTTACACTTGGAAATCTCATTTCCTTCCAGTGCATTTGGAGAATTAACGAAAAGTTTTCCGTCTTTTGCTTCCATAAATGTGAAATCTGTAAGCCCCGGAACAACTGCAAGACCGCCGCCGCACATTCCAAAGATTGCTGTAACCTGCGGAATCACACCTGATGCAAGTGCCTGTTTGTGATAAAGGCTTCCAAATGCCTCAAGTGCATCTGTAGCTTCCTGAAGTCTGAGTCCTGCACAGTCGATCAGTCCGATCACCGGTGCTCCCATCTTCATAGCCATATCATAGATTCTTGCGATCTTCTTCGCATGCATCTCTCCGAGTGCTCCACCCAAAACATCAGCATCCTGGCTGTATACATAAACCAGGTTACCGTCAATCACTCCATATCCAGTGATAACACCGTCAGAAGGAGCTGCCTTCTCCTGCAAGTTGAAAGTTGTGCTTCTAGCTGTAACAGCTCCGCCAATTTCAACAAAGCTTCCCTCATCAAGCAGTGTGGCAATTCGTCTGCTTGCTGAGTTTTCTGTTGCATTGTAGCTCATATTTTAGCCCTCCATACTTATAAAATAATTTTAAAATAAACCAAAATTTCTGCCTATTGTATTATATACTAGGACGATTGAAATTTCAATTCATATTTTCCGCAAATTGACATTTTTTTCACAGGACATTGTTTTTGTCGATCACCTTCCTCTTCTCTTTCTCTCTTAATCATCTGTAATTGTTTTCCGGATTCATAACACATGAGATACATTTATCTATTATGAATAGACAAGTGAGGAAGCAGCTTTATTGTTGAGGACACATGTAAGGCAGGAGCGTTCCGAATACACTTTGTTCAGTATGTTAATAAGAGCCAGAACAGGCACCACACACGGTAACTGTTCTGGCTCTTATGTTACATACTTTCAAAGGGATGAGGTAGAGCGGGCCGGTGTCTGATGCAATAAAGCTGTTTCCTCACGCCCTCATTCGACATAAAGTATATATTTCAATTAAATGAATCCTGATCAACAATTACAGTCTCTTCGCTATTGCTTTAATAAACTCCTCACTATTGAGTACTGTCGGATTCTCGATTGTTGTGATCAAAGCGAGGTCTTTTGTCATCTCTCCTGCTTCGATTGTGTCGATTGTTGCTTTCTCAAGTTTATCTGCGAAGTCCATCAGATCTTTGTTTTCATCCAGCTCGCCGCGTTTTCTGAGGGCTCCTGTCCATGCGAAGATTGTTGCAACTGAGTTTGTAGATGTCTCTTCACCTTTCAGGTGCTTATAATAGTGACGCTGTACAGTTCCATGAGCAGCTTCATATTCATAATATCCGTCCGGAGAAACAAGTACGGATGTCATCATAGCAAGTGAACCGAATGCGGAAGATACCATGTCGCTCATTACATCTCCATCGTAGTTCTTACATGCCCAGATATATCCACCTTCTGATTTCATAACACGGGCAACAGCATCATCGATCAGTGTGTAGAAATACTCAATTCCTGCCTCTTTGAACTGATCAGCATATTCTGCATCAAAGATTTCCTGGAAGATATCTTTGAATGTATGATCATATTTCTTAGAAATTGTATCCTTTGTTGCAAACCACAGATCCTGTTTTGTATCCAAAGCGTAGGAGAAACAGCTTCTTGCAAAGCTTTCGATGGATTTATTGATATTATGCATTCCCTGTACGATTCCCGGTCCGTCAAACTCATGAACCAGTTCTTTTGTCTGGCTTCCATCTTCTGCTGTGTATACAAGTTCAACCTTTCCCGCTCCCGGAATCTTCATCTCGGATCCTTTATATACATCTCCATAAGCATGTCTTGCAATTGTAATTGGTTTCTTCCAGTTCTTTACACATGGCTCAATTCCTTTTACAACGATTGGAGCGCGGAACACTGTTCCATCAAGGATCGCACGGATTGTTCCGTTCGGGCTCTTCCACATTTCTTTCAGATCATACTCATCCATACGTGCTGCATTCGGAGTGATTGTTGCACATTTTACGGCAACTTTGTATTTCTTTGTTGCGAGTGCAGAATCAACTGTTACCTGGTCATCTGTCTCGTTTCTGTGTTCCAGGCCGAGATCATAATATTCTGTCTTGAGATCAATATATGGCTCAAGAAGATTATCCTTAATCATCTTCCAGAGAATTCTTGTCATCTCATCTCCATCCATCTCTACCAGTGGTGTTGTCATCTTAATTTTTTCCATCTTTTGCTTCCTCCTGATTATGTTTTTCTTCTATTTTCTTTAGGTTCTGCATGACATGAACAATATGTTCCTTTGCAAGCTGTTCTGCCAGATCCGGGTTTCTGTCCCTGATTGCCTGAAGAATCGCTTTATGCTCCTCAATTGACTTCTCGGCTCTTGCCTTCACATTGATCGAGGACTTTCTTGCCATTTGAACATATCGGTGAAAATCTGTAAGAACATGACACAACATCCTGCTTCCGGAAGCCTCATATAATATCGTATGAAACCTTCCGTCTAATCCTGTCACTTGTTCTTTATTGTATCCATTTTCTTTCTTCATCTGAAATTCTGAAAGTAAAATAGTCTCTTCTAATTCTTCTAACTGGTCTTCTGTAATATGTTCCGCCGCCCATCTGGCGCACATTCCTTCCAGATACTGACGCATCTGATAGATATCCCAGATATCCTTCTGGCTGATTCCGGTAACATAAGCACTTTTATTCGGTACGATCGTCACAAGACCTTCTAATTCAAGCTGTCTTAACGCTTCCCTTACAGGAGTTCTGCTGACCCCGAGTTCTTTCCCGATGGTAGCCTCTCTGAGTTCATCCTGTTGTTTGTATCTGCCTTTGAGGATATCTTCACGGAGTCTCTTAAAAACACGTCCTCCCAGAGAACGGTCCTGATATTCTTCCATGATTTCCTCCTATTCTCTTTTTGTATGATTGTATACGATTATACAAATATTGTCAAGATGATTTCATGTCGATATCATTGCGTTGAAAATGTATCCATTTTTGCGTAATACTTCTCTATACTATCTGTTCATTTTTATATGCTTTGTGCCATATCTTATTTATCAACTTATTGTATACAAAAAGGTGGTCTCTCACATAGAAAAACCACCCTGTTCTTTTCGTTATAAATTAGCTTTCAAAATCAGCTTAGCCAAATTACACTTCATTTACTTTTTATTTGATCACACGCACACCAAGTACATCTGCGATTGATTCCAGTTTGCTTACAACTTCATCAGAAACGCTTCCGTCCACATCAATTACTGTATATGCATATTCCTTCTTGCTCTTATTTGTCATAAGTGCGATATTCTGATTCTCCTGTGCAAGAAGTGTTGTAAACTGACCGATCATATTCGGCACATTGCGGTGAAGAATTGTAATTCTGTCTCCGTCAACTTTTGTTCCCACGTTGCAATCCGGATAATTAACGGAATGTGTAATATTTCCGTTTTCAAGGAAATCACGGATCTCAGCAACAGCCATCTGTGCACAGTTGTCTTCTGACTCTTCTGTAGATGCTCCAAGATGCGGAATTACAATTGCGCCTTTTACACCTGCAATTTCTTTTGTTGGGAAATCTGTTACATAACGGTGTACTTTACCTGCTACAAGTGCATCAACGATATCTTCCTGATTTACAAGAACATCTCTGGCAAAGTTCAGAATCACAACGCCCTCTTTCATCAGACTGATTGCGTTCTTGTCGATCATTCCCTTTGTACTGTCAAGTGCAGGTACATGGATTGTGATATAATCACACTCTTTATAGATTTCATCTACTGTTGTTGCGTGATGGATACTTCTGGAAAGTCTCCAAGCAGAATCTACGGAAACATATGGGTCATATCCATAAACTTCCATTCCAAGATGTGTTGCTACATTCGCAACAAGAACTCCGATTGCTCCAAGTCCGATCACACCAAGTTTCTTTCCGGAAAGTTCTGTTCCTGCAAATGCTTTTTTCTTCTTCTCAGCAATCTTTGCGATATCTCCATCTTCCTCGAATTCCTCTACCCACTGAATTCCACCAACGACATCTCTGGCTGCAAGAAGCATTCCTGCAATCACAAGTTCTTTTACACCATTCGCATTTGCTCCAGGTGTATTGAATACAACAATTCCTTCCTCTGCACATTTATCAAGCGGAATATTATTCACTCCGGCCCCTGCACGAGCGATTGCTTTCAGGTTCTTTCCGAATTCCATCTCATGCATTTTTGCACTACGGACAAGAATCACGTCAGCTTCATCCGCGTTTTCTGTATTTACATAATTTTCATCCAGTTTATTCATACCAACGGCAGAAATTGGATTCAGGCAATGATATTTAAACATCTTACAGATTCTCCTCTTCAAATTTCTTCATAAACTCTACAAGTGCAACAACACCCTCATATGGCATTGCGTTGTAAATGCTGGCACGCATTCCACCTACAGTTCTATGTCCTTTCAAATTCTCAAATCCAGCTTCTTTTGCTTCTTTAACAAATTTTGCATCCAGATCTGCATCTCCTGTCACGAATGGAACATTCATAAGAGAACGATCTTCCGGGACAACAGTTCCTTTGAACAATTTGCTCTGATCAAGGAAATCATAAAGAACTTTTGCTTTCTTTTCGTTGCGTTCTTTCATTACCTCAAGTCCGCCCATCTTCTTAAGCCATTTGAAGACTTTACCACAGATATAGATTCCGTATGCCGGTGGTGTATTATAAAGAGATTTTGCATCTGCATGTGTCTTATATGTAAGCATTGTAGGTGTTCCCGGGAGAACATCCTCTGTGATCAGATCTTCACGGATGATTGCGATCACTACACCAGCAGGTCCGATATTTTTCTGAACTCCACCATAAATCATTGCATATTTTGTTACATCTACAGGTTCGGACAGAAAACAGGAGGAGACATCTGCCACAAGATCTTTTCCTTTTGTGTTTGGCAGTGTTTTAAATTTTGTTCCGTAAATAGTATTGTTTTCACAGATATATACGTAGTCTGCATCTTCTGAAATCGGAAGATCGGAGCAGTCCGGAATGTATGAAAATGTCTTATCCGCTGAGGATGCAACAACATTCACCTTTCCATATTTTTCTGCTTCCTTAGCTGCTTTCTTAGCCCACTGTCCTGTGACAATGTAATCAGCAACCTTATTCTTCATCAGGTTCATAGGGATCATAGCAAACTGCTGTGACGCTCCACCCTGAAGAAACAGTACTTTATAGTTATCCGGAATATTCATCAGATCTCTGAGATCCTGCTCAGCTTCTGTGATAATTTCCTCGAAAGCTTTGGAACGGTGACTCATCTCCATAACAGACATTCCTGTTCCCTTGTAGTCCAGCATCTCTGCTGCCGCTTCCTTCAGTACTTCTTCTGGCAGAACCGCCGGTCCCGCTGAAAAATTATACACTCTACTCATTTTTAATTACCTCCTGTTATTGTGTATCTATAGAAACTCCGTTTTCACAGATTTTCTCACATAAAAAAAATATTCCTTTATTTACCAGACATACAACTATGTGACTGAAACTTATTATTTTTAGTTTTCTTTTGCTTTCAGATCCTGCTCATCAAATGCTTCGCTGATCGGTGCTCCCGGCGCAACCATAGGCCATACCTTATCATCACAGTCGATCATACAATCGATCAGAACCGGTTTTCCACATGTCAATGCTTTCGCAAAGCACTCTTTAAACTCCTTCTGTGTTGTAGCTCGAAGTCCTACTGCTCCCATCGCTTCTGCAAGCTTCACATAATCAACTGCATCACGGAGAACTGTAGCAGAATATCTTTCATCATAGAAAAGATCCTGCCATTGACGAACCATACCGAGTACATGGTTATTAACTACAACCTGGATAATCGGAACATCATGTCTTACAGCTGTTGCGATCTCATTCATATTCATACGGAAACATCCGTCTCCGGCAATATTTACAACAATTTTATCCGGACATCCTGTCTTCGCACCGATTGCTGCTCCAAGACCATATCCCATTGTTCCAAGACCACCTGATGTTAAAAGTGTTCTTGGTTTCGTATATTTATAATACTGTGCTGCCCACATCTGATGCTGTCCGACTTCTGTTGTGATAATTGCTTCTCCATTTGTCTGACGATAAATTTCTTCTACCGCAAATGGACCTGTAAGTACATCCTTATGATATGTTAATGGATATTTCGCCTTGTAATCTTTAATCTTATTCATCCATTCCGGATGAGACTGCTGTGGAAGATGCTCATTTATTTTCTTCAGGACTGCTTTAATATCACCTACTACCCCAAGATCGATCATGACATTCTTATCCATCTCTGCCGGATCAATGTCAATCTGAAGAATCTTCGCATCTTTTGCAAATGTTGCAGTATTTCCGGTTACACGGTCACTGAATCTTGCTCCTGTTACGATCAGAAGATCGCATTCACTTACTCCAAAGTTCGACGCCTTTGTTCCATGCATTCCGAGCATTCCGGTATATCTCTCATCAGTTCCCGGGAAAGCTCCTTTCCCCATCAGAGAATCTGTTACCGGTGCATCTACCTTCTGTGCAAATTCATAAAGTTCTTTACTTGCCTCAGAAAGAACAGCTCCACCACCTACGAAAATATATGGTCTCTGCGCTTCTTCAATCATCTCAACAGCTTTCTTGAGATCCTCTTCTTCTGAATGGATTACCTCTCGGTTATATACACCTGGATATTCCTTCTCATACTCTGTAACTTTCGCAGTAACATCCTTCGGAATATCGATCAGCACCGGCCCCGGTCTTCCAGTCTTAGCAATGCGAAAAGCCTTTCTGATTGTTTCTGCAAGTTTTGTTACATCTTTAACGATATAACTGTATTTTGTAATTGGCATTGTTACTCCAGCAATGTCGATCTCCTGAAAACTGTCTTTTCCAAGTAACGGGACACCGACATTACATGTAATTGCAACAATCGGTATAGAATCCATATATGCTGTTGCGATTCCTGTTACAAGATTTGTTGCGCCCGGTCCGCTTGTTGCAAGGCAGACCCCCACTTTTCCTGTAGCTCTCGCATATCCGTCAGCCGCATGGGCTGCCCCCTGCTCATGAGAAGTCAGGATGTGACGGATCTCATCACGATGTTTATAAAGTTCATCATATACATTTAAAATTGCTCCACCCGGATAGCCAAATACAGTGTCAACGCCTTGTTCTTTCAGACATTCGATCACGATTTCTGCTCCATTTAACTGCATGACGTACTCTCCTCCTGGTTCTTTTTTTATTTTGTCTTCGGTACTTCGAGAATTGCTCCACGGTTACCTGATGTTACCATAGATGCATATCTTGCGAGGTATCCTGTCTTAACCTTAGGTTCTCTTGGCTGCCATTTTGCTTTTCTTGCTGCCAGTTCTTCATCCGATACATCCAGTTCAAGTTTCAACTCTGGAATATTGATCTTGATAATATCTCCCTCTTCTACCTGTGCAATCGGTCCACCAACTGCTGCCTCCGGTGATACGTGTCCGATAGAAGCACCTCTGGATGCTCCGCTGAATCTTCCATCTGTGATAAGAGCTACTGTAGACCCAAGTCCGTATCCTGCAATTGCAGATGTAGGATTGAGCATCTCTCTCATTCCAGGGCCGCCTTTTGGTCCCTCGTAACGGATTACAATAACATCTCCAGGATTGATCTTTCCTGTCTTGATTGCTTCTGTCGCTTCTTCATCACTCTCGAAGATTCTTGCCGGTCCTTCATGTACAAGCATCTCATCACATACTGCAGAACGTTTTACAACACTTCCGTCCGGTGCAAGATTTCCTTTCAATACAGCAAGTCCGCCTGTCTTAGTATATGGGTTGTCGATTGGGCGGATAACTTCCGGATTCTTATTCTCACATCCGGCAATATTCTCTCCTACTGTCTTTCCTGTTACAGTCATGCAATCTGTGTGAAGAAGTCCCTTCTTATTCAACTCGTTCATAACTGCATAAACTCCGCCTGCTTCGTTCAGATCTTCAATATAAGTATGCCCTGCCGGTGCAAGATGACAAAGGTTTGGAGTCTTCTCACTGATCGCATTTGCAAAATCAATCTCAAAATCCATACCAATCTCATGTGCGATTGCCGGAAGGTGAAGCATGCTGTTTGTAGAGCATCCAAGTGCCATATCAACTGTAAGTGCATTGAGGATTGCGTCTTCTGTCATAATATCTCTTGGACGGATATTCTTTCTTACAAGCTCCATCACCTGCATACCTGCATGTTTAGCAAGCTGGATTCTTGCAGAATAAACAGCTGGGATTGTTCCATTTCCTTTCAGTCCCATACCAAGAGCCTCTGTCAGACAGTTCATACTGTTTGCTGTATACATACCGGAACAGGATCCGCAAGTCGGACATGCTTTATTCTCAAATTCGCAAATATCTTCGTCGTTCATCTTTCCTGCTGCATAAGAACCTACTGCCTCAAACATACTGGAAAGACTTGTTTTGCTTCCCTTTACATGTCCTGCAAGCATCGGTCCTCCGCTTACAAATACTGTCGGTACATTCACACGGGCAGCTGCCATCAGAAGTCCCGGTACATTCTTGTCACAGTTTGGAATCATTACAAGTCCGTCAAACTGATGAGCCATAGCAAGAGCTTCTGTAGAATCTGCGATCAGATCTCTTGTTACAAGAGAATATTTCATACCGATATGTCCCATAGCAATACCATCACAAACAGCAATTGCAGGAACCATGATTGGTGTTCCTCCGGCCATTGCCACGCCAAGTTTAACGGCTTCTGTGATCTTATCCAGATTCATGTGTCCCGGTACAATCTCATTATAAGAACTTACAACACCGATCAATGGACGATCTAATTCCTCCTCTGTAAGTCCCAGTGCATTAAACAGAGAACGATGTGGTGCCTGCTGAATTCCTTTTTTAACTGTATCACTTCTCATTTTAAAATCCTCTCTTTCTGTAACAACTGCTAATTACTTAATATATTCGCAGATCTTATCTCCCATCTGGGCCGTTCCGATCTGTTCTTTTCCTTCAGACATAATGTCGATTGTACGGTATCCATCTTTTAATACTGCTGCAACAGCATTTTCAATCGCATCTGCCTCTTTATCAAGATCAAATGAAAATCTCAGCATCATTGCTGCTGAAAGAATTGTTGCGATCGGGTTTGCGATTCCCTTTCCGGCGATATCCGGTGCTGAACCGCCACTTGGTTCATACAGACCGAATTTTGTATCGTTCAGACTTGCACTTGCAAGCATTCCGATAGAACCTGTCACCATACTTGCTTCATCAGATAAAATATCTCCAAACATGTTCTCTGTCAGGACAACGTCAAACTGTGCCGGATCTTTCACAAGCTGCATTGCACAATTGTCTACAAGCATATGTTCTAATGTAACTTCCGGATAGTCCTTCGCTACCTCCTCAACAACTTTTCTCCAAAGTCTGGAAGAGTCAAGTACATTCGCTTTATCAACACTTGTAACTTTCTTATTTCTCTTCATTGCAATGTCAAAACCACGTTTTGCGATTCTGCGGATCTCATTTTCATTGTATGTAAGTTCATCTTTTGCAGTAAGGACACCATCAATCTCCTCTGTACTGCGTTTTCCGAAATAAAGACCGCCCGTCAGTTCACGCATGATCATAAGATCAAATCCTCTGTCTGCAATCTCTTTCTTTAAAGGACACGCACCTTTCAATTCATCATAGAGAACTGCCGGTCTTAAGTTAGCAAAAAGGTTCAGTCCCTTTCTAAGCTGTAACAGACCTGCTTCCGGACGTTTTGATGGTTCGAGCTGATACCATGGAGAAGTCTTCGCATCACCGCCAATGGAACCCATAAGGACTGCGTCACTGTCCTTTGCCAGCTGAAGCGTCTCTTCTGTAAGTGGCACTCCGTTCACATCAATTGATGCTCCTCCCATCAGAAGCTGCGTATAGGAAATCGAATGACCATAAACTTTCGCTGTCTGATCCAAAACTTTCATTGCCTCGTCTACGATCTCAGGACCAATTCCATCTCCCTTGATTACTCCAATTTTCATTTCCATATCTAACTCATCCTTCCAAAATGTAAAAATCTTTTTTTATCATACCGCATTTTTTTCACTGTTTCAAGTATTTCGGATGAAAAAATAGAGGGCACTCTGTATTTTTATTGAAAATTGTATTTTTCGGGCACATTTTATGTAAAATAAAAGACCAAAAGGAATCACTCCCTCTGGTCTTTATCTGCATCTTATTCTGCACCCGGCTTCTCAATCTGAGCGATTGCAGCCTTCTGCATAGGAATACGGCAATTCTTGTTATTACCGAACTCAACAATTACATCATCATCTGTGATATCGATGATAACTCCATAAAATCCACTTGTAGTAAGCGCTGTATCTCCAATCTCCATATCAGCGAGCATTGCCTGGATTCTCTTCTGCTCCTTTTTCTGAGGACGCATCAGAAGAAACCACATACCACCGAGGATAACAGCATAAACAACTATAATACCTACTGTTCCCATTGAAATTTCCTCCTGACTATTTGTTAAAGCTATCTGTCCAGTACCTTCAAAATACTAATAGACAATACATCCACTATACACAAAAACAGCTTTTAATTCAAGTCTTTTTCTAATATTCCATGGATATTTTATATGTTTTTATACATTTTTTATATCTTTTGTTCAGAATCTTTATTTCTGTTCCATACCTTCAAGTTTTCTCTTCTTGTATGCCTGGAATTCCCCTGCATCAATCGCATTACGGATCTCTTCCATCATTGTATTATAGAAATACAGATTATGAAGTACACACAGACGCATTCCGAGCATCTCTTTTGCTTTCAAAAGATGTCTGATGTACGCTCTGCTGTAGCTTCTACATGCCGGACAGTTACATCCTTCCTCGATCGGGCGATCATCCAGTTCATACTTGGCATTAAACAGATTCATCTTTCCATGATTTGTATATACATGCCCATGACGTCCGTTTCTTGACGGATATACACAGTCAAAGAAATCCAATCCTCGATCTACTGCCTCCAAAATATTAGCCGGTGTACCAACACCCATCAGATAAGTCGGCTTGTTTTCCGGAAGATGCGGAACCACTGCATCAAGAATACGGTACATCTCTTCGTGGCTCTCTCCTACTGCAAGTCCACCCACTGCATAACCATCCAGATTCAGTTCTGCGATCTGCTGTGCATGTGCAATTCGGATATCCTCATAAATTCCGCCCTGATTAATTCCAAACAGCATCTGATGTGGATTGATCGTATCCGGCAGAGAATTCAGTCTTGCCATCTCATCCTTACAGCGCTTCAGCCAGCGCGTCGTACGCTCTACAGAATTCGTCATATACTTTCTGTCTGCCACACTGGACGGGCACTCATCAAATGCCATCGCAATCGTGGATGCAAGATTAGACTGAATCTGCATGCTCTGTTCCGGTCCCATAAATATCTTATGACCATCAATATGTGAATTAAAGTGAACTCCTTCTTCCTTGATCTTTCTCAACTTTGCAAGGGAAAATACCTGAAATCCGCCGGAATCTGTCAGAATCGGTTTATCCCAGTTCATAAATTTATGAAGTCCTCCGAGTTTCTTCACAACTTCATCTCCCGGACGAACATGAAGATGATATGTATTAGACAACTCCACCTGCGTCTTAATCCCTCTCAGATCATCTGTAGATACTGCTCCTTTGATTGCTGCTGCTGTTCCAACATTCATAAAAACCGGAGTTTCAATTACTCCGTGAACTGTTGTAAAGCGTCCTCTTTTCGCACGCCCGTCTTTCTTTAAAAGTTCATACATAAGCTTTTTCCTCTTCTTTTCTTTTTGGTTTTCAGACTATCAAAGCCTGCCAATAGTTATGGCAGGCTATATTTATCTTTGCATTTCCATTAATTATGTATTATAACAGGTGTTCCCATACTAAGCATTCCGTAAAGACTTGCCGCCTGGTCTAATGGCATATTGATACATCCATGAGAACCATTCGTCTGATAACGGCTTCCTCCAAAGCTTGGATTCCATGTCGCATCGTGGAATCCGATTCCTGTCCAGGTCACACGCATCCAGTATCCTACCTTTGTACGATAACTTGGCTGTCCTGTAGAAGGATTAATTTCTCCGACCAGTGTCTTATCCCTCTTCATCTCAAGAATCGAATAAACTCCTGTCGGTGTCTCTCGCTCCGGTGTAGGAAGTCCTGTAACAACGTCTGTCTCTAATTGTACAGCTCCGTTAACCACATACCACATATGCTGAGCCGGGATATCTACTTCCAGATAAGTCGTTCCCCAATCCTGCGCGTCATGTGTAGCTGCCGTCTGTGCATAAGCAGGTTCTTTCTCGACAACCTCACCTTTCTTAATGCTGTCAACAAGCGCAGTCAGTTCTGCTGCCTCGTCAACTGACCAGCCGTAAGTACCTCCCGAAACGTCTACTGTTTTTCCTCCCGGAGTTGTAATACTTCTTGTCGTTCCAACCGTATCATAAGTCTTTCCAAATTCACGAAGCCACTCTTTCACCTTTGACTCATCAAGCGTTGCATTCATATTATCATCATATGTTACCCAGCCTGAGATCAGATCCTTGTTCACAACCATATTCTGGTTTGTCATCTTATAAGTGATGCTGGCTTTCAGATAATTGTTCATCGCATCACAGGCTTTCTGAACTTCCGGAGACTCTGAAGTGTACTTCGGCATAGCATAGCACTTCTCATCCATCATATTTAATTCACTCTTGAAGTTTGTGATCGCATCCTTCACTTTTGCCTTAAATGTATCCACATCTACTTTCGTACCATAAACTTCAGGTTCAACAACAAAACTGTTCCCATCATACTTTGGATAAGCAGACTGTGGGTCTGTCTGCTCCTGATTCAGAGCCTGTACGGATTCAATCTTTGACTCCAACGCCGCTTCATCATATCCGACCTCAATTGTGACTTCAGCTGAACTTTTTGAGAAAAATGCCTGTGGCCACAAAAATGCATTCTGCTTCTTCAGCGCATCCTCTATATCTGAATTTTCCTTATATACAAGTGAAATATCCGATCCTTCGATTGCATCTGTCATATTATTCTGTTCTATAATTGTCAGTTTATAATCTGCCACCTGATTTTTAATATAATTCTCTACCGCCGCCGCATTCTTACCAGAAAAGTTCTTTCCGTTAATCTGCGTATTAATATAGAAATGACTCATAAAAAAGACTGATATTGCAAGATAAACAATAACAAGACCAGCAATAACACCACCGATAATCATCCAGATCTTCTTGTCAATTGTCTTCTGCTTTTTCTTTCTTCTTACTTTGCGTCTTCTAACTACTTTCTTTTCAGACATTCTAATTCTCACCCTCGTCTTTTGGATTAATACTTCTTTTTGATTCAGACTTCATTATATTACGCTTTTTCCAAAATGTACACCCCAAACTTTCATGAAATACGCACAAATTAAACTGATGTTGAATTGTTAATTCGAACGAAATCTTTTAGAAATACTTTTGTAATTTATTTTTGAAATTCTGTTGAATTCTACAACATTTTAACTTGCGTACACCTCTTTCTTCCTATATAATTGCACTGTACCCTCAGTTATGAAACACAACAATATGTTTCGTATCTGGGGGTATGATACGGAAAAGAATGATATATGATATGCAAAAGAGCATTTTATACACACTTTTTGTATACCTTATTGATACAAACGAAAGGAGTTTTAGATATATTATGAGCGGTTCAACATTTGGCACTTTATTTCGAGTCACTACCTGGGGCGAGTCCCACGGTCCCGGAGTTGGTGTAGTTATAGATGGATGCCCTGCCGGCATCCCTTTATCTGAACAGGATATTCAACAATTTTTAGATCGCCGCAAACCGGGACAGAGTAAATATACAACGAAGCGGAATGAATCTGACTCTGTCGAGATTCTGTCCGGAGTCTTTGAAGGAACTACAACCGGAACTCCTATTTCTCTTCTCGTGCGGAATCAGGATCAGCGTTCCAGAGATTATGGGAATATTGCGACATCTTATCGTCCGGGACACGCAGATTACTGCTTTGATCAGAAATATGGTTTCCGTGATTACCGTGGTGGTGGACGTTCTTCCGGCCGTGAGACGATCGGCCGCGTTGCTGCCGGTGCAATTGCTTCAAAATTACTTGGCGAATTAGGGATTGTGCTGACAACTTATGCAAAATCCATCGGTCCTGTCACTGTAGATGGAGCTGATTATGATTTTACTGAGATTACAAATAACAGTTTTTATCTGCCGAATAAAGATGCTGCCAAAAAGGCTGCTGAATATGTTTCTACTCTTATGGAGCAGATGGATTCCTGCGGCGGTCTGATTGAATGCCGTGTTGACCATCTTCCAGCTGGTCTCGGTGAACCGGTCTTCGATAAACTGGACGCTTTACTTGCACAGGCAATCATGTCTATCGGAGCCGTAAAAGGTGTCGAAATCGGCGACGGCTTTCAGAGTGCCTCTTCTACCGGAAGCACAAACAATGATCCTTTCTGCATGCGACAAGGACAGGTTATGAAAACTTCGAATCATTCCGGCGGAACTTTGGGTGGCATGAGTGATGGTTCTCAATTAATCTTAAGAGCTGCGATCAAGCCAACACCTTCGATCTCTCAGATGCAGCACACTGTAACTAATTCAGGCGAAGAAATCAAACTGTCTATTCACGGACGTCATGATCCAATCATCGTACCGCGCGCAGTTGTTGTTGTGGAAGCAATGACCGCACTCACTCTCGCTGATCTGCTCTTGCGTAATGCAGTCAGCCGGATGAATCAGATAAAACAATTATATACGGAGGATAAAAATGTCTAATAAACTGATCGATATCATAGATATTACCAAATCCTATGACGAAAATGTAATTCTGGATAAATTAAATCTTTATATCCGTGAGAACGAATTTCTCACACTCCTTGGTCCTAGTGGATGTGGAAAAACAACACTGTTACGTATTCTCGGTGGATTTGAGACACCGGACTCCGGTAATATTATTTTTGATGGAAAAAATATCAACAATCTTCCGCCAAACCGTCGTCAGCTGAATACCGTATTCCAGAAATATGCCCTTTTCTCTCATATGTCCATTGCAGAAAATATTGCTTTCGGATTGAAGATCAAAGGTAAATCTAAAGGCTATATCCGCGATAAGATTCATTATGCCTTAAAGCTTGTCAATCTGGAAGGATACGGGGATCGTTCTCCTGACTCCTTAAGTGGTGGTCAGCAGCAGCGAATCGCAATCGCACGTGCGATTGTAAATGAACCAAAGGTTCTTCTTCTTGATGAACCACTTGGTGCATTGGATTTAAAACTTCGCCAGGATATGCAATATGAGCTGATCCGATTAAAAAATGAACTTGGAATTACATTTGTCTATGTAACACACGATCAGGAAGAAGCTCTTACAATGTCTGATACGATTGTCGTTATGAATCAGGGATACATCCAGCAGATCGGCACCCCGGAAGATATTTATAACGAACCGCAAAATGCATTCGTAGCTGATTTTATCGGAGACAGTAATATTATTGCTGCAACCATGCTCGAAGACAAAGTTGTCCGTATGCTCGGTGCTGTCTGGAAATGTGTAGACGTAGGATTTGGTCATAATCGTCCGGTCGATGCTGTAATCCGTCCGGAAGATATTGATCTTGTCAAACCCGGTGAAGGCGTTATTGACGGAATTGTAACAAACTTGATCTTTAAGGGCGTTCACTACGAGATGGAAGTTCTTGCCAACAACTATGAACTTCTCGTACATAGCACAGATATGTTCCCTGTAGGAACTGAAGTCGGAATCAAAGTGGATCCTTTTGACATCCAGATTATGAAAAAACCAGAATCTGAAGATGAGGAGGCACCTGCTGTTGAAGAATAGAAAATTACTTGCCGGGCCTTATCTTTTCTGGTCCGTGTCATTTATTATTATCCCATTGCTCATGATCTTTTATTATGGTCTGACAGATAAAGAAGGGACTTTTACCTGGTCTAACATTGCAATGATGGCTTCGCCTGAAAACCTGAAAGCACTTGGACTTGCACTGTTGCTTTCCCTGGTCAGCACACTGATCTGCCTGGTTCTTGCATATCCTCTCGCAATGATTTTATCTGAAAAAAACATGAACCAGACAAGTCTTATCGTACTGATTTTTATTCTTCCGATGTGGATGAACTTTCTTCTACGTACACTCGCCTGGCAGACATTGCTTGAAAAAAATGGTGTGATCAACAGCATTCTTGCATTCTTCCATCTGCCACAGCAGTCTATCATCAATACGCCGGGGGCTATTGTATTAGGTATGGTATATAACTTCCTGCCTTTTATGGTGCTTCCTATTTATAATGTATTGGCAAAGATTGATAAAGATGTCATTTACGCAGCAAGAGATCTTGGAGCCAATGAATTTCAGACATTTACACAGATCATCTTTCCTTTGAGCATTCCCGGAATTATCAGTGGTATCACCATGGTCTTCGTACCTGCGCTGACGACCTTTGTTATTTCCGACCTTCTCGGTGGAAGCAAGATTCTTCTGATTGGAAACGTGATCGAGCAGGAATTCAAACAGGGAAGCAACTGGCATACCGGTTCCGGTTTATCCCTGGTGCTGATGATCTTCATCATCGCAAGTATGGCTGTAATTGCCAAATATGATAAAAACGGGGAGGGGACAGCATTTTAATGAAAACTATAGCAAAAAAGATCTATCTGGCACTGATCTGCATTATTCTGTATGCACCGATCGTGACTTTGATGGTCCTCTCCTTTAATAATACTAAAACACGTTCCAAATGGGGCGGATTCACCGGAAAATGGTATGTCTCTCTTTTCCAAAACAAAGAGATTATGAATGCATTGTACACAACACTGATCATTGCATTGCTCTCTGCACTGATTGCAACATTGATCGGTACTTGTGCCGCACTTGGCATGCAGGCAATGAATTCAAGAATGCGTACCCTTTTTATGGGAATTACAAACATCCCTATGCTGAATGCAGATATCGTAACCGGAGTATCCCTGATGCTTCTCTTCATTGCATTCCGCTTCACACTTGGATTCAAAACAATCCTTTTGGCACATATTACATTCAACATACCTTATGTCATCTTAAGTGTAATGCCAAAATTAAAACAGACGAACCGTAGAACTTATGAAGCTGCACTGGACCTTGGAGCTTCTCCGGCCTATGCATTCTTCAAAGTAGTACTTCCAGATATTATGCCTGGAATTTTCTCCGGTTTCCTGCTTTCCTTTACAATGTCTCTGGATGACTTTGTGATCACGCATTTCACAAAAGGTCCTGGTATTGATACACTCTCAACCAAGATTTACAGTGAAGTCCGTAAAGGAATCAAGCCTGAAATGTATGCACTTTCAACCATTATGTTTGTTACAGTGCTGTTACTTTTGATTCTGATCAATATGTCACCTGTCGAAAAGAAAAAAGCAGTAAAAGTAAAGCATTTTGGAAAAGCACAAAAATTCGGAAGATTTTTCTTCCAGCGTTTGGTACCTGTTGCTATGGCTGTGCTTATTATCATCGGTGGTTTTATTTACGGAAAGAACGATGTTATCTCCTCACAAGGCCAGGTAATTGTTTATAACTGGGGTGATTATATTGACCCTGATGTTATTGATATGTTTGAAGAAGAAACTGGTATTGATGTAGTATATGAAGAATTTGAGACAAACGAGATCATGTATCCAAAAATTCAGTCGGGAGCGATTGCATACGATGTTGTATGTCCATCTGATTATATGATTCAGAGAATGATTGAGAATAATCTTTTGGAAGAGATTAATTATGACAACATCCCAAACTTGAAATATATCGATCAGAAATATATGGATCTTGCCAAAGGATTTGATCCTGATAATAAATATTCTGTCCCTTATCTTTGGGGGACTGTCGGAATCCTTTATAACAAGAAAATGGTAGATGAACCAATTGACAGCTGGGGTGTTCTGTGGGATGAAAAATATAAAGATAGCATCCTTATGCAGGACAGTGTAAGAGATGCCTTTGGTGTCGCTTTAAAATACCTGGGCTATTCATTAAATTCAACAGACTTAGATGAACTTCAGGCTGCCAAAAATCTGCTGATTGAACAGAAACCTCTTGTGCAGGCATATGTTATCGACCAGGTACGTGATAAAATGATTGGAAATGAAGCAGCTCTCGGAGTAATTTATTCCGGCGAAGCACTCTACTGCCAGCAGGAGAATCCAAATCTCGATTACGTGATTCCTAAGGAAGGTTCTAATCTTTGGATTGATTCCTGGGTTATTCCAAAAAACGCAGAGAATAAGGAACATGCAGAAGAATTCATCAACTTCCTCTGTAGACCGGATATTGCAAAAATGAATTTTGAATACATCACTTACTCCATCCCGAACTCTGCCGGACAGGCATTGATCGAGGATGACTACATGAGAAACAGCACGATTGCATTCCCTGATATTGATCAGTTGAAAAACTGTGAGACATTTAATTTCCTCGGAGATGAAAATGAGGCGCTGTATAATGAGTTGTGGAGAGAAGTAAAGTCAAAATAAATTTGTATTTGTCTGTCTGATTCTCCATATTGAAGCAAAGGATTTGGTGGTGAATAAGGCCGCAAGAATGATGCTATATTGCATCGGACACCGGCCCGCTCTACCTCATCCCCTTGAAAGTATGTAACGTAAGAGCCAGAACAGTTACCGTGAGTGGTGCCTGTCTGGCTCTTACGTTACATACTGAACAAGGTGTATTCGGAACGCTCCTGCCTTACATGTGTCCTCAACAATATAGCACCATCCTTGCTTCGTTATTCCAAACAGATTTGTTTGCTCAACGGGACGAATCTGAAAGACTTCATACAAGTTTTGATTTGATGCACGTAAACGAGAAGATAGACTCAGGTTCAGTCGATAGTGTTCCTTTTTTACTTCCGTCCGGAATTCTGTATTTAAGTGTTGAATTCGTTCCACGGCAATCCCTTCTGTCCTGGATAATGTAAGTGATGTGGATACTTTATTGTTGAGGACACATTTTAAGGCAGGAGCGGTTCTGAATACACTTTGTTCTGAATGTTAGAAAAAGCCCAAACAGAAATCACTCACGATGCCTGTTTGGGCTTTTTCGTTACATTCATTCAAAGGGATGAAGAGAAACGGGCCGGTGTCCGATGCAATAAAGTATCCATATCACGCCCTTATCCAACAAAAGTTTTTGCTTCATCACTCAGAATTCAAACATCTAAATACACATTTATACCACAAAATTCATCTTCTGATCGTCGTACTGCACGGAAAATCCTTTTCCTTTGAGGTACTCTTCTACCACCTGATACATCTCATCATATCGTCCTTCGCAGGCACAATTACCAAGTGGTTCGATCCAAAAGGATTGTCTTCCACAAGTGTCCCTGAGATGAATTCGGAAATTCAATCCTTTATCCTTTAGAATCCCATTTAATTCAATCACATCGTTAAAAGATACATAACTCATTGTTCATTACCTCCTACAAACATTATTGTCTTATCTTCAAAGTTCTCAGATACTCTTTTTGTTCCGGCGTGATCCGATAGCTTTCGATTGCCTTCTGGATTGTCTTATTATGTGTCCATACGTCCATCTTCTGTTCTTCTAGAAATGGAAGAACCTGATCATACTTTTTGGCAAGTGCTGTTGCGAAATACCATGCCCTGGCCATATTTACATAATACTCTTCTGAACGGATTGCGGCAACCTTCCCCGGATATTCTAACTTAAATTCTTCTTCCAGATAATAGCGCATCAGCATATTGATTCCAAATCGGATCGTATATATATGCTCTGATTCCAGCCATCGATCTATCTTTTTGATATAAGAATTCAGATGATTTTTCACTGTTCTGACGGCCAGAAGATCACAGGTTGCCCAGTTATCTATATGGGGCAGAAAGCGCTCCAGTTCTTCTATACAGAGTTCATAATCTTTCATCTGCTCGATCAGAAGCCCATGCAGATTATTCTCCTCATAGTATTGATGTGGCAGGATCTTAAGAAACTGCTTCGCCTCTTCTGTCTTCCCGAATTTCTTTGCATAAGTTCGAAGTACAGGGACTCTCACTCCTATCACTGATTCTTTCTCTACTGTTGGCATCAGTTTTGCATGAAAATCCCGATATTTTAGATCCTGCATTGCAAAAAGGTCCTGCTGCACTTTTGGTATTACTTCTTTTGGAGTCATCTTTATTCACCTACTTTCTGTTAATTTGCAGTATAACACACACTCTATGCCACTGCAAGTATATATAGAACAAACGTTCTTCTGTATTTTATTTCTTTTTTTTGCTATACTTATCTACGTACAAAGTTGCTGCTCACACCCACTATGAACAGTAACTAAAAATTCTCTGCCTCTTTTGCTGTTACTGTTCACACTATATGTTATCAGCAACACAGATTTGTCAGAGAATATAAGGGAGATAAAAATATGCTGACAGTAATGAAATTTGGCGGAAGCTCCGTGGCCGATTTGGAGCACATCCGCAACGTAGCAAACCGCTGTATCGCAAAGCAGCGCGAAGGCAGCCAGGTTGTTGTTGTCCTGTCTGCTATGGGAAAGACTACAGATAATCTGATCGCAACTGCAAAGCAGATCACAGAGCAGCCTTCCCGCAGGGAATTAGATATGCTTCTCACAACCGGTGAACAGGTTTCTGTATCCTTAATGGCAATGACTCTGATTTCGATGGGCGTCAGTGCAGTGTCACTGAATGCATGGCAGGTTCCAATGCATACAACTTCAAATTATCAGAATGCACGATTCAAGAGAATTGATTCTGAGCGTATCCGTAAAGAGCTTGATGCGAACAAGATCGTCATCGTAACTGGATTCCAGGGAATCAATAAGTATGAAGATATCACAACTCTTGGCCGCGGCGGCTCTGACACAACAGCGGTTGCTCTTGCTGCTGAACTCCATGCCGATGTCTGTGAAATTTACACAGATGTAGACGGAGTATATACCGCCGATCCACGCGTTGTTCCAAACGCTCATAAAATGACTGAGATCACTTATGATGAGATGCTTGAGATGGCCTCTCTTGGTGCGAAAGTCCTTCACAGCAGATGTGTAGAAATTGCGAAAAAATACGGTGTAGAACTTCTGGTATGCTCTAGCTTAAACCACAATTCAGGAACAATTGTAAGGGAGAAAACAAAAATGGAAAAAATGTTAATCAGTGGTGTGGCAGCCGATAAAAATGTAGCCAAAATCCGTGTTGCCGGTCTCGGGAACGAGCCTAACAGCACATTCCGTCTTTTAAATCTTTTAGATAAGAATAAACTGAACATTGACGTCATGATCCAGTCTCTTGGTAAAGACGGTACAAAATCTGTATCCTTCACTGTTGCAAAATCAGACATGCTCCGTGTTTTGGATCTGTTAAATGAAAACAAAGACTATCTTGGCATTAAGAAACTGGATTCTGATGAAAATGTTGCCAAAGTTTCTGTCATCGGTGCCGGTATTCGTTCTCATTCAGGTGTTGCTGCGAAGATGTTCGGTGCACTCGCAAGTATTGATGTCAACACAGAGATGGTTACTACATCTGAGATTCGTATCACAGCTCTGATTGATGAAGCTTATGCAGATCTCGCAGTACGTAAACTGCATGAGACTTTCTTTGATTGATTCTTTATACAGAATAATTGACCAGCTACATAATTAACTTCATCAATTGCAAACTATAAGAATGTAATGTGAAAAGTAAGACAAAATCAAGCGACAGTAAGGATTAATAATTCCCTACTGCCGCTTGATTTTTATCTTATTTTCGTTCTGAATAATTACATTTGCTTTTTTATTTTTCACTGCACATTATGCTTCTTCCTCTAACGGCGTTTTTCCGCGCAAACGTCTGTAATAGAATCTTCCTTTCCCAAGAAGAATCGTAAGATAACGGAGTACCGGCTCTGTTGCAATCGCAAATACAACAAAAAGCATGATACACTTTGTTGTCATTCCGGTAATCGCAAACAGCTGATTCAAATAAATACTACAGAATAATAATCCTGCAATGCATCCGCCAAGAATCCCTGCACGAAGCTTATTCATCGGTGCACTGATCTTATAGAGGATCATAAATCCTACAATTGCCAGAAGCATTGTTGCTGCTGTTGAGATATCCTGCTCTCCTACTCCAAATGTCTTTCCAAAGACAACCAGTGCCCCAACCGCCAATGCATCTGTAAGTGCTGCCGGAAGTGCTTTCAGGAATACATTCGTCAGGAAATGTCCTTTAATGATATTCTTGTTCGGCTCAAGTGCAAGGAAGAATGCCGGAATGCCGATCGTAAACATACTGATCAATGATACCTGTGATGGTTCCAGTGGATACGTAAACATAAATACTACTGAGAACAGACTCAGTAAGAAGGAAAAGATATTCTTGACCAGGAACAGGCTTGCCGATCGCTGGATATTATTTACTACTCTTCTTCCTTCTAAAACAACCTGTGGCATACAGGAAAAGTCTGATTCCAGAAGTACAATCTGAGAAGCCTGTGCTGCCGCATCACTTCCGGATGCCATTGCAATACTACAATCTGCATCTTTCAGTGCAAGCACATCATTCACTCCATCCCCTGTCATTGCAACTGTTTTTCCGGCTTCTTTTAGTGCCTGAACAAACTGTCTCTTCTGATTTGGAGTCACACGTCCAAACACTGTCTTCTCAAGAATCGCTTTCTTAATATCTTCTTCCGTCTCAAGACTTGATGCATCCACATAATTCTCAGCATTTTTAATACCTGCTGTTTTTGCAACTTTGGAAACTGTAACCGGATTATCTCCGGAAATAACTTTCACTTCAACTCCCTGCTCTGCAAAGTACTGGAATGTTTCTTTTGCCGCCTCACGGATTGGATTCGCAAGTAAGATATAGCCCAACGGTGTTACTGGTTCTGTCAGTGCTTTTCCATCAATCTCCGCTGCATAAGTACCAAATACAAGAACACGGGCACCTGTAGATGCAAGCTCTGTGATTTTTTCCTTATGTTGCTCGTAATCATCCAGAAGTACAAATTCCGGCGCTCCAAGAACATATGTCTTATCTTCAAATGTAGCACTGCTGTACTTTGTCGCAGATGAAAATCCTGTCTTGGAAATTGCTTTTGCGCCTGAAGAATGTGTGAAATATTCTTTCATTGCAGCCATTGTGATATTATCGTTTGTCATAGCTGAAACAAAATCTCCGACCATAAGACGAAGAGATCCCATCTTTTCCGTATCGTACTGCTCCGTTGGAATAAGTTCCTGTACTTTCATCGTATTTTCTGTGATCGTACCAGTCTTATCTACACAAAGTACATCAACACGCGCAAGTGTCTCAATACATTTCATATCATGAAGCAATACTTTCTGCTGTGCAAGCCGAATTGAACTGACAGCAAGTGCAACGCTTGCAAGAAGGTAAAGACCCTCCGGAATCATTCCGATCACAGCCGCTACCATTGACGTAACACTTGAATGGAATGATGCATTCTGGAATACCAGAGACTGTGCAACAAGTACGATTCCAATCGGAATGATTGCCACACCGACGCATTTAACCAATTTATCCAGCGAGCGGATCATCTCTGACTGCTCACCATTCTGCATTTCTTTTGCTTCCAGTGTAAGCTTTGAAATATACGAATCTTCACCGACTTTATCAAGTCTTGCATGACATTGACCGGAAATAATAAAACTTCCTGACATCAGCTGATCTCCGGCATGTTTTGTAATCTCATCAGACTCGCCTGTCAGCAGAGATTCATTTACCTGTACTTCACCTGCACAAACCTGTGCATCCGCACATACCTGCGCGCCGGCTTTAAATATGACAATATCATCAACTACCAACTCTTCTGCATCAATCAACGATCTTTTACCATCTCGCACTACAGTCGCTTTCGGTGCATTTAGCATGGTCAGATTATCCAGCACTTTTTTGGCACGCACTTCCTGTATAATACCGATCAACGTATTTGCAATAATAACCGGAAGAAAGGTCAGATCCCGGAAGGATCCAACCAGACATAACAAAATAGCCAGAACAAGAAAGATTAAGTTAAAGTAAGTAAATACATTCTCATGTATAATCTCTTTCGTTGTCTTCGACGGAGGATCGACTGCCCTGTTTACCCAGCCATGAAGTCTGTGCTCCTGCACCTGCTGTGCTGTCAATCCGACTTTATAATCCGGATTGTAACGGGTTGTCGGTATCCGCTTCTCTATTTCTTCTTCAATCTCTGTTTTCTTGTTTCTGCTTCTTGCCATCTGTTACTTCCCTTCTGCTTCTTCCAACGTCTCTGTTCTCGTCAAAATCTGCATAAATTCTTCTCCTGTAATTGTTTCTTTCTCATACAGGTATTTTGCAAGCTCATGAAGTTTCTTCTGGTTTTTCTCCAAAAGATCCATCGCTGTATCATATCCGTGTTTTACGGTATCTACAACCATCTGATCAATATCTGCTGCTGTCTGCGGTGAACAACTTAAGCTGCTGTCTCCTCCCAGGTATGGATTGTTCTGCGTCTCAAGAGCAACCATACCAAACCGGTCACTCATTCCATAACGCGTGATCATTGCTCTTGCAAGCTTTGTTGCCTGCTCGATATCATTCGATGCACCTGTTGTGATAGAATTAAAAATCAGTTTTTCTGCGCATCTTCCTCCGGTCAGTGTCGCGATCTTATTGATCAGCTCTTCCTGTGTCATCAGATTACGTTCTTCTGACTCTACCTGCATTGTATATCCCAAAGCACCTGATGTACGCGGAATGATCGTAATCTTTGTAACCGGTGCTGAATTCGTCTGTAATGCTGCTACCAACGCATGACCGATTTCATGATAAGAAACAATTAATTTTTCCTTGGAAGAAAGTACCTGATTCTTCTTCTGATATCCGGCGATAACAGTTTCAATACTTTCTTCAAGATCTGCCTGCGTTACATATTTACGGTTCTCTCTGACTGCGCGCAGTGCCGCTTCATTTACCATATTTGCAAGCTCTGCTCCTGATGCTCCTGATGCAGCTCTTGCGATTGCATTAAAGTCAATGTCATCTCCAAGTCTTACTTTCTTCGCGTGAACTTTCAGAATCTCTTCACGCCCTTTAAGATCCGGAAGTTCCACCGGAATACGGCGGTCAAATCTTCCCGGACGGAGAAGTGCCGGATCAAGACTGTCCGGTCGGTTCGTCGCAGCAAGGATCACAACACCCTTAGATGCATCGAATCCATCCATCTCTGTCAGTAACTGGTTTAATGTCTGCTCACGCTCATCATTTCCGCCATATCCTGCATTATCTCTCTTTTTACCAATTGTATCAATCTCATCAATAAATACAATACAAGGTGCTTTTTCATTCGCCTGTTTGAAAAGATCACGTACTTTAGAAGCTCCCATACCAACAAACATCTCTACAAATTCCGAACCGGAAATTGAGAAAAATGGTACATTCGCCTCTCCTGCAACTGCTTTTGCAAGCAAAGTTTTACCGGTTCCCGGAGGTCCTACAAGAAGTGCTCCTTTCGGACATACTGCACCAATCTCCGTATATTTCTGCGGGTTATGAAGGAAATCCACAATCTCTGTCAGCAGTTCCTTCGCTTCATCTTCTCCGGCTACATCCTGGAACGTAATTCCCGTTGTAGATTCCACATAAACCTTTGCATTGCTCTTTCCGAACTGCATGAATGGATTTCCGGCTACTCCTCCGCCCATCTTTTTCATCATCTTCTTAGCGAGCCACTGCCCCAGTGCCCAAAAGATTAAAATTGGAAGAATCCATACAAGAAAGAAGTTAAGAAGCGGATTCATTTCCTGCTGTGCAACTCTTCCGAATTCACAACCTGCATCTTCCAAACGATTCACTAAATTCGGATCATCAAATGTTGTTGTCTTATAATAATTTGGTTCCTCATTATTATCTACAAAATAAATTGTATCTCCGTTTAGTTCTACCTTTGATACGTCTTTTCCCTCAACCATGGTAAGAAATGTTCCATAATCGACTTCTTTCACCTTATTCTTTCCTAAAATATTCGGAAAAAGAAATGTGTTAAGAAGCACGAGAATAATCAAAGCAATCAAATAGTAAAAGATTAATGGCTTCTTTGGTTTCTCGACTTTCTTCATACTGTTGTTCCTCCTATTTTTCTAATTTTGCACGAATTGCCTTTATCGTCTGTATAATCGGAAGATTCAATGCTGCAAGACCATACACAGTAAGTAACTGCGATAATGTCAGTGTCTGCACTTTAAAGATGTTATGCAGTCCAGGAACAGTCACAACAAGCGTGATCAGAATCATTCCGATTACAAAAGCGCCGATCAGGTAAATGTTATTAAATACTCTTTTTGTAAATACAACCGGACGATTTGATTTGCAGTTAAACCCATGGAACAATCTTGAGCAGCAAAGCGTTGCAAATGCCATTGTACTTGCAAGTAGTGCATTGCCATCTTTGTATCCAATTGTAAATGCGACCATGACCATCGTACAGATTGATAACCCTTCCAGTCCGATATTGATCAAAAAGTCTTTCGTCAAAATGGATTCATTTATCGGTCGTGGTTTTTCTTTCATCACATTTTTCGAATGTGGTTCCAATCCAAGAGCAATTGCCGGAAGACTGTCTGTCAGCAGATTAATGAACAACAGATGAACCGGTGCAAACGGTACCGGAAGTGCCATCAGTGAAGCATAAAGCACTGCCAGGATTGCTCCAAAATTTCCCGAAAGCAGAAACTGAATGGATGCTTTAATATTGCGATATACATTTCTTCCATTCTCTACTGCTTTAATAATCGTCGCAAAATTGTCATCTGTCAAAACCATTGCTGCAGCGTCTTTTGACACTTCGCTTCCGGTAATTCCCATCGCCACTCCTATGTCTGCCTGTTTCAGTGCCGGAGCATCATTCACACCATCCCCGGTCATGGATACAATGTTTCCTTTCTCCTGCCATGCACGCACGATACGGATCTTGTGCTCAGGAGAAACTCTTGCATAAACAGAAATCCCTTCAACAAAGTCTTTCAGTTCTTCATCAGACATTTTGTCAATCTCTGCACCCTCACAGGCTTCGGATTCATTTTCAAGAATTCCAATTCTCTTTGCAATGGCAGCAGCTGTCACCTTATGATCTCCTGTAATCATGATCGGACGGATTCCTGCGCATTTGCACTCTTCTACAGCAGCTTTTGACTCTTCTCTCGGCGGATCCATCATTGCGATCAGTCCCAGGAATATCAAATGATCTTCATCCTCCAACGTAAGCTCCGTCTCATCTGATACTTCCTTATAAGCAAATGCCAGAACTCGTAATCCCTCTCTTGAGTATTTCTGATTCTGCTCTTCGATCACTCTTCTTGTCTCTTCTGTGATCTCATAAGTCTCCCCTTTCATCTCAATCCAGTCTGTCCGATCCAAAAGAACATCGACTGCTCCCTTAACAATCATCGTTGGTACTCCATTTAATGAATGCTTTGTTGCCATCATCTTACGATCGCTATCAAATGGATTCTCACTTTCTCTTGGATACTTTACTCTGACTTCTTCCGGGTCAAGACCAAGATTGCTTCCTAAATTAATCAATGCTGTCTCTGTCGGATCTCCAATCTCTACGCCGTCAATATTCGTAGAGTCATTACAAAGAATACTGCTGATAAGGAGTCTGCTCTGAGACGGATTCTGGAGATCGATCTTGTCTGTGGAAACGCTTTGACCATCTACATAATAATGTTCTACTGTCATCTTATTCTGTGTCAGGGTTCCGGTTTTATCTGAACAGATAATGGATACACTTCCCAATCCTTCCACTGCCTGCAGCTTTCGAACAATTGCATGCTCTTTCGCCATTTTCTGCGTTCCAAAGGAAAGAACAATTGTAACGATTGAACTCAATGCTTCCGGAATTGCTGCAACGGCAAGCGCAACTGCAAAAAGAAATGCATTTCCAATATTCTCACCGCGAAAAACACTGATTCCAAACAAAATCGCACAAAATACAAGAATTAAAATGGATAATTTCTGCCCAAACTGATCCAGATTCACCTGCAATGGAGTCTTCTTCTCAGAGGTAGTCTTCAGAAGACTTGCAATTTTACCAACTTCTGTATTCATTCCAATCTCTGTAACTACAAAAGAACCTCTTCCATACGTGAGAAAGCTTCCGGAATATACCATATTAATACGGTCTCCAAGAGGAACTTCGTCCTGTTCAATCACATCTGTCGTCTTCTCGACACCAAGACTCTCTCCCGTCAATGCACTTTCGTCAACCTTCATGCTTGCACATTCCAGAATACGTCCATCTGCAGGAATATAGTCTCCCGCCTCTAACATAATAATGTCTCCAACAGTAACTTCTGCAGACGGAATTGGAACAACCACTCCATCACGAAGGACTTTTGCTTCCGGACCGGATAATTTCTTCAAACTTGCCAGAGATGCCTCTGCCTTTACTGTCTGCACAGTTCCCAGAATTGCATTCATTGTGATCACGATAACAATAACAGCTGCACTCTCAATATCTCCTATAAATCCCGATGCGATTGCTGCTATAATAAGGATGATCACCAGAAAATCTTTATATTGCTCCAGAAAAATCTGAACTGTTGTCTTCTTTTTTCCTTCCGTCAGTTCATTCGGTCCGTATTTCTTTTGATTTTCACTGACCTGTTCTTTTGTTAATGGTTCTTCCGAGCCATTCACTTCTCTTAAAACTTCTTCTCCCGATAATTGATAATATGGTTTCACTGCCCTTCCTCCTAACTGGTTATTGGTTATTGTTCACTCTTCCTTTGTGACCCATAATCCTGATTCATCTGCAGTGCGAATAAAAAAAGAGACAATTATTGCACCGCTTTTTACATGCAATAAAAGTCTCACTATTTCATCACGATCCGGATGGACTTCTTCCATCGTATTGACGGCTCGCAAACGCTACTTAAAGCGCCAGTTACTCCCTTTTATTAAAATAAACTATACTCATTTTTCCTGATAATGTCAATAAACTTTATTTTCTTTTTAGGAAATATTTTCAGGATTTTAACATTAAAGAATACCTTGTAAATACGGATATATCCTGCTATCCACCTTTTATCTCTTTTCTTTTCCATATTGTTATTTATGCCTTCATCCTCCTTGACCAGCTCTTTATAGCGAATGGCATACATAGAATACCAATCAAGACAGGAA